>ENA-OQCS01000020-OQCS01000020.1-human-gut-metagenome-genome-assembly--contig:-NODE-20-length-61919-cov-13.378625_pt1 | contig 61919 bp, 80 predicted proteins | sample MGYA00242757_ERZ504575 | MGnify/ENA primary metagenome ERZ504575 (study PRJEB26092, sample SAMD00036297) | human gut metagenome | host: Homo sapiens | study: EMG produced TPA metagenomics assembly of... | reverse complement strand
TTCCTCTATTAACCTTTTACACAATAACCTATACTTAATGTTCATATCGTTCCTATGCCTTCCCTCTAATCTATATTTTCCATCCTTATATACGTTATATATATAATTGTTATATAGTACATATAAGGCTCTGCAGCATATCCACTGCCTCTCCTCCACGGACTTCCCCTACAATTATCCTATCCGGTCTCATTCGAAGGGCTGACCGGATCAGATCTCGGATCGTTACTGACACCGCGCCCGCCATATTGGCCATTTTTGCCTCCAGACATACCAGGTTATCAATTCCCCGGATCTTAAGCTCCGCATTATCTTCAATGGTGATCAGGCGCTCATCTTTTGGAATATATTCTGTAACAGCTCCAAGGAATGTTGTTTTTCCACTGCCTGTACCTCCACCGATCACAATAGAATATCTTGCCTGAACAAGTTTTTTTAAAAACTGTGCACATTCTTCGGTGATGCTTCCAAAAGCGATCAGTTTTTCCATTGTGATAGGATCATCCGGAAAACGACGGATCGTCAGGATCGGACCATTCAGAGCAACCGGATAAACCACTGCATTCACACGTGCTCCGTTTTCCAGCCTTGCATCTACAATGGGCATGGACTCGTTGACAACCCGGTTACAGCGCCCTACGATCTGCTGGATCACATCCTCCAGCTTCTCTTCTGACGTGAAGACCTTATTCCATCTGGTCAATTTTCCTCCACGTTCCACAAAAATATGATCCGGACCATTTACCATGATCTCCGTAACACTTTCATCATCGATCAGTTCCTGCAGAACATCCAGCTTGCGCACAGAACAGAACAGCTCCTGTCTGAGCTCTACTTTCTCCTTCAGTGAAAGAAACAGTTCCCTTGCCTGAGTTAATATCAGTTCATCGATCACCCCCAGGATCTCATCATCGGACAGCTCTCTGGAAACATCCAGCTGTTCCATGAGCAGATCATACATTTCCCGGAATTTTTCTCTGTTCATGACCGCTCCTTTCTCAAAAGTTCACGGATATAATCTCCCAGTTCACTCCAGACCAACTGTTCTACGTAAGCGTCAGAAGAGATCCTATCCATATGAAAGGGCAGATGCACCTTTTCTGTTTTTTCCAGGATCTTTTCTTTATTCCAGATACGCAGAAGATTTTCGAATTGTGTCACCTTACAGACAGAAAGTGTGTCATTCAAAACCGGCATATAGATTTTTCTGCACATTTCCAGAAGCCGGAAATCCTCATCTCCATTTTCTCCCATATCCAGGATCAGCACTTCATAGGAACTGTGAAGTACGATCTCCTGCAACAGCCGCTCCCAGTCTTCCCAGTCCACGGTCCGGATATCTGAAGGTGTTCTTACAGGCGGTATAAAATCCAGATTGTTTACTGTCTGGATCATTCCGTTCATTCTATGGATCAGGTTTTCATTTCCCTGGCGAACATAATAAAACAGATCACTCAGATTAGCCGGAAATTTTTTCCCAAGAAGTTCCTCAAAACCAGAATAGGATTCCAGATTCAGATAAAGAACGGCACGTTCTTTCGCCAGTATCTGTCCCAGCGCAAGTGCAAAGGATGTCTTCAGACACCTGCCAAGAGGAGAAAAAACACCGATGATCTCCATTGTCTTTTTCAACACAGGAAAAGTTACCGGATCAAGAGACTTCTCTTCTCCATAGCAGGCCATCACCTCCCTTATCACATCTGAGGAAGATTGATATTTATACACACTTGAATACTGATCCAGTTCCGGAGGATGCACACCCTCTGAAAGAATGATGATCTTTCCGATACCAAGGTCACGGACTTCTTTTCGCATTGCTTTATCGGAAATCAGCAGCAACTCAATATGATTTTCTTTTCCGTAGGCAATGAGACTTTCCGCCGTGGTAAATGCCTGGATCTCAAACGGAAGATTCTTTTTCTGGTTCAGATAATCCATAAAATTGAAAGCATAATCCACCTCCAGATCACAGACCGCAAATATGTTTTTCTTCAATACACACCTCCTGCATAAAGCACCGCACTCAAAAATATGGGTACCGTAAAATGAAAGTTCTCCGGAAAGCTCATCCCCTTTCTGTAATAAGGACGTATCTCACCGGTACAGTAAAACTCATTCATATACTGATATAAATAAAGGAATCGTCGCGGATACCGCCTGTAGAAATAAGAATTGCCAGAGAAATGCCTGCACCTGCAAGCAGAGAATAAACAATACATTCCATAACTGTCCGCGGCCCCATGATCCCGCCAAGTGCGCACAGAAGCTTGATATCTCCGGCGCCGATCATATGGAATATAAAAAGGATTCCCAAAAGAAGCACCGGCACGGCCACTCCTGCCAGAAAGATCACTCCACCTTTCGGCCCGTTTTCTGTGATCTGGATCAGGAAACCGATCATAAAAGAAAAAAGGATCCATCCATTGTCTACAGATGCATCTTTAAGATCCATCCAGACCGCCATCGCAGATATCACCACGGATAATTCTCCATAAAGAAACATACACGCCCCCTTTCCTTCTTAAAATATATGTTTATTCAGTTATGATAAAAATGGGATTTCCCGCCTGACCTGGCGGTGATCGATACCAGAAGATCTCTGGTGAAATTAATTATAGAATTTCAGGAGCATTTTGTCCAGCATTTTCGTTCGACAAATTCTGACACGAATTTTGCTGTCATCTGCTCCTGAAATTCTTTTTATCTTTTTATTTTTTATCGTTTTATCTTCTATGATCCTATCGGATCTTTACTCCGTCCTTGATCACTGCTTTCAGTTCCAGATCCTGATCCAGCAGTACCACATGAGCTTTTTTACCTACTTCCAGAGATCCGTACTGTTCTTCCACACCAAGGCTTCTGGCCGGATTTATGGTCGCGCAGGCCACGGCTGTTTCCAGCGGAAACTCCATCTTTTTAACAACTGTACGCATACAATCCATCAGATTTGTGGCAGATCCTGCGATCGCACCGTCAGATACCAGTGTGGCAAGTCTTCCCACAACCTTAACATCCAGTCCGCCCAGTGTATACTGACCATCCGGCATACCGGTAGCTCTCATACTGTCGCTAATCAGGATCATCCTGTCAGCTCCCATCATCTGAAATGTAGCTCGAACAACAGACGGATGGATATGGATCCCGTCACAGATGATCTCTGCCATAACATCCTTATTATCAAAAACAGCACCTACGACACCTGGTGCACGATGCGTAAACGCAGGCATTGCGTTATACAGATGGACTGCATGGTTTGCTCCTGCTCTGCATGCTTCCATTGCTGTATCGTAATCTGCATTGGTATGTGCCAGAGAAACATTGACCCTTTCATGAACTTCCCGGATAAATTCTGCTGCATGCTCACTTTCTTCAGGTGCAATCCCTATAAATTTTACCAGACCTTCCGAGGCCTTTAAAAAACGGTCACAGATTTCCACATTACATGGCAGGATATTCCTCGCGTCCTGTGCCCCTTTTTTCGCCGGGCTGATAAAAGGCCCTTCCATATTGATCCCCAGAAAATCCGCCTTACGGCAGTTCTTTGTTTCTTTTTTATATTCTGCAGCTGTATGGAGGATCTGCTCCAGTTCCTCTACCGGTAAAGTCATGGTAGCCGGTGCGATCGCTGTAACTCCTACCGATGCCTCATATTCCGCGATCCTTCCGATCGCATCCTTGTCTCCGTCGCAGAAATCATCTCCCTTGCATCCATGAAAATGCAGATCGATCAGTCCCGGAATGGCGTAGCAGCCTTTTCCGTCCAGAACATCCCCGTTAAGCTGCGGCGCATCCTTTTCTTCATAAACCTGTCGGATCTTATCCCCATCCAGGATAATCCCGCCTTTTACAAATGCTTTGTCCGGTGTAAAAACATACACATTATCAATGATCATAGTAAAACCTCCCAAAATCCCCATTTGTGATCATAAACAAAAAAGCAACCAGAAACATGTTCTGATTGCTTTCAGTTAATAGCCAGTACGGGAATCGAACCCGTGTTTCCGCCGTGAGAGGGCGGCGTCTTAGCCCCTTGACCAACTGGCCATATTCTTTTGTTTCTGTCGTTTGATTTCGTTTTTTGTTGTTTCCCTCAACCGACTTCGTTAGTATATAACACTTTCTTTCAAAATGCAAGTACTTTTTTTAATTTTTTAATTTTCATGTTTTTCACGTTTATTCGTTTTTTACCCATTTTCCGGTATTTCGTACGCTTGACCACTGCTGGTGTAAGTGCTACTATCAAAGCACCAATACGAAAATAATCGACTACGGATAATGATCCGCCCGGTATAACAGAAAGAAGGAATTGGATGACTCGCATTTTGTGTCTCGGAGACAGTATCACAGATTGCGGACGGCTTTTCTCCGCAGATCCTCTTGGAAAAGGATATGTGAAGCAGCTCTCCTGTCTGCTTCATAACACAGATCACCGATTTTCCATTGAAAACAGAGGTATTGATGGTTTCACCCTGGAACGGCTTCTTCAGAACACAGATTTCTGGCTGGAAAGCTCTGATCCGGATATTGTTACCGTCCTGATCGGGATCAATGATGTGGGGATCATGATGAACACCCGCCGTTCATCTGCACAACAGCAGGATCTGATGAACAAATTTGTCACCCGTTATGAGCTCCTTGCAAAAAAGCTATCCTGCACAAACTCCCGGAAACGAAAGCTCTATTTCCTGGAACCCTTTGTTTTTCCATGGCCACGCTGCTACGCTTCCTGGGCTCCCCTTCTTTCACAGATGTCTGTGCATATTAAAAAGATCAGTCAGGATCATGGCGCCGTTTTTCTCCCGCTGCAGAACGATCTGGATCAGGAAGCTGCACGGTCCGGGCCTGCATCAATAACTTCTGACGGTATCCATCTCACACCACAGGGGCATCAGATCCTGGCAGATAAACTTTATAAATTGATCATATCAGAAAGGTAATACTATGGAAACAACGATCAAAAAAATCGAAGATATGTCACTGAACGCATGGCCTTCCCATAAAATGGAACTTTATGACGGATGGATCTTACGTTTTTCTTATTTCTATACGCACAGGACCAACAGTGTGGAACAGTTCGGAACCTCCACACTTCCATGGCGCGAAAAAATCCCCTACTGCGAACAGGTCTATAAGCGTCTGGGAACTCCTGCGATCTTTAAGATCAGCCCCCTTGTATCCCCGGATTTTGACTATATGCTGGAAAACAGGGGCTATTCCGTTCAGCACATAACAAATGTTATGACTGTAGACCTGGACAATGCCGTTCTGGATGTGCCTGTCACCGATGTGCTTTTTTCCAATGAAATTCCGGATTTCTGGATCCACAGCCTTTTTGACTTGAAAAGAACTACAAATCCGATCCATCGAAGCGTCGTTCCTTCCATGTACCGTGCCATTCTTAAGGAAACTGTCTGCGCTTCCATAACAAAAAACGGCGAGATCATTGCCACAGGTCTTGGAATCCTGGATCGCGACTACATCGGTATCTATGCCATTCATGTGCGTGAAGATTATCGCCGCAGAGGATATGCCCGTCAGATCTGTACCGGTCTTCTCAATGAGGGCAAAAAAAGAGGCGCCAGCCACGCTTATCTTCAGGTGGTAAAAAACAATACTTCCGCAGAAAAGCTTTACAGCTCTCTTGGATTTCAGTATTCCTATACCTACTGGTTCCGTGTTCAGCCTGTAGGAACACGTTTTCAGTAAATGCATGGATTTTCCGTAAATCCCTGTAGAAATCAAAAAATCTTTTTGCTATAATACCCTTAATATGTATAAAATCTTTCCTGCCTTCATATACTGATCCTTATCAATCAATAAGGAGACTGATCCGATGAACGATTCGCAGGAAAAAAACACCCAAAATCCCTATCATATTTATTACGATAATTATCTGGATACCAATGCCTGTACTGAATGCACGGGTCTGATCAACCATGGAATCGACAGCCGTGAGCAATGGGATTCTTTCCGCCAGATCTTTGACTTTATACCGGCGTCGGAAACCCATGATCTTACAGATAAACAGGACTGACCGTTATCCCGGGTCGGAGGACACAAATGAAAAAACTGTCTGCTGCATGTATGATTCTCGGCCTTTCCCTTTTTGTGGGAGGCTGCAGCAATGATCAGATCGATGATCATATTATTTCTCTTCAGGATAAAATTTCAGACGTTACTGCTTCAGATTCCACAGAACAGGAAGATCAGGAGCCTTCCACGGAAGAACGTGTTTATATAGATGAGCTTACCGGCACACTGCTGGATTTTGACGGTACACACCTGACGATTTCCAGCAATGGAGAAACCTATGTATTTGATGTTTCCCAGACAAGGCTTGAATGCAAATACGGCGTTGTATCCAGTGATCAGTCAGTGTGATCTACCAGGGACAGCTTTCCGGAACGGATATCAGCACCATTTCCCCCATCAAAATAACCGACAAATATCATAATGAAACTCCTCTGGAGGACCGCACTTAAAGGGCAAAGTGAAATCACTCACATCCAATGCCCTTGTGATAGTTACAGAAAAGGGAAATACCGTAACCTTCCCTGTCACCGGTGTCAGACAATACTACAAAAAAGGCATCAAGGCCGGCAAGTGGGTCTATGTCCATTTTCGCGGTAAATTCATCAACGAAACCCTCGTGGGTGACAAGCAGTATGACGGCAGTTTCACAAAAGTGATCAGTGTCTCCGATACGGATCCACTGAAGGTACCTGCTGCAACTCCTACTCCTTCCCCTGAACCGAAGAAAAAAGAGCAGCATCTCCGTGCAAAGATCGTAAGTGTCAGCACCAGCACAATGACTGTCATCCCGCAGGCCACAGGATCGGAACTGACAGTTTCACTTTCCTCCGCCCCTGTATATTTCAAAGGAGGAATGGCTCCGGGATCTTATGTAAACATTATCTATACCGGTAAATTTAATGGTGAATCCACCAGCGGCATGAAGATCCGTGGAATCACCGGGGAGGATCCGGACATACTTTCCGTACGCAACATTACTTCTACTGTAACCGGCACGATCCTGGGCACAACCGCCAATACCGTGCTGCTCCAGACATACGACGGCGTAAAGATCCTCTGCAGCCGTGAAAACGTTCCGGACCTTTCCTCAAGCGGAATGGAAGAAGGTGCCGATCTCCGGGTTACTTTCAACCCTGCGAAATCACGCACCTCCAATATTTATACCTGTATTAAATTCGAAGACCCGTGACAGAAGATGGTACGGATCCTTTTTTCTCCATCTTCCATCCAGCTTCGTACTGCCTGCGTATCACCCAGTATATCAAAAAAAGCTCTGCTTTCATCCTGTACACCCTGGCCGTGAAGAACCTGATATGCACCGGCATCGCTTCCTACTGCCACATGAACCTTCTTTTCAAAAGCTTTCTTCAGATTCTGCTCGCCCGTCTTTATAATAGATGCAAGGATCGTATCTTCAAATCTGCCGCAGCCTTTAAGATTCCGCACAGTTACAAGTGTCGGAACCCACACGCTTTCGCTGTCTGCCAGCATGGAAATCGTCTCATCATCCATATAGTTCCCATGCTCAATACTGTCAACACCAGACTCCACTGCTGCCTGTACGCCATAGCATCCATTTGTATGGCTCATCACGGCAAATCCCTCTTCATGAGCAATATGTACCATTCTTTCACATCCGTTGCTGAAAGCGGCGTTCCCGTAATTTTCCCGTGATCTGCAAAATCCAGAAGCCCTGTAGTCATGATCTTGATAAAATCCGCACCTTCAGCGGCAGCTTCCAGAACTCTTCTGTGATATTCCTTCATGTCTGAAAAGCTTTTTCCAACGATCTTCCCGTAATGCCCCTCTTTATAAATGGCAAAAACCGGTGTGCGATAGTCAATTTCATATTCCGGGGCCAGTCTGGCAGCCCGTTTTGACACACCGTAATGATCTCCTCCGTCTCTCACAAAACGGATTCCTCTTTTCCGGTATTCCTCAAGATGAGCACGGATCAGTGCATCCTGGGGGCCATTTTTCTGTGTCTCAACGGCTTTCCGGTAATCATAGCCATTGAGAAATATATGTGCATGACATTCCCCAAACATTTTCATCACTGCTCAAAAAAGTTTCGGATCTCTTTCTCGGATGCCTGCACCGACCCCTGTACAAAGAACGGCTTTCCACCTCCGCGTCCGTTTAATTTCGCATTCATCTCTTTTGTAAACTGACGGAGATCGCCGTCTTTTTCGCCCATTGCATACTTGTAGCTTCCGTCTGCATTTCCGGAAATACCGCACAGCAGCCCTGGCAGGTCTGTGTCACGGCGTCTGCAAGCTTCCGCACACTGTCTGCATCCATTCCATCCATAAAGATGAGAACGCTTCCGCTTCCTGCATAACGCTCTGCCTCTTTCCGGCACATGTCGTCTACCAGCTGCCCAACCTGTCCTTTCAGTCGGAAATTCTCTTCCTGAAGGCGTTCCACTGCCTGCGCAGTCTTATCCATTTTTGCGGAAAGCTTTACAGAAATCTGGTGGTTCTGGTCATTGACCATGTTCAGATAATCCAGCACACGTTTTCCGCAGATCATCTCAATACGGACACCTTCACGAAATTTTTCCACGGAAAGAAGTTTCACCATTCCGATCTCTCCGGTATGTGTCACATGAGTTCCGCAGCATGCACAGATATCCACCCCTGGAAATTCTACGATCCGCACCTGACCGGTGAGCTCTTTTTTGCTTCGATAATCGATCTTTTCCAGTTCCTCCGCTGTAGGATATATGATCTTTATCTGCGTATCTTCCCATATCTTTTGGTTTGTTTTCCGCTCGATCTCAGCAAGCTGCGCCTCATCCAACGGGCCATTCAGATCTATGGTAATGGTATCGCTTCCCATATGAAAGCCTACATTATCATATCCGTAAGCCTCATGGATCAGTCCGCTCACCATATGCTCACCGGAATGCTGCTGCATCAGATCAAATCTTCTTGCCCAATCGATGCGTCCCTGTACTTCTGTTCCGGCTTCCATCGGCTGATCTGTATAATGAAGAAGTTCTCCCTCTTTTTCATGCACTTCCTTTACTTTCACATCGTTGAGATATCCGGTATCGCTTGGCTGTCCACCGCCCTCCGGGTAAAAAGCGCTCTCATCCAGAATGATATGAAAACCTTTTTTTGCTTCTCTGCACTCCAGGACTTTGGCTGTAAATTCTTTTTTATATACATCTTCATAATATAAACGTTTCGTCTCTGTCATTTGTCTCATCCTTTCTGCATCTCTGCTTTGACGACTTATAGTATAGACCAAATTTTCTCTCCCCGCTATATAAAAACGGCATTTATCCAATGATTTACATATTTTTCCATAAAAGCTGAAGGCTTTCCTTCAGGTTCCGCGTTATAATAAATGAAGCGGGAAGAGAAGGGAGCTGATTGCATTACACGGAAGAATATCTGGAATATCTGATACATACATACCAAAACTTAATATTTTCCATTTGTCTGAAATCGGTGGGCAATCCCTTTGACGCCGAGGATCTGACACAGGATGTTTTTCTTTCCGCCTACAAAAATCTCTCCCGTTTTGATGGCACCTACGAAAAAGCCTGGCTCAGCAAGATCGCAGTCAGAAAATGTCTGGATCATCTGAAAGCAGCTGGCAGACGTACCATTCCCACAGAGGACACCTATTTTGAACAGCTCCATGATAAAGAGTTTTCCCCGGAGGAGGCATTTCTGGACAAAGATTTCAAGGATCGGATCCGGCATTTATGTGCAGCGCTGAAAAGCCCCTACAGGGAGGTTGCCCTTGAGCATTTCTGCGAAGAAAAAACCGCCGCAGAAATTGCAAAAGCGCAGAATAAAAATATCAAAACAGTCCAGACGCAGATCTACCGGTCCAGATCTATGCTGAAAGCACTGCTGGAAAGGAGTGATTAGATGCACATACCACAGGATGAATTACAGAAATTCCAGGACGGAACCATGAATACGGATGAAATGATCCATTTTCTGGAGCATATGGAGCAATGTGACTTCTGTCTGGATGAACTTCTTCAGAATGAGGATGCCGCTTCTGAGTATGCTCCATCCTATCTGCAGGATGAAATTCTGAAAAAAGCAGCTTCTCCGGAAGTTCAGGCTTCCAGAAAAATACATGAAACTGCTTATTGGATGAAGCTTCTCTGTGCAGGCTTACGGACTGCCGTAGGCATGGGTGTTGCGCTGATCATGCTTTTTTCTGTATCTCAGACAGATTTTACGGCTCTTCATCCTTCACCGGAAACAAAAGTTAAGATTTCTTCATCCCTTGACATTGGTTCCGGCCTAAACCAGCTTTCCATGCAGGTAGGTTCCCAGCTCAGTGAACATTCTCAGAAGATCAGTAATAATCTGAACGATCTTACGAATAAAATTATAAACGGAGGCAAGTAAATTTATGAAAAAACAAAAACATGGTTTCTGGGTATTTATCTTTTCCCTGATCCCCGGTGCCGGGGAAATGTACATGGGATTTAAAAAACAGGGACTTAGCATTATGCTACTGTTCTGGGGATCGATCGCACTGGCATCCATAACCGGTCTTGGATGGCTGGCCATGTTTCTCCCGGTGATATGGTTCTATAGTTTTTTTAATGTCCATAATCTGAAATCCCTGTCAGAAGAAGAATTCTACTCTGTAGAGGATAATTACATTCTTCACATGGATCAGTTTTCCGGTGATATGGGAAATTCTTACAAAAGCATCAGAGTGCAGCTGCATGGATTCTGATCCTGTTTGGTATCTGTATCCTGTGGAGTCGTTTCACAAGTCTTCTGTACTTCATTGTACCGAATAATATGGCCGACTATGTATACAATATCTGCAACAGCCTTCCGCAGATCGTCATTGCTGCAGGTATCATTGCTGCAGGTATTTATCTTCTTACTCAGCAGAAAAAGAAACTGAAACAGGAAACCGAAACAAAAGATGAACATTACTGGGAACCCTATCGTCCATATCAGCAGCTGACAGAAAAGCCTGTTCATACTTCTGATAACTCAGACAAAGATACAGCTTCTGAAACTTCTTCCATTGCTGATCCGGAAAATACCGAATCTGATCCTGCTTCATCCACAAAATAACAGAGAAAAAAAAAGATCCACTGCCAGTTTCCTGACAATGGATCTTTTTATATGATTTAAATTTACTGCTTATGTGTTACTTTAAGACGTGTCATCGCTCTCGCAAGTGCCATCTGGTTCATATGATACTCCTGGATGCTCTGTTTCTGACGAAGCTGCTCTTCTGCACGTTCCTTTGCTTCCTGAGCACGGCGGATATCAATCTCGTCCGGACTCTCTACGCTGAGGCAGAACAGCTTGGCACGGTTATTGATCATCTCAACAAATCCGCTGCTCACAGCAAACACATACTCATTACCGTCAGCATCCTCAAAACGCATCTCACCGGGAATGATGGCAGCTACAACATTCGCATGATGGGCAAGAAATCCCTGCTCACCATCCACTGCCGGGATAATAAGCTTCTGAGCACGTCCTGCATAAGCCAGTTTATTGCTGGCATATATTTCCAGGCCAAATGTCTCACTCATAGCTGCTCCTTACTGCCGGTTCTCCTCGGCTTTTGCTTTTGCAATTACATCATCAATGGTTCCAACATTAAAGAATGCGTTCTCCGGATAATCATCCATCTCACCGTCAATGATCGCCTTAAATCCGCGGATCGTCTCTTTCAGAGGTACATATTTACCTTTGATACCGGTGAAGTTCTCAGCTACATGGAACGGCTGGGAAAGGAACTTCTGGATCTTTCTTGCACGGAATACTGTCTGCTTATCTTCCTCTGAGAGCTCCTCCATACCAAGAATAGCAATGATGTCCTGAAGTTCTTTATATTTCTGAAGGATCTCCTGTACTCTACGTGCAACCTCGTAATGTTCCTCACCAACAATATCTGCCTCCAGGATACGGGAAGTAGACTCAAGCGGATCTACGGCCGGATAAATACCCTGCTCAACGATCTTACGCGAAAGAACGGTTGTTGCATCCAGATGGGCAAATGTTGTTGCCGGAGCCGGGTCAGTTAAGTCATCGGCCGGTACATATACTGCCTGTACAGATGTAACAGAACCTTCCTTGGTAGATGCGATCCTCTCCTGAAGCTCACCCATCTCAGTTGCCAGTGTAGGCTGATATCCTACTGCGGACGGCATACGTCCAAGCAGAGCGGAAACCTCAGATCCTGCCTGTACAAAACGGAAGATATTATCAATGAAAAGAAGTACATCTCTGTGCTCCTGATCACGGAAATACTCTGCATGGTAAGTCCTGTCTCAGCAACACGCATACGTGCTCCAGGCGGCTCGTTCATCTGTCCGAACACTAAGGCTGTCTTTTCAAGAACACCGGATTCCTTCATCTCTGTCCAAAGGTCATTACCCTCACGGGAACGCTCACCGACACCGGTGAAAATAGAATATCCACCATGCTCGGTAGCGATATTCTGGATCAGCTCCTGGATAAGGACTGTCTTACCAACACCGGCACCACCGAACAGACCGATCTTACCACCTTTTGCATATGGAGCAAGAAGATCAATAACCTTGATACCTGTTTCCAGGATCTCAACTGCCGGTTTCTGCTCCTCAAATGAAGGCGGATCACGATGGATGACCCAATGCTCTTCACCGTCCAGAGAATCACCGCCATCTACGGTATCTCCAAGAACGTTGAACAGACGACCAAGTGTTTTATCTCCAACCGGAACCTTGATACCGCTTCCGGTAGCTGTTACTTCTCTGTCTCGCTGCAGGCCCTCGCTGGCTCCCAGCATGATGCAGCGTACGATATTATTTCCAAGGTGCTGGGACACCTCCATAACGCATCTCTTACCGTTGTTCTCGACTTCAAGGGCATCCTTGATATCCGGAAGCTGTCCGTCTTCAAAAACAACGTCTACAACAGGTCCCATAACCTGTACGATCTTACCTTTATTCATAGTCATCACTTCCTTTTTTGTGCTTTAGCACCGCTGATAACCTCAGTGATCTCCTGGGTGATCGCAGCCTGACGTGCACGATTATACTGAATGGAAAGATCCTTCAGCATCGCCTTCGCACTATCTGTAGAGGACTGCATTGCTGTCATTCTCGCACTGTTCTCACTGGCATATGCCTCTACAAGACATCCATAGATCACACCTGTAAGGTAGTTGGGGATCATAGTATCCAGAAGCACATCTGCAGACGGAGATAACACGATCTCCTCCTGATAAATATCTGCCGGGATCTGACCCACCTTAAAATCAGCCTTTTTCAGCGGTAAAAGCTGCATATTCACATTTTCCATTGCCATCGCATTCAGCATCTGTGTATAGACAATGTGAATTTCATCCAGCTCTCTTTCAAGAAATGCCCGTACGATCTCTTCCGTGATAAGGCGTGCTCTGTGCATAGTCGGCTTCTGCACGGTATAATGAAAACCGCCGTCCATATCCACATCTCTCTTGCCGAAATACTGACGCCCTACCATACCAAGGACATACAGCTTGTGATGTCCCGGTACCTCTTCCATGAAATCTTCTGTCATTTTCTGTACATTATGATTGTATGCACCAGCCATACCTTTATCACCTGTAATGACAATGGTACCTACCTTTCTTTCATCCTTCGGAACAAGATGACGCTCACTGAAGAAGGATGCTGAATGTCCGGCATATGACGGAGGATCCTGGCAATGGCAGCCTGCATATTATAGAAATATGGTTCCGTATCCTGCAGGATCTTCTTGGCCTTCTGCATCTTGGAAGAAGAAATCATGTACATCGCATTGGTGATCTTCATGGTGTCCTGAATGCTTTTCATACGAGTCTGTATTTCTTTTGCATTTGCCATATCAACACCTACCTGCTCTTATCTCTGAATTCTTCTGCCGCCTTTACGATTTTCTCTACAAGCTCATCAGAGAGCTGCTTTGTAGTCTCGATCTCTTTGCCGATCTCAGGATATACATTATCAAAGTACTCCAGAAGATCCTTCTGATATTTCTTGATCTCTTTCTTTTCTACATCTACCATCAGCTTGTGAGTCGCAACGCAGAGAGTAATTACCTGCTGATGAAGACTTAACGGGCTGCAGAGCGGCTGTTTCAGAAGCTCCATCAGACAGCTTCCGTATTTCAGCTGTGCAGTTGTAGCCTCATCCAGATCTGAACTGAACTGGGTGAACACTTCCATCTCTCTGTACTGTGCCAGGTCGATACGTACACTACCGGAAGCTTTCTTCATAGCCTTGGTCTGTGCAGCACCACCAACACGGGATACGGAAAGACCAACATTGACTGCCGGACGCATACCTGAGAAGAACAGATCACTTTCCAGGAAGATCTGACCATCTGTGATGGAAATTACGTTTGTAGGAATGTATGCAGATACATCACCGGCCTGTGTCTCGATGATCGGAAGTGCCGTAATGGATCCGCCGCCTGCCTCTTCACTCAGACGGCTGGAACGCTCCAGAAGTCTGGAATGAAGATAGAATACGTCACCAGGATATGCCTCACGTCCCGGAGAACGCTCAAGCAGAAGTGACAATGCACGATATGCCACTGCATGCTTGGAAAGATCATCATATACGATCAGTACGTCTTTACCCTGATACATGAAATACTCTGCAAGAGCAGTACCAGCATAAGGAGCAATATACTGAAGCGGTGCACAGTCGCTGGCTGTTGCGGAGAATACGGTTGTATACTCCATTGCACCGTATTTTTCAAGATTGGAAACTACCTTTGCAACGGTAGAAGCTTTCTGTCCGATAGCAACATAGATACAGATCACATCCTTACCTTTCTGGTTGATGATCGTATCGGTTGCGATGGATGTTTTACCTGTCTGTCTGTCGCCGATGATCAGCTCTCGCTGTCCACGGCCGATCGGGAACATGGAATCAATGGAAAGGATTCCTGTTTCCAGAGGTACAGTTACAGACTTACGGTCGATGATTCCAGGAGCCGGGTTCTCGATCGGGCGGTATTCCTCTGCCTGGATCTCTCCCTTTCCATCAATAGGCTCACCAAGTGCGTTCACGATTCTTCCGATAAATTTATCCCCTACCGGAATACCTGCCTGCTTGCCAGTTCTGGCAACCTTGGTGCCTTCCTTGATTCCTGTATCCTTTCCGAAAAGAATACATCCCATGCTGTTGGCACGGACATCCTGTACCATACCTTTCAGACCATTCTCGAAGGTCACGACCTCACCGTACATGGCATGATCGATGCATAAACAGTTGCGATACCATCTCCCACGGAGATGACAGTGCCTACTTCCTGGTCCTTGCTGATTTCGTCATAGTTCTTTATTTCTTCCTTGAGAATCGAAATGATTTCATCTGGATTTATTGCACCCAATTCAATTTCACCTCCGGGTTAATTTCTGTTTCAGTTTCTTATAACGTCCGATGAGGCTCCAGTCGTACTCACGATCTCCTGCCCTGAGAACAAATCCACCTACAAGGCTTTTATCCTCTGTAAGGGTAAGTTCCACTTCTCTGGCAGAAAACTGGCTACGGAGAAACTCCTTCATCTTATTTTCCTGCTCTTCGGCAGGACGTGTTACATAAAGAAGCTCTGCCTTGAGAATTCCTTTCTGTTCCCGGCTGTAAGCATCATAAGCTTCAAGGATCTCTCCGATTCTGTCAATCTTCTGATACTTACACGTTACTTTAAGAAAACTCTTCATTTCCTGCGGAAAAACCCGCTCTATTACCTGTTCTTTTTCTTTGAGGGAAACAAGTGGATTTTCAAGCATCTTACCTATCTCAGGTGTATTCTTAAAAATCCTTCCTGTTTCGCAGATTGCCTCCCCCGGGACAGAAAGACCGTATAATGCTTTTGCATAATTAATGGACGTCTCTGTCATGAGGATCACCTGCTCCTTCTAAAAACTGGTCATATAGGGACATATCCTGTGCTTCGTCGTTCTTTTTTCCCATGATTCTGGATGCTGCATCCATTGCCAGCTCAGCCACTTTGCCTTCCATCGCTTTCATAGCAGCTTCCTGCTCAGTGCTGATATCTCTTCTTGCTTTCTCAAGAATCTGACCAGCCTGATCATTAGCTCTCTTCACGATGCTGTCTGCCTGTACTTTTGCCTCGTCCTTAGCCTGCTCTACAATACTGAAGGATTCCTCCTTCGCAGATTTCAGTGCATCCTCATACTGTCCTTTCAGCTGGTTTGCTTCAGTGGTTGTCTTCTCTGCTGAAGCAAACTGCTCATCGATCATAGCTTTTCTCTTCTCCATAACACCAATGATCGGGCCGAAAAGGAACTTCTTCATTAAAAGATAAAGAACGATCAGGTTTATAATAGTAAAGACAAGGTTGATATCAATTTTAATCACCTGGTCCACCTGCCTCTCTTAATCCTGAATTAGTATCTCGTCTTTACCTATTAGCCAAGCATGATGATGATCAGAAGACCGATTACGAAACCGTAAATAGCTGTTGCCTCTGCAAGAGCACATCCAAGAAGAAGCGCTTTACTGATCTTGCTCTCTGCCTCTGGCTGTCTTGCGATAGCTTCTACTGCTTTAGATGTTGCAAGACCGATACCAACACCTGCTCCAATACCTGTAAGAACTGCGATAGCTGCACCAATTGCGATTAACATAGTTTTTTCCTCCTGTAAAATACAATTTTTTTCATTTTTAGATCAAGCGGATCTTCCGCTTCACTACTCAATTGCTTCCTTAATGAACAAGGATGTTAAGAATACAAATACATACGCCTGTATGAATCCGTCGAAGAAATCAAAATACAGGCTGAATGGTATGGGAAGAATGGCCGGACAAACAAACTCCAGCAGCTTCATAACTACGAAGCTTCCCAGAACATTACCGAACAACCGCATGCAGAGAGATGTAGGTCTGATCGCTATTTCCAGAATGTTGATCGGAAGCATGATCGGAACCGGCTCCGCAAAGCTTTTCAGGAAACCCTTCAGTCCCCTTTTATGAAAGCCTGCATACTCGATCAGAATAATGCTCATCAGCGCCAGCGCAATGGTAACATTCATGTCCTTCGTTGGTGGTGTAAAACCAAATACGCCTGCGATATTAGCTATTCCGATGTAAATTACGGTTGACATCAAATAAGGCACATACTGTTTGCCTTCTTCTCCAAGGATACCCATGAAGAAATCCTGAAGAAAACTTACCCCGGTCTCCAGAAGCAACTGCTTCTTACCCGGATTTTCCACACTGAGATTCCGAACTAAGATCAGAGACAGAATCACAAGAACCGCCATGATGACCCATGTGACTACCACGCATTCTGCAATTGGTATTCCACCAAACGCCGGAATGGTAAAGGCTGTCTTACTGTTTAGTTCTTCTGCCAGTGTACTTGATAAATCTCCCGTTTTTCTCCCTCCTTTTCTCTTGGCGCTGATCGTATCTTTTTATAATTGGTATGACCACGCCTTGTAGTTGACTTTATTTTACTCCGCATTTCCAGAATGTCAATATTATTTTTGCCTGTTTTGCACAAAAAAGAATCTGTTTTTTATACAAAATATACAATTCATTTCAATTAACCTTGATTCGACTTCCTGCGTACAGATACTTCTCCATAAGAAAGCAGGGTTTCTGAACCATCCTGTTCTCTCACAAGAAGCCTTCCATCTGGTGCTATGGATTCTGCATAAGCTTCCCTTGTACACTGTCCGTCTGTGATCACGATCATGTTTCCAGGAATGATATTATTTTCTGTATATTCTCTGGAAAGTCCCGGAGTCTCCACTTCCATGAGAAGCTGATTGACGATCTCAGCCACAAGAATACTGCAGTTTATATGCTCTGCGTCATTCCTGTTTTCAAATAATGCTCCAGCCGTTTTCCTGTATATCTTCAGGAACCCATCTTCCGGCATATACAGATTCAAACCAATTCCTACAACTGCAAACTCAATGTTCCCGCTTTCAAAGTCTGTAACAGCCTCTGTCAGTATCCCACACACTTTCTTATTATGAAGATACAGATCATTGACCCATTTGATCCCAAGGTCGATCCCGCAGATTTTCTTCACTGCACGGCACACTGCAGTTGCCGCAGCTGTAGTGATCAGGAGTCCTTCCTTCAGAGTTCGGTCAGGTCTTAGAACGATACTCATATAAAGTCCTGCATTTTCAGGAGAATAAAAACTTCGGCCTCTTCGGCCTCTTCCGCTTTTCTGTCTGCGCGCCAGTATCAGTGCACCATGACCTGCTTCTCCTGAAAATGCAGCCTCCTTGGCTGCCCGGTTTGTAGAATCCAGTTCTCTGTATATTTTTACAGGGACATCCGGATGATCGAGGTAAAGCCGTATTCCTTCTTCCGATAAACGGCTGCCTCCTCGAAGCACATAGCCTTTGTTTGGTCCAGCTTCTATGGTATATCCCTCTTCACGAAGGGATTTCACAGCTTTCCAGATGGCTGCCCGTGTGCAGTTTAGTTCTGCTGCTGCCGCCTCTCCGGATATCAGTTCGTTCTCGTGCTGCTCCAGAAGCTTCAGCATTCTTGCTTTTACAGTCATATCTTCACCGTCCGTATTCTGCCTGAAATGGCAAAATTTATTCCCTCCTAAGAGTCGAAAGCATTATAGCACTTAAACATCGCGATGTCTATTATCTTTTTTACATATGCTATCTATATTATTTTTATATTTCAGATACAGCTATTATATGATTTTTCTCATTTTTGTCTGTTTTCATTTATTTTTTTATATATTATTTCTGTTGAAAACCTGCAGACTCAGGAGTGAATTTTCCTGAATCTTTATTATATACAGATTTTCTTTATCATATATTTATCATTTGTAATTAGAAAGACTTTTCTCAAGAAATTCCCGGTACTTATCGCGAATCTCATCCGGTGACGCGATCACCGCATCCGGGCCAAGACTGGCTATCCAGCCAAAGAACTGGTCACTGATATTTACACGAACCAGTGTTTTGAAATGTTCAGGATCCTTCCTGTGTATCATAATATCTCTGCCAAACCGATCCAGCACCACCCCGACCAAGCGGTTATGTGCTTCCAGACATATGGTTACTTCTCTGCCGCCAAACATCCCGAAGGTCCTGGATGTCAGCTCCCCTATATCATAATTCTCAAAAAATTCTCTGCCGCGTCGCACCTCCTTCTCTATACGGATCTGCTGGAGCTTATCTACCTGATACTGCTTAACCCTTCCACACTTCTCGTCGTAAGTGATCAGATAATACTCCTCATTCTGCCATACAAGTCCCCAGGGACTGACCGAATATCGTTCTCCCTCATTCTCCGGACGCAGCTTCTTCTCCACAGTCCATTCACAATATTGAAAAGAAATCTGCCTGTCCTCAGTTAATGCACGCTGGATCATATCAATACTGTAATACACATTCTCGTTTATAGTCCGGATACGATTCTCTGCAAATCCCTGTCGCCGCAGCTGTCTGGACTCATAAACACTGGCAAGGCTCTCCAGCTTCCTGATCAGCTGTCGGGATTTCCCATTGGTGATACATCTGGAGGACTGTACTGCATCCACCAGAAGTCTCAGCTCAGGAAGCTCAAATTCCCGACTGGCAAGATAAAAACCGGCCGGGTGCTCCCGACGGTTCAGGATATCCATTCCAAAATTCCGCAGGGTTTCAATATCATCATAGACAGTCTTACGCTCTGCACTGATCCCCAGACTATTCAGATAGGCGATCAGCTCCTTCACGGACATCGGATGCTCTTCGTCCGTCTGCTCCAGAAAAATGCGCATCAGATATAAAATTTTAATCTTCTGGTTAAAGACCCTTGGCATCCTTTCTCCTCCGTTCTGCTACTTGTCTGTCAGTGATGCTACCACTGCAAAATATAATACCATGAATGACAATACAACAGCAACGATATCTGCTCCGCGGAAATCAAAATTAAACAGCATCGCCCCGCCAAGCATGATCTCCATTGTAAGAAGTGCGCCCAATACCATTGCCATTCCTGAGGAAAGCTTCTGTCTGCCGCAATGTCCGTTCTCAGCTTCCACATATCTTCCTTCTGCCAATACTGCCTTCCTGCTGCTCTCTGTATTCCACATAAGATCCATCCTCCCTGTCCTATGTTCGTCTCACGATTTATCGAACATATTTTCCAAACATATTTTCTGTATGTTTGCATTATAGCTCATTTTTAGTCCAATAAAACGGTACAAATATGGTTTTTCCGAACATTTGTTTATTTTATACAAAAATATGTTCGTCTTTAAGATCCACAAAAAAAGCCTGCCGTAAACGACAGACTTGTAAAATGTGACACTTTGAAAGGGCATTTGAAATCCTATGATATCTGCTTTTACATCATTCCCGCAAACACAGACGCTCCTACAACCGTAAGCAATCCGGCTACGGCAATGGCAAGGCTGCTCATGGCTCCTTCTACCGGGCCAAGCTCCATGGCTTTGGCTGTTCCGATAGCATGGCAGATGTTCCAAGTCCAAGACCTCTTGCGATCGGCTCCTCGATCTTTGCGATCTTGTAGACAACCTCTGCGAGCATATTTCCCAGAACTCCTGTGATGATGATCACGGCAACGGTGATGGTCACGATACCGCCAAGCTCCTCGGAAACACCCATTCCGATGGCGGTTGTGATAGACTTCGGAAGCATAGTGACATATTCCTGATGATCAAAGCCAAACAATTTCGCCATAAGCAGAATGCTGCAAAGCCCGGCCAGCGTTCCGGAAAAGATCCCGGCAGCCACTGCCTTGAGATTTTTTTTCAGCAGATGGATCTGCTCATAAAGGGGCACTGCCAGACAGACTGTTGCCGGGGTCAGCAGATAGCTGATATATTTTCCACCTTCATTATAATCATCATAATCAATATGGAAGATCAAAAGAACACCAATAACACAGATGATCGAGATCAAAAGCGGATTAAAGATCGCCATTTTAAACTTCTTTTTCAGGATCAGACCGATCTCATAGGCGATCAGACTTATCATTGCTCCGAAAAATGCGGAGTTTTTTATGAATTCCATCATTTTTCAGTTCCTCTCTTTCCCATACGGATCACTCCCTGTGTTACTTTTCCTGTTACGACCATTACGATCACCGTGCTGATAAACGTCATGATGAGAACCGGTACACAGATCGGTTTCAGAGTACTCCAGGCTGTGATCAGTCCCGCACCAGCCGGCACAAACATCACCGGCATGATCTCAACCAGAAAATCTGCCGCACCTTTGACCTGATCCAGCTTCAGAATACCTGTGAGCAAAGCCACCAGCATAATGATCAATCCATAGACACTGGCCGGTACCGGAAGTGGAAGAAAGGTTTTCAGTAATTCTCCAATGACGGAAATCAACAGGATGATGCTGAACTGCTGCACATGCTTCATGTTGCATCCCTCCTGATTCATGTAAAGCGCATATTCACATTTTGCTTTACTGCATACTCATGAACGCAGCTGCGTTCACATTCTGCGCTCAAACGAATTTTGCAAAAGTGGTAAGACCACTTTTGTTTTAAACGTTTTTTAATTATACGCTACAAATCCAAAATTACAAGGATTGTATCCAATAAAATACAAAAAATCCTTTTATGCATCAGCGTATTCCAGTAATCTACAGAAACGGATCTGCATAAAAGGATCTATAAACAGGGTTATGATCATTTCCTAGAATTTTCCGCCAAAATGATTTTTTCCACATGATATTTTCCATCCTCCACAGTCATCACCGCCATGGTAACCTCCCCGCCGAAACGACTTCTTCCACAGCTTCCCGGATTCAGCCACAGTCTGCCATCGATCATCTTCTCAAAATATTTGTGAGTATGCCCGAAGATGACCACCTGTATGTCCCCCAGCTCCCACGCAACATCTTTTTTGTTATGGACCATAAAAATTTCACGCCGCCAATGGTAAAGCTTAGACTGGTGCGGAGATTTTCCGCCCAGTCTTTATCATTATTTCCACGGACCACATAGAGATTCCCCATGGAACGCAGTACATCCAGGATCTCGTCTTTATTGACATCTCCGGCATGAAGAATGTATTTGCAGTCTTTTAAGATTTCCAGTACCTCAGGCCGCAGAAGACCGTGAGTGTCTGATATGATGCCGATTTTTTCTTTCATAATCTCTATCCTGCTCCAATCCTTTATCATTATCGCCTTTTACCTTTTGCAGCTCACGCTATGACCGGCAATACTCTTCACAATACATAAATATTTAACAGCTGCTTCTTTTCACACCATTTCAGAAATTTTCTTAATTGGATCAAGCCGATATTCGCAACCCCGCAGAGGACTTACCTGATTCGCTTAAAACAATTCTATTTTTCCATATTCTCCGTCAGATCCCGGTTTCCGCACCACTTCTCCTGCACGGAGCCGCCGGATGCCTTCCGCCAGAACTTCTCCGCCGGCTTTTCGGATATCTTCCGGCGGAACCTCTCTCAATATGGTAAATTCCGCACCCAGTCTTTCAAGCAGCGCCTCGTACTGTCCCTGAACTTTTTTGCTTGCCGTGGAAAATCCCACACATGCGGAGATCACCTCCAGCAGCGGCATCAGGCTTTCATATGGGCGGCCGCTTTCCGGCATGACCGCTGAACTCTCGTCACGATCAGATAACTGCAGGATCCGGTGATCCACACCCATGGTCAGCTTCTTTCCGCAGACCGGCAGATACCGTTATACATTTCTGCTTCTTTCGGGCTCAAGCACACGCCGCACTTCCGGTGCCCGTCAAAATGATATTTTCCTTCTTCCGGAAAAATTCAATCGTCCCTTCAAGACCTTTTCCGTTCTGCACTGCATCCCACAATCCCTGATAGGAAAGCTCTATATCCAGAAGGTCCGCTTCCCTTCCCAGCTTCGACGGTGAATGTGCATCCGAATGGGACACCAGCTGATAGCCATCCAGCGCCGAAATCTGCCAGTTCATCGCCGGATCTGAAGAAAGTCCTGTCTCCAGGGCATGGATGTAAGGTGTCAGTTCTTCAAAGCATTCTTCTATGGTATCAAATCCGGACTTCGCTCCAAACAGGGAAAAATGTGGGGTCCAGATATGCGCGGGGATATAGATACCCTCCTCACTGACCTCCAGCATTATTTCCAGAAGATCATGACAGGGCAGCCCCAAAATAGGACGTCCATCTGAATGGATATTTCCGATCTTTTCCAGCCTTGCGGCAAAAGCATCTGCCTCATCGAATCCCGGAAGCAGGATCAGGCTGTGCACCTTCCTGGTTTTTCCGCCTTTTTTATAGATGGAACTGATCTCACCGGACAGTACGAACCTGGGTGCTTTTCCCGGATAGCGTGCTGCCTCCGGCAAAACATATTCCTCTTTCAGCCGGAACAGTCCCTGTTCTGCAGGGATCAGCTTCGCCTTCAACTCCTGCCGCCAGATGGGATGTGTCATATCTCCGGTTCCAAGTAGTGTGATTCCTTTTTTCCGCGCCCAGAGATCCAGCATCTCCGGCGTGCCATCTTTGCTGGTTGCCATGGAATATCTGGAATGTATGTGCAGGTCTGCGATCTGTTTCAAAACTTTTCCTCCTGTATCTCTTTTCCTCTGTCCACATGTACATCCTGTCTTTTTAACAAAAACGCAGACAAAGAAATTACCGTCTTCTTTGTCTGCCTGAATGACCGGATCGTATATAGCTCAACAGAAATCCATCTGTAACATGATCAGATATCTTTATAATACGATGGTGATATCACATCATACTCCCTGCAGGAGCATCCGTTCTCATAGCTGTCACAGCAGTCACAGTTGGAACAATACATATGCGCGTCATTAATATAAAATAAACCGCCGTACTGCATGGAAGTGCGCTGATTCTTGGATTTCTTCTTGCTGTTGTCGTAGTAGGCTCCGTTGGGGATCATCATATTCTCCGGGGAGAATCTGCTGAAATCAAAGAAATGGGATTCCGTACCATGATGTGGTACCTTGATACACCAGTAATGCTCATGAAGGGGAATCCTGCCATCATAGTTTTCTGCGATCATCCTCATGTACTGTGGCTGTACATCTCCGGTAAACAGAAGATTCAGCTCGCCGTCGCCGGTATTCTGAAATGCCAGACTGATCTTGTGGCGGAACTGACGCAGAAAATGCCCCTGTTTTTCCGCACTTTCCAGAAGTGCCTGAAATTCTCCGGTTGCCTGTAATTCACGGAATTTCTTTTCCAGCTTTTCCGGTTTAAAGCGACGTGCTCTCTCTTTTTCGGCTTCTTCCGGAGCCTCTGCTGTATCCTCAGCTGCTGCGCCTGTATCTTCCATTATAAGCTCCAGCTTCTCCTGCGTATAGCCTTCATTTTCCCCACCAGGCTCTGTCTGTCCTGTCAAAGAGCGCTCGGATCCCTCTGTATCCTCTTCCACCAAAGATGCCTCAGACAGTGGAGCAGATTTCTGCTCTGCTTCCGGCATCTCCTCTGTCATGGACAGAAACAGCTGACGTACCTCCTCCGCAATGTTCACAAGCTCGGTCATTGCGTTTTCATGATTCTCGATCAGGGAATTAAATACGTCCTCCGTTTCCCGGCTGACTTCACTGAGATCCGGCCAAAGCGCTGTATATTTCCCCTCAAACTCTGAGCCTCTGGATAAAAGGTCGATCTTTACCCTTCTGGCGCAAAGAGCTTCTGCAAGGGCAAAAAGGCTGACACGTCTTCCGGGAAGACTGGCCTTTTTTGTCACATCCGCAAGGAGCAGAAGCGCCAGTGTGTATTTCATTTCCGGACCGGAAAATACATCCGGAAGATAGATCTTTTCAAATTCGTAGGCATCTCTTCGGTAACGCATCATATAAAGCAATCCGGAAACATGGTCCGGATGAAAATGTGTCAGAAGCAGATTTTTTTTGCGGATAGTGGTAAGGTCTGAGATGATCACATCAAAAACCTCTCTCCGTGGCCGCCCTTCGATCTTGCTGTTGGCTGCCCCGAAATCCACAAGCAGGCTGCTTTTTCTGTCACGGATACAGAAACAGTCTCCGAATCCCACATTGTACATTCGTATTCTCATTTATTTTTCCTCTGGTTTCTTATTCAGCTGACCTTTGTTTCTGCAGCTGACTCTTCTTTTTTCTTCTGTTACTGTCTTCATTTCTCAGAACCAGATCTGCATATCATACCAGGTTGCTCCGCCATGACAGGAATCTGCCACACCCAGCTTCTTCAGTCCGTGGCTCTCATAGAATGGGATCATATGCTCCTTGCAGGTAAGGATCAGAGCTTTTTTTCCGCGCTCTTTCGCAAGCTCCTTGAAATATTCCACAAGCTCTCCGGCGATCCCTGATGACGGTATTCCGGTATCACGTTCAGTCCGAATACCGTCTGGATCTCTCCAGCTTTTCTGTGAAGCGTGATATCATGATAAAATTCATCCGGGAGTACTGGTTTATCTGTGGTTCCTCCGTTGATAAAGCCTACGATCTGCTCATCCTTTACTGCTACAACGAAATTCTCCGGGAATGCTCCCATACGCTTCACAACTTCCTCATGACTTGCTGCCTCCGCAGGTGGAAAACAGATTGCCTCGATCTCTGCCAGACGATCCGCCTCACCGGGATCTGCCAGTCTGATCTGTAAATTTTCTGCCATTTTTCGTGGTCTCCTCTATATTTATTCCGTTTTCATCCGGTTTCGATTCTTTTTTAATTATATCGGGTGAGGGAAAATGCGTCAACGTGTAACCTGCAAAAAAGCCCTCAGTATTCGCACTACTGAGGGCTTCGTTCTTTTGTTTTTATCTGTCATTATCACAGCACCGACCGGATCAGCTGCTCCGTATACTCTGTCTTCGGATGCTCAATGATCTCTTCCGGTGTCCCTTCCTCTTCCACATGTCCGTCATGCATCACGATCACCCGGTCGCAGAACAGCTGGACAAGGGCCAGGTCATGGCAGATAAAAGAAAGGACAGCTGGTTTTCTTTTTTTTAACTTCTGAAGCAGCTCCATGATCTGTTTCTGCACAGTCACATCCAGGGCGCTGGTTGCTTCATCACAGATCAGCACTCTGGGTTCCACAGCCAGGGCTCTGGCAATAGCCGCTCTCTGGCACTCCCCTCCGCTGACCTGATGGGGATACCGATCTGCATATTCCGGAGTCAGTCCGCAGGTAAGCAGAAGCTTTTCCACACGGTTCCTGGTTTCCTTCTTACTTATCCCCATATTCCGGAGACTTTCCCCGATTCCGTCCCCAAGAGTGCATCTGGGGTCAAAGGATTCTGCCGGTGTCTGAAAAATCATCTGCATTTCCCGGTAGATTTCCCGGAGCTTTTTTCCCCTTGCATGTGTGATATCCTTTTCCATGAGAAAAATTTCTCCGGCGGTGGGTTCTGTCAGATGTGTGATCATCTTCGCCACAGTGCTTTTTCCTGAGCCGGATTCACCTACAATCCCTAATACCTCCCCCGTTTTCAGAGAAAAGCTTACGTCTTCTACAGCCGTGAAGGATTTTTTACCGGTGGTGAAGCTTTTTTTCAAATGATGTACTTCCAGAATATTTTTGTTTTCTGTCATCATCTGCCTCCATTTCCGGTGCCTGTACGTTTCAGACGAGGTACCGAACTCATAAGCTCTTTTGTATAAGGATCCTCCGGAGCTGTCAGAATCTTAGCTGTTTTTCCGTATTCCCTCACCTTTCCGTTTTTCAGTACCAGAACCTTATCTGCCATTTTTTCCACCACACCAATGTTGTGTGTGACAACGATCATGGCTGTTCCGTATTCCTTACGCATCAGCAGCATTTCCTCAACTACCTGTTTCTGTATGGTTACATCCAGGGCACTGGTAGGCTCATCTGCCAGAAGAAGCGACGGATTCTGCAGCATGGAAATACAGATTCCCACACGCTGATTCATGCCGCCGGACAATTCAAAGGGATAGCTTTGCAAAACACGTTCCCCATCCTTGAGGCCAATCTTAGCCATCATCCGGACGGCACGCTCCGCACACTCTTTACGACTGATCCTTTCATGCTCCCGCATACTCTCATAGATCTGATCGCCCACGGTGCGGATGGGACAAAGGGCTGCTCCTGAATCCTGAAAGACCATGGCGATCTCAGGACCCAGAAGTCTGCGTAATTCTTTTTCCGGCATATCTACCACATTTTTTCCTTTGTACCAGATATCCCCTTCTGTCACCATGCCTTCATTTCCCAGAAGTCCCATGATTGCCTTGATAATGGTACTTTTTCCGCTTCCGGATTCGCCTACCACACCCAGGATCTCTCCTTTATTCAGTTCCAGATCCACATCATGTACAACCGGTTCTCCGTTGTAGCAGATCGTCACATGCTCAAGCTTCAACAATAATCCCATCTTATTTCACTTCCAGATCTGCCGTGATCTCGTAATAATCACATGGATGTGCAGTCAGCCCTGACACATTTGACTTTGACACAAGTCCCATGTTCAGATGAGAAACAAAGAAATACGCATCATCATCCAGAATGGTCTGCTGTGCTTCCACAGCAAGCTTGCCTCTCTCATCTGTATCAAAGGTCTCATGCAGCTTCGCTACGATATCATCAAGATCCGAATTGCTGTATTTGCCATAATTTTTGGCAGCGTCAGATACAACTGTACTTGTGAAGAAATATTCCGGATCACCGGTAGGTGCAGTTGTAAGCGAGCTTACATATACATCAAATTCTCCGTTCTTCGCATACGTCGCATGATCTGCTGTATTGTTAACATTGACCTCAATTCCGATGTCCTTTAAAGTGGACTGTGCATATTCTGCAAGCTTAGGCTGTTCCAGACGGGTTGGATAGGTCAGCCATGTGATGGACAGCTTCTTTCCGTCCTTATCTGCATAGCCATCTCCATCCGTATCTGTCCATCCGGATTCTTCCAGAAGCTTTTTCGCCTCTTCCGGATCATAGGACGGTGCTTTCACCGCATCGTTTCCATAGGAAAAGCTGCTTGGGAAAGCTCCCACTGCCGGAACACCTCGTCCCTCCATGATCACACTGCAGAAGCCGTCCTTATCGATTCCCATCTCAATGGCTTTTCTCACATTCTGATCCTGCATCAGTTCAGACTTCATATTAAACTGTCCGAAGAAGCATCGGCTTGTTGCTACAGAGCTGATCTGATAGTCCGTATTTCCGTCAAAAAGCGCATAGTTATCATACTGAAGTCCATAGGTTCCCTGTATATCGCCTGTCTGTAATGCTGCTGTCAGGGCACTTCCGTCTGAGAAGGATTTTACGATAACGTTGTCTACCTTTACATCTCCGCCCCAGTAATCCTCATTTTTTACCAGCTTAATCTCTGTTGGAGATACCTCTGTTGCAACATAAGGGCCTGTTCCTGCCACATTTGCAGAGCCGCCCTCTCCCTGTACACCATAATCCATATCAATGATGGCACCATACGGATCACCGAGATAATTGATCAGTGCCGGACATGGTTCGGAAGTATGGATCGTTACTGTCATTCCATCTGCTTCGATCTTATCGATCTTCATATCGTAAGGTGCACGGTCATGGTTTGCGATCAGATCCTCCAGGCATTCCTTTACCGCTTCTCCGTCCATGGTTCTTCCGCTGGAAAATTTCACATCATCACGAAGGGTGATCTTTACTGTATTATCGTCTGTAAATTCATAGTCTGTAGCAAGCCATGGCTCTACCTCCATGTTATCATTGTATTTAAACAGTGTTTCTCCTACGCCATAACGAAGACAGCTCCATCCGGAATAATTGTCGTGAGGGTTTAATCCTGCATCTCCCATTTCTTCACTATATCCGGTAGTTCCGTAAACAAAGGTAGTTCCTTCACTCTTTTCTTTGCTTTTTGCTGCTGCCGAAACTCCTGTCATGCTCATGACCATTGCCGCTGCAAGCACTGCTGCCAGAATCTTTTTCTTCATAATCTCCGCTCTCACTTTCTCTGTTATGCTTATTTATAAGTGCCTGTTATCCTCTTCTCCTGTTTCGTTCCTTCGGATCCATATAATCCCGGATCGTATCTCCCAGAAGATTAAAGATCATTACTGTAATAAAAATCGCCATTCCCGGCGCAAGTACCATCCATGGTGAAATCTGCAGCATACTTCTTCCATCGTTGATCATACTTCCCCATTCTGCCATTGGAGGCTTTACCCCAAGCCCGAGAAAGGAAAGTCCTGCCAGCTCCATCATCATGGTTCCGATATCAAGAACTGACGTAACAAGGATGGGTCCTGCGATATTGGGAAGGATATGTTTGAGCAGAAGCTTTCCTGTACTGCTTCCGGAAAGCTTCGCCGCCATAAGATATGCGGAGTCCTTCTGAGTCAGAGTAAGCCCTCTGGCAAGTCTCGCAAACTTCGGCCAGCTGATCACTGCCAGGGCAATGATCGCATTCTGGATACCGCCTCCCAGAACACCTGCTACTGCCAGGGCAAATACCAGTCCCGGAAAAGCCAGGAACAGATCGGAGATACGCATCAGAACAGTATCGGCTTTGCCGCCCTTCCAGCCACAGAAAATACCAATAGCCGTTCCCGCCACAGTGATCACCGCAACCAGGAGCAGCGTTGCATAAATACTGGTCGTACTTCCTATGATCACACGGGAAAGCATATCTCTTCCATAACGGTCTGTCCCGAGCAGATGCTCCGGTCCCGGCGGTTTCTGGGCAAGTACCAGATCCTGGGCATAAGGATCATAAGGACAGAGATATTTTGCAAATGCCGCTACAAACAGAAGCAATGCTGTAAGCACAAGAAAAAAGACAAGCTTTGCTTTTGTATGATTTTTCCGGATCTTCTGCTTCCGGACTGTGATATTATTTTTTCCACTCATGCTCTGTCACCTCCAAGTCGTACTCTCGGATCCAGATAGTGGTAAATAATATCTGTCACCAGATTTACCAGAACATAAATAACCGCCATCCAGGCACATAAGCTGATGATCGGATAGTCACGCATGGTGATCGCATCTACCGCCAGTTTTCCGACACCATCCCACATAAAGATATTTTCCACAATGGCAGTTCCTCCCAGAAGATTGCCGATGGACAGAGCCAGCAGTGTGATGATCGTCAGCATGGAAGCCTTCATTACACTCTTCCAGATGATCACACGACTGCGGATCCCTCTTGCCCGGGCTCCGGTCACATAATCCTTATTCAGTTCTTCCAGAACCGTGGCACGCACCTGTCTGGTATATTTTGCAGCCATGGAGATTGCCAGTGTCAGTGTCGGCAGAATGATACTCTGTCCGAGATCTGTATTTGTGACTACCGGTAAAACGCCCAGCCTGATGGACAGAAAATACATCAGGACCATGGCAGCAAAAAAATTCGGCATGGAATTGCCGATAAAGCTTAAAAATCTTATCAGATAATCTACCCATTTGTTGTGCTTTACTGCTGACAGGATTCCCAACGGATCGCAAGAACAATTGTAAGAAGGATCGATGACAGAGTCAGCATCATCGTTGCCGGAAGCTTTGAAATAAAGGTTTCATAGACATCTCTGTGAGACACATAGCTCTCTCCCATATCTCCGGTTACCATTCCCGCAAACCAGGCAGCATATTGTACAAGGAATGGTTTATCAAGGCCATATTCTGCCTTCGCATTATCAATGACCTCCTGAGATACTGCAGAGCCTGCATTTTCATACATATAAGTTACTGCATCTCCACCGGCAAGCCGCATCATGGCAAAAGAAAGAAATGTGATCCCGATCAGGACCGGGATCAGCTGCAGCAACCGTTTTATTATATATTTTCCCATATTTTCCTCTCCGCACTTTGTTTCTCAGTATTTCGAATAACAAAAGTTTAACAACACGGCTGTTCTGCCACAACCCGGCGGGGGGATTTTACATATTCCATTTTGTCATGCACATGTATTCCATCATGTTCTTATATTCTCACACAGTGACATGCGGATAATTCTTTCCAGCCCTCTCCAAGAGACTGTGGCTCTTCATACTCGATCAGCCTTCGTTTTCTCTCTTCCAGCGGATCCGGAATATGGATCGCAGAAAGCAGGGACTGTGTATAAGGATGCTGCGGATTTTCAAAAAGCTCTTTTGTAGGTGCCATTTCTACCAGCTTTCCGTTTTTCATCACACCGGTTGTATCACTTAAAAAACGTACCATGGACAGATCATGGGCAATAAAAAGAAACGAAAATCTTTTTTCCTGCTGAAGCTTTTTAAAAAGCATGACGATCTGTGCCTGGATAGAAATGTCCAACGATGCGATCGGTTCATCTGCAATGACAAGACGTGGTTCCATGAGAAGGCTTCTTCCTATGGCAACTCTCTGTCTCTGTCCGCCGGAAAGCTCTCCCGGCTTTTTCGACAGAATGCTTTCATCCAGTCCTGTCTCCTTCAGGATTTCCCGAAGCCTGTTCTCCAACATTTCTCTGTCACGGATCCTGCGGCTGATCTTTACAGGCTCCAGCATGATCTGCCGTATGCTCATTCGGGGATTCAGTGCAGCACCCGAATCCTGAAAGATCATCTGGATCTCCGTCTGCATTTTCTTCCGCATTCTGAAAGGATCCTTTTTATCCGGCACTCTTGCTCCCTGATAAAAGATCTCCCCGCCTGTAGGCCGGTAGATTCCTGCAAGCGTTCTGGCTGTCGTGGATTTTCCGCAGCCGGTCTCTCCCACCAGTGCCATGATCTCACCTTCCCGGATACTGAAGGAAACATCATCCACTGCATGGATCGTATAATCGGAACGGATACGGAAATGCTGCTTCAGATTTCTGGCTTCGATCAGTACAGGCGCCTGTTTTTGTTCTGTTTTCTGTAAAAATGACGCTTCCTTTTTATCCGGTTTCTGTTTACGGCCGCTGTTTTCCTGTAATCTGTCCTTCAAAATGGAAGGCTTTTCTATTTTCGGAGCTCTTTCATCCAGAAGCCATGTGGCTGCATAATGCGTATCACTGACCTTAAACATCGGAGGAGTCTGTTCATAATCGATTGCCAGTGCCTGGGGATTCCGAACGGCAAACGCATCTCCCGGCGGAGGATCCAAAAGAGAGGGCGGCATTCCGGGGATCGGATTCAGATCCCCTTTTTCACCTGCAAATACAGGCAGAGAAGACAGAAGTCCCCAGGTATAAGGATGCCGGGGATCATAATAAACCTCTTCCGCTGTCCCGATCTCAATGATCTTTCCTGCATACATAACTGCAACTCTGTCTGCGATCCTTGCAACAGCTCCCAGATCATGAGATATGAACACAATACTGATCCCTGTTTTTTCTCTCAGTTCAAGAAGCAGATCCAAAATCTTTGCTTCTACAGTTGCATCCAGTGCTGTAGTCGCCTCATCGGCAAATAATATTTCCGGATCACAGGCCAGTGCAATAGCCAGCACACAACGCTGACGCATTCCTCCGGAAAAAAAATGAGGCTGCAGGCCATAGCGCTGTTCTGCATCCGGAATCCCTACCAGCTTCAGCATTTCCACAGCTCTTTTTTTCGCCTCATCCCCGGATACTTTCTGATTTTTGATAATAGCCTCTGTGATCTGTTTGCCAACCGGGATCGTCGGATTCAGCGTCAGCATAGGATCCTGGAACACCATGCTTACCTTACTTCCGCACAGCTTTTCCATTTTTTTTCTTTTATAGGCTGTGATATTCTCTCCGCAGAGACTGATCTCTCCGCTTTTTACATGTGCATTCGGTGCAGAAGCTTCATCACGCTACGGCACATAACAGTTTTTCCACATCCGGACTCACCTACGATACAAAGTATCTCTCCTTTTTTTACCGTGAGATCAACATTCCGGACGGCCTGTACCTCGCCGTCCGGTGTGTCAAAGCTTACCGAATAGTTTTTTAATTCCAAAACGGTTTCCTGCATGATCTTTTCCTTATTTTGTAATGGTCCAGTCTTCAATATTCCACATAACACCTACGGAATGATGTCCCAGAACACGTGTGGTATCCAGTCCGTCAAGTCCGGAAACGCCTACATAATCTCCCTGAAGATAAGCAACCAGAAGGATTCCAGGTGCCTTGGCATATGCCTTTTCGAATTCACTATATGCTTCTTTTCTGGCTTCCTCAGTCTCACCGTGACGGCCTTCCTCAAGATATTTATCCACATCTGCATTGGAATAATGCATGTTGTTTCCACTTGCGTCGGTTACAAAGTTTACATATGCCATATCCGGGTCAAACTGTGTTGCATAGCCGGCAAGAAATCCATTGTATCCTGCATCCCAGTCAAATTTGGTAACAAGCTTTACTTCCATTTCCACACCAGCCTGCTTCAGCATATCAGACATGACATTGGCAATATCCACACGCTCTTCTTCGTAATCACGTACCTGGATGGTAAAGTGGAATTTCTGTCCGTTTCTCTCATAGATCCCATCATCACCTTTTTTCCATCCCAGCTCTTCCATCTTCTTTGCAAAGGTATCCAAATCATAGGAGTAGATATTGGCTTCCTTATCTGTTCCGAGAGGGTTTCTCTGGATCGGGCTGTATGCCGGCTCTCCCTGTCCTGCAAGAACACCTGCAATAATGGAATCCTTATCCAGCGCATAATTCAGAACGCCGATAGAATCTCCGTTTTCCTTCCAGAAATCTGTGCTCATATCCATGGCTGCTCCACGGTAATCTGCTGTGGTGAACTCCCAGTAATTATATCCGTCCTTATCCTTGAACTGAGAAGCGTAGTTGGAATTCAGCCATGCAAGATCCGCCTCACCGGACTGGAGCATGGTTGCCTTTGTAGTCTCATCCGATACTGTACGATATACAACGGTCTCAATATTCGGAACCTTTCCGTAATAATCTTCATTTCGTTTCAGTGTGATCATTCCGCCGGTAGCATCCCAGTCTTCAAATTTATAACGGCCTGTTCCCACCGGATTCTGGTTAAAGGATGTGGTATTCACGTCCTCTCCTTCCAGAAGATGCTCAGGAAGGATTCCCATGGTAAAATAATCCAGCATGGCAGCATCATACTGATCCAGTGTAAAGATCACAGTCTGATCATCCGGTGCCTCAATGCTTGTAATGTCCTGATAGTTGCTGGTGATGCTGGCTCCCAGGGTTTCATCCTCTGTAAGCTCCTTATATGTGTATACAACATCCTCTGCATTGAAATCTTCTCCATCATGCCACTTAACACCATCTCGAAGCTTAAAAGTATAGGTATTGGTAGCCTTGTCAAAGGTATAGCTCTCTGCAAGATCCTCTACCGGCTTTCCATTGGCATCATATTTCATCAGTCCTGAAAAAATAAGATCCGGAAGTTCATCATGATTATTCAGAAGGGGATTGATCGTACTTTCTGACTCACCTGCATATACCAGAGTTTTGTTTTCTTCTGCCGCAGCTACGGTTACCGCACTGCCTGCAGCTGCTCCTGTACATGCTGCGGTCACTGCTGCCAGTGTTATCGCCGCATATTTTCTTCCATAGTTGTTTCCTGTTCTCTTTTTCATTCTGTTTTCCTCATCTTTCCTTATTTTCAAACCGGTTATCTACATCTCGGAATGTTTTATCACGGTTTGCGTCCAAATTTTTTTTCTGACTGCATCAGAGATTGCTGTAATGGTTATTTACCTCACTTCTCACAAAGCTTCCCATACTGGTAATGCACATTAAAGTAATGACCAGAAAAACTCCTGGGATCACGATCACCCACCAGGTATTCATGATCAGTGCTTTATTTGCCAGTGAGAGCATACTTCCCCAGGAGACTACATCTGCCGGAAGCCCGAGGCCAAGGAAGCTTAAAGTAGATTCCATGGTAATACAGCTGCTTACCGAAGAAATTACTACAAACATGATCGCCGAAACAAAATTCGGGATCAGATGGTGATACATCACATATCCAAAACTTCCTCCGCAGAGTCTTGCATACATCACATAATCACTGTTCCTTATCTGCCGTACTTCACTTCTTACAATACGTGCCAGTGCAAACCACCCGGTAATACCGATGATCACAGATATGCTGATCACATCATTGGCCTGAATAACCGCAGACAGGATCAGGATCAGCAGAAGGGTCGGAATACTTCCGCACATTTCCGTAAACCGCATCAGAACCGAATCCACCTTTGGACCTGCTGTTCCACTGATGCATCCGTAGGTAACACCGATCACAGTAATGATCGCAGCACCCAGAAGTCCGATCACCAGAGAAACCCTTCCGCCATACCAGATCAGTGAATAAATATCTCTTCCAAGCGAATCCGTTCCAAAGATAAATTCCTTTCCCGGCGGTGTATTCAGATTCTGGAGATAAAAACCTGAGGGATCATGATTTGCAACAACATTTGCAAATACACAGCCAAAAACGATCAGAAAAAGCAGGAACATGGAAAATACCGGTTTCCCCTTCAGCTTTTCCTGAAATGTTTTTTTTCGTTTTTCAGATCCTTGCTGCTTCCACCCGGCACCAACTACCTGAAAAAGCTCAGCTTCTGAAAGCTTCCGGTCAGCTACCATACCCTCACCTCCGAATCCTTCATTCTTGGATCGATCTCTTCATTGACAGTCTGTGCAACAAAGCTGCTTAAAAATACGATGAATCCCGTGATCAGCACATCGATCATCAGCAGGTTATAATCATGATATTTAGCAGATTCCACTGCAAGATTTCCAATTCCCGCATAATTGAAAACAGCTTCCACAGTTACAGTCCCACCCGTTACATGGGGTACCGAAACTGCCATAATACTCACGATCGTCGGCATTACATTTCGAAGACAATGCTTCCACAGGATCTTTCTTTTGGAAAGTCCCTTGGATCTGGCAAGAAGTACATAATCCTTCCGCACCTCATCCAGGAATTTGTTACGTATCATATATGCGTAATACCAGAGATGGCTGAAGATCATTACTACCAGCGGAAGGATCATATGCTTCATACGATTGCCGATACTATCTGCCATTCCCACATCATAGGCACCGCTGCTTGGAAACCATCCAAGATTTACACTGAAGATCAGGATCAGTACCACACCAAGCCAGAAAGCCGGCACATAATAGGCTGCTGTTCCGATCTTGCAGATCAGCCGGTCGATCCACTGATTCTCATGAAGCGTACAGAATATGGCGATCAGAACTGCCAGTATAAAGATCACAATATAAGCAATTCCTCCCAGCACCAGAGTATTTCCGATCAGCGGTCTAATCACATTCATAACCGGCTGCCTGTATTTCAGCGACAATCCGAAATCACCATGGACTACATTGGTAAACCACCTTACATACTGTACCCCGATCCCCTGATCCAGTCCTAGTCTCGTTCTGGCCGCAGCCACCTCATCGCTGGTCATCATTTCCAGGGAATCTCCGTAAAAGGACTGCAGGGGATCTCCCGGTGCCAGTCTCGCCAGCCAGAACACCACCACAGACAGCAGAAACATAACCACAGCAAGCAGAAGGATCCGCTTCAGGATCCGGATGACGAGTTTATTTTCTTTGTTCATAATTTTCCTTTCCCACTGCCCTTTACAGTTCAGACAGACATTCGCATTCCGCTCTGCTGCATGCTCATGAACACAAATCGTGGAGCGATTTGTGTTCATATTTCAAAAGCAGTTATGGCATCCAAAACCATAACTGCTTTTGAAAGGGTCGTGTTATTATTCGACAAAACATTTGTATGCACAAATAGGAGTGCGCGGAGGTTATGTGCATCACAGTGTTTTATATTCAGCACGCGGAGTGTGCTGCTGATATTATTTTATCATTTAACAGCTTTCGGACAACCCCGGTACGGGATATTGGACAGTCGGTTTTAGCATGGATGTGTATTCCATATAAAAAACGGGACTTTTCTGTATCAGGAACCTGTGTCCCGTGCAGAAAAATCCCGTCTGGTCTTTTGCTTTATTCTTTTATCACTTCCCGGAAATCTGAAGTCTTTCCTTCACGAATCCCAGAAAATCCTTTCCCTGTTCACTGAGCTCTTCACCTCTCCGGCAAATGCACCCGTAAACAAGTTTCTGGCCTTCTCCCGGAAATGTATATTTCACGGAGGAATATCCCGGATCACGGCCGGAAGATCCGCACCACTGATATTACACAACTCTCCGGACCCAAGAAGACGTTCCACGATATAATCACTGTTTGTTACGACTACGGTCTCTGCCTCCACTGCGGAATGACCGTTTTCCTCTACAAGGTTCCGGTAATTATCCGGGGAAAATTCATCGGGAAATCTCTGGATCAGCCTGAGCTGGGACATATTAAAAGCTCCCTCATCTGCTGTATCTGCTTTCCTTTTCCCGGTATAAATATTTACCTCGGTTTCCGTCAGCAGCTCAAATTCCAGGTAATTCCGGGAAAGAAAATACTGGAACGCTGCCAGCTGATTCTGCATCACATAGGCGAATCCCATATCATCCTGTCTGGCTTTCACACGTTTTATGATCTCATGGGTATCTGCTGCGTAAACCTGATAATGAAGATCATCGCACTTATGTGCTTCATAATACGTTACGAAGGTATCCGCAAACCAGGAGCTGGGATGAAAGCATACACACAGGTTGCTTTTTGCAAGTGGCTGTGCCTGCATTTCCAGTTCATCTATATTTTCCAGGATCCTCTGCACATGGATATATGCACGCTCTCCTTCCGGTGTCAGCTCTATGCCCTTTGCATGACGGACAAACAGCTGGGTACGCATATCATCTTCCATGGAACGGATTACCTTGCTTACATTTGACTGCGTGGTAAAAAGCAGCTCTGCAGCCTGGCTGAAGGAGCTGTTTTGGCACAGGCCGCAAAATACTGGATCTGTTTTATATTGAGCATGATCCTACCTCGGTTTCTTCGCAAAGATCAAAAACATCGGGGTCGGATTATAAAACTCGTCTTTTTCTGTATAAATACGTTTGCTGATACCAAGATCAAAGAAAAATTCTTCCACACCTATACGGCTCAGCGTTTCCAGATCCCATGCCGGACGCAGAAAAGAACTGATGGGCAGCTGCCGCTTGATATCCTCGCATTCCTGCATCAGCTCATCCTGGATCTGATGATGGGCATGATTCTCCGGAAGATCCGCAGTGTCCGCAAAGTCTGCTGCTCCGTAGTTTGCATCCAGATTGATCATCACTCCGCCCGGTTTCAGTACGCGGAACCATTCCTGATAAGCATGCTCCGCGTCCGGAAGTGTCCAGGTAAGGTTTCGTGATACGATCACGTCAAATTCCTCATCCGGAAAATCCGGAGCTTCTGCATCCATCACCATAAACCGGCAGTCTGCTTTTTCTTCCTCCGCCAGCTCCTTTGCATGAGTGATCATATCCGGCGTCAGATCGATCCCGGTTACCTGATGGCCTTCCTTTGCAAGAAGAATGGTAAAAAATCCGGTTCCGCAGCCTACATCCAGGATCCGGAGATTCTTTTTCTCAGGCAGATACTTCTTAAGCTCAGCCATCCAGCGGCCTGCAAGTGCACTGTGAAGCTCTGCTCTTCTCTGTTCCAGAAAGCTGTCGCTGCGCCTGGTCCAGTACTGGGCGATCCTTGTTTTCCGCTCGTCTTTTTCTCTTACGATATTTCCGTAGGTGATCACAGGGCCGCCTTCCACAACCTGAAGGCTTGATACCTGATAAAGGATCACACCATCCATGTCTGCACGACAGATTTCCTGTACATTTCCCTCATAATCACGGATCTCTCCAAGATACTCATCCTGATGAACGATATCGCCTGGTTTCTTCACCGGGTACCAGAGACCGTTGACACTGGCGCACTGATAACGCACATCATCCATTTTCAGCGGATAGTACGTACTGTGGGAACGGATTCCGTTATAGGCTCCGATGCTGCAGAGGATATTTCTTACATCTCTTCGCATGGAATCCACTTCCTCCCGTTCCCAGGTTCCCATACAGCCGCGTTCCAGAAGGACCGCCGGAATGTGGAAGGTACTTGCCGCATAATTGTAGGCGCCGCCTGTGCTTACATTTGACTGTACCATATATGGGACATCAACCTGCTCTGCCATCTTTCGGGAGGCTTCCACGATCTCCGGCTTTGCCACGCCTGCAAAATATACATACGGAGTCAGTTCCTCATAATCGTCACCGCCGTGAAGATCGATATAATAATCCGCCTTCCGGATCAGGGATTCTGTGATAGCTGCCGCCAGACGTTCCATTTTTGTTCCGTCCTTTTTGCCCGGGAAAACACGGTTCAGATTTTTTCCGTCCTCCCAGCTGATACTGCCTGCACGCTTCTCAAAGTCTTCCCGGTTCAGCACCTTTACCAGAACCAGCTGGCCCTTTACCTTTTCCGGCTTCAGCCGCTTCGACAGCTCGATCAGAGTCTGGATTCCCACATACTCTCCTGCATGAAGACCTGCTGTGACGAGAACGGTTTTTCCCGGATCTTTTCCACGGATGATGGTTGCCGGAAGGACAAATTCTCCATCTCCGAGCTCAAGAAAGCCTTCTGTTTTTTCTCCTGCCGCAACCGGAAGATTCAGGAAATGATCCGGCTTTACACCAGTTACCATAAACATTGGTGTGGACTGATAATTTAATCTCTCCTCCTCACTCCAGACCGTTTTCCATATTTCTGTGTCTGTGCGGATTCCAAGAAGTCCTGCTTCCCGGAGAGTTTTTACATCCCACTGGGGACGACTGATCTTTGACAGCGGTACCTGGAGGGCGATCCGCTCCATGCGCTCAATATCCGTACAGAGATAGTGATCATCCAGGCTGTTGTTTTCCACATTTTTCCGGTCGTTTTCGTAGGCCTTACGCTGCTCTTCCTCATAAAGATAACCGTACCAGTGGCATCAAAATTCAGAAGTCTTCCTCCTACCTTCAGTACACGGACCCACTCTCTATAAGCAACATCAGGATGCTCCAGATTCCAGGTAAGATTTCGGGAAATGACCACGTCAAAGGTATTATCCTCAAAATCCAGCTTCTGTGCATCCATCCTCAAAAAGCGGATATTCCGGCAAAGGTCTCCTGCATTTTCCTTTGCCTTTTCCAGCATTCCTTCCGTATAATCCACTGCATCTACATGATATCCGGCTTCTGCCAGGATCACAGGAAAAAATCCGGGGCCTGTTCCGATATCCAGGATACGGATCTCTTCCTTGGGTTTGTCCGGAAACTGACTGGTCAGCACCTTAAGCCATGCGTTTTTCTGCGTTCCTGCAAGCTCTTTATGATTCACTTCGGAGTACCCTTCTGTACGGGTGCTCCAGTAAGATTCGATTTCATCGAGAAGTTTTTCCACGTTGATTCCTCCGCACTTTTCTATTCACGTGAGGGAGATCAGGTCCCTCACAGGTCACGTTTAATGTACCAAATTGTCAGGGTATTAACAAGCCCCTGGGGGGGATTCCCAAAATTGCTCTGCTGATAAAATCCCCAAATGCCACACACTGCTTCTGTACTCCTGTCCACCTTGTAATTCTCCGAATGCTGTGGTATCATCCTGGCTGTAGTAATTCAGTAATATAACCGAAATTGAAAGGATGGTTCATATACAAATGACAACACAGGAACTGGCCTATGAAGTTATCAGCGTTTAAAAAAGGAATATCCGGATGCAGACTGTACACTGGATTATGATGATGCCTGGAAGCTTCTTGTAAGTGTCCGTCTGGCAGCTCAGTGCACCGATGCCCGGGTCAATGTAGTTGTTCAAGATCTCTATGCAAAATACCCGGATGTGGCAGCCTGGCAGCCGCAGAGCCGGAAGCGATCGAAGCCATTGTACGTCCCTGCGGCCTTGGAAAAAGCAAAGCCCGGGACATCAGCGCCTGTATGCGCATTCTCCACGAACAGTATCACGACAAGGTGCCGGAAGACTTTAACGCGCTTCTGAAACTTCCCGGTGTGGGCCGAAAAAGCGCAAACCTAATCATGGGTGACGTATTCGGCAAGCCCGCCATTGTAACAGATACTCACTGTATCCGCCTTTCCAACCGCATCGGCCTTGTCCATGACATGAAGGATCCAAAAAAGGTGGAAATGGCTCTCTGGAAGATCATCCCTCCGGAAGAAGGCAATGATCTCTGCCACCGTCTTGTCAATCATGGAAGAGAAGTCTGTACAGCGCGGACAAAGCCTTACTGTGACCGCTGCTGTCTCAATGATATCTGCGAAAAAATGGGATCTGAATGTATGCAGTTCAATAAACCTTCAGACCCCGGAAAGGAAAAACATAATGAATTTCAAAAAACTGGAAAATAATCTCCTGGATATGATCCAGGAACAACAGGTAAAGATCGGATACATGAGCGGAGTTACCCGTTTTATTATCCGCTGCAGTCTCTGAACCGCCTTCTTGGCACAGAGCTTACGGAAGAAGAAATGCAGCATGCAATGGAAGAATTCTCAGATCATGCCTGTGACCGTCTTGGAAAAGTAACGGCTTCTTCCAAAAACGGGCGTTTCTGCATCACCCTGCCGCCTCAGGCCTCGGACTACGTTCACGAAAACCGGAAGCCGAGTGAATTTCTGGTACGCTTTATAGGCACGGTTGCCCGTCATGGCTGTACTCTGGATGAAGTGATGGACGTTTTTCATGCTTATTCCGACCATGTACACATGGAAAAAACAACCGGAACCGGATTTGATTATCTTGTATATTTCGAAGACGGGATTCCGGATGACTACCGGTATTGTCTGTCCCTGGAGGGTGAGCATATGATCTATCATAAGTTCACACCTGAGGACTATGAGGACTTCGGATTCTGATCTCCGAACACCGGGCAAGTTTTCCCCTCTGCTTATTGCTTTTCGCAGCTCTGCAGGGAACTTCCTTTATTTGCTAAACAACCGCCGGTCTGCAGACAGATCTTCAAAAAGTCCTCTGCAGATCGACGGTTGTTTTTATTTTCTATGCACGGAATTTCTTCTGCATCTCCCGCACCATATCTTTCCTCTTAAACAGGAACAGCCATACCAGCATCAGAAAGCTGACGCATATACAGATCAGCGACGGATACAGCACCGTTACCACACCGGCAGCCAGCAGGATCACAGGGATCACTCCTCCGAAAGCTCCTGCTTCCAGAAGATAGATCATATATTCCGCCACCTCCAGCTTCTGTACCGCAGTGATCACCCACATGGAGCAGATCACAGCAAGCGAAGCCAGAGGAAGCAGATAATCCACAGACCAGCCACGCCAACCGGTAAACACATCCCAAAGCACTCCTGCAACAGCTGCGATCACCAGCTGCCACATCTCATTCTTCAGAAGATTCCGCCGCTTCACATAAGCCACTGAAACCATCAGCCAGGTGCAGAACGCCCCTGCAGTCACAAACCAGGCCCAGCCTATATGACTATCCAGCAGATAATCGATCAGATTACATACCACAGCCAGCACAATACACAGAAATGTAAAGCTCTCAAAAAGCTTCATCTGCTGTTTCTGCTCCTCTTTTTGTCCCGGAAGATCATTCTCCCGAATTTTACAGGATACCTGCTCATTTTTCAGTCTCTCCACAAAATTCCGCTCAATATTTCCATTGGGGATCTTGGACGTAAAGCTTAAAACCATCTCATCTCCAAAAGAACAGGAACACAGCTGCAGACTGTCCGTGCTTGCAAAAAGTCCGAATCTCTGAATATATTTCCGATATTCCTCCGGCATCCGGATGATCCCCACATTGGAATAGATCGCCGTGATAGACCTCCCTCCGAGAGTTGTCCCGGCAAGAAGGAACGGGGTTTTGATCTCCAGTGGTACCAGACGCAGGATCGGATTTTTCTCCAGGCTTACCAAATCATTCAGCTTTGCTTCGATCACGTCCTTACTCAGTTCCTTTGCAAACTGCTCCTTTACGGAGCTCAGAATATCCTCAAAGGCTGTATCAGGCTGAAAATAACAGCTGATCTCGATCCATCCGAAAAAATTTGCCATAGACCGGGACGGAAAATAATTTCTCAAATTTACCGGGATCATCAGACCAATGGGCTTTTTCGCCTGATTCTGAGGTACTTCTTCATGGATCGCCCAGATAAGTGCTGCCGTAAGGAAAACCGTGATCGATACACCGGCCGCTTTTGCACGGGCGTGGATCTCTTTTACCGGAACACAGACTTCCGTGATATTCATATCCTCCTGCCTGAGCTTCTCGCCTTTTAACTGGAAAGCAGGCTTCTTGGACTCTCTCTTTCTTGGCGCATCGGAGGAATAATACTGGGAAAAGCTGTCCTCCTCCATATCCCTGCCCGTAATGTTTTCATCCGGAAAAAGCTCCGGAAGCTCTGCGGATGGGTGCGTCTCCTGAAGATAATTTTTCACCAGCTCCATCAGAAAATGCATGGCTCCCGTTCCATCCGTCAGCGCATGAAATACCTCGAAATTGATCCTGTTCTTATAATAGCTCACCCGAAAAAGAAGCGTTTTTTTGTCCGGAATATAAAGTCCGCTGCAGGGTGCACCTGCTTCTTTCTTTACCACTGCCGGAATATCACGTCTCTCCAGATAAAACCAGAACAGTCCCTTTCTTAAAACTGCACGGAAAAGAGGATATTTTTCCAGTGTCCTCTCCAGGGCTTCCTGCAGGTTTTCTTCTTTTATCTCTTCTTTAAGTTCACAGTAAAAACGAAATACCCTGGTGTCATTCTTTCCTGTCACCGCCGGGAACGCCAGCGCCGCATTGTCAAGTTTTCTCCACTGTGCATATTCGTTCTTCATGATGCTTTCCTTCTTCCTGTTCCTCTGTTTCCAGAAAACGATTTACATATGCAAAGCTCTCCTGCACATGCAGAAATTTGATCCCCAGTGCAAAATACCCGTGAAACGCACCTGCGATCCTGTGCACTTCCACACGATTTCCCGCTTCCTTCAGTTTTTCACCAAATGCCTCACCTTCATCCCGAAGAGGATCGAACTCAGCGGTAAGTATCAGTGTATCCGGCATATTTCGAAAATTCTTCTCCAGGATCGGCGCAAAATAGGGATTCCTCCTGTCTTCCGGACAACTCTCATAGAATTTCAGATAATCTTCCATCTTCTCCGCTGTGAGAAGATAACCGGTTCCATTTGTTTTTACGGATTCAAAAGGAGAGTCTTCCGTATAACAGTTGTTCAGTGCCGGATAAATAAGGATCTGTTTTTTGGGAAAAAATCTCCGCGGTCTCTGGCCATCATACATACAGCCGCTGCCAGATTTCCGCCTGCACTATCTCCCATAATGGTGATACGATCCGGATCCGTATTCAGAAGAAAACGATTGGTGTAAAAAGTCTTCGCAGCTGCATAACAATCCATCAGTCCCACCGGGAAACGGTATTCCGGTGCCAGCCTGTATTCAACAGACGCCACGATCTGACCGGTAGACTGTGCCATTCTGGCACAAACCCGCTGATAATTCTCTACACTTTCCGTAACCCAGCCACCGCCATGGAAAAACAGGATCACCGGTGGTTTTTTTCCGGAGGCGGCACCGTTTTCCATGTCCTCTTCTGTTGGAAAAAACAGACGGATCGGCACTTTATAGTCTCCGTTATAAACTTCCGCATCCAGTGTCCTGTAAAAGATCCTCATAGGATCCATCTTCTTAAGATCTGCCAGCTTTCTGGAAGCCTCCACTTCGATCCCGCCATAGGAAAGAGCATGGAGCACTGTCCGCACGGCACGTGGCATAGCCGCTTCTCTCCCGGTCGGAATGCCCGGAACTATGACTGGGCGGCTTCTTCTGTTTTCTTTTCTTGTATAGATATATTTTGTTTCTGTTTCGTATCTTCCAGGAATGCAGACTTGTTTCACGCAGGTACGCCTGTAGGCAATCCTCTTCAGGATCTCATGATCTGTACGGATGATCACTTCCGTTCCCTTATAGCCCCGGATATAATATCTGTTTTCTTTCTTTTTTATACGTGGTTGTCTCAATCGCAGTAAATATTTTTTGATTACTTTTTCCTCCGTGGATTTTTCCTTTATTTTCACCTATGATAGCATCCGCAGTCTATGAGTACAAGTCATAGTAAAAAATATACTGCTGCATGATCACGCATTCCTCTGTATCTGCGGTTGGGAAATCCTCTTTTGTAATGCACGTCCATGACCTGACGGATGTGGGTATCTATGGGAAAAGCATCCATATGATGCAGTGCAAACAGGCAGATACATTCAGCTACCTTTTCTCCCACACCACAGAGCTTCATCAGCTCCTTCTTTGCCTGAGGGTAACGCATATCATAGATTTTTTCCAGGGAGATCTGACCGGATGCAATGGTCCTGGCCGTTACTGCGATATATTTTGCCCGGTATCCCAGGCCGCATCCTCTTAACTCCTCTTCCGTTGCCTGACTCAGCGCCTCTACAGTCGGAAAAGCGTAGTATTCCACACCTGCAGATGAATTTTTTCGCTCTCCGTACTTCCGGCAGATGGTTTCGATACATTTGCGGATACGCTTGATATTGTTCTGCTGAGATATCAGAAACGTAACGATCATTTCCCAGAGATCCTGTCTTAATATCCGTATCCCGTCTCCTGCCTTTATTGCGGCACCCAGATATTTATCCCGTGGATTAGCAGCATTCATGTAAGCTTCATAATCCGTATCCAGATCAAAATAAAGCACCCAGTAACAGATAAATTCCTCCTGAGAGCAGCAGAAATCCACCACTCCGTCTTTCTGATACATTTCCAGATACTGGTCTCCCGCCACCATGGAAAAATGTCCGTCTCCAAGCTTTCTCATCCGGAAGCACTGTCCGGAATCGCATATTTTATCAAGGCTGAAATGTTCCAGCTCTACTGTGATCATGTCTGTTCCTCTCGTAAATATTTTTCCTTATATAATATTCTGTATTCTCTTGGTGTCATCCGGTACCGTTCCCGGAATACCCGGTTAAAAGTCCTCTGACTTTCAAATCCCGGGATCTGCACATACGCCTGTTCCACTGCAAGATTATCATCCTTCTCCTTGCGGTTTGCCCTGAGACACCGTACCGCATTTACAATATCCGGATGCACCTGCTCCTTTTTTATAACCGGGTCTTCCGGACAGCTGTTCTGAATGATATCCGCAAACTGACCAGTCAATACCGCTTTGCCCAGAGATAGACTGCTTTGTTTTCTCCCGTAGAGAACACCTGATAGTGATGGATCACATCCGGAAAGATCACTGCAAAATCTCCCTCTTCCATATGATAAAGCTCCTGTCCCATACCAAGCTCCAGAGTTCCCTCTGTGATATAGATAAACTCTATGGAGTTATGAAGATGGGGTGAAGCATGGGCTGAGGTCCGCAGATGAATATGGAGATTCTTCTTTTTTTCTTCGTATACTGGAAACATGGATTTTTCTCTCCGCAATATTTGACTACTTTTTCTGTGTTTTTGGCACGTAATATTTCCGAGAGTTTATTATAATGCATTTGTAAGTTAAAGAAAAGAGGAGGAAAATAAAATGAAAAAAATCATAGAATTTATCAAATATGCGATCAAATGCTACGTGGAGATCAATGCAAGAAATCCATATTTCCGCTAAGAAGATCCTCAATAATATCTGAGGTCACGGATATTTTGTGTGGATCATGCGCATGAAAAAAACTGAATAAAAGTCAATAAATGACTTGTGCGAAAATAATATCACCTGGCATCATGAAGTATCTCCAAAGCCCGTTTATATCTTCCATGCAGCCGTGATATCTGTTCAGCAGACATATTTTCGCAGTCAGAAAGACGTGTTACATCAGAATTGTGGAGCAGATCAGCCTGCTTCACTTTTTTTGCGATCGGATTCTTCCGGAGCTTCCGGATATAATCGAAATAATTCATATTCTTATCTCTTGTAAGACAACGTAAGGCCTCCACAACCTCTTCCGGAAATTCTCCGGCAAGATCCTCAAATGTGATCTCTGTATCTTCTATCACATCGTGCAGAAGTGCCGTACATACACTGAGTTCATCATCCATCTGCTCCGCTACGTGAAATGGATGAAAGATATAAGGTGTCCCGCTTCGATCTGTCTGTCCATGATGTGCCTCGTACGCCACCTTCATAGCTTTTTTCGTCAAAGCTGTATAAATCATAGCTGTGCCTCCCGTCAGGTCTTTCGAACCCCCGTTCATACTCTGTATTACACAGTATAGCATCTATATTTCCTACATACAAGGATAAAAAGTTTTATATATCTATCATTTTTACTTATATACGACAATTTTCTGATTATAATATTCCCCAAATTCTGCTGTTCTTATTTGGAGCTTTCATTCGATCATGAACTCGCTTGCCCTCATTCTGAAATTGGTATATACTGTACTAGATCAGGTAAAACTATCCATATTCATGGTATTACACGGATCACTTCATTTTAAAAAAGAAAGGAATCTTACCTATGAAATTTATATATCCCGCAGTTTTCCGTCCCACAGAGGACAAAAAATACAATGCTTTTTTTCCGGATCTTGCCTGCTGTGAAGCCAACGGTGACACGCTGGATGATGCCATCGAAAATGCCAATGCAGCTGCATACGACTGGATCTACACAGAGCTTATGGAATTTGAGGGAAAGCTTCCTCCGGTTTCCGATGAGAGCGATCTGGAGCTTCAGGAGGGAGACGTTGTCCGCAATATCTCTGTAAATATCCGCTTCCAGGATGGCTGGGACGAATAAACTCTCGTATCACAAAAACAAAGGCGACATTTAATATCATTTTCAATAAATGTCCGTGTCGAAAATGCCTGTTATGCAAAAAGCATCCGGATCGGTAATTGTCCTTTATTACGATCCGGATGCTTTTATTATACATTTCTTCATTGTTCGTGATACTGTCTGAAAAATTTACGCAGTCCGTCCAGTGCTTTTACCAGCACTTCTGTCTCATTCTCATTCAGCTCTGCGATCACCGCTTCTGTCATCTGCCTATGAAACTCCGCATGATGATGATATGCCATACGTCCCTTATTTGTAAGCTGGATAAATACCACACGCCGGTCCTTCTCACTTCGCTCTCTCTTCACATAGCCTTTTTTTACAAGACTGTTCATAGATGTTGTGAGGGAGCCTACGGTGATCTTAAGCTTGGCTGCAATGGAGGACATGTTCCCCCCTCCAAGGCCTACAGCCTCGATAATGTGCATATCATTGTTGGAAATATCTTTATATTTATCTGTGATGATGGCTTCCTCCTCCAGTCGGAGGATCTCATTGAACAGATTCACCAGCACGTCATTTATAACTTCCCGATTGTCCACTCTACCCGCTCCTGTTTCTCCGGAGCAAAAAGCTTCTCCGGTTCTCTGTTTATGAAGCCATCGTAACATAAATATGGCATTTTTTCCACTGGATTTTTACTTTGCGGGCTACAAAATCACTGCCCTTATTGCTTCTACATTTTCCGGAAACGTTCATAGCGATGTTCCAGAAGCTTCTCCGGCTCTTCTTCGCCATATTTCTCAAGAAAATCCGCAATTCCGTTTTCCAGATAACCTGCAATATCATTTATGTTCTCACGGCTTACAGGCTCTGCTTCCGGAATCACATGCTCGATCATCCCCATCTGGTAAAGGTCTGCAGCTGTGAGCTTCATCACTGCTGCTGCTTCCTTTGCCTTTTTGCTGTCTTTCCAGAGAATGGAGGCAAAGCCCTCCGGGGACAGGATGGAATAAACGGAATGCTCCAGCATCCATACCTCATCTGCCACCGCCAAGCAAGGGCACCTCCGCTTCCGCCTTCACCGATCACAACGGAAAGCACCGGCACTGTGAGACCTGCCAGTGTATAGAGATTTTTTGCAATGGCTTCACCCTGTCCACGTTCCTCTGCTTCCAGCCCGCAGAATGCGCCTGGTGTATCTACAAGGCAGATCACCGGACGGTGAAATTTCTCTGCCTGCTGCATCAGGCGCAGGGATTTCCAGTACCCCTCCGGAGATACCATTCCGAAATTCCGGGTAATGTTTTCCTTTGTACCCTCTCCTTTTTCCTGTACAAGGACAGTTACCGGCTGTCCGTGGAAAAATGCCACACCACCGATCACTGCCGGATCATCCCGCAGTGACGGTCTCCGTGAAATTCCATGAAATCGTCAAAAAGCGCTTCGATGTAATCCTTTCCTGTAGGGCGTGTTTTGGCTCTGGCAAGTTGGACATGTTCCCAGGGAGTGAAATCTCCGGATGGGACGAAGTCCGGCCAGATCCTATTATCTTCCTCAACAGTTTTCATCGATTCCTGATTGTCAGACTTGAACCTATTTTTAATGTCCGTATTATCGGACTGTACATTATTCAGAACTTTATCCTGATGTAATCTCAGAATATCCGCCAATACGATCCTCTGCTCCTCACGCTTTACGATCTTGTCCACAAAGCCGTGTTCCAGAAGAAATTCCGCTCTCTGGAAGCCTTTGGGAAGCTTTTGCCCGATGGTCTGTTCGATCACTCTGGGACCTGCAAAACCGATCAGCGCTTTCGGCTCTGCCAGGATAATATCTCCCAGCATAGCAAAGCTTGCCGTCACGCCGCCTGTTGTCGGGTCTGTGAGGACCGGCACATAAAGAAGTCCGGCATCGCTGTGCTTCCGGATGGCCATACTGGTTTTTGCCATCTGCATCAGGGAAACCAGGCCCTCCTGCATTCTGGCACCGCCAGAACAGATATAGAGGATTACCGGCAGCTTCTCCTCTGTGGCACGTTCAAAAGCCCGCGTGATCTTTTCCCCCACGACTTCTCCCATACTGGACATCATGAAACGACAGTCACAAACACCAAGTGCCACAGGTGTCCCTTTTATAGTACACTTTCCGGTAACTACAGCCTCATCAAGCCCTGTCTTTTCACGAAGCCCCTGAAGCTTTTCTTCGTAGCCTCTGTACTGAAGGGGATTCTGTTCTTCCATGTGAGCATCCCACTCCACAAAGCTCTTTCTATCTGCGATCAGTTTGATCCGACGATAAGCGGGTACATGGAAATAATTTCCACAGTGGGGACAGATGTATTGATTCTGCTTTACCTCGTCTACAAAAACCGCCGCTTTGCAGGCGTTGCATTTACGCATCAGGTTATCCGGCACCTCCGGAGTGTTTTCCTGTTCTTCACCCCGGATATCCCTGACTGTTTTTTTGAACATGTGCTTAATTCTCATTGATCTTCACTCCCGCAATGATATGGCTGGCAAGAAAGCCAGTGTCAAAATTTCCGGACTGATAATCCTCATCTTTCAGGATTTCGTACTGATAGTCAATATTTGTATCGATTCCGTCAATGATCACCTCACCAAGAGCACTCTGCATTTTTGCAATGGCTTCTTTCCGGTTACCTGCATGAACGATCAGCTTCGCAAGCATGGAATCATAATATGGCGGGATCTTACAGCCGTTATACACACAGGTATCCACACGGATCCCGTTTCCTCCCGGAAAATGCGCTCCCTGGATAGTTCCCGGCGAAGGACGGAAATTTTTTTGAGGATTTTCAGCATTGATCCTGCACTCAATGGCGTGTCCCTGGATCCGTACATCCTCCTGAGCGATCTCAAGAGGCATTCCGGAAGCGATCTTCAGCTGCTCCTTTACAAGATCGATACCTGTTACCCACTCTGTCACCGGATGCTCCACCTGGATCCTTGTATTCATTTCCATAAACCAGAATTTTCCATCCGGTTCCAGAAGAAATTCGATCGTTCCCGCATTTACATAACCGGCTGCTTTCGCCGCCGTCACCGCCGCATGACCCATTTTTTCTCTTAATTCCGGAGAAACTGCAGCACTTGGAGATTCCTCGATCATCTTCTGATGATTTCTCTGGATGGAGCAGTCACGCTCTCCCAGATGGATCACATTTCCGAAGCTGTCTGCAAGGATCTGAAACTCAATATGTCTCGGATTTACCACGAAATGTTCAATATACATGGTACCGTCGCCAAAAGCGATCTCAGACTCTTTTCTGGCGGTTGCATAGCTTCCGGAAATTCCTCCGGTGTGTTTGCCACACGCATGCCTTTTCCGCCACCGCCAAGAGCTGCCTTGATGATCACCGGATAACCGATTCTCTCAGCTTCCTTAAGACCGGTTTCAATATCCTCCACATCCCCTTCGCTGCCCGGAACTACCGGAACACCAGCTGCGATCATGGTGCTTCTTGCAATTTTTTTATTGCCCAGCATACGGATGACCTTTGATGGAGGACCCACAAATGTGATCCCGCATTTTTCACAGAGCTCCGCAAATCTGGCATTTTCAGAAAGAAAGCCAAATCCCGGATGAATGGCATCCGCACCGGAAACCATGGTTGCACTGATGATCTGTTCCATATTCAGATAGCTCTGTGCAGATGGCCCCGGTCCGATACAGATTGCTTCGTCCGCCAGCTGTGTGTGAAGGCTTTCCTCATCTGCCTCAGAATAAACCGCCACTGTGGCAATTCCCATTTCTCTGCAGGCACGGATAATACGCACCGCGATCTCGCCTCTGTTGGCGATCAGTAACTTTCGAATCATACAATCACCTTACCCGATCATAAATGTAAGCTCAGCCTCTACGGCAACCTCGCCATCCACAGATGCCACTGCAGAACCAATGCCTACAGGACCCTTTCTGCGGATGATCTTTGTTTCAAGACGGAGCTTGTCTCCCGGAGCTACCTTTCTGCGGAATTTACACTTGTTGATGCCTCCGAAATAAGCGGTTTTTCCCTTCATGTCCTCCAGGGAAAGAATGGCTACCGCACCCACCTGTGCCAGCGCTTCTACCATCAGAACACCCGGCATTACCGGCTCCTGGGGAAAATGTCCCCGAAAAAAATCCTCGCGGAAGGTCACACATTTATATCCGACAGCAAATTCACCCGGCTCATAATCTTCAATATAGTCCACAAGCAGAAACGGATGTCTGTGTGGAATGATCTCCTCGATCTGTTTTACATCAAGATGCTTCATTCTCTATCCTCCTGAAACAATAATTTTTCTTATTCTCTGATTCTGATCTGAAGGTACTTATCGGATACGGAAAAGCTTCTGACCGTATTCTACCGGCTGTCCGTTCTCCACATAGATCTCTGCGATCTCGCCGTCAAAATCACTTTCGATCTCATTCATCAGCTTCATAGCTTCCACGATTGCAAGAACCTGTCCTTTTTTTACCTTGTCTCCCACCTGAACGTAAGGCGGAAGATCCTGGGACGGTGCAGCATAGAAGGTTCCTACCAGCGGAGATGTTACCAGGCTGCCTGTCTGATCTTCCCCGCTCTGTGGTACGGTTTCCGACTGCTCAGTACCTTTCACTCCCTGTGCTTCTGCCACAGTTTTCCTGTCACTGTCACTGCCATTTCATCTGTTGAAGCCGGTACCACAGGATCTTTGCCTGCCACCGGTGCTGTATTCACTGCCCTGCGGACTTTTCCACCGGTCATTCCTACTGCCGGAATGTTTTCCACAGTTTCTCCCATAACCCCCTGGATGATCTGTGGCTTTCCATGCTCCATACTTAAGGTCAGATCTGCTGTCTCATATGTAAAGGCAGTAAGCTCTGATGCAGATACGTGATCGATCAGTTCAAGAATCTGGTTAAATTCCATAGCTTCAGTCCTCCTCATACTTCTTTACAAGCAATGTTCCGTTGTGTCCTCCAAATCCAAGGGAATTGCTCATTGCATAACGAACTTCCTGTTTTGCCGGAGCGCCGATCATATAGTTCAGATCAAGCTCCTCCTCTGTTTCTGTTGTTCCCACTGTCTGATGGATAAATCCGTCCAAAATGGATTTTACGCATACGATAAACTCAACAGCTCCTGCTGCGCCAAGAAGATGGCCCACCATGGATTTTGTGGAATTGATCTTTACATCCTTGGCAGCGTCCTTAAACGCAAGCTTGATAGCTCTTGTTTCAAACAGGTCATTGTGATGTGTTCCGGTTCCGTGTGCATTGATATAATCTACCTGCGCCGGTGCAACACCTGCTTCCTTCATGGCATTTTCCATAGCACGTGCGGCGCCGCTTCCGTCCTCGGCCGGAGATGTGATATGGAAAGCATCTGCAGTTGCACCGTATCCCACAACCTCTGCCAGGATATTGGCATTTCTCTTTTTGGCATGCTCAAGCTCTTCCAGAACAACCACACCTGCACCCTCGCCCATAACAAAACCGCCTCTGTCTTTATCAAACGGAATGGATGCACGCAGCGGATCCTCACTTGTGCTCAGTGCAGTAAGGCTTGCAAAGCCTGCGATACCGATAGGGCAAACAGCTCCCTCTGTACCACCGGCAAGCATTACATCTGCATCACCATACTGAATGGCACGGAAAGCATCTCCGATACAATGTGTTCCTGTCGCACATGCCGTTACCACGTTGGTGCATTTTCCTTTTGCGCCGGTAGCGATAGAAACATTTCCGGCTGCCATATTTGTGATCATCTTCGGAACAAGAAGCGGATCCACTCTTGAAGGACCTTTTTCCATAAGCTTCTTCTCATTGGTCTCGGTAGCCTGAAGACTTCCCACACCGGAGCCGATGATAACGCCTACCATGTACGGATCTTCCTCTTCCATCTTAAGCCCGGAATTTTCCACTGCTTCCAGTGCAGCTGCTACCGCATACTGGGAAAAAGGCTCCATTCTTCTTGCAGTTCTCGGATCCATGCGATCCTTTGCCACAAAATCTTTAAGCTCTGCTGCCAGTGTTGCCTTGTATCCGGTCGTATCAAAACGGGTGATCGGTCTGATCCCCACCTTTCCTTCTTTTACTCCGTTCCAGAAACTTTCCACATCATTTCCGATCGGTGTTACTGCTCCAAGTCCTGTTACTACTACTCGTCTTTTCATCAATCTATCCTCCTGACTCCGGGGAGCCTTCTTTACATTGCCATTCCGCCGTCTACGCGAAGTACCTGTCCTGTGATGTAACGTGCACCGTCTGATGCCAGAAATGCAGCTGCCTTTGCCACGTCTTCTGTTGTTCCCATGCTTCCCATGGGGATAGATGCCGCAATATTTTCTTTTACTTTGTCAGAAAGCACGTCCGTCATGTCTGTTTTGATAAATCCCGGTGCAATGGCGTTGACCGTGATCCCTCTGGATGCCAGCTCCTTTGCAGCGGATTTTGTAAGACCGATGATCCCGGCTTTGGATGCCGCATAATTGGCCTGTCCAGCATTTCCACGAAGGCCTACCACCGATGAAAGGCTGATGATCCGGCCGCTTCTCTGCTTCAGCATCATTCTGGACACATGACGGATGCAGTTGAAGGTTCCTTTCAGATTGATGTCAACAACTCTGGAAAAATCTTCCTCACTCATTTTCATGAGAAGTCCGTCCTTCGTAACTCCGGCATTATTTACCAGGATATCAACACGTCCGTATTTCTCTGCAACAGCTTTGAAAAAAGCTTCACATGCATCAAAATCTGCCACATTGCACTGCAGGATATCTGCCTGGCCGCCGGCTGCTCGATCTCTGCTTTTGTTTCCCGGGCTTTTTCTTCTGAGCGTTATAATTGATCACTACAAGGTTTCCTGCTTTTGCAAGCTCCAGGGCGATGGCTTTCCCGATCCCACGTGCACCGCCTGTTACAACTGCGATTTTTTTCTCTGACATATGAATTCCTTTCTGATGTTATGCGGTCATCCGTGATCCGCATTTGTTACCTGGCATTTCTGTCTGCTGCACTATGCCTGCTTTATTTTTGATTCTTTATCTTTTTTTCCAATATTTATACCAGTTCCTGGCAGACCTTCTCTGCATCTTCTACGGTCTGGATGTTATATACTTTTACATTTCTGTCGATCTTTCTCATAAATCCGGCAAGGGTTCTTCCCGGTCCGATCTCAATAAATGTATCTACTCCCTGACGGATCATATTTTCCACACTCTGCTGCCAACGCACGGAAGAAGAAATCTGTTTTTCCAGAAGTGCTTTTGTTTCCGCCGGATCTTCCACATACTCTGCGGTCACGTTTGTCACATACGGGATTTTAAGTTCATGAAGTGTGACACCCTCCAGAACCTTTCCCAGTTCTTTTCCTGCAGTGGCAAGCATTGCGGAGTGGAACGGTCCGCTGACATTTAACGGGATCACTCTTCTTCCTCCGGCTGCCTTCAGCTTTTCAGAGGCTTCCGCAACTGCCTCCGCAAGGCCTGTGATCACGATCTGGCCGGGACAGTTGTAGTTTGCAATGCTTACATCTGCAATGTCTGCAAGCACTTCCTCGATCTTCTCTGTCTCCATTCCCATAACTGCTGCCATGCTTCCCTTACCTGCCGGAACTGCCTGCTCCATAAGGATTCCCCTTTTTCTCACGGTAGTAACAGCATCCTTCAGCTCCATGCCGCCGGCAGCTTCAATAGCGCAGTACTCGCCAAGGCTTAATCCTGCAGTTACATCTGGATGAAGTCCCATCTCCTCTACCACCTTCTCCATGGCAAGACAGGTAGTGACCAGTGCAGCCTGTGTATATTCAGTCAGGTCAAGCCTGTCATTTTCTTCAAAGCAAAGTGCTTTCATATCCAGATCCAGCCACTCACCGGCAGAGGCGAAAACATCCTTTGCTGTATCGTATTTCTCATAAAAATCTTTTCCCATTCCGGCCTTCTGTGCACCCTGGCCCGGAAAGATGAATGCTGTTTTTCCCATTTATTATTCCTCCACAAGAAAACTGTTTTTCTTTACAGTCTCTTTTGTCTCTCTGATCAGTCTTGCCATCAGCTCCTTACAGGTCGGTACATCCTTTACCATACCTGCGATCTGTCCGGACATAACGCTTCCGGTTTTTACATCGCCGTCAACAACAGCCTTCCTGAGCCACCAAGTGTCAGCATTTCCAGTTCTTCAAAGGATGCACCTGCAGCTTCTTTCTCCAGATATTCCTTTGTCATAGGGTTTCTTAAGGTACGGACTGGATGACCTGTGGTACGGCCGGTTACTCTTGTGTCGATATCCCTAGCTTTCAGAAGGAATTGTTTGTAATTCTCATGTACGTGACATTCCTCTGTTGCCACAAATCGGGTTCCCATCTGTACGGCTTCTGCACCCAGCATGAAGGCTGCCGCGATCCCACGACCGTCTGCAATTCCACCTGCTGCAATTACCGGGATCTTTACTGCATCCACGACCTGCGGTACCAGCGCCATAGTGGTTGTCTCACCGATATGTCCGCCAGACTCGGTTCCCTCTGCTACCACTGCATCTGCGCCACAGCGCTCCATTCTTCTTGCAAGAGCTACAGATGCAACAACCGGGATCACCTTTACTCCGGCTGCTTTCCATGCTTCCATGTATTTTTCCGGGCTTCCGCGCCGGTTGTTACTACCTTGATCCCTTCTTCTACTACGATCTTCGCAACCTCATCGGCACTTGGACTCATCAGCATGATGTTTACACCAAAAGTCTTATCTGTCAGTTTTTTCGCCTCACGGATCTGCTCACGCACCCACTCTGCCGGTGCGTTTGCCGCTGCGATCAGTCCCAGGCCGCCTGCCTCGGATACTGCTGCCGCAATGTGATGATCTGCCACCCAGGCCATACCGCCCTGGATGATGGGATATTCAATACCAAGTAATTCTGTAACTCTTGTTTTCATCTTTTACCTCCGGAAAATTAAATCAAGCGGATAAAAGCATCCGCGGTTTATTTGGATCAAGCGGATAAAAACATCCGCATTCACTACATAGCCTTATTTTAACAATTCATTAACAGGGGCTTTAATACTCGATCAGGCTTGCTCCGTACGTCAGTCCGCCGCCGAAGCCTGCAAGGACCATTCTGTCACCCCGCTGCAGTTTTCCACTTTTTTTCATCTCATCCAGGAGGATAAGAAGACTTGCGGAAGAAGTATTGCCGTATCTGTCCATATTCATAGGGAACTTGGAAATGTCTTCGCCCAGCCGCCTTGCTGCGGAACGGATGATCCGCTCATTTGCCTGGTGGAGAAGATAATAACTGATATCTTCACAGGAAACCTGCTCTCGGGAAAGAAGCTCCTTCACAGCCTCCGGTACCTTGCTCACGGCAAAGCTGAACACTTCCTTTCCGTTCATCTGTATGTAAGTTTCCTTTGCCTTCGGATCATTTTCATAACGGATCTGATTTCTGCTCTGTAAGGTAAGTGCACCGCCTTTTTTTCCAATGGAATGGGTTACCTGTGCATAGCTTCCACCCTCTTCTGCTCTCAGCACGACTGCTCCCGCACCATCCCCGAAAAGAATGCAGGTGCCACGATCTGTCCAGTCCGTTAAACCGGATAGTTTTTCCGCTCCGATCACAAGGGCATTCCTATATATTCCCTGGGCCAGGTATGCCTGCGCAGTGTTCAGTGCCAGAAGAGATCCTGTGCAGGCGCCGTTCAGATCAAAGCAGGTAGCCTTTTCCGCTCCGAGCCGCTCCTGCACCCCACATGCCACACAGGGCATGATCTCTGTTGGAGAAATGGTTGCCACAAGGATCAGATCGATTTCTTCTGCCTTCATTTCTGCGTCTTCCAGAGCTTTTAATGCTGCCCCCGCTGCCATCGTCACAGTATCTTCGTCCTCTTTTGCAATATGTCTCTGTACCACACCGGTTCTTTCCCGAATCCACTGATCACTGGTTTCCACCATCTTTGCCAGATCGTTGTTATCCCACACTCTGTCCGGTGCCCACGAACCGGTTCCACATATTTTACCTGTCATATTTTTCTCCATGATATCTGTCTTAAATCAGTCTGTATAAATCTGTACTGCTGTTCTCTGAATTATCTTTTATCTTAAAATATTTTGATTATCAAATTATATCATCATAAAAGTATTTGTCAAGAAGGAATTTTTGAGCATCCTTTTATGAAAAAAATAACAGCTGCCCCAGGCGTGGAGTATTGGTCTCTCCTCTGTCCTGTGACAGCTGTCTTATTTTTTTCAGACAGGTATTGTATTTATGGTTATTGCATTTATAGTTATTGCCTTCATAGTTTTACTTCATCACCCACTGTACCAGGCACACCACACCAATCTGCACCAGCAGTATCACCGGTACACCAATTGCAAATCTGGCTTTTCGGGTTTTGTGGTGAAAAAATCTCATGCCAAGGATCGCCCCGACGCTGCCACCGATGACAGCACTTAAGATCAAGGTCTTCTCCGGGATCCGCCATTTATTACGACGGGCTTTCTGCTTGTCAACTCCGAAAAGCACAAAGGCCAGGATATTGACTGCAAGCAGATAATAATATATGTAATCATTCATGATAGCTCTCCGGCTCTGTGTCCTGTATTTCGGACAGTAACCGATTTATGTATTCATTGCAGTTTGATGATCAGCACCGGTATGGGCGGATCATTAGGCCGGTTTGCATATTCCGACAGGATCACCAGATATTTATGAGGATCCAGCTGACGGATAAACGCAAGCATCTCATCCCGTTCCTGATATCCCGTATCCCCGCCACTGTAAATGCAAAGTGTCATAAGTCCGCCTTTTTTCAGAAGCTTAAGTCCGCTTTCTACCGCTCTTTTGCTGCTGTCTGCTCTGGTCGCCACCGAATGGTCTCCGCCGGGAAGATATCCCAGATTAAAGGTGATGCAGGACACGGTTTCTTCTTCTGCATAAACATCCATATTCTCATGAGACTCCAGAAGAAGCTGATAATTTTCCGGACAGTTATCTCTTTTCAGTCGCTCCTTCGTATGTTCCAGTGCCTGCTTCTGAATGTCAAAAGCCAGAACCCGTCCCCTTTTTCCTGCAAGCTGGCTTAACAGAGCCGTGTCATTGCCATTTCCCATTGTTGCATCGATACAGATGTCTCCCGGCATGACCTGCTGCCGTATAAAATGCTGCATGTATGCAGTGATCTGAAGATTTTTCATTTAAAAATCCTTTCAAAATTCTCTTACAGTTCATGATAATACGGACAGATATCCTCATAATGTCCATCCTTCATACGGAACCCCTTCGGGATCACGCCAAGCTGGGTAAATCCAAGTCTCTCATAAAGATGTCTTGCAGGAACATTGCAGGCCACAACCGCATTAAACTGCAGGACACCAAAACCATGCTCTTTTCCCCGGGTCAGACAGTCGGATACCAGCTTTTCTCCTATGTGAAGTCCTCTGGAATCTCTGCTTACCGCATAGCTGGCGTTACAGATATGACCGCATCTTCCGATATTATTCGGATGAAGAATGTAAAGTCCGTAAACTTTTCCGCTTTCCGCATCTACTGCTGCAGCTGTATAGGTCTGTTCTGAAAAAAAGCTTTTCCTGTCTCTTCGTTAAGGCATTCTTCCTGTGGAAAAGCCACACCGTCTTCTACAACCTCATTCCATATCCGGATCAGATCCGGAAGATCTTTTTCTTCGTATTTTCTTACTGTAACATTCATGATGATCTTCTCCTCTATTTAAGCAGCTCCACATTCCGTCCATTTCTTTGGATCACACCCTCATCCGAAAGATTTTTGATCTCCCGCATCATGGCACTACGGTCCACACTTAAGTACTGGGCCAGTGCAGTATAGGACATGGGCAGCTTGAATTTCCCGGCATTTTTTTCCGCAGCCAGAGAATGCAGATAGGCTATCAGCTTCTTTCTGGTGGAGATCGTGAAAGCATGTATATCCGATCCGTCTGCTGCCTGGAACGGAGGGCTGTCATCTGCAGAAGATTACTGACCATCTGGCTGTGATGATGACAGGCATTTTCACAGCGCTTGATCACATGCTCATAATCAATAAACAGCACCTTCGTCACGGTAGTAGCACATACATAATAATGCTGGGAATCTGACGGAAGCAGAAACGGTTCGCCAAATACACTGTCCCTATTCAGTTCATCGATGACATACTCATTTCCATCCTCGTCACAGCAGTAGAGAACTGCTCTTCCCTCCTGGATCAGACCGATCTTTTTCATGGAGCTGGAATATTCCATGATGGTTTCTCCATTCTGAAAAACTTTCTCCCGGACTTTAAAGCAGACACGCATTCTTTCCTGTTCTTCGGGCAAAATATCCGTAAATAAAGTGATATGCTCCATAAATTTTCCTCCCACCGGCAAAATACTCTTCCGCATATCTGTACTTTCCTCTTTGTATACAAGACTATGTAAGAGGACTCTCAAAGCAACTATCCGCATTTTATTTTGCTGCATGTTTCTGATTTTATACCAGCACGAAAAAAATGTAAAGTCTGGAAATTTTTCCTGTTTTGTTGTATTTGCAACAGTTTTTGCCATCAATTTCTGTTATATTTTTATCAAAGTTAAGAAACAAACAAATCACTGAAGCATATAAATAAATCCACCATAGAAAGAAAAGAGGAATCGCTCATGAAAATCACAGATACCATCAAATATGTAGGCGTTAATGATCATCAGGTTGACCTTTTTGAGGGCCAGTACAAAGTTCCGAACGGCATGTCCTACAACTCCTATGTGATCCTGGACGAAAAAATTGCGGTTATGGATACGGTAGATGCAAATTTTACTCACGAATGGCTTGATAATATCCAGAAAGTTCTGGGTGACCGGAAACCGGATTATCTGATCGTACAGCATATGGAACCGGATCACGCAGCCAACATCGCAAACTTCCTGAAGGCTTATCCGGACACCATCGTTGTTTCCAACAAAAAAGCCTTCGCCATGATGCAGAACTTCTTTGACCTGGATCTGGAAGGTCATCAGATCATCGTAGATAACGGCGGAACCCTTTCCCTTGGAAAACACGATCTGACTTTTGTATTTGCACCGATGGTTCACTGGCCGGAGGTTATGGTCACTTATGACAGCACAGAAAAGGTTCTTTTTTCCGCAGACGGCTTCGGAAAATTCGGCGCCCTGGATGCAGAGGAACCATGGGACGATGAGGCAAGAAGATACTATATCGGCATCGTTGGAAAATATGGTGTGCAGGTGCAGAACCTTCTGAAAGTAGCCGCAGCTCTGGATATCCAGACCATCTGCCCGCTCCACGGACCGGTTCTTACTGAAGATCTTGGACATTATATTAGCCTCTATGATACCTGGTCTTCCTACACACCGGAGGATGACGGAATCGTGATCGCCTACACTTCTGTATACGGTCATACAAAAATGGCCGTTCAGCAGTTGGCCGATAAATTCCGCAGCAAAGGATGTCCAAACGTTGTTGTCTATGATCTTGCAAGAGACGATATGTCCCAGGCACTGAGCGATGCTTTCCGTTACTCCAAGCTGGTTCTCGCAACCACCACATATAATGCAGGCATCTATCCGTTTATGAACGACTTTATTACCCGTCTGACAGAGCACAACTTCCAGAACCGCACGGTAGGACTGATTGAAAACGGAACCTGGGCACCGCTGGCAGCGAAGGTTATGAAAGAAATGCTTTCCAAATGCAAAAAGATCAGCTGGCTGAATACCACAGTTAAGATCATGTCTGCAGTAAACGAAGAAAACCGCAGGCAGATGGAAGCTATGGCTGATGAGCTCTGCCAGGAATACATTGCAAAAAGCGATGATCTTGCCAACAAGAATGATATGACTGCTCTGTTCCGCATCGGTTACGGCCTCTATGTGGTAACCTCCAACGATGGCAAAAAGGACAACGGTCTGATCGTCAATACCGTTACACAGCTTACCGACAACCCATATCGCGTGGCTGTCAACATCAACAAGGCAAACTACTCTCACCACGTGATCCAGCAGACCGGTATCATGAACGTAAACTGCCTGTCCACAGATGCTCCGTTCTCTGTTTTTGAGCAGTTCGGCTTCCAGTCCGGCAGAAGCACCGATAAATTTGCCGGACAGAAAGTAAACCACTCCGACAACGGCCTGGTATTCCTGGACAAATATATCAATGCTTTCATGTCCCTGAAGGTAGAAAACTATGTGGATCTCGGCACTCACGGAATGTTCATCTGCAGCGTCACAGAGGCCCGCGTCATGAGCGATCAGGATACCATGACTTACACCTACTACCAGAAGCATGTAAAGCCAAAGCCACAGACCGAGGGCAAAAAAGGCTGGGTATGCAAAGTCTGCGGATACATCTATGAAGGCGATGAACTTCCGGAAGA
>ENA-OQCS01000019-OQCS01000019.1-human-gut-metagenome-genome-assembly--contig:-NODE-19-length-61924-cov-2.916938_pt1 | contig 61924 bp, 98 predicted proteins | sample MGYA00242757_ERZ504575 | MGnify/ENA primary metagenome ERZ504575 (study PRJEB26092, sample SAMD00036297) | human gut metagenome | host: Homo sapiens | study: EMG produced TPA metagenomics assembly of... | reverse complement strand
GATAGCAACTTACGGCTACAACTATTAATTCGATTAGGAAAACTACACTTATCACATTAAAACTTTTTAATTGTTGCTTTTTCTACAATCTCCTTCATCTCCTTTATATCTTCTTTTATAAAATTATCTAAAGACACATTGAAGATATTAGATAAAGTAATTAAACTTTTAATATCTGGACAACTTTTATTTGTTTCCCAATTAGAAATTGTTTGTCTTGAAACAAATATTTTAAGAGCCAGCTCTTCTTGAGAAATTTTTTGTTGTTCCCTAAATTTCTTGATTTGTAATCCAATATCCATCTTGAATCTTCCCCTTTATTGTATCTGCATATAGCTATTTTGTCTGTCAAAAGCCTTTGACATTGCCCTTTTTCCCTTGTCAAAATAGTTTTACATGGTTTAAAATTGAATTTTTCAACTAATTATACTCGGTTTTATATATAAGTTACAAGAAAAATATGATCTTACATTTATTTTTTCGGTTGCTCTCTGTATAGGTTTCCCCATCGCATTTCCTTATGTACTTTCATCATGCGTTCTATTTTTGACGCTATATTAACTGCTTAAGCAAGAGAATACCTCCCCCCCATAGAAATTACTGACTGATTTCTTTTATATGGTTTCGAATCAACGCTTTTATTCCATTATGTATATTTTTATCCGGCTGTCCATCCGCAAACGCGACAACCCGAAAACCTATTTTCCTATATTTCTCCTTATCTGCTTCAAAGTCTTCTGAAGATGTATAATCTGTTCGCCACAAGTAATATGTAGGTTTCTGCAGAGCTATCACACTCTTTCTATTTCTGATGTCTATACTAAGATATAAACATCAGATTGTTTTTGTGCCTGTCTGCTCTATAATATTTTCAGTCTGACTTGATTCGGCAGTAGCAAAAAGGTTTTCATTTTTCCCATTTTTCATGGGCAATATCACTCCGATAGCTAGAACCGCCAACATATAACGGAACACACATTTCTAAAATACGATCATAAATTCGTTTCTTTTCTATGTTCGTTTCTTCTTTTAATTGTTTTATCGGAAGATTGGTAGTTACGATCAATGGTCTGCCAGATCGATATCTTCGGTCAATTACGCTGAATACAATTCCAAGAGCATACTCAGAATTTCGTTCTGTGCCAAGATCATCCAAAATTAAAAGTTCATATCGCGCCAGAGCATTGATATATTCTGTTTTATCCTCTAATGGAAACATATCATCAATAATTGTATTAAAATTTGTCATCTTCACAGTAATTTCCCGATTCAAAAGTGCGTTGGCAATGCAACCGGCTATGTAACTCTTTCCGGTTCCTATTGGTCCCCACAAGAGAAAACCAATATGATTTTTCTTCATATCATTCCAGTTTGCTGTGTATTCTTTGGCCTTCTCGATGGTGGTAGTCTTTTCTGCCAGTTCAAAATTCCAATCATACATTCGTGGTTCTTCAAAACAGATTTTTCTATTTCTTTCCACTAATTCGCGGTGTTCTCTTTCTTTATATGCCTTTTCCTCTACTTCACGCTTTTGACGGATACATGCACATTGTCTAAAATGTTTTTTCATACCAAGAATACTGTCTGGAGGGAAAAATGCCTCTACAGGTTCTCCACAAATCTTGCAATATGCTAATCCATCTGCACCTAAATATGTGTTTTCCTGATTTATCATAGACTGTCGCCCTCCTCATATTCGTAATTTACTCTAATCTTATTACTAAAATTATATTTTTCTTTTACTTTACTAGGTGGCACAATTCCGACCATAGAAGAGGCTGTTTTCCGACTGAATGAAGGACAGCTTTTCATCCCAATGGAAGTTTTATTTTCGTCTGTCTGCTTTACATCCGGTTCAGAAATCAACTCTATACAGGGGATTCGCATATATAAATGATTTGGTTTTGAAAATCCTCCGGAACTGCGAATCAACAATCCATACTCATCTAATTCCTTCATGGCAGCTTTTACAGAAGTACAACATTTTCCCCATTTCAAAGAAATTTCTGTAATCGGAAACACGAAATATACATATCCGTCTTCATTGAGCCAATGGTTTTTCTGTGAAATTCTGGCTCTGTCATATAACAGCATATAAAGTATTTTTTGCATTTTTGAGAGAGTGGTAGCTCTAACAAAAATTTAGGGAACTGATAATAAGGAAGTATCTTTTCCGTTTCCATCATATATTCAAATTTCATATTTTCTTTTACCTTTCTGAAAAATTAAGGAGACGGATGCCGGCTTTCCCAAAGAGATTTTTATGCTTTATTAAAATTCTCTTTTTATATCTCCCTATATAACGAAAGGGAAAAGCTCATTTTACAGGGTACAGAGAGAAAAAATTTTACAAGAGCAAGATCCACCCATGTTTAACGTTATCGCGTTTCCACCTCCGTTCACCTTATGGGTGTTCTCTTGATGGGGAGTGACAATTCCCCATACCCTTGCTTATATAATTGGTTTACAAAAGAATTTGTTCGCATCACCATGTGTATTTTCAAATAGAAAAAGACATTCAATTACTTATTGAATGCCCAAAATAGAATTATGTTAATTATGATATTTTGCTGCGTACACCGCCGGTGTAGCTAATAAAAAAGTGGTTATGGGGAGGCCAGTTCCCCAGCAAGATAAAACTCCGGAATATTACGTATATGGAAGAATGACGATATGGTAATACCGGGGTGGATCTTGCTCTTGATAATTTGAAAAAGAAAAAATGTAGAAAATACTTTTTTAGATAAGTGATATTCAGAGTGTGTTTGATTTTTTATGATACTCTTACAAAGTGATTCTGATAATTTTTGATTATAGCATTCTGTGTTTTAAAATTCAATTTTGAATTATAATTCTCAATCATACAAAATCGAAAATCAAATGCAATTTTTCAAAAGACAAGTATTGAGAAACAGAACTGCTTATACTATAATTTACTTATGTCAAAGTGGAGGAATATGACAATGTCAGAATACGGATTTACTAAAAAAGATTGGGTTTTGTTCAGAGAGAAAATTGCAGACTGGCAAGAAGCTATATGGATAAGTTGAATAAAGAATATATTGAATTGCTAAATGGTGAAGGAACTCCTTCCGAAAAATTTTGGACTTTAGAAGAACGTATTCGCAATGATAAAAAAGATACCGGTGTACAGTTAAGAATGAGTCGTTCTGTATACTATTTATAAATTGTAACAAAGTTAAGGAGGGCGCGAATGAATTTAGAAATATATCAAAAATTGTGTTCAGAATCAAAGGTTCTCTGGACACAGCATTGTCTGCAACGAATGCAGGAAAGAGATATCAGTCGTGCCGATGTAAAAAATGGAATTGCAACTGGTGAAATTATAGAAGACTACCCTGAAGATTATCCTAATCCAAGTTGCCTGATTTTTGGATATAATGTAAATGGACGAATTTTTGCAATATTGTTGCGGATGTGATAATTATAAATATATATATCATAACGGCATATTACCCAGATACAAGAATTGAAATGATTTAAAGACACGAAGAAAGAGGTGATGGATATGTGTATGTATTGTAAAAATAGTACCACTTTCAATAGCACAACAACACACGTCGTAAACTATAAAAATTGTATTATTGTAATTAAAAATGTTCCATGCCTTGAATGTGATCAGTGTGGAGAAAAATATTATACAGACGAAGTTGCTGAACGCCTTGAATTGATTGTTAATATGGCGAAAAAATTAATGCAGGAAATTGCAGTTATTGATTATCCACAAGTAGCTTAATAATTTCGGCGGAAATATCATTGATGGTATTTCCGCCATTTCTTTTTATATACTCTTCGCACTATTCATTCTAAATGAATTATATTTTCTTAACTATTTATTCCCACTTAAAGCATTTTACAGAAATCCCAAAACAAATGAATATAACAGCTCCCATAAATCCAACAGGAAGCAAAACGTTTTCGATTGGCAATCCAAGAAATGTTGCTTTCATTAATTGAATACCTTGTGTCAAAGGAAACATACTGATGATCTTCTGCATAGCAGCAGGCATAACTTCAAACGGAAGTGTTGTCCAGAAAAATCAGCATAGGAAAATACAAGATACAGGCAATGACACTTGCACTTTTCATATTTTTAGCAATACCGCCGACTAACAGACCAATGCTTAACGTAGATACCATAGTCAGCAACCAACTTCCCAAAAATAAAAGCAAAGAACCATGTATCTTTATTTTCCAGAACAGCATAGCAAATAGGAACAAAGTGAGCATGGATACCACGCAATATATGACATAAATTGTAAACTCCACGACAAGCAATTTTACCGGATTGACAGGGGTAACTTTAAAACGCTTTAAAATTTTTCGTTCTCTGTATTCTGATACCACAAGGGGTAACCCCATGAGTCCTCCAGCACAAATGGAAATACAACAAAGCGCCCCAAAGGATTGCTCCAAAAAAGTGTATGCGGTTCCATCAGCAGCAGGTTTTGTGCCGTAAATAAATCCGAGAATAATCAATACGACTAATGGTATGATAACGGCAAATATAACCATATTCATGTTTCTAATATTGAGTTTTAGCTCATTCTTTAAAAGTGTTACAAATGATTTCATTCTTCTACCACCTCTCCGAAAAGCATAAGGTAAGCGTCTTCAAATTTTTCGCAGCCGCTGGCTTTCTTTGCCTGTTCAACAGTTCCGTAAAATACAGCCTTTCCTTTTTTCAGAATACATATCTCGTCACATAAAGCTTCCACTTCATCCATGAAATGAGAAGTCAAAAAGATTGTCAATCCGTTGTCCTTTAATTCCGACAGGATTTTCCAAACATCACGCCGGGCTTTTGTATCAAGTCCGGTAGTCAGCTCATCAAGAAACACAAGCTTCGGATTTGGAATTAGAGCAAGTACAATAAATAAACGTTGGCGTTCTCCACCAGACAGATTTTTGACTGCATGATCAATCTTGCTTCCGATCCCGAATTTCTCACAAAGTGTTTTCCAATCTGCCGGAGCCTTGTATAAGCAGGTGTTTCATCGCATAACTCGGAAACCTTGATTTCCGGCTGATAATTGTTTTCCTGAAACTGTACGCCGACATTTTGGAACAAGCGGCGTCTGTCTTCTTTCGGGTTCAAACCTAAGACGGATACCGTTCCGCTGTCTGCCTTTTTTGTTCCTAAGATACATTCAATCGTTGTACTTTTCCCTGCGCCGTTTGCGCCAAGCAGCCCGTAAACGGTGCCGTATTTTACGGATAGACTGATTTGGTCTATTGCAAGCAGATTGCCATAACTTTTTGACAACTGCTCGACTTTGATTGCAGTTTGCATAGTAATACCTCCTGGTTTATTTTTCTCTATAAAAATACCACCAACGATAACATTGGTGGCAAAGTGTAGGGTTTATGAAAATAAGATTTTCATTTCTTGCAACATTTCTAAAAGAAATTTTGCATTTGTTTCCGCATCTGAAAGGGATATGATAAGTCTATCGCAAACAGAAATAATATCTTCCGTCTGTTTTGGGGTATTTAATGCAACACGAATGTCTATGTTGGGATTTTTAGATAATTGCTGCAAAAGCCGTCGGATTGCTTCTAAAGAATAATTTGCACATCTTAATGAGCGAATGATTTTTAGCCGCTGTATATCCTCGTCCGTATAAACACGATACCCGTTATTTTTTCGCTTAACAGTAAGCAGACCGTTCATTTCCCAATTTCGGAGTGTATCCATAGAAATATCAAGTAGATTTGATACGTCTTTCCGTTTCAGATTGTGTGAGTTTTCCTGCGCACCGCCGGACAAAAGCTGTTTCACAATCTTAATTGCTTCTTCGGCATTTCGTCGTTCCTGTCTAAGCTGCTTTAAGTATTCCTCTGTCAGTATGATTGCTGTGTCGAACTCACCCGCAGCAGACACCGTAACCATTCGTACAATTTTCTTTCTCAAACCATTTTGCAATACTTCTACTTGAAACGCCAGCCGTATTAATTTGCATTGCCATATATGAAAATCTGTAAATACGCGATAACCATTTGACAGCCGTTCCGGTTTGGGTATCAACTTCATTTTTTCATATAAGCGAACTGTATTTGGATGTACTCCAATCATTGCAGCAACTTCCGCAGTTTTATATGTAGCCATTATTTCTCGCCTCCATTCTCTTAAGAATATACCACAATCGAAAAGTCTGGTGTTATAGTGTAGGGTTTATTATATTATAGCTGTTTGAAAAGCGAAACAGTAAGATAGGAGCTTTTATCACTTGACAAGTAAACGACTGTTCACTATACTATTCAAGTAAACAATCGTTTACTAATTGGAGGCTATGATGATGAATACGAAGGAAAAAATATTAGTGGCTGCTTTACGGCTGTTTGCTGTTAATGGATATGAGGCAGTATCTGTAAGTCAGATTGCAGGAGAATTAGGTATAACCAAGGGCGCTTTATATAAACATTATAAAAACAAAAGAGATATTTTTAACTGTATATTTGAATACGTTTGCCGACTGGATGTGGAACGCTCTCGAAAAAGCGGCGTCCCGGAACAGGATTATTCGGATATGCCGGAGGCTTTTTCCCATGTATCCGCAAAAAGTTTAGGCAATTATATGAAAGAGCAGTTCCGCTATTGGAGTGAAGATGAAATTGCTTGTAATTTTCGTAAAATGCTTACTCTGGAACAATACAAATCTCCGGAAATGAGTGCTTTATATCAAAAAGTTCTTGTCAGCGGACCTTTGGAGTATATTGAAAATTTACTTTGCGAGATGTCAAAAGAACAGGAGAAACTGCTGCCCTCTCCCCATGCATTGGCAATCGAGTTTTATTCTCCCTTTTATCTTCTGCTCAGTATGTCAGATGGGACAGATTGTAAAGAAACAAAAGAAGAAATCGCCCAAAGGTATATGCGTTATATCGATGATTTCTTCCAAAAATATTTTCATAAAACGGAAAGAAGAAAGGAAATAAGAATGAACAATTTCATCAACATAAAACAATACGGATTTTCTGAAATGTTTTCAAAGGAAATCCACAAGATAGTCCATTAGAACCGGCGCGTGTTCTTTCACAGGAAAAAGGGTTCTATCGGATCATAACAGACAAAGGAGAAAAATTGGCGGAAGTATCCGGAAGTTCCGGTATCAAGCCACATTTTCTTCAGAATATCCTGCCGTTGGAGATTTTGTACTGGTAAATTGGAATGAATCCGGCAACAGCGCAATTATCGAATCTCTGCTGCCGCGAAAAAGCGCTTTATCCGAAAAGCAGCAGGAGAACCTCAACAGGAACAGATTGTTGCTGCAAATATCGATACGATATTTCTTTGCATGGCATTAAACAATGATTTTAACATCAGAAGGTTAGAACGATATCTTTCCATTGCATGGGACAGCTGCGCTATGCCTGTTGTGGTGCTGACAAAATCTGATCTGTGTGATGATTTAGATTATAAACTTTCTGAAGTCTCTTCCATTGCTTTTGGGCTGGATATTTTGGTTACAACTTCAACAGAAGAAAATGGATACAGGGAACTTCTGCCATTTATTTCGGAGGGAAAAACAATTGCGTTTATCGGTTCTTCCGGCGTGGGAAAATCTACTCTTATCAATCTTCTATTGGGTAAAGAGCAGCTGAAAACGAACGGACTACGCAATGACGATAAAGGCAGGCACACCACAACTCACAGAGAATTGTTTTTACTTCCTTCCGGCGGTATGGTCATCGACACTCCGGGTATGCGTGAATTGGGAATGTGGGATAACGATACAGGAATTGATAGAACCTTTACAGAAATTGAAACGCTTGCATCTCAATGTAAATTCCGTAATTGTACCCATAAAAATGAGCCGGGATGCGCAGTTTTAAAAGCGCTGGAAACGGGCGAACTGGAAATTGACCGCTGGAATTCTTATCAAAAACTAAAAGCTGAAAGCAGCTACATAGAAGATAAAGAAAGTTATCTGATTGCAAAAGGAAAACGCGAAAAAGAAATTTCCAAGTTAATAAAAAAAATGCCGATCAGAGTATAAAGAGGAGCAGTTATCTTATGAAAGAAAATGTTATTATAAGAAATGAACGAAAAGAAGATTGGGAAATTGTAGAAACTATCACAAGACAAGCTTCTATAATCTTTATGTACCGGGATGTGTAGAACATTACTTAGTTCACAATATGCGAGAACATGAAGACTTTATTTCAGAACTGGATTTTGTTTTGGAGCTGAACGGTAATGTCATTGGCAATATCATGTACACAAAAGCAAAACTAATTGACGAAAATTAAAAACAAAAAAGATATTTTAACATTCGGTCCGATTAGTATTCATCCGGCTTATCAAAGGATGGGCTACGGAAAAATGCTTATAGAACATTCATTCCAGGCAGCCATACAGTTAGGCTATGATACGATTGTTATCTTTGGAAGTCCTGCCAACTATATCAGTCGTGGATTTAAAAGCTGTAAAAAATATAATGTTTGTATTGAAAACGGGAAATACCCTGCGGCAATGATGGTCAAAGAATTGATTCCTCATGTACTGGATGGTCATAAGTGGATTTATCAGGAGAGTCCTGTTATGGCGATCAGCGAAGAAGCAGCGGCACACTATGATAGCACATTAGAACCAATAGAAAAGAAGTATCTTTCAAGTCAAGAGGAATTTTATATTATGAGTCATTCTTTTGTGGAAGAATAGAAAATTGGATTTGAGATAGGAGGTATCAATCATGAGTCAACATATTACAGTTGTAGACTATAATCCTTTATGGCCAAAAAAATATGAAGAAGAAGCTTTACTAATTAAGGATATTCTCGCAGATAACTGCGTTGCCATTTATCATATCGGGAGTACGTCTGTCGAAGGTTTAGCCGCAAAACCTATTATAGATATTATGGCAGCAGTACAAAATCTTGAAAAGGTTGACGATGCTGCAGAAGCCTTTTCTAAAATAGGTTATGAATATCTCGGCGAATTTGGGATAGCAGGCAGACGGTATCTTCGTAAGGGTGGAGATGAGAGAACTCATCAAATTCATATCTTTCAAACAGAGGATTGGAATAATATTGGAAGACATCTTGCCTTTCGTGACTATATGCGTACTCATAAAAAAGAACGAGACGAATATGCAAAAATCAAAAAAGTTCTTGCACAGAAATTCCCTTATGATATTGATGGATATTGTGACGGAAAAGAAGAATTTGTGCGTAAAATTGAGAAACTCGCTCTCTCCCAATTTGATGGAACATGGGATAAAATGTACCTTGCGGCACGAAATGTACAGAAAAAAAGAGAGATTTCTCCGCTTGTAGAGGCTGGCGGCGTCTCCGCTGCAATTCTTACTGAAAAAGGGAATATCTATGTTGGTGTTTGTATCGATACTGCTTGCTCTTTGGGAATGTGTGCAGAAAGAAATGCGATTGCCAATATGATTACAAATGGCGAGAATGGCATTTGTCGATTGATAGCGGTTGATCGGAATGGAAAAGCAATCCCGCCTTGTGGTGCCTGCCGGGAATTTATGGTACAGTTAATGCCGGACCATTATCACTCTATTCAGATCATGATGGATTATGAAAATAAAAAAATGGTTACATTAGGAGATATCACTCCTAACTGGTGGATATAAGTATGGCGGAAATATCATTTTTGGTATTTCCGCCACTTCTTTTATATACTCTTCGCACTATTCATTCTGTCCACCCAGTTACATAAAATCACAATACTCTCTAAATTTACATTAATATATGTACGCCGCCTTTTCTACCGCCCAGAACAGTTTTTCCTTTGAGATCTGCCCACTGAAAATGCTCGTTGTCTTGCCGTGCAACGAGAAAGTTTCCGGCTCGCTGTGTGAGCTGTGCAAAATTAACGACATAGTCGGAAGCTCCTTCGCTGTACATATAAACGGAAGCTTCAGATCCCATAAATCCAATATCGGCTTCTCCGGAAATAACGGCAGTCATTGTTTTATCGGCTCCAAACGGGGATGACAATTTAGGCACAGACAGATTAAATAAAATCAACATAGTCAATCGTATAATCTGGTTTTAAATAGATCTGCCGGATCGTGTTTTTCCAAAAGGCTCTTTTGTTCTCAGGTGTCAATGATCTGTAAATACCCCTGATATCCTGCTGAAGGAGCGTCTCAATAAATGAGTAGTCAGGCTCGGGATCAACGGTTACGGAGTTTAAATCTTCTTTTTCTTTTTCCAGTGAGTCGTATTCCCGGCTATAATAGTCCCATTCGATTCTTCCTTTCTGAAAGAGTAAATTTAATCGATCCAGTTCCTTGTCGATCTGTTTTTCTGTTCGGACCGGCGGCGCTTTCTTTTTTTGCTGCTTTACGTTTTCTACACGGATTTTGTATGTTTTAAACTCATTCTCTAGATTATCTAAAAGGTAGCTTTCAATCAGATTTTGGCTTACTCGATGCTGATTTGTGCAGATTCGATCAATCATTGCCCTGTTGCATCTGTAGTAACAGTAGTCTCGTTTTTCTCCAGTCTTTCTGTTTACAACGGATTTGCAGCCAGTTCCGCATAAAATCTGTCCGCATTGCGGACATCGGATTAGTCCGGTAAAGTAGTAGACCCTTCCGGATCGTGTACGTCTTATACTTTTTTTGCTGATGTTTTGGATGTGCGCCCATCGTTCCTCTGATAGGTAAGCGGGGCAGTATGGAATCCCGCGGTATGTACCTTTGTAAAATTCACTGGAAAGCATGGTGCGCAGCATACCGTAAGAAAAAGCGGGATCGTAGTTACGCTGTATAAACCGAAGAGTCTGCTGCTTAGCCTGGTGTTTTTCAAAGTAATCGTAAAACGCATTTACCATCTCTTCCTGTTCCGGATCTTTGACCATACATTTCTTTCCATCTACGATTCCCACCTTATAACCGCGCGGCATATTGTTTTCTCCAAAAATGACTTTTCCCTGCCGATAGATGCTTCGTTCACGAATTTGATACGCTCGGATGTTGTATCTACTTCGTTCTGTCCGATTGACAGCACAACATTGAGCTGCAGCCGGCCGTCCCTAGTCTCCATGTTGATGCCCGGTTCTGAGGCAGATATCCAGTATACTCCATATTCATCCAGGATATCTTGTACTTTGTAGAAGTCGGACATGTTTCTAAACCAGCGATCCAGCCGCCAGAAGAGAATTACGTCAATTTTTCCGGCCTTTACGTCTTCCAGCAGAGCATGAATTGCTTTTCGTTTCTTGAGCTCTTTTCTTGCAGTTTTACCTTCATCCGCATAGACACCGGTAACAATCATTCCATGATCTTTCGCATAGCATGCAAGGTATTCACGCTGAGCTTCTATGGATTTTCCGTGCATCATCTGCTCTGAAGTTGAGACACGGATATAGATCGCACAGCGTTTGATCTTTTCCGACATGTTATCATCTCCTTTATTCATTTGTATGTTTCAATCCTCGGCACATGCATAGGGACGAGGATACAAAAATAACAGCCAGCATGGAACGAGTGTTCCGGCTTGCGTGACTGTTCCGAAGATGATACAATATTTTCGTTGATTAGGTGTATATCTTCGGATATATCCCAGAGCCGTTCCTGTTGGCGCAGGGGCGGTTCTTGACATTTATGGTACATTTGCTATAATGTACTTAACAGGATAGCCGGAAGGTGACTGCACCTCACCCGCTCCGGCGCAACTTAAAAACTATAAGAAATAGTCGTCAGCTTTGTCAGGGCAGGACGGCTATTTTTTATGCGTATAATTCAGAATGGCTACAACCAAAAGCGCAATGCTTACGATCAAACTGAGTTCTTCATATGTACTCATAATTACCACCCCCTCCACAGGATTCTCGGAATGGGTGGGAGCTCGTCCTCCAGCTACCCGGGTAAATACATTATTCTTTTGTAAATGCCCCGGCGGCTCGGGGAATGCCGGGGCGGGTTATATCTATAAGATCAATCTTTCAATGGGGTTAAAACCACCTGTTTTTTTAAACTTCATGTTATGGTCGAATGATTCGGTAAAGTTAGAAGCATCAATATTATTGAAATCAGTTGTCATAAATCTATCCCGTGTAAAGCGTACAGAGAGAATGGTTGGTTCTTCGTAATGTCCTGTTGCAGTATTTAAAATACGATCAGTTGCATGCACCAATACGGTGTTTACAGGCAACAGAGCAAAAAGTTCACGCGCAAGTCTGATAGAGCAACTGCATACATAATCCTGAGTCATATCGTAATAGGCAGTTTTGGTTAATTTCTTTTCAGAAACCTTTCCTGTTTTAGTTAGTGATTTGGATTTTTCTGGAATAACTTTTTCAGATTTAACCGTGAATTCTATTTCGATTGCGTCTGGAATATCTGTGCCAAATTCAAATCCGCTTCCGAATTCTACTAAATCCTCAAAAGGATTGGATGTAGTAATCGCTTCATAATAGGCATCTACATCGCCAGATAAAATTCTCTTTGCAAAATCAACACTTTCCTCCCAAGTTTTGTATGTTTCAGCATCTCTATTTCTGGCTTCTATTATCTGAGTTTCTAATTCCGATTTCCGTTTTTCACCCTTCGCTTTAAAGATTTTTTCCATAAAAGTAGGCTTGAAGTTTTTATAAGCTAGTGTAGCTTGGCTTTCTTCGGGACCAATTCCATCTTTGCTGAAAAGGCTCAGCCGAATTGGCTATATTAGTCCAACGCATAGGTGGTTCGCATTCTCTATGCACGTTTTGTATTAGTTCAATGTAATTTTCGTATTCTTGTACCTCTAATTGGTTTGCCTGCAATGCTTCCAATTTAGCCTGTTGTCTTTGCTGTTGTATAGCGGAGCGTTGAGAGTATGCAGGCGAATTGTAAGAGCGAGATGTTCCAGAGGATGAATGGCTATAATAAGCACCAGTGCCAGGGATTCCAACTGTAGTAGTCCTTCGCCCACTGCTGTTTAATGAGTACCTGCATCCCTTTGTTCCGACACTGATTCCAACGCTTTTACTTCCTACATTAAGTCTTACCCCGGGGGCAATTTTTACACTTTTTCTAAACCTTAATCCCATAAATTTTTCCTCTTTTCTCTTGTATTTGTTCCGAGAAAACACCACTTATATAATCGCCGTAGCGGTTATACCTCTTCCATGACTGCCAGATTTGGAATGAAGAAGATAATGTAATTGTCTATCTTCGTATATTCTCCGTATTTTTCTGTGTAGCAGTCGATACATTCCTGTAAAAATTGTTCTGTTACGCCTAGATATTCCGCTGTTTCATGCCGTGAATGACATCCGGCGCGGAACGCTTGTATAATTCCGGTCAGTCCGATCAGTTTGTTATACCCCCAAAGCCTTGCTTGTCGTTCCTGTTTGCGGTTCTGGGGGTCGGATAAATCTGTTATATCTCCGACAGTTGTATGGTAATGCCCCAGTTCTTCCGCGAGGACGCAGGCTTTTCAGCTGAAGTTTCTAATTTATCAGATAAAGCAATGTTGCCACTGCAATACAATCCTTTTATTCGTTCACTATTAAATTTACGTTCTATAATATCTATACCGTCCTTGCAGGCTTGTTCTTCAAGCTGTTCAAAAGTATTCATGTAAACACCTCCCGCTCTAGTATATATGATTAGCTGTTCTTTAATATGGACAGCTATTTTCTTTTGTTCTTAACAAATTCTGCGAACTGGCGGATTTCGTCAAGTTCGTCTTCTGTATATTCATCACCGTCAAAGTGGGCGGCCATAGTAGTCGGTTCTTCGTCTATTCCTAGTAACGTATCCGCAGATACATTAAGTACATCAGCTATTTTTTTTATCGTATTCACGTTCGGCTCTCTATTTCCACTTTCATATAAAGAATAAGTTGATTTTGCAACACCGATATTTTCGGAAACCTCTTTTTGTGAAAGACCTGATTTGATTCGTGCCTCTTTTAAGTTTTCGTTGAAATTCTCACCCATCGTATATACCTCCTGTTACCTATGATTATAATTGCAAAATGAAAAAAAGTCAACAAAAAAGTTTGCAAAATGAAAAGAAAAGTATTGACAAGTTTGCGAAAAGCAATATATTATAATCATGGTTTGCGATATGCAAACGATGAAGAAGAAAGGAGATAGAAATATGTTCAGAAACTTGGAGGCTGAACAAGCAAGAAATTCTTATACGAATCAACAAATGGCAGAAAAACTAAACATATCAAGGGTTTCGTATGAGAACAAAAAGAAAACAGGAAAATTTACCGCATTGGAAGCTAAACGATTATGCAAGATTTTCCACGTTAAATTTGACTATCTGTTTCAGACAGAACCAGAAGAGGAGGTGGTATGAGGTGAAGTGTCCAAGATGCGGAACAGAGTCAAGAATTAGAGCAAATGATGAATTTTGTCATAAGTGTGGGCATCCATTAAAGATAGTAGCAAAGGATGGTGAATCCACAGATTTAAAATCATTTTTTCTTGATGTTGATTCAGGAATAATGCTGATAAATGGTAAGGAAGTAAATAATGTGACCGCATTTTCCTTTAAATTTGATAGTGGAAAATACGGTCTGTGCATTACTCGTGAAGAACCCTATAAAGCTATTGTTCCGTTAAGTATTTAAAAAGAAGTTTCATAGCGACTTCAGGAAGCCAGCGATGTTTAGCCAATATGTCACTGAACTTTGCGAGGAATCCCTTTTTTAAAGGGGCTTCATTTTCGGTTAAGGTCTCAATGTATGTAACCATTTTTCTGCTTCCGTTTTATCTTCTGTTGAAATGTCTTGCGCACGAATGAAAGACAAGGCTTCATCAATAGAGATACCGTTGTTGATGGTTACGACACCAGCATTGCCGATAGCAGACCCAGTGACTGGAGCGTTAAAAATGTTAGTTTGTGCGGTAGCTGTTGAAACAGACTCAAGTTCCTTATAATGCATACCTTGGTGAGTAACATCCTGCACAAAACCTCCATTTTTATAGCGCTTGATTTTCACATAGCCTAAAGATTCCAGATATTTCAATGTTGAATCGACAACGGGAAGAATTAATCCGGTATTTTCTGATATTACAGAAAAGTTCATCATGGATGATTCATAATTCGGAAATGTGGAAATCAGATAATCAAGAATGGTTTTAGCTTCATTTGTAAGCAAGAAAATCACGTCCTTTCAGTTTTTACTAACAGTATATCACAACAAGAAGAGGACGACTACTTCGGAGTATCTATCGAGTACTTCCTAGAGTAGTGTAACAGGAAAGGTGTCCGATAAAAAGGACTTTGAACCAAAAGAGGAGGTGTGAATACGAAAAAACTGTGGAACAAAATAAAATACAGTGACACATTTAGGACAATATGGCACTGTATATGGGCGATTATAGGTTGGGAGATTGGGAAATGGCTATTCTTTTAAATCTACTTGATTATTTTCAGAGATTATCTCTAGTTCCTTTTGCAGATTATCGTAATCATCTTTTGTTTTGATGAGAAAGAAATCGGATTTTAATTGTTTATATTCCTGATCTGAAATATATGGCGAGACTATTTCGATATTTGTGCGTGTAACTGTAGATATAGAGGCTTCATATATTTGAGCCATTTCAGAAAAAAGTATCATGATACAAGTAAGCAATATAGAAACTAAATAGGCAGTAGATAGTTTCTTATATAGTTTCAATGTTTTCTGAAAATATCGTTTGTCCTCTTTTAAGGATTGCAATCTTTGATTACTCGACATCTCTTTAGGTGGATCAAGAAGGTTATTAACTTTATCTAATTTGTCTTGAGTCTCGCTTTTTATAGAAGAGAAAAGAAAAGTAGATGAAAATATGCAAAATAAAGTACAAGTGGACGAAAAGGTAAGATTGAGCAGTCCGGTTCGTTCAATAGTATAAGTGGCTGCACAACGATATAAGTAGTCAACAAAAGGCATGGAAATATTTTCTAAAAAAACTATGACCTTTGGAAAAATCAAATTTGTTAACGGAGTAATGAACCATGAAATAATCAGAGTAGATACTATCCCAGTAATTATCCCAGTCAATATGTCTTTTGTAAATTTAGATGTTTTTTTCACAACAGCCATTCCTTTCATCATTTGTTAGGAAGATTATACCAAAGAATCATAGGACAACGCAACAAGTACAAACAGTGTTTCATAAGCTTTAGAGAGGTGGTGTAAGTGAATATAGAAAAAATCATGGAGGTGCTGATCGGACTTCTGGCAGAGCAGGAGAAAGCCGAAATTGAATATACGATAGAGAAAACCGCGTAAGCGGTAGGAAGGACAAGCATGGAAGAAATTAAATTACCGGCAGTGCCGGAGCTGTCACTGATCCCAATCGAGCGGAGAAATTTTCCGGAAGCGGATCGCAAGCAGGAGAAGCAAAAGATCCGGTACAAAAGAAAAGAAAGAGACAATGCTGCAAGAGGACTGATCGCGGTAACAGTTGCAAGCATGATGTTAAACGCGGTGATGGCTGTGATTATTTACATCCTGCAGGCAGGACCGATTTGAAAGGAGGCGAATGGAAATGAAGCTCGGAAAGACGAAACTAAAAAGAATGTTGTCAGAAGAGACAGGGATTCCGCCGCAGGATATTGCGGATTTTGGGAAGTATGAGTATTACGGAAATAAAGAGCAGTTGTCGGTCGGTGGTCATACGCTGACGGCAGCTAACGGAGTGATCAAGCTTCACAGTCCTTTTGTGTGCGATGATAGAGTCGTGTACAGAAGCTGTGAAATAAAAAGAGCGCCCACAAATGAGGCGGCAACCTCAGGGCGCACTGGTAATTAATTTATTTTATATTAACACAAGGAGGTAAAGATGTACATAGGTATCGGACCGGAATCCAAAAAACGAGTTCTTGAAGAAGATGCATTTTCATATGCATGCGATCGTATCTATTCCGGAACAGAGGAAGAGCAGGATGTTGCAATGCAGATCTTCCGGGAACCGAGAACTTCCATCTTGCGGCGCTTGAGCTGGTAGAGTGGTTTTATTCCGGCAACTGGATAAAGGGGGATGATTGATCTGGAAACAATCTATATCATCCGATGTTCGGACGGCTGGATGGGTTGTACTTCAGAAGGGTACGAGATGGCAGTACAGCTAGCGCAAGAACATATAGAAGGAACAGATTTGACATATGTAATCATTTGAAGAAAAGGAGAAATGGACAATGTATGAGGTAGCAACACAACAGAGTGGAGAAATGGTAAGTCGAAATACACAGACAGAAATGATGATCAGCCGCAGGCTCAGGAAGTGCAGGGCGCTATGGTGATCGCAAAGCGTTTTCCAAGAGATGAAGTAGAAAGCTTTAACCGGATTATGCAGTCTTGTAAAAGGAAATCTCTTGCAGAGAGCGCAATGTATGAATATCCACGTGGGGGAACAAAAGTTTCCGGGCCCTCTATCCGTCTTGCCGAAGCAATGGCGCAGAACTGGGGAAATATTGATTTGGAATTACGGAATTGGAGCAGAAAAATGGGGAGTCACAGGTTATGGCCTATGCGTGGGATTTGGAGACAAATACCCGTCAGGTCAAAATATTTAGTGTTCCGCATGTTCGCGGAACAAAGAAGGGAAATGTCCCGCTGACGGATCCGAGAGATGTTTACGAAATGGTTGCAAATCAGGGAGCACGCCGGCTGCGTTCATGTATTTTGGGGATTATTCCCGGTGATGTTGTTGAAGCAGCAGTTAAACAGTGCGAGGACACGCTTATAAATGGAGAGAAAAAACCGTTGATTGATCTAGTACGAGATATGGCAGCAATTTTTCAAAATGAGTTTGGAGTACCATTGGATGCAATCGAAAAGTACATTGGCTGTAAATCAGAAGCGTTCAGTATGCGAGATCTTGTCCGGTTAAAGAAAGTCTATACATCCCTGCGAGATGGCATGGCAAAACGTGAGGATGTCTTTGAACTATCGACACTTGTAGGCAATGAGACTGAAAGAGAGGTAAAAGATCCGTTTGCAAATCAGCAGAAGGACGGAAAAAGTTCCACGGCAAAACGAGGGTGAAGAATGATGAGAATACAAAGAAAGCTGAGGCTGACACAGAGTAATTACTATTCCCCCGAAACGGATCAGCAGTATTTCTCTGTATCGCAATACAAAGATTTTATGAAATGCGAGGCTATGGCTATGGCGAAGCTTCGTGGTGAATATAAGCCAGCGATGACACGTGCCATGCTGACGGGATCTTTTGTAGATTCCTATTTTGAAGGAACATTAGACTTGTTTATAAACGAGCATCCAGCCGTGTTTACACAGAAGCAGGAGTTACGCAGTGAATTTAAGAAAGCGAATGAAATCATTGCACGAATAAATCAGGACGATACATTCCTGCGGTTTATGTCGGGAGAAAAGCAAAGGATTATGACCTTCGAACTGTTTGGGTATCCGTGGAAGATGAAGATGGACAGCTATCTTCCCGGAATCTGCATTACTGATCTGAAAGTAGTGCAGAAATTCCGGACCCTTCCTCTGTGGCGGTATGACCTGCAGGGAGCTGTCTATCAGAAAGGTGTGGAGCTCGTTACCGGAGAACAGTTGCCGTTCTATTTGGCCGTAGCTACGAAAGAGCGGACGATTGATCTGGATATCTTCCAGATTACGCAGCCGGTGCTTGATATTGCACTGCGTGAGATTGAGCAAAACATTGAACATTATGCACGTGTGAAATATGGCCAGGAGGAGCCGGTATACTGCGGGAAATGTGATTATTGCAAGAGCGTTAAGGAAGCTCGTATCAGGAATTATAGTGAGCTATTGGAGGGATTATAGAGTTGAAGTTAATTAAAATTTTGAGCGACAAAGTACAGATCCGGACGGATCAGCAGGAATTCAGCAATGTCAGGATCAATGACCTAATCTCTATTACAGATGGGACAGCAGAGCTGGTTACGATGGTGACGGCAGTGACAGATAACGATGCAGAAGCAGGTATTTCGGATGATGATTTCATACTGGGAGGGGCAAGCATCAAAGTGGTGGAGTGCTCGATTATTGGGAGTGTCCATAATGGAAGATTCAGTAAGGCTTTGGATCAGTATCCTACAACAGATATCACCGCCCGTGAGATTGATGGAGAAGAGTTTTCAAAGATGATCAGCCGACCGGACAGCGGGTTCTGTATCGGAAAATATGCCGTTTATCATTGCCCGGCATGGGTAGATGGCAACCGTTTCTTTCAGAGGCATTCCTGCATTGTTGGAAATACCGGTTCTGGAAAATCGGAGACAGTGACCAAGATTCTAGAGGAGACAAGCAAGCTACCGGGGGCGAATATTATAATGTTTGACATTCATGGGGAATACGGGGAGCTGTCATATGCCCGGAATATTTCATTTAGTTCAGCAATGCCGTTTCCAATCTGGATGTTCGGATTTTCGGATATGGTCTCAAATATTTTGAAGATCAAAGAGGAGTCAGCACGGTTGCATGGCAGCGCTCCGGAAATGTTATAAACAGATCTGTCCCGATGGAAATGAAGGGAAGCCGGTTTATTTCAGCTATAAAAAACTGATTGACTATCTCAAAGGGCTGAATGAGGAGCAGGTGGAGACAGGAGAGTTTTACAAGACTGGAGCCAATGCAGGACTGCCTAAGAAAGTAAAAGGCGAATACAACGGACGTCTTCATAGCATTATCAGTACATTGGAATCAAAAGAAAATGATGCAAGACTGGCGTTTCTCTTTCGGGATGCTGATCAGAGTTATCTGGCAGAACTGCTGGTTCAGATCCTTGGCAATGATAAGCCGGTCAAAAATATTGACCTCTCCAATATGCCACATGATGTTGCCATCGCGGTGATCGGGGCGGTAACAAAACTGATTTACGGAGTGCAGCAGACGTTTAGAGGTGGAGAAATTACACCGGTGACATTGGTGTGCGATGAAGCCCATGTTTATATACCGAATAACTTTCAACTCTCTGCTTCCGAACGGCGTATGGTTGAGATCTTCGAGAACATCGCAAAAGAGGGGCGAAAGTTTGGCATGACGCTTTTTGTAGCAAGCCAGCGTCCCTCAGAACTGAACAAAACCATCATGGCGCAGTGTGCAAACTTCATTGTTTCAAAGCTGAACAATGAGACAGATAAATCTATGGTCAAAGGCATGCTGCCAGACGGAAATGAGGATATCATCGATTCCACGACTACATTCAGTCCGGGAGAGGTGCTGGTCATCGGGGATGCGGTACCGATTCCGCTGAAGATCAAGGTAGAGCTCGCAAAAGAAAGACCTCAATCCCGCACAATTAATTTCTGGGATGTATGGAAAGAAGGCTCTAAAACGGATCTGGCACATGGAATTGACAGATATATGAATTCATAAAGAAAGGAGACAAACACTATGAAACACATTAACATTGAACAGTTCTCAAACGGAGAATTGACCCAGCAGATCAATCGGGAGATGGAGGCGGTGGCGAGAAACATCGCGGATCCGAATACAGAGGCGAAGACAGCTCGGAAGATTACCGTGACAATCACCATGAAGCCGAACGAACAGAGGATTTATTACGACCAGCATCACAACGAAGTCTGCGCTGGCACCGACGCTTGGAGCTGTGACTGCTCTCGGCATCCGGAAGGATCTGAAGAGCGGAGAGATTGAGGTGGGTGAGATTGGGAACCAGATTCCGGGGCAGATGTCTATGGAGGATATGACGGCACAGCAGCCCGCCGTACCGGTTCAGGAGATCGACGGGAAAGTTGTTGATACGGACACCGGAGAAATCGTCGGACAGGCACCCGGCGGTAATGTAGTAGATCTGAGAAAAGCAAGAGAAGCATAAGGAGGATAAGAAAGATGTTTGAAGGATTAAAAGAAGCGTTACAGTATGTGAATGGACTGAAAGAAGAGAGTATGCAGCCGATCGTGACAGAGATTGCGGGGAAGACCTACTGCAATAAGGATCTTAAAAGATACGGCAGGGAAGATCTGGCAGATCCGATCTATGTGAACACCCTTTCTGCAATGGTGGACTACATTACCGGAAAGAAGGAAGAGCTCCGGGAGAAGATGATCTTACATATCAGGAACCAGAAGGAAGTGACATTATACTCCGGTCTTCTTGCGGAGCGCCGCAGGGAAACTCTCTTTGTATGTGATGCCATCATAAACGAGTTTAGATTTGATAATTACTATGATCAGGAACGCTTTTTAATTGAACTGCAGGCGAACTTTGTGGAGAACGATGACCTGAAATTGATTATGCAGGTTGCAGGGAATATTCAGGCGGGAACAACAGCAGATTATTCAGATGATGGAATTTCACAGAAAACAACGATCAGACTGGCGTACAGCGTGTCGATGTACAGGTGCCGAATCCAGTGAGTCTAATTCCGTACAGGACATTCGCCGAAATTGATCAACCATCCAGTCTTTATGTATTCCGCGTTAAGGATGATGGGAACGGAGCTCCTATGTTTAAGCTTGTGGAAGCGGATAACGGATTGTGGAAACATGCAGCGATGCTTAAGATAAAGGATTATTTTGAGCATGCACTTCCGAGCGCGTGCAAAGAAAATTTGACGATCATCGCGTAATAGCGCTATCTCCTAAGAATTATGATAGATGTCACATGTAACTTGTAAACTGTGGTCTCATCGGTGTCGGTCTTTGTTACTGGCACCGAGGAAAGGAGAAGAAGCGTGCAGTCAGTCACATTTCAGGTCCCCGGAAAACCTCAAGGAAAAGCTAGGGCACGTACTGTTTACAATGCTCATCTGAAGCATTGTGTTTCGTATACGCCAGAGAATGATCTGCTGTATGAGAATTTGATCAAGACAATGTATATGCAGGCATCCGGTGGAATCCGATTTGAAAAGGAAACACCGGTTACACTTCGGATCATAGCAAGGTTTGAGCCGCCGAAGAGTGCATCGAAAAAACGCCAGCAGCAGATGCTCTCCGGGGATATTCTACCATTGAAGAAGCCGGATATTGATAATATTGTAAAGGTTGTTGCAGATGCACTGAACGGAGCAGCATATCACGATGATACGCAGATCGTATTCACGATCGCGAAGAAAGCCTATTCCGCGGTGGAAGGGCTTGATATTACGGTTGAGGAATATACAAACGGAAGGTAGGTGATCTTGATGGGACGTGGTGCTCCCAATAAAAAAGGTCTGACTTACTTTCCGAAGATGATAGATTTTTATGAAGATGATAAAATCTTTGATTTACTGGATCGGTATGGTCCACTGGGTGTGACCGTGTATGACTGTATACTCTGTATCGTATACAAGCACGGATACTACGCAGAGATCCCCTTGGATAAGCTATCGAAAATGATCATAAAGATGATCGGGAACAAGTGGGTGAAGAGCCAAAAGGCTGTCGTGCAAGTGGTGCACTTTTGCTCTGAGATAGGTCTCCTTGATGATGACCTCATGACGAAAAACATCATCACCTCTGTTGGAATTCAGCGTCGCTATTACGAGATAGCAGTAAAGCGCATGAAAAGACGGCTCTATACAGATCAGTATTGGCTCCTCGGAAAAGCCGAGGAAGGGGAGTCTTTATTAAATGCACCCTTTAATGGAATTAATTCAGACGAAAATCGAATTTCTTCGGAAGAAAATCAAAATAATTCCGAAGAAAGTACCCTAGAAATAAAAGAAAATAAAAATATAGATAATATAGCGTTCTCCTCAGAACTGGAACGGGCGTTCCAGATGTATCTTCTTGTCCGCAAGAAGAATTTCGGAGAAATTGAAGAGGAACAGATTCAGGCATTGAGGGAAGATCTGTTGAGTTTGAGCGATAATGAAGAGGAGCGGATCGCCATCGTGAAGAAGGCAACAGCTAGCGGATGGAAGTCTTTCTATAAGACAGAAAAGAAGCGAAAAGATTTTGGAGTAAGAAAAGGAAAGAAGATAAATAATAACAATTTTGAGCGGCGGCAGTACGACATGGATGCATTGGAGAGTCAGTTGATCGGGAATAGATAGGAGGTACAGCAAAAGAATGGAGAAAGTAACGATTGATTATAATCGTCTCTGCCTAGAGTTGGAAAAACAGGGCAAGACAAAAGCAGATTTATCTAGGGACATGACGAAGAACAAGAACTTCGTCGGCTTGATGGAAAAGAATCCGGATCAGCCAGCGGAGGTAGAACGGCTTATGTGTTTGCTGCTCGGATTGGAACAGGGGAGTCTGATCAAGCAGGAGGAAGCAACTGGATCACAGGGAGAAATCAAGATACTGGAAAACCTGCACAAAGAAATGCGAGAAATCCATCAGGCTATTATAGAGTACGGGGAGCTTATCGAGAAAATTTGGAGTAAAGTACATGCAAATACCCTTCAGCTTGAGAAAGTAAAGGAAGATGTTAAGGAATGTGCACAGGTGTTAAAGATGACCGATTACGACAAAGCGGTTCGTTTTTTGAAAGAGACATTGGCAGGTGGTTGGATCGATGGCGCGGAGGTATTGAGGATGGCAGATGCTACAGGATCAAGAGAGCGGATCTCAATAAAGCAAAGAGAGATATCGGTGTAGACACAGCACAGACAGGATACGGTAAAAATCAAAAGACATGGTGGTTTTTGTCTGAGTAAAAAAAGAAAGGAGCCAGCCTCCGGCCGGGGCAATGGTATACCGGGCTTCTTGCGAGAGATGAAGAGAGATTTGATAATAGACTGCTTTGCCGGTGGAGGTGGGGCAAGCGTAGGAATTGAGATGGCGCTGGGGCGATCGGTCGATATTGCAATCAATCACGATCCGGATGCAATTCTGATGCATAAAACGAACCATCCGAATACATTACATCTGACAGAAGATATTTTTAGGGTGGATCTGAAAAAATATGTGAAAGGTCGGCATGTGGCTCTTATGTGGCATCGCCGGACTGTACGAGCCATAGCAAGGCGAAAGGGGGGAAACCCCGTGAGAGAGGTCTAAGGATCCTTCCGTGGGCCGTGTATAAGCATACGAAGGCTATCCTACCGGATATAATCCTGATGGAAAACGTGGAAGAGATTCAACAGTGGGGCCCGCTTGACGCAGACGGACATCCGATCAAGGAGCGCCGCGGAGAGGATTATCAGAAGTTCATAACAGCCATGAAGTCTCTCGGATATGTATTTGACTGCCGGGAGCTTGTGGCAGCAGACTATGGAGCGCCTACAACACGGAAACGTTGGTACGCAATATTCCGGCGGGATGGTCGGGAGATTGTCTGGCCGGCACCGACACATTTCAAGGATAGAGAACCACACTGGAAGGCATGCGGAGATTACATAGACTGGTCTGATTTGGGACGTCTATATTTGATAGACCGAAGCCACTGGCAGATGCGACTATGAAGCGAATTGCAAACGGAATTCGAAAATATATCATTGAAAATCCTGCACCATATATTGTAAAGGATGGGGGAAAACTGTTTGTTTCATATTTGGACAAGGCATATGGCGGGAATTATGCAGGCTGTGGGAGCGACTTGAGTAATCCGTGTAGTACTATAACAACTGTGGATCATAACCGACTTGTAACTGCATTTATTACAAAGTTCTATAAAAGCGGGATCGGACAGGAATGCGATGAACCGTTACACACCATTACAACATCGCCGGGGCATTTCGGACTGGTGAATGTAGTGTTGGATATTGAGGGGGAAAAGTATATCCTGAATGACATCTTCCTCAGGATGCTAAAACCGGAAGAACTGAAACTGATGCAGGGCTTTCCGAAGGATTACATCATTGACCGGGATTACAGGTGGAAATCATATCCGATTACAAAACAGGTGGCACGGATTGGGAACAGTGTTGTGCCGATTATGGCACAGAAACTGGTAGGAGCAAACTGCCCGTATCTGAAGGTTGGAGAACGGTTGCCGAACTTCCGAACAGAGGAAGAAGGAAGTGGGCAGATTAGGTTTGTTTAAGTCATTCACGAGTTGAGTGAAAGGAGAGCGGAGATGAAAGATGAAACAAAAAGCACAGTAACGATCATTGAAGAGGTTTGTGAGGACATTTGCGAAAACTATTGTGAGTACAGAAATACGATAGACGACTACGGCGAGTGTGATATGCAACGAGAGAGCGGCGAATGTCCGTTAGATCGGTTGAATTAAGTTGATTTTAATGGAGAGGTAAAAATGGAAAGCGATGCGGGAAAAGACGGATCACGGAAACGAGGCAGACCGAAAAAGGAGATGATACATTGAGTAACACAAACAAACCAAGTGCTGCCGCGCTGATCCGAGCGCAGGGGCAGCAGATCCGGCGAGAGGCAGCGTGGGAATATTTACAGAGACGATGTGGATTAAGGGTGATGCGGATGGAGATAACGAAGGAATTGCTCCAGGGATACCGGAGTAAAAGGATGAGATTCTGGAGCTGGATTACATACTCAAAAACCGATGGAGAGATGAGGGTTGATCGGGAATGACGTAATCTTTGATTACAGCAAGGGATACCCCATGCTACAGGGCGTGGTAGGATTTGACAAGGAGAAGTATGATCGCCTTCAGTGTCGGGATCAGCGACGGAAGGAGCAGCTGGAGCAGGAATGCGAGGAAATCGAGACTTTTATCGAAAATATTGATGAAAGCCTGACGAGACGGATATTCAGAATGTGCTTCGTAGATGGGCGCAGACAAAAGGATGTGGCTAAGGCAGTGCATTTAGACAGAAGTCGCATAAGCAGAAAAATAGATAGTTATCTCGAAAACGCACACAAAGCACAAAACGCACATGTATAATAATACTAGAGCCAAAAGGCAAAGCGCCTGCGGCTCTTCCCCCTACTCTTGCGTAAACCAAGTAAAGACGCCCTGCATTTGCGGGACGTTTTTCTTATGTCCATTTAATGGAGTATATCATCAACGGCAGATGTGCAGGGTAGCGCCTGTGTCCCGGTTCAATTCCGGGTGCTCCGCTTCACCTCTTGAAATAATACCCACGATGTATTACAGAAAGAGGGTTGATAAAATGAATAGCTTTATAAGCTGGATCGGTGGCAAGAAACTACTGAAAAGAAAGATCATGGAACAGTTTCCAAAGAATTTTGACAGATACATTGAGGTATTTGGTGGAGCCGGATGGGTACTGTTCGACAAAGAAAAGCATGCGGACATGGAAGTATACAACGATGTGAACGGAGACTGGTGAATCTGTTCCGGTGTGTAAATATCATCCAGATGCATTACAAAAAGAGCTGGACTGGACGCTGATATCCAGGGAACAGTTTTTCAACTGTGTTGCCCAAAATGAGATTCAGGGCATGACAGACATACAGAGAGCAGCGAGGTTCTACTGTCGAATAAAACTAAGTTTTGGTGCTGACCTTGATTCGTTTGGTGTGCGACCGAGGAATATGCAGAAAACAATCGCCTATTTGCAAGAAGCATCGAAGAGATTGAATAGAGTAGTAATTGAGAATGTCGATTTTGAGCGTCTTATAAAAACGTATGACCGGGAGTCGGCATTATTTTATTGCGATCCGCCGTATTACGATGCAGAAAAATATTATCCAGACAAGTTTCAGCCGGAAGATCATGTGAGACTGAGGGATACGCTTTCCCGGATTAAAGGTAAGTTTATCCTGTCTTACAATGACTGTCAGGAGATCCGGGACTTGTACGCAGGATATGATCTGATCGAAGTAGATCGGCAGGATAATCTTGTAACGAAAACTAACCCACGTCGTTACAGGGAGTTAATTATAAAAAATTATTAGAAAAAAGTGGGTATTATTTCGGAAGTGGATGAAAGGTGGTGAGCCGGATGACAAAAAAGCAGAAAAGATTTGTAGAAGAATATTTGATTGACCTGAATGCCACTCAGGCAGCCATTCGGGCGGGGTATTCTCCGGCCACGGCAAAAGAGATCGGATGTGAAAACTTAACAAAACCTAACATTTCGGAAGCAATCGCGAAAGCAATGGCGGAACGTTCACGAAGGACAGGGGTTAATCAAGATCGCGTACTTCAGGAGTTGGCCAAAATTGCATTTGCAAAGATCACGGACGCAGTGGATCTGAAAACAGCAACCGTGAGGGAAGATGCCTCCGAAGATGATTTGGCATGTATTCAGTCGATTAAAATAAAACCGAATGAGTTCGGAACAGAAAGAGAAATCAAAATGTACGACAAAAGGTCTGCGTTAGTGGATCTTGGAAAACATCTTGGATTATTTAATTCCGATAAGGAACAAGAAAAGCCGATTCAGATCACTTTTGTGAAAGCGAGCGAGAAGCAAGATGGCGGATAATATTGATTTTGCATTAAATGATCACTTCTATGATTTTGTGGATGACTGGAACTATAAATTTTATTTTCTAGTCGGTGGATATGGCAGCTCCAAGAGTTATCATGTAGCCGTAAAACTGATTAAAAAATTGCTTGAAGAGAAACGAAAAGCTTTGGTTGTCCGAGAGGTTTTTGATACAATCAGAGACTCTTGTTATGACCTCCTACAGGAAGTCGCTGAAGCTATGGGTGTTGATGGCTATTTGACGTTTACATCATCGCCGATGCAGGTCAAGTTTAGTAATGGCAGCAGGATTATTTTTAAAGGGATGGACAAACCGGCAAAATTAAAATCTTTGAACGGTGTATCCATCGTATGGATTGAGGAGTGTTCAGAAGTGAAATACGCAGGATTCAAGGAGATACTCGGACGTTTGAGACATCCGACTCTAAGCAATCATATCATTCTATCAACAAACCCGGTCAGTAAAGGAAACTGGTGTTATAAATATTTCTTTCAGGACAAAAAGAAGAAGTATTTGTTTTAGATGATGAGAAACTATATAAAGAGCGAACCGTAGTTGTCGGGAACACGTACTACCATCATAGTACTGTTGACGACAATTTTTTGTGCCTAAAGAGTATGTGGAGCAGTTGGATGACTTGCAGACACATGACCCGGATTTGTACCGTGTGGCAAGGCAAGGGCGGTTCGGAGTAAATGGATCGCTCGTGTTCCCGCAGTTTGTTGTAGAGCCTGCAAATCAGGTTGAAAAGGAAATTAAAGCAATTAGAACCCCACTTGAAAAGAATGGTATGGACTTCGGTTTTGTTACATCATACAATGCTGCGCTTCGGATGATTGTGGATCACGACGAAAAGATTTTATATATTTACCGAGAATATTACAGTCGGAATAAAACAGACCCGGAGATTGCGGAAGATATGAAAGACTGGAAGGATATTGTGATTAAAGCAGATTGCGCTGAACCAAAGGCAATAAGATATTACAAACAGTCAGGCTTCCGAATGAAAGCGTGTAAGAAGTTCAAGGCAGCAGGGCGATGTATACGAAGAAAGTAAAGCGATTTAAAAAGATTGTATGCTCCGATGCCTGTCCGAATACGATCGATGAGCTTCAGGATTTGACCTTTGCGGTAGATAAAGATGACGAGATCATCGAAGATGAATTTAATATCGATCCGCATACATTATCGGCAATATGGTACGCTCTAGACGATTACGAGGTTTCGGACTTAAAAGGCGGCGGATTAAGAACACTTGGAACGAGGTGACAAGGTGAAAATAAAAGAATTATGGAACAAAATCAGAAAGGGCGTGAAAGCGGGAATGGCAGCGGCAACAGAGAGCAACGTACTTACGGACAACAGAGTTGTAAGTATGATAGAGAAATTTAAAGCTTCGGGAAAATATAAGTTGATGCAAGAGGGGGAACGGTACTATCAGGCGGATAACGATATTAAGAACCGAAAAATTACAAGGAAAGTAGACGGGCATAAAGAGGAAGAGACATGGAGGCGAACAATAAACTTGCCCATGCGAAGTATAAAATTCAGGTAGATGAGAAAATTGCATACTTGCTTACTAAGCCGGTTACATATAAAACAGACGGAACAGATAAAAACGACACTTATGTCGAAAAGGTCAAAGATGTGCTTGGGAAACACTTTCAGTATCAACTTACACAACTCGGATATGAGGCGTCAAACAAAGGGATCGGATGGTTGCATGTATATCTTGATCCGGAAGGAGAGTTGAAAACAATCGTGATCCCGGCGGAGCAGTGCATTCCGTACTGGTCGGACAGAAGCCATACAGAACTGGATGCCATGATCCGGGTATACAATACGACGGTATGGCAGTATAACCAAGAGAAAGAGATTACGAATGTAGAAATTTGGACAAAGGACGGCGTAAAATATTACCGTTTAGAAGGACAAATGCTCGTCTACGACAATGATAAAAGTATGGATGCAGGCGGACCCGTAGCGCATTATAAAAGTGTAGAGGAGTGGAAAACGTGGGGGAAGGTGCCATTCATTCCGTTTAAAAACAATCAGATCGAAATGCCGGACGTCAAATTTGTAAAGAGCTTAATTGATGGCTATGATTTAGGGCGCAGTGAAGCGGCGAACTATATGGATGAGGTCAAAAACCTGATATTTGTCTTAAAGGGGTATGGAGGTCAAAATCTATCAGATTTTATAAAACAGCTCAATGAAGACAGAGCAATTTTGATCGACGACGCAGAAGATGGAGGCGTCGATACGCTTACGCCACAAATGGATATTACTGCATTGCGAGAGCACTACGAGCAGTTAAACCGCGATATTGTAGAGAGTGGGCAATCGGTAAATAAAGACTTGGACAAATTCGGATCAGCGCCGTCTGGCGTGGCTTTGAAATTCATGTACAGCAGTCTTGACCTTAAATGCAACCTTATGGAAACGGAGTTCAGCAGAGGGTTTGAAATGCTATTGTATTTTGTGGATCTGTATTTGCAGATTTCCGGACAGGGAGATTACGAAAAGATTGATGTAGAGTTGGTCTTTAACAGAGATATGGCGATAAACGAGGCGGAGCAGATTCAAAATTGCAGCAATTCCCAAGGAATCGTATCAGATGAAACACTGATCGCGCACCATCCTTTTGTGTCTGATGTGGAAGAAGAACTGGAAGCGTTGAAAAGGCAAAAGGAAGCATATAGTCCGTCGTGGGATCAAGCGCCGATTGTAAAGGATGAAGGAAATGGAGAAGAATAGCGAATACTGGGAAAAGAGACTTGCGTCGGAAACGTGGAAAACTTACAACTCACTGGAAGAAAAGAACCGGGAACTGTTGGAGTTTTATATCGATGCGAGCGAAAGCGTAAAAGATGAACTCTATCGGCTGGCAGAGAAGTACAGCAAGGATGGGGTTCTTTCTCTTTCTGATATGCATAAACAGAACCGTCTCACAGAATTGAACGGAAAGTTTGAAAAGATCATAGAGGATCTTGGACATTCAACGGAAGCATTTGCAAAGAAAAACATGCAGGATGGATTCAAAAAAGTGTATGCGGATACCGCGGCAGGCATGGGAGATCTTGATTTTTCAATGCCGAATAAGAAACTGATGGAGAAGCTGATGGAAACACCGTGGCGAGGGGATAACTTTTCGGGAAGACTCTGGAAGAATCAAAAGAAATTGGCAGTTAGTCTGAATGATATCCTGCTTACTGGATTGCAGCAGGGAAAAACGGCGGTTGAAATCGCGATCATGCTTCATAACCGTATGGGGCAGGGATTTAATGAATGCCACAGGCTTGTCCGAACGGAAACGATGCATTATTTGAACGATGCGACCTTGCAGCGTTATAAAGACGCAGATGTTAAGTATGTGCAGATTTTAGCAGCAAAAGATGAAAGAACCTGCGATATCTGCGGTGGATATCACGAAAAGGTCTATCCGATCGAGGAGTGTGTTCACGTTCCGCTGCATGCGAATTGCCGGTGTACGATCATTCCGGTTACGGATGAGAAATTGATTGCGGCATATGAGAAAAATCATCCTGACGAGTTAGAATCGGATATCGGACAGAAAATAGTAGAGCGTATTACTGGGATATCAAAACAGAGAAAGATGTTTGAACAGAAAGTTAAAAATATAAATGATATTCGTGTAAGAACATTATTAACCCAATCGTTGGAAAGGACTACTATAAAAAGGGCAAAAGGAAGAAGTCTAAATATTCGGCTAGTGAAAAGACAGTGTATCTAGCGAAAAATGCAAAGGTTGATACATTAGCGCATGAACTATTCCATGAAATAGATGATGCTTATGGGTTAATTGAAAATGGATTGTTAAGTAAATCTGTTATATCTGATTACAATAAGCTGCAGAACCTTGCGAAAGGTTATGGAAAATCCATTGAAGAAATGTTATACTCAAGGTATCCAAAAGCATTCAGGAAAGATACCGAGAAATTGGCGTTGAAGGAAGAGTATCGAGGCATTTCGGATATTTTAAACGGAATGTCTAGCGGGGAAATAAATCTTGGATATTGGCACGATAAAGAATATTGGAAAAAGACTGGAAGAGTAGAAGCAGAAAGTTTCGCACAATTTGGGCGTGCTTTGTACGGGGGAAATCCAGAGGTTTTGGATATGTTTAAATCATTATTTCCGAATTCATACGATGAGGTGAGTGGAAGGATTGAAAGGTTGATAAAATAATGTGGTATGGAAAGACAACAGAGGAATTGAAAAAAATTGAATGAAGAGTACTATAAGTTGTTCGGTGGGTATCCATTCGGGCATATGGAGCTTGAATATGAAGCCGATGAGTACGATGAGTATGTAAGAGATATTAAAAAAGCAATCAGAATCAAGAAACCATTAACAGAATTTGTAGATTAGATACCACCGGTCGAATACGATTGGTGGTCTTCTTATATTCAGAAAGCAGGAAAGGAGGAAGTGCCATGAAAGCAGTATGCGTTAAAAGTTATTATGACAAGCAGCTGAAGAGGAAAGTCACAGTTGGAGATGAACTGGAACTGACAGATGAGCGGTTCAAAGAGTTGTCTACGGCAAGTAACGACGCAAAAATGGCGTTGGTAAAAGCAAAGCTGCGAAAAAGGCGGTTGTAAAGAAAGGATAAGGTGATCCTGAATATCTCCCAGCTCCGGGTTACAGAGCACACGAAGCATCCGTAAGGGTGCTATTTTTCTACCCTTTTTTATAGGTTGCAGGGTATAAAGAACAACGGTACATCCCAGTACCGGGAGAGCCGGTATAAAAATCTATGGAGGTAAAGAAAAATGGAGTGGTTACAGAAAATTTTATCAAATGCGGTTTATGGGGCAGATGGGAAGCTGGATGTAGAGGCTACCATGAAAAAGGTGAATGAGGAAGCACCAAAGCATATCATTCCGAAAGAGCAGTATAACGGAAAGGTAAAGGAGCTTGAGACTGCAAATAAGACAATCGGGGATCTGAAAAAGAACAATGCCGATAACGAGGAGCTTCAGAAGACGATCAAACGCACGAAGGGACAATCAAGCAGTTAAAAGTGACCAGAGAAGATAGTAAGCATGAAGATCGATGCGGCAATCAATAAGGCGCTTGCGGATAACAATGCGAAACACGCGGAATTGCTGGCAGGGAAAATTGACCGTGAAAAACTGATCGTTTCGGATGATGGAACAGTTTCAGGACTGGACGAGCAGATGAAAGGCTTGAAGGAAAGCTATAAGGATCTGTTTAATCCTGTTTTGTCGGGAAGAAATCCGGCAAACCCTGACGGAGGTGGTTCAGGGGTAACGGCATTTGATACACTTGTGCAAAACGCCGACAGCATGACAGCCGAAGAAGTGGCGGTACAGTTTGCGGCGATGGCGAAAGAATAAGAAAGAGAGAGGATGAAAGAATATGGCAGCAGATAATTTTAAACCTATTCGGAGGGAGCGCTCTCGCGAACTTCCATTCCGTATCGATTGCGGACGTATTGGCAACAAAACCGACAGAAATTAAAGGGCAGAAAGTTATTTTTAACCGGGTTGCAGGGGGAACACTGAAAGATTACTCGGGAAGTGTGGACTGGGATGATATCGACACGACTCCGGTAGAAATGGTATTTGACAAGAAGAAATATTTTGCGTTTGCGCTGGATGATGTGGATAAGGTGCAGTTAAAAGCAGATCTTTTGTCGGCGACAACGAAAGAACATGCGGCGGTTCTTGCAGAGACGTACGACAAAGACTTTTTCGCGGCGCTGTTGGCAGGGACAAAACTTCTGATCGGAAGTTCCTCTGCGAAGAAGAAAGTAACTGCGGCAAGCGCATATGATTACATCGTAGATCTTGGAACGATGCTCTCCAAGAAGAAAGTTCCGAAAGTCAACCGTTTCGTGACGGTAAATGCGGACTATCTCGGATTACTGTCCAAAGATAAGCGCTTCACGGCAAACCCGAAAGTGTTGGAAAATGGAGTGGTAGAAGGTCAGACAATCAACGGCATGCAGGTGATGTGTTCCGAGGAACTTCCGGCAAACGTCATTATTGCAAACCATAAATCCGCGATCGGTGCGGCGAAACAGATCAATGAAGTAGAAGCGATGCGTCTGCAGAATAAATTTGCAGACGGAATCCGTGGACTTTGTGTGTACGGCGATAAAGTACTCCGTGACGATGCAAGTGCAGCATTATATTTTGAAGTCGGAACAGCGGCAGATGCAGATCCGATCAACGTCAAGATCACAAACGATACAAAGAGTCCGGTAAACACAAAAGAGGTATCAGCCTAGAGGGGGAGTAATCCCTCTCTTTTTGAGGTGATGAAGAATGGAAAAAAAGATTTTAAAGGAATTGTTGAAGCGTCCGGGAATGTCTGAACAAGACTGGGAGCTTTTGGAAGACATGATCCACGACAGCATCATCGACATGCGGAGTTACTTAAATTATGAGGATGAAGAGTCACTGCCGGAAGGGGTAATTCCGGCTGTAAAAGAACTGACGCTGATCCGTTTTAACAAAGACGGAGTTGAGGGAATTGCAAGCGAATCCCAAAGCTTCGGCGGAAGTACGACATATATGGATGCTTTGCCGGATCAGGTAAAGCGAACGATCAGAAGATATAGAAGATTACCGAGGTGATAGATATGTCAATTAACAGAGATATGAAATCGTATCGGCTGCAGAAAGAAGAAACTGTCAGAACTCCATCCGGGGCAGAAAAACAGAAATGGATTGACATGGGCGGGGTAAAAGCTGCCGTTTACAAGAAAAATGATATGAAGGTGGCTGCATCTGCGACCTATTTGGAATCGACACATATAGGGCTGACGCGCTGTAAAAGTATCAAAGCAGAGGGATACCGCCTTGTAAAAGACGACGTTGTCTATCGAATTATAGATTGTAATCCGCAGGGACGCATGACGAATCTTCTGTTGAAGGTGGTGGAGTGATGGCAGATAATGACGATTTTGTTCAAAGTATCCGGGATGCAACGGCAAAGATTACTTTGGACATGGAGAAGAAAGTGTCGCAGGCGTGTCTTGTAGTGGAAGGTGAGGCGCGCCAGCTTTGTCCGGTCGATCAAGGTCATCTTAGGGCGTCGATTACAAGTGAGACGGAAATCACGGCAAGCGAAATTATCGGCAGGATTGGGAGTAATTTGGAATATGCCCCCTATGTGCACAACGGCACAGGTATTTACGCTGTAAACGGAGACGGAAGAAAGACGCGTGGTGTATGAAGTGAAAGCAGGAAAATACAAAGGGATGCATTTTACGGTAGGACAGAGACCAAAACCGTTTTTGTCATACGCCATTATCTACAATGCGGCACAGATTGAGAAAATACTCGGAGGTTGATATGGAGATTAGCATTAAAAACTATATCGAAACGGAGATCCCGAAACTGTTGGGCAAATTATATCCGGTATTTACAACAGTGTTAGACGATGTAAGTGTAGTTTATACATTTACCCCGATATCCGGCGGACATGTAAAGCAGAGTCAGCTTGAGTTAAAGATCATGCACCGGGATTATGATACTTGCAAAGATACAGAAGTGAAATTGAAAGATCTGCTCGATATGGAAGAAGATGATCCTTATATTACAACCGGGAATATCCGTTTTCATTCTGGTATAGCAGGTGGAGGAACAATATTTAATGATGGGTGTCAAATGTTTGAAGATACCCTGTATTTTATCATTGATTGGAGGAAACGTAATGAAAAACAATGACGAAATTTTAATCGGAGCGTGTGATGTGTATATGTATGAATTTACCGGAACAGAGATCCCGGAACACGCGACCATTGAAACAGAAGAACATGATGTCGGGCATTGCTCTTCTGGGTTTACCGTAAATTATAAGCCGACAAAATACGATGTGAAAAATCAGTATGGACAGATTGTAAAGTCTGCGATCACAGAAGAGGCGATCTCGGCAAAGACGGGAGTTTTATCGTGGAATCTTGCGAATATGTCTCTCTTATCCACCGGAGTCTACACGGAAGATAAGGCAGGAAAGAAAAAAGATCTGATTTTTACCGGGGATGGAAAGGCATTAAAAACAGTTTTGCTTAGGGCAGTACACACAAAGGAGAACGGGAAAAAGATTCGTTTTACGATGATCGGCCAGGGCGGATCGGGATTTGCAATCGCGTGGGAGAACAAAGAAGTAACGATCGATGCAGAATTAACAGCGATCAAGAAGTAAAAGGTTTCCTTGCAAGTTTTGAAGAAGAACTTACGGAAGAAGAAGCGGCGGCGATTGTCGCGGCATAGGAGGGCGCAATAAGGTGTTAGATTTAGATCAATACATGAACAATTCCGTGAAAATAAAGCTGTTTGGGAAAGAATATGATGTATTCGAGCCGACAGTCGGAATGATTTTAGAAATGGATCAGTTAGAGGCGGATATGTCCGAAGACAATGTATATGAAAAACGGATCGATGCATGCTTGCTCCTGATAAATCATAACAGGCAGGGCAGGGAGTTTACGGCGGATGAGATAAAAAACTCCCGCTAGAAGCAGTTATCCGTTTGATTGCGGAAGTATCAGCGCTGCGGCTGAAAGCAGATACAGACCCAAACTCCGAATCCCAGTTCCGGAAGGAGAAATCGGAAAAGCAATCTGCGAAAAGTATTTCCCGACAGAGAACTGGGAAAGAGCATACAACCTAAAAACAGGAATTATAAAAAGAATAAGTCAGTATACAGGACTGAATTTCCGTGAGGTCTTGGAGTTGCCTTATTCTTTTTTCTTGCTCCTAAATCGGGAAAGTTGGATTGCAAGCTATCAATCTTCTAAAGACGGAAGAGAAATTTTGAAAAATTTGTGGAGATTGCAGCAGACGGAAGCGGATGAGGATGCGATCCATAAATTTACGGGAGGGAGACAGAAATGGCAGGAAGCATAAAATTAGCCCCTCTTTTAACAGAGATTAAAGTCGATATTGAAAATTTTAAAAACGACATGGAGAAAGCGTCTGCGATCGGCACAAGCGAAGCAAAGCGGATCAGTAAGGTGATGGAAACGACGGCGAAAGTCGGAAAAAATTTTCTAAGCAGGTGATCTGTTGACGAAAGGCTTGACACTTCCGATCGTGGGCGTAGGCGCTGCAAACGACAAAAATGGCGGTTGATTTTGAGAGCAGCTTTGTAAAAGTAAGTACACTTCTGGATTCAAATGTCGTAGATTTGCACAGTACAAAAATGAGCTTCTTGATGCAAGTAGCGAAACGAAGGTGGCGGTGGATGAATTTTCAGAAGCTGTCTATTCTTCAATCTCTGCGGGAGTGGATCAAAAAGAAGCGATCCAGTTCACGACGGATGCGATGAAACTTGCAAAAGGCGGTTTTACAGACGGGGCGAAAGCAGTAGACGTCCTTACGACGGCGATTAATGCGTATGGACTAGAAGCGAGTGATGCCACGAGAGTATCCGATTTATTGATCACAACGCAGAATTTGGGTAAAACAACGGTGGACGAACTGGCGTCAAGCATGGGAACAGTGATCCCGGTTGCAAATGCGTCGAATTTCAGCATTGAGGAATTGAGTGCATCTTATGCACAGCTTACGAAAAACGGTGTGGCAACAGCGGAATCGGGAACGTACTTAAAAGCAATGCTGTCAGAGTTGTCAAAAAGCGGAAGTATTGCGGACATAACGCTGCGGGATCTGACAGGAAAAGGTTTTGCAGATCTGAAAAAGAGGGGACGTCTACAACAGAGATTTTGAGTCTGTTAAATGTAGAGGCACAAAAGAACGATAAGACTTTGAAAGATATGTTTGGCTCTGTGGAAGCAGGATCGGCGGCATTGGTGCTGTATAAAAACAACGGCGAAGAATACAACGAAATGCTGCGGGGAATGGAGACAAGCGCAGGGGCGACACAAAAGGCGTTTGAAAAAATAGATGCGACTCCGGCAGAACAGTTAAAAGGCGCATTGAATGAACTTCGGAACGAAGGAGTACATTTTGGTGCAGCGTTTGTTCCGGTAATCGAGAAAGCGTCTGATATATTAGGGGATGCGGCAGAAGCATTTTCCGAATTAACAGATGAGCAGAAAGAGAATGTGGTGCAGTGGGGAATCACTCTTGCGGCAGCAGGTCCGGCGTTAAAACTAATCGGCGGTGGGATTCAAACCTATACTAAGTTAAAGACAGGAATAGGAGCAGTCACAAAAGCACTTAGCGCTTTCGGTGACGCACAAGAGGCGGCAGGCATAGGAGGATCTGTGCTTGCAAAAAGCTTTACAGGCGCTCTGGGAACATGTGCACCCCTTGCGGCAGGTTTAGCAGCGGTTGGCGCCGGAGTATATGCTCTTCATGAGCAAAGCGATGTGCTCAATTCCACAGTCCTTAAATCGAGAGAGGAAATGTCATGGCTGGAAGAAGCACTGGCAGATCTGCAGGGAGTTACAAGGTACACGAAAGATGAACTGGAAGAAATGGGGTATGTACATAAAGAATTCAGCGATGAGTTAAGTCCTGAATTTCAGGAAGCCGTGGAAGAATCTACGAAAAAGGTCCAAGAATTCAGTGTGTACTTGCACGAGATCGGATTTGACGGAATCATGACACAGGAGGAAACCGATGGGTTTACGAAACGGGTCAATGGTATATGTGACGAAGTAATCTCGACGATCGAAAACAGGAAAGAGGAGGCGCAAAGCGGACTGAAAGACCTGTTCATCGCAGATGATCAGGTGATTGATGAAAGCGAACAGAAAGTACTGGAACTGTTGTCGCAATCAAGTGATGCGCAGATTAGTGAAGTACAGACGTTACAAGGTGAAATTCTTGCGATCCAGCAAAACGCAGCGAATGAAAAACGACAGTTGAATGAGCAGGAAATTGCAGACATCCAAAGTAAAAACGAACGGATACGTCAGATTGAGTTGGAAGCGCTGGGAGGAACAGAGCAGGAAATCCTTTATGCAAAAAATGAGTTTGCTGCTCGAGTGCGAACGATGGATCTTGAAAGTGCATCGGAACTTTTACAAGAGAAAGCGAAGATCAGAGATGATGAAATCGTACAGATTCAAGCGCCTACGACACAGAAATACAGCTACTGCAGAGTAAACTTAGCACATGCAAGGAAGAAGATCGGGCGTATTATGAAGAACAGATCGCAAATTTAGAGCAGGATAAGCAGAAAAAGATTACAGAACAGCGTGACCTTTACGACGAATATCTACGAATTATCGAAGAATACAACCCGAAATTACTGGAGGAATCAGCGACTTGAATGGTCAGATCCTCACAGGAGAGGAGGAAAGGAATGCTGAATATCTGCAAAAGGTACAGGAAAGGTATGCGGGGTTAGAGCAAATTACAGAGTCAGGATGTTATACCCTATATAACATGGAAAAAGGCACAAATGAGGATATCGTGGTCAATTATGATCAGGCAACAGGGAAGATTGTCGGTCTCTACAACGAAGCATCTGGAACACTTGTTGGATATTCGCAAGAAATCCAAGCTGCGACGATGGAGATGGCACTGAGCGGAAAAGGGTCTTTTGAGATGCTGGGAACATCCTTAGATGGACTGAAAGAGAAGAACGGTGAACTCGTCAATGCGAATGGGGATGTTGTGAGCTCCTTGTCGGACATTAAAAAGTCGGCAGACGGCACGCGGGAAGGAATTGCGATTTTAAACGGAACACCTTGTGAGGTAAAGGTTAATAAAGACGGAACAATCGCAGATTTACGGGCGATTGATGAGGAAGCGAACAACGCCACGAGAGCGAGGACACTGTCGATCACATTAGCAACGAACGCAATAACAAGTGGCATTAACGCTGCGATTTCAGCAGCGCAGGGATATTCTCACTATAACGGACTTGATAACGTACCTTACGACGGATATCAGGCAGTGTTGCACAAAGGAGAGCGTGTCCTGACAGCAGAGGAGAACAAGGCGTATAGTAACGATCCGGGGATTGATTACAATAAGATGGAAAAGTGTATGAAATCTGCGGTCAGGGAACTTACTTTATCAGTGGGCAGCAGGGAACTCGGCAGAATTATGGATGAGCATTTGCGAGAAAGGGGGATTCTGTAAATGGATGTGTATTACATTAATCATTTAAACGAAAAGATTCTCCTCGACTCTGAAAATGTGATTCTGAAGTATCAAGAGTTATTCAACTATTCATGGGATGCAGATACAGATAATGGGAAAATAACGTCATTTACAAGAGAAATGGCCACATATCCCATTACGGTTACTGTAACCGCGGATTCAGATGAGGAATTTGCGGACATCCTGAATAATTTCCACAGCATCGTTGTAAAAGACATCATAAACCACAAACCGGGGCGGCTGTATATTGGAGATCAGTATTTGTCCTGCTATATATCCGGCGATATAAAAACGGATGCGTTTATGGGTGTTCCGATACAGGTTAAAAATCTTACCGTTGTGACGGATCATCCGTTTTGGATTCACGAGGTATCAAGATCTTTCCAGCAGATTATATCGGGGGATGATCCAGAGGGGCATTTAGATTATGAGTATGATTTTAACTATGATTACACAATGCCATATGGCAGTGATTTGATTTGGACAGTAGATCATTTTGCCCCCTGCGAATTTCTTCTGACGGTTTTCGGGCCTGTGACAGATCCGATGATCTTAATTAATGGACATCCGTATCAAGTTTATACATCTCTGGACGAGAATGATTACATGCAGATCAATAGCCGGAATAATACGATTGTTAAATATAGGTCGGATGGAGTCCGACAGGATATTTATGATTCCCGAGCAAAGCAACAGTCAGTATTCGATCTGATTGCGCCGGGAAATATCCGTGTTGTTTGGCCAGGAAGTTTCGGCTTCGATCTTAAATTATACTGCGAAAGGAGCGAGCCGAAATGCAAGACGAAAGGCAGTTGATCCTTGCGGATCAGAATTTCCGGGATATCCGTCCAGTGATGGGAGCGGAAATTGATATGGCGATTGGATCGGATGAAAACGACTATGAAATCAAGATTCGGCGCGATCAGTGGGATGACCGATATAAGTATGGGAATGTGTTTTACATCAATGATACAGAGTTTGGCGGTATTATCGGGAGGAAGAAGATAAACACGACAGACAGCACAATATCTTTATTTGGCAGGACGTGGAGAGGAATGTTGGAAAAGAAAATCATTCGTCCCCCCACCGGGCAAGATTATAAGAAAGTATCCGGTGAACTGAGTGTGGTGTTAGATGGTCTGATCGCAGAACATTTCGGTGATTATTTTGTTGTGTCCCGAAGTGATACGGGAATATTTGTAACTGATTATCAATTTGATAGGTACTGTACTTTACTGGCGGGTCTCACAAAGATGTTAAAAAGTGTCGGGTATCGGTTACAGATACGGTATGTACAGCAGGAGAGAGGGCAACCCGGATACGTGGAATTGTCGGCAGTACCGATTGAGGACTACTCGGAAAAAATTGAACTGTCACAGGACAGCAGGTTGAACTTTACATTTGATGAAAATAAAAACGGTATCAATCATTTGATTTGCCTTGGAAAAGGCGAATTGCAGGATCGGCAGGTGATTGATCTGTACGTCCAGGAGGACGGCAGTATTGGCAGAGATTTGTTTTATACAGGAATCAGGGAAGTTTGTGGGGTATATGAAAATACGTCAGCAGAGCGTGATGAGTTGGAAGAAAAAGGAAGAGAAAAGCTGGCGAAGCTTATGAACAGAACTATTTTTGAAATGAATGTTGAGCAGTTAAAAATGAATGTTGAGATTGGGGATATTATCGGCGGGCGTGATTACGGCACGGGGATGTATGCGGCAAAGCCGATTGCAAAAAGATTTACCGGGTAGCGGGAGGAAAGACCTCTCTTGAATATAAAGTAGAAGGAGATGATTAATTATGGAATTAGTAACAGGAAGATCGGGGAAGCCGCACATCACATCACAGCAGGTTCGGCAGCTTCAACAGGGTATTTTTGGGGAGAATGCCTGTATCCTTAATACGGGAAGTATGCTGACACCGGAAGTGCAGAGCTCAAATAAAATCCGTATCAAAGATGGCGCGCTGATGTTTCAGGGTGCTCTCTTTACTGTTAAAGTTGGGGTTTACGATGAGGTAACTATCAACAATGGTAATCAAGGAATGAAGAGAAAAGATGTGATTGCAGTCAAATATACATATGACTCGTCACGAAACATTGAGTCAGGAGAATGGGCGGTTGTGCAGGGTACGCCAGCGGCAAGTAATCCGGCAGTGCCTAGTATGCCGGTAACGGATGGAGATATTCAGGCGGGTGATGCAGAAGTGTATTGTCCGGTATTTGTAATTAATTTGGATGGGATAAATGTTACGGGCGTCGATATCATACCTCCGATGATGGACGACATGTCTACGATAAATAAATATTTGTCACAATTACAGTCGTATCACGATAAAAAGACGCTCACACCGACCGATCTGGGAATAAGGAACGGAGTGTGGGAATCCATAGCAAACAATTCGTATAAAACCGGGAAAACGATACACCTAAATATGGAAATTTATACAACTGCCACAATAGTTGCAAACTATGTGTATGACAATGTTTTTACAATACCGTCACAGTATCGCCCATTAAATGATACTATCGTAAATGCAATAGCGTCAGATGGGGCGTACAAAAACGCGGTTGCCTGCACAGCTATGGTAAAAGAAAATGGTAATCTGTTTATCTGCATACCCAAAGCGACAAACAATTATCTTTTTATCGACGCGGAGTGGGAAATTAAATAACGCTTATCACTTCCATGTTCCACGCACATAATAGGATAAAGTAAAGCTGGCTTTCCCCCATGATGTTGCGGCGAGCACATGGTATTTAAAACCGGATTTGAAATTGTCGGAAGATCCATAAACATTTCCCCAAATAGCTCCACCACCTCCGATTGACAAAACTGGACGGCATGAAGTTTTGGATGCGACGGGATATTTAACGGGAAACTCGATCGACTGATAGATATTCCCAGCTTTTGCATCGATCGCGCAAGTTAAATTTGAGTCAAACCACATTTCGAGCGTTCCGTCATTCCACTTACGATATTTCCCATTGGGATTGTTACCTTCCTCGACAATGTAGTTTTTAGTTTTCAATGTCTTATCACGTAACTCCGACAAATATTTATTTTCCCAAAAGATTAAGAAAGGATTGATTTTTATGAAGCTTATTTTTAATGATGCAACCGAGATTATTGTTCAGCAGGTTGAATCCCACGGGGATTATCTGCGAATTCTGACGGTTGGAAATACTCCGGAACAGTTAAAGGTGCTGTTTACTGATCAAAGCCGGACAGTCCACATGATTGTGCAAGAGCGAGGGCAGACTGTAGCTGCGCACGAGGGATATACAGCATTTTACAGGACGGAGATTTATACCGGGAAGATTTACGGCGTGGTGATGTACAAGCAGGAAACCCTTCCGGAAACGCAATCGCAGATGATTCAGGCAGCTATGCTGGTTGCGCAGATGCAGGCGCAGACATTTGATGATGAGCAGGCGCAGGCGGTCAAAATACTCTATCCGCAGTGGCAAGATGTAATAGGGCAGACTGTTGAGAAAGGGTATAAGTTTGTGCATGGGGATGTGTTGTATAAGACGATTCAAGATAGCTTACTGATCCAAGAACAGTATGTTCCGGGCGAGGGAACAGAGAGCCTGTATGCTGTCATTGATGAGACTCATGCCGGTACGCAGGAGAATCCAATTCCGTATGATGGCAACATGGCGCTGGAAAAGGGCAAATATTACAGCAGGATGGAGTGATCTATCTGTGTAATAGAGATACAGAAAACCCAGTGTATCATAATTTGAGTGATTTAATCGGATTATACGTGGAAAAGGCAACGGAATGAGAAAGGCGGGTAGCATATGGCAGAGATCAAGGAAGTAAAGACAGAGAAAACTACTGTAGCTGCGGGAGAGCGCATTCGGATCAGCTTTGAGTTCTGGTACGAGCAGGATTATCCCCATGACTATCCCTATGACTACCCAATAGCTTCAGAACGCAAATAAGTTTTAGGAGGATTTAATGATATGAGTGAAATAACAAGAGCTTATGCTGTATATAAAGGGCAGCAGTATAATGCGTCATATAATTCGGGAACACAGTTGTGGAAAGTGGATATCCCATCGGGAGCGGAATCGTCCTACGGACAAAACAATCATACATATCCAATCGAACTCCATGCCTTTGACGCAGCGGGCAACGAGACGATCATGCACGCCACCGACGGGACATATGGAGATCAGTTAAACATCCGTGTTTTGGAAAAGACGAAACCCGTCGCAAAGATCATCTCCCCAACCCAGGCAGTGTCCTTGGATCAGCAGCGCAGGACATCAAACTTGAGCTTTCTGATGCCGGCGGCTCCGGTCTTAATATGGCATCTGTAATCTTTAAGGTCAACAATGTTCAGGTTACACAGGGCGTATCATGGCAGATCAGGTGGTAAAAAGGTTTGTACCTACCATGCGACCAACCTGTCGGATGGATCAAACTCTGTATCCTTACAGGTAACAGACAATGATGGAAATGTATCCGATGCTGCGACAGTATCCTTCGTCATTTCAACTTCTGCCCCGACGCTTAATGTTACAAGCCCGCAGGATAATTTGCTGACAAACAGCAACAGGGTAACAGTAGCAGGTACTGCTGCGGCCGGATCGGATGCGGTAACGCTTACAAGCGTTAAGATTAACGGAGAAGTCGTGTCCTTTGGATCAGGTGGGGCGTTTAGTAAGGAGATTACGCTTAGAGAAGGCGAGAATGAAATCACAGTAGTTGCAGAGGACAGCATCGGAAAGACTACATCTGTTACGAGACATGTCACAGTTGATACCAAAGCGCCGATTATATCTGACGTCGAAGCAGAAGCGACCACGGTAAACGCAAATGGTATGATTCGCTTATCCTTTAAGATTGTAGATCCGGCAGATTGATATGATTATCAGAGTATGGGCATTGTAAACTCTACAGAAGTGGAGTTTACGCCCATCCCGGATCTCCCGGGTACTGGGAGGGATATGCCCCGCGACTGCCGGGACTGCAGGAAATAGAGGTGTGGGCAGAATCTGACAGCGGACTTAGAGGACATCTGTATTGCACTGTGACGCTTGATTATCACGCGCATACAGAGGCGCGGTTACTGGGAGATCGGACGGAGGCAAGATTGATTGATATGGGCGGCAAGGTGCGCTTGTTACTGCTTCCGTGGGTGGCACAGCTGGTCACGTTCAGAGATGTAAATGTTCTGCAGGAAAATTATATTGCGAAACTGAAAGGTTGCAGAAAGGCGGTGGTATAATTGCTGGAAAAGTCGGATTTGAACTCGGCGAGAAAAAATATGTTTGTATCAGTGTGCGGAGCACAAATGGAAAGCCGTTTGATGTGACATCAGCAAAGTATGTCTTACGGAATGGGGAACAGGAAGAGAATCTAGGTACATGTGAAATCATGCAGAAAAGCGATACAGAAACCCTCTTATCTGCACTGATCCAACCGATGATCAAAGGTGGATCATACACGCTGGAATTTACATATGAGATTCCGCCGGAGATTCTGAAGCATGAGGTGCGAATATATGTATCATAAGAGATATGACCACATAGAAATCAGAGCAAGACCGTAACAGGTCTTATTTTTATGTATAAATTAAAAGAAGGGAGACTTATATGCCAGACACAGTTGTAGTCGCTGTTTTGTCCTTGCTCGGTACACTGATCGGAAGCTTCGGGGGTACACAACTTATCAAATATAGGATTGAGCAGCTTGAAAAGAAAGTAGAAAAACATAACTCTGTTGTAGAGCGGACGTATTTGTTGGAAGAAAAAATAAAAGTAGCGAATCATCGCATTGATGATTTGGAAAGGAAGGTAGAGGAATGAAGAACAGAGAATATTGGATAAAATGGAGTAAAGCGGCTGGGATAAGAGCCGTGAAAACAATAGCCGAGACAGCGATATCTTTAATCGGAGCAGATATGGTAAATATCGTATCTCTTGACTGGGTGAATATTGCAGGAGTATGTGCAACAGCCGGAGTTATATCATTACTGATGAGCTTAAAAGGATTGCCGGAAGTGAATGTGCCGGAGTATGAAGATTCAGAGGGCGAGTAACACCGTCCTCTTTTGTGTGGAAGAAAGGAGAAGAACATGAGTATTTGTAGAGGAGTAGCAGGACTTAGAGGGGGAAATCCGAGAGGAATTTTTATTCACAACGATGCAGGATCACAAAATGCAAATGCAGCGTTTTACAGAAAATGGCTGCAAACACATCCGTTAGAAAACGGATTTGCTCACGCTTATGTAGCTAGTGACGAGATCTTGTATGCGGAAGATGATGCCTACGCAGCATGGCACTGCGGGCAGACAGACGGAAACCAGAACTATTATTCGATCGAGGTCTGTCAGAGTATGGGGGATTTGGAAATCTTTAGGAAAAATGAAGAGAATGCGTTGAAGCTGGCAGCACAGAAGTGTAAGCAGTACGGTATCGTTCCAAACGCGAGTACAATCCGGCTGCACAAGGAGGTATTCGCGACAGCGTGCCCGCACAGATCCGTAGAGATTCATGGAGGGGATTCCGGATGTAAGACATACTTTATTAATAAAATCCGTGAGTATATGGGAATGGACAAGCTGCCGGATGTTCCGGTTGCAGGTGGAGGTGGATGTGTTGGCGCATCCGGTGATCCCGGCATCGTGTTTACTTATGGTGTTATGCTGACAGATGGAACAACCCTGCCCTTTGTGACAAATCTGTCTGATTTTGCAGGACTTCCGGGTCGTACAATCGCCGGTATCGCGATAAAGGTTAATAAAGGTACTGTAAAATACCGCGTGCATGTAAAGGGCAAAGGATGGTTACCTTACGTAACCGGATGTAACTGGTCTGATGCAAACAACGGCTATGCTGGATATCCGGGAGCTGTGATCGATGCCGTAGAGGTATATTATGATACTCCGGCGGACATTGTTGCAAAATACGGTTATCAAAAAGCACAGTACAGAGTTGCTCCGATCGGCGGCGGTTACTATCCGTGGCAGTTCGATAACGAAGTGGGAAAGGGTCAGGACGGATATGCTGGATGTTTCGGCATTGCGTTTGATAAATTTCAGCTGTACTAAAAAAAACATTCCCCGGAGGATCAGCTCCGGGGTGGAATATTGTATCATCTTCGCATCAATATTTTAGCCTTATGCGTCATCCCCAAATCCGGTGACAAGTGTGAGGTCGATGTTTTCATCTTTGAAGTATCCTTTCTCAATCGCCACATATAGTGGAGCATAGAAAACAGAATGAGCCACTTCGTTTAGTGTGATTTTTACAGGGGAAGTTTTTTGAGACGATACTTCAAAGGAGTCGGAAGCTGTCGTTTTATCTCCGGTTTCGGCTTTAGAGCATCCCATACACAAAGAAAATACAAGAAGGAAGGCAAAAAGAGAGGTTAAAAGTTGTTTTTTCATGAAATCTCCAGATGATTTGGTTTTATTGTAATATATGTAAAATATAACCGTACAGTGAAAAGGATATAAAAACAGAGCGATACGCAAGTCTCCCGGTTTTGGGGATTCCTGTAAGTAACGCTCTGCTTTTAAATTTCAGTTTTTCTAAAACAGTTATGGCTTTCTAATCGTCAAATTCTTCCTCGGCATAATCGTCTTCAAAGGCTTCATCATAATTTTCTTCACTATCATCATAATCAGATCCTCCGCGGGAAGTGATCGCAAGTATGAGTGAAATAATTGCCAATACTCCGCTTACAATAGCTGCGATGAGAAGCTGCAGATCATCTCCACGTTTCAAAAATGCAAATACGCCGCTTCCGAGATAAAAAAGCATCGGAAGAAGGAAAGCAAAAATCGTATTTGACTTTTGCATGATAAAATAGAGAAGTGAAGATACGAGCATACAAAGGGCAAGGATAATGTATAAAGTGCCGCTTGTGCCGCCGCCGTCTGTTGTGCCGTTAAGTCCGGTCATGAATCCTTTATAAGTAAAGAATCCGAATCCTGCGAGAGAGATGATCCCGAGAATGATGCGCACTGCGCGGAATCTCGGAACGCTTTCGTAATAATCATCTTCATAATCGTCGATTTCCGGTTCAGGCATTTTACGCGAAGCTTTTGTGTCATATTTGTCGTTTTTATTTTTGGATGATTTTGAGGAGGCTTTTTTTACTTTGTCAGTATCAAGAACTCCTGTTGCAAGCATATCATCATAGCCTTTTTTAACAGCTTTCTCCCGTTTTGTGCGGACTTGTTCCGGTGGGATGTTACTGTACCGTTTATCTTCGTTCGGAGCTGATTTTTCAGTAGTTTGTTTGGATGAAGGCTTTCTTTTCGGGACTTTCTTTTCGGGATTTTCCTGAATCCGAACTGTTTTCTCGTCAGTTGCTTTTTCATCAGGCCGCCGTTTTTGATTTTGCGCAGGTGACTTCACCCGGTCGGAAGCTTTTGGGGAAGCTTCTGCAGCAGCGCGTTTTTTGGGGCTGCCGGTATGAGCTGCTTCCGGCTCTTTGTGCGCCTTTTTGATTTTGTTTTCGTCTTTTTTTTGAGCAACGTCGCTCTCGTTTTTTTGCGGCTGGTCTTATCTGCCGCTTCGGCTTTTTGGCAGATGCCTTTGCCGCTGCTTTTTTTTGCACGTTGCTTGTCTAAATTCCACTGTTTTTTACAGTCACGGCAGACTGCATATTCATTAAAGACAGGATCTCCGCTGTTGTCAGTGCCGATTTGTTTGTTTTTGATCTCAAGTTTGTTTCCGCATATCGGACATTTCATAAAAATCAATACTCCTCTCTCTTCGTTAAATCGAATTTATAATGGTTTTATTATAACATTTCAAATGAGTTAGAACAATGAAAAATGTAACAATAAATCGAAAAATATCAAATATGATCGAAAATATAGCGCGATATGTGATATGATATCAAAATTAAAAGATAAAAACAGCGTCATAATTATACAGATATTGCAAAAAATGACAGCAGAATTTGTAACAAAGGCGAAAGGAGAAATTATGAGATTTGAAGCAGATACACATTCACACACGCTGGCAAGCGGACATGCATACAGCACGATAAAAGAAATGGCGGCGGCAGCAGAAGCAAAAGGCTTAAAAGCGCTTGCGCTTACGGAACATGCTCCGAAAATGCCGGGAACGTGCGGGTTGTTTTATTTTCAAAACCTGGATGTCGTTCCAAGAAAATGCGGAGGAATTCGCCTCTTAATGGGAGCGGAAGTAAATATAATGGATGAAACAGGCAGGATCGACCTTCCGGAAGTACCTGCGTGATCTGGATATAGTTATTGCGAGCATTCATCCGCCATGCTATGGGATGGGGCACACAGAAGAGGAAAATATGAGAGCATACGAGGCTGTGATGAAGAAACCGTATATTAACATTATCGGGCATCCTGATGACGGTCGTTTTCAGATTGATTACGAACGTCTTGTGAAGATGGCAAAAGAGACGGGAACGCTTTTGGAAGTAAATAATTCTTCCATGAGACCGTCAAGCAGCAGAAAGGGAACTCGTGAAAATATTCTTACAATGCTTGATCTTTGTAAACAGTATGATGTTCCGGTTACGACAGGCAGTGATGCACATGTAGATGTAGATGCAGGCAATTTTACTTATGTAAAAGAAGTGCTTAAATTTTGCGATTTTCCGGAGGAACTTGTTGTTACGACAAAATTTGATGTATTAAAACAATATTTGAATATGAACACTTTCGGTATGTAGGAGAGAGCGGACTTTTGTATGCAGATGAAAGGGATAAGGTACTTTTGTAAAACTTTATAAATTTAACTGATTAACGTATGGACTTCAAGAATTTAATGTGCTAAAATATAACAGTGCTTGAAATAATTGCTGTGGATGCAGAGGTTGCTCGGATATATGCCACGGTGTTGAAAAGGAGAAGTTTATATGAGTAAAAAAATCAGGACAGAGGCAGTTGACTATCTTTTTGAAGCGATTCTCAGTCTGAAAAATAAAGGAGAATGTTATACTTTTTTTGAGGATATTTGTACGATTAACGAGCTGCTGTCTCTGTCACAGAGATTTGAAGTGGCAAAAATGCTCAGAGAGCAGAAAACTTATCTTGAAATTGCGGAAAAGACAGGCGCTTCAACGGCAACGATCAGCCGGGTGAACCGTTCTCTTAATTACGGCAATGATGGATATGACATGGTTTTTGAAAGAATTGATAAAAAATAAAATGCCGGAGCGTTCATGCGTGTCCGGCATTTTTAATACGTACTTTTGTACTCGTCAATCTTCTTTTTGAGCAGAAAGTTCGTCTATGATTTTCTCTATCATAACTTTTTCAAATAGACGTCAAAGCTTAAAGAGCAAATAAATGCAAAAAGACGAAGTTCTTTTTGATCGGCGTCATCTTCTATATTTGAAAAAGCAGAGAATGAACTTTCGTATGCTTCTTGAACGGATTCGGAAAGCGGCTTGATACGGGATTTTTCAAGCTTGCAAACTTCGGTATACAGTTCGGAGAGGCTAAGCGCCGCCTCGTCTGAAAAATATTTGTCCCGCAGAGGAGCAAGTACGGTTTCAATATCTTTGATAGAAAGAATGCTTTTAAAGTAGTAAATAAATATAAGAAGAAGTACATGTTCTTTAGAATATTTTTTCTTGACGGACGGAGGAAGAAGATTATTTTTTGAGTAGTTGTTTATCATTGTTTTTGTCAAATCTTATCTTCGTCACGGCGTTTTGTTCCGGCAAGATGTTCGTCCATAAAGTTGTTACCTGATCCATATATAAATCAATATTCGGTATTTCTTCCGGTTTGATGTAATCAATACGTTTTAAGTTTTCTGTTATGCTGTTTAACAGATCTGTCATGTCTATTTTCATAATATCACCTCGATATCCTTATTATATAGTAGTGAAAACTAGATGGCAAGCCTTTTCTAAACCTTTATTAACCGGGATTTCCCATCGTTGTTTTTGTATAAAAATGTAGTTATCAGCCGTTTTATCAGGAGTGCGCCTTGATAATGATAACGATATGGAAGCGTTTGGCATGGGATAAATGAACGAAAAAAGAAGGTTGACTTTAACGAAAATATGTTCGATAATAAGAACAATACACACTCGTTATTTGAACTAAATATTTTACGGGTAATTGAGAAAAAGAAAGATAAGGAGCATATAAATGGCTGTATATGATACGTTGAATAAACCTCAAAAGGAGGCTGTATTTCATACGGAAGGTCCGCTTTTGATCCTGGCGGGAGCGGGTTCGGGAAAAACAAGAGTTTTGACTCACAGAATTGCATACCTGATTGAGGAAAAGGGAGTGAATCCATGGAATATTCTTGCCATTACGTTTACAAATAAAGCGGCGGAAGAGATGCGTCAGAGAGTAGACAGCCTTGTCGGGATCGGAGCAGAGAGTATTTGGGTCAGTACGTTTCATTCCATGTGTGTACGGATCTTAAGAAGATACATAGATCGTCTCGGATATGACAACAGATTTACGATTTATGATACGGATGATCAGAAGACGCTGATGAAAGAAGTATGTCGTAAGACAGATATTGATACAAAGCGGTTTAAAGAAAGGATGCTTTTATCGGTAATTTCTTCTGCTAAAAACGAGATGATCCTTCCGGAAGAGTTTGAATTGAATGCCGGAGGAGATTTTGTACAGCTTAAGATCGCAAAAGTCTATAAAGAATATGAGGCGCAGATGCGGGCGAATAATGCGTTGGATTTTGACGATTTGCTTGTAAAGACAGTTCAGCTTCTGGAAACGCAGCCTGATGTGAGGGAGAATTATCAGGAACGTTTCAGATATATCATGGTTGACGAATATCAGGACACGAATACCGTACAGTTTCGGCTTGTCAGCCTGCTTGCGGGAAAGTATAGGAATTTGTGTGTAGTCGGCGATGACGACCAGTCGATCTATAAGTTCCGCGGAGCTAATATACGAAATATTTTGGATTTTGAAAAAGAATTTTCAGATGCAAAAGTAATTAAACTGGAACAGAACTACCGCTCTGTCGGGAATGTATTGGAAGTTGCGAATAGTGTGATCCGCAACAATAAAGGCAGAAAAGAAAAGACTCTTTGGACTGATAATGAAAAAGGGGAGAAGATCCGTCTGCGGCAGTTTGATACGGCATATGACGAAGCGCAGTTTATTGCAGAGGATATTAAGGACGAAACGGCACAGGGAGCAAATTACAGTGATCATGCAGTTTTATACCGAACGAACGCGCAGTCGCGTCTTCTTGAGGAAAAGTTTGTCGCGATGAATATTCCGTATAAGATTGTCGGAGGCATCAATTTTTATTCCCGAAGAGAGATTAAGGATGTTTTGTCATACTTAAAAACGATTGATAACGGAAAAGACGATCTGGCTGTGAGAAGGATTATTAATGTTCCGAAACGGGGGATCGGTTTGACAACGATTAATCGGATTCAGGAGTCGGCTGCTGCGAGAGGAATAGGGTTTTATGACGCCCTTTCAGCTCCGGACCTTATTCCCGGGATCGGACGCAGCGCATCGAAACTTGATTCATTTGCAGCTTTGATCGAATATTTTAAAGGAAGATCGGAAGAGAGCGGGGTGACAGATCTTCTGACGGAAGTGATCGAGAAGACAGGGTATACGGAAAGTCTGGAAGCGGATGATCCTGAGGAACTGGAAGCAAGAGTGCAGAATATAGACGAACTTGTCAGTAAGGCGGCCGTATATGAGGAAAGCTGCAGTGACAGAGGAGAAAGACCGACGCTGAGCGGTTTCCTTGAAGAGGTGGCTCTTGTCGCTGATATCGACAGCGTAGCGGAAGATCGGGATTACGTGATCCTTATGACTCTTCACAGTGCGAAAGGTCTGGAATTTCCACATGTATATCTTGCGGGAATGGAAGACGGATTGTTCCCAAGTTATATGTCGATCAGCGGAGATGATCCGGAAGAGTTGGAGGAGGAACGAAGACTTTGTTATGTGGGCGTGACCCGCGCTGAAGAAAAATTGACTCTTACCTGCGCGCGTATGCGTTTGGTCAGAGGTGAGAGACAATATAACAGTATGTCCCGTTTCATTAAAGAGATGCCTTCTGCATTGATTGATACAGGAAAGCGAGAAGGCGGTTTTTCTCAAAATGTTTCTTTGGGAGAGAAGAGGACGTATTCGTCCGAGGTCAGTGGATACAAAAGATCTGCGTATGCTCAGAAACCGGCATTTGCCGCGATCCAAAAGGGGAGCGGACTGATGGCGAAAAAGTCGGAGGGACTCTCTTACGGAGTCGGAGATCGTGTACGGCATGTAAAGTTTGGAGACGGCACGGTGACGGAGATTAAAGAGGGTGGAAGAGATTATGAGGTGACGGTGCAGTTTGATACTGCAGGAGTCAGAAAAATGTTTGCTTTGTTTGCAAAGCTTATAAAAATATAGATTGGAGGATAACATTGTGAAAATAGGTTCACATGTCGGAATGAGTGGTAAGGAGATGCTGCTTGGTTCTGCAAAAGAAGCAGTATCTTACGGGGCGGATACATTTATGTTTTATACGGGAGCGCCTCAAAATACGAGGCGGAAAGAAATCGAAGAATTAAATATCGATCCTGCATGGGAATATATGAAAGAGCACGGGATTCAAGAAATCATTGTTCATGCTCCGTATATTATTAATTTAGGCAATGCGGTAAAGCCGGAAACATTTTCTCTTGCGGTTGAGTTTCTCGCAAAGGAGATAGACCGTACGGTAAGCTGCAGAAGCCATACGTTGATTCTGCATCCGGGAGCCCATGTAGGAGAAGGAGTCAGCATAGGAACAGAGCAGATCATAAAAGGACTAAACGAAGTTCTTACGCAGGATATGGATTGTTGTGTGGCGTTAGAAACAATGGCGGGGAAAGGATCGGAGATCGGTCGTACGTTTGAAGAATTAGCAGGATTTACGACGGGGTAAAATATAGCGATAAATTGAGAGTTTGTTTTGATACATGTCATACGAGCGACAGTGGGTATGATATTATTCATCATTTTGATGATGTGATAGAAGAGTTCGATCGTATTATAGGAAAAGATCAGATTGCCGTATTTCATATTAACGACAGTAAGAATGTTCCAGGCGCTGCAAAGGACAGGCATGAGAACATCGGATTCGGACATATCGGTTTTGAAGCGATCAATTATATCGTTCATCATGCGGACTTTAGGGATGTTCCGAAAATACTTGAGACGCCATATATACCATCTGTGGAAAATCCAAAGAAATCATATGCTCCTTATAAATATGAAATTGAGATGCTTCGGGCAGGGAAATTTGATCCTGATATGAAAGAACGGATTGTAAAAGAGCATGAAAAAAGCGTCTGAACGGAGTCGAACCGTCGCACATGCCTCCGGAGGGCATTGCTCTATCCACTGAGCTACAGACGCATCGTTGTGTTAAACAACTTTAATTATCCTAGCATAAAGTAAGCAAAATGTAAAGTGTTTTCAAGTTGTTTGTTGCCGTGAAACTGATACATGTTAGAATAGCATTCATATGATAAAGAGTTTCTATATAAAGGAGTGTGGAAAAATTGAAAACAATGTTGGAATTGATCACAACGGAAATGGAAGCGGCTTTTGAAAAAGCCGGTTATGATAAAGAACTTGCAAAAGTAACTCTTTCAAATCGTCCCGATTTGTGCGAATATCAGTGCAACGGCGCGATGGCAGGAGCAAAGAAATATAAAAAAGCCCCGTTTATGATTGCGGAAGATGTGGCGGTATATTTAAAGGAAAGTTCTTATTTTGAGACGGTAGAAGTTGTAAAGCCGGGATTTATCAATCTGAAACTTGCTCCGCAAAGTGTTGCGGATTATTTAAATCAAATGTCAGAAACAGAAAAACTCGGAGTAGAAGAAGCGGAAGAACCAAAAACGATCATGATAGATTACGGCGGACCGAATGTTGCGAAACCGCTTCATGTAGGACATCTGCGTTCTGCAATTATCGGCGAAAGCGTAAAACGGATTACTCGTTTTAAAGGAAACAAAGTGATCGGTGATATTCATCTGGGAGACTGGGGATATCAGATGGGACTTATCATCACGGAATTAAAGAAACGCAAACCGGAGCTGCCGTATTTTGATGAAAATTTTACGGGAGAATATCCGGCGGAAGCTCCGTTTACGATCGGCGAACTGGAGGAGATATATCCGACAGCAAGTTCATATGCAAAAGAAGACGAAGAATACAGGAAAGAAGCGTTGCATGCGACATATTTGCTCCAGAACGGCCACAGAGGATACAGAGCGGTTTGGAATCACATCATGAATGTTTCGGTTACAGATCTTAAGAAAAATTATGAGAGACTGAATGTAGAATTTGATCTTTGGAAAGGCGAGGCGGACGCGCAGAAATATATACCTGATATGGTACAGATGTTAAAAGAAGAAGGCTATGCGCGTTACGACGAGGGCGCTCTTGTGGTCGATGTTCAGGAAGAGTCGGATAAAAAAGAAGTTCCTCCGTGTATGATCTTAAAGTCAGACGGAGCGGCGCTCTATGATACGACAGATCTTGCAACACTTGTACAAAGGGAAGAAGATTATCAGCCGGACGAAGTTATCTATGTAGTAGATAAACGTCAGGAACTTCACTTTACACAGGTGTTCCGCTGTGCAAAAAAGACGGGGATCGTGAGCCCGAATACAAGATTGGAATTTCTCGGATTCGGTACGATGAACGGGAAAGACGGAAAACCGTTCAAAACCCGTGAGGGCGGCGTTATGCGTCTTGAAAATCTGATCCGCGAAATTAACGATGAAATGTATAAGAAAATTATGGATAATCGTACAGTGGAGGAAGAAGAAGCGAAAAAGACGGCCCGCATAGTCGGACTTGCGGCAATTAAATATGGAGATCTGTCGAATCAGGCAGGCAAAGATTATATATTCGACGTAGACAGATTTACTTCATTTGAGGGAAATACAGGTCCGTATATTCTTTATACAATCGTGCGTATTAAGTCCATTTTGGCAAAGTATAAGGAAAACGGAGGAAGCGCAGAGAAACTTTCGATCCGTCCGTCGGGAAATGTATATGAGAAGGCGCTTATGCTTCAAGTCTTGAAGTTCAACGATGTGTTTGAGGCAGTATGCGAAGAGACTGCTCCGCATAAATTGTGCGCTTACATTTATGAGATCGCGAATGAATTTAATAAGTTTTATCATGAGACGAAGATCCTCTCCGAGGAAGACGAAGAGAAACGTTCCGGTTATATTGCGCTCCTCGGACTGACAAAGCGCGTGTTGGAGACGTGCATTGACCTGCTTGGATTTGAAGCGCCGGAAAGGATGTAATGGAAAAATGACGGAAAAACTGTTTTATAAAGACAGTCATCTTTCAAAGTTCGATGCAGAAGTTCTTTCGTGTGTCAGAGCAAAAAGGCAGCAGGTGAAGGATTCGTTTGGCAGGCTGGACGGAAAAGCAGGCGAATATTATGAAATAGAACTTGACAGGACAGCCTTTTTTCCGGAAGGCGGAGGTCAGTATGCCGATACGGGAGTGCTATATATGGCAGACGATGATACGTGCGGCTTGGATGAAACGGCTCGAAAGAAAGTTCAAGTGCTCGATGTCCGTGAAAGGAACGGGCGTATCTTTCATATAACGGACGGTTTCATTGAAGCCAAAACTGCGGTGAAAGGAAGTATCGACTGGGAAGAACGCTTTATGAAGATGCAGCAGCATACGGGAGAGCATATCGTTTCAGGCTGATCCACGCCGCATACGGGTATAATAATGTCGGCTTCCATCTTGGCAGTGAGGACTGTACGATGGACTTTGACGGTGAGATCACAGAAGAGGAACTTCGCCGGATCGAGGCGGAGGCAAATAAAGCTGTGTGGAAAAACCTGAAAGTATTTACGCATTATCCGAAGAAGGAGGAACTGTCTCAGATAGAATATCGGAGTAAGATCGAGATCGAGGGTCAGGTACGTATTATAGAAATTCCGGGGTATGACTGCTGTGCCTGCTGTGCTCCTCATGTGACGTATACAGGAGAGATCGGACTGATCAAGCTGGTTCAAGCGCAGCGTTATAAGGGCGGAGTGCGGATCACTATGCTGTGCGGAGTCCGCGCGTTTTCGGATTATGTGAGAAAGGAAGCGCAGGCAAAAGAAATTTCCAGGCTTCTTTGTGCGAAAGAAAATGAGATTGCAGATGCGGTTGCGCATTTGGCAGAAGAGACGAATCAGCTGAAATATGAACTTGCAGAAAAAGAGCGGCGCCTAGTGAAAGCGTATGCGGACATGATTTCGGAAAGTAAAGATGCAGTTTGCATTTTTACGGAAGAATTCGGCGGTGATTCCATGCGTATGTTGATGAATTATGTTTTAGACGCAGGGCATTGTATTTGCGCAGTGTTCTTTGGAAATGAAAAAGACGGGTATCGATATGTGTTGGGAAGCCGTCAACAAGATGTACGTGAAATGGCGAAAGAGTTTAATAAAAGATTCGACGGACGCGGCGGCGGAAAACCCGAGATGGTTCAGGGAACAGTCCGAGGCGAGAAAGAAGCGATCGAGCGATGGCTGATGAAATATGAGTTTGTTTGTATATAGGAAACAGTGAATGGTAATAAATAAAGAAAAATGATACAAAACATTTGAAATGTTACAAAAATATTAAAAAGTGTTGAAAAAATGCGGGTGATTTGTTATTATTTATTCGATAGTGAATCGTAAAATAAGAAGAAAAACCTGCATTTTTGATTGGCATCTATTACAGTACAAGTTTCCGACAGATGTTTTTCATTTTTTTAATTAAGTTTGTTGAAAAGCGGACGGTTGTGTTGTATGATGCTGTTATGTGGGGAAATAGATAATAAAATGAGGAAAGGTGGCAGTATGAGATTAAAAAAGGTACATAGCACATTTCTGACGGCGGCTTTGGCTTGCTCATTAGCAGTGACGCCGGTGTTTGCAAATCCGGCAGAAGATGCGGAGAATTTGAAAAATCAGAAAACAGAAGCGGAAAGCGAGCTTTCTAATCTTCAGACGCAGTTTGATACATTGATCCAAAAGGCGAATGAACTGGAACTTAAGCTGATTAAGACAGGTGAGGCGATTATTCAGGCGCAGGCAGATCTGGAAGCTGCGGAAGAAAAAAAAGAAGAACAGTATGAGGCGATGAAAAAGCGGATTAAGTTTATGTACGAATCCGGAACAGGCAGCGCTACAGTCGAGAAAGTTATGACATCCGGCGATATGTCGAGCATGCTCAGTCAGGCAGAGTATTCGCAGAAGATGCATGAATATGATCGTGAACAACTGAAAGAATATACAAATACAGTAACAGAGATTGAAAATTTGCAGAAGACACTTGAAGAAGAGCAAAAGAATCTGGAAGCAACGGAAAAAGAGTACGAGGCTGAGCAGGCGACTCTGACCGAGACGATCAATTCTAAAAAAGATGAGATCACCAATTTGGACGGCATGATCCAGGAAGCTGCAAGAAAAGCCGAAGAGGAACGAAAAGCAGAGGAAGAACGCCGCAGACGGGAAGAGGAAGCAAAGAACAATGTGACTCCGGAACAGCCGGTGACACCTTCCAATCCGAATAACGGAAGTTCAGGCGGTTCAGGAGCGGCGCCGTACGATCCGGTAACGGGAAATGTTATTGTAGACCGTGCATATGGATGTATCGGACTCCCTTATGTGTGGGGAGCGACAGGACCGAACTCTTTTGACTGCTCGGGACTTGTAGGATATTGTCTGACAGGCGGTTATGGACGTGTAGGAACAACGTATACATTTATGGGATGGCCTCGCGTCAGTGATCCTCAGCCGGGCGATGTATGTACGAACTGGGATCATTGCGGTATTTACATTGGAAACGGTATGATGATCCATGCGCCTCAGCCGGGAGAGAATGTTAAGATAGGACCGGTACAGGCAGGAATGGTTTATGTTCGTCGCTAGGCGTACAAATCAGTCGGTAAGTTATGATAAGATGTATAAAATCAAGTGAATAATACATAGGTCGATCGCAGGAGTTGTGAATTTTACAGCTCCTGCTTTTTTTAATAGATTTCATTTTTAAGGATTGACAGAGAAAAAAGATAGGTGTATAGTAAAAGCATAACAATTAAATAAATGCTTAATTGTTGAAATAAAAAGATTTTAAAAGAAAAGAGGTATTTAATATGAAAAAGACTTATAAAATTGAAGTAGATTGTGCAAACTGTGCGAATCTGATGGGAAGATGCGGCGAAAAAGACCGGCGGAGTAGAAGATGCGGTGGTGAATTTCATGACACAGAAAATGACTGTACAGTTCGAGGATGGGCGAGAGCCGAAGTCGGTTATGAAAGATGTGCTGAAAGCCTGCAAAAAAATAGAGCCGGATTGTGAAATTGAATTTTAAGAAACTTCTCAAAGATTGAATGAAAGTGGCTAAAAAGAAAAAGGAGCGCCCGATATGCTGATGGCAAAGGGCGCAGATTTATATACAACATATGAACGAATGAACATATGTGTATATTAAATAGCGAGGAGGATGCAAGGTGTAATGAGTAAAAAACAGAAAAAAATGTTGACGAGGATCATGGCAGCGGCATTTGGTGTTATTCTATTGAATTTTGTACCTGTAACGGGAATTTTGCGGTTCACACTTTATTTAGCAGTATATTTAGTCATAGGATACGATATTTTGAAAAAGGCAGGCAGAGGTATTTTGAACCGGCGCATGTTTGACGAGAATTTTCTGATGGCAGTCGCAACAATCGGAGCTTTTGCTCTTGCCGTCTATTCAAAAAGCGGCGATTATAACGAGGCAATCGCGGTAATGTTGTTTTATCAGATCGGAGAGTTGTTCCAAAGTTATGCAGTCGGGAAAAGCCGCAGAAATATCAGTGCATTAATGGATATCCGACCGGATTATGCAAATGTAGAATGTGACGGGAAACTGGAAAAAAGAGATCCTGATGAAGTCGGAATAGGAAGTATCATCGTAGTACAGCCGGGTGAAAAAGTTCCGCTTGATGGGATTGTCGTCGAAGGAAGCTCCAGTTTAAATACAAGCGCTTTGACAGGAGAAAGCCTTCCGCGTGATGTGCGTCAGGGAGAAGAGGTGATCAGCGGCTGTATTAATATGACGGGAGTACTGAAAGTTCGGACTACGAAACAGTTTGAAGAATCAACGGTGTCTAAGATTTTGGAACTTGTGGAAAATTCCGGTTCCAGGAAATCAAAATCCGAACATTTTATCTCCAAATTCGCCAAAGTGTATACTCCGGCAGTTTGCTACGGGGCATTGGCGCTGGCACTCTTGCCTCCGGTAATAGAGATGGTCTTTCTCGGACAGGCGGCTCAGTGGGGCGTGTGGATTTACAGAGCTCTTACATTCCTTGTGATTAGTTGTCCCTGTGCACTTGTGATCAGTATTCCTCTTAGCTTTTTTGCGGGAATCGGCGGGGCAAGCAAAGCAGGAGTGTTGATCAAAGGCTCTAATTATATGGAAACATTGTCTCAGACAAAATATGTTATGTTTGACAAAACAGGAACTTTAACAAAAGGCGCTTTTGAAGTAAGCGCGGTTCATCACAATGAACTGGAAGAAGAAAAATTATTAGAATATGCGGCGCTTGCAGAATGTGCGTCATCACATCCGATCAGCAAAAGTCTGCAAAAAGCATACGGAAAGGAAATTGACAGAAACAGGGTTTCGGATATCCGGGAAATCAGCGGTCATGGGATTACAGCCGTCGTGGACGGTCATGAAGTTGCGGCAGGTAACGACAAGCTGATGAAAAAACTCGGTTTGAAGTATCATGAATGCCATACGGCAGGTACGATCATCCATATGGCGATTGATAAAAAGTATGCAGGGCATATCGTGATTTCCGATGTTGTGAAAGAACATTCCAAAGAAGCGGTTGCGGAATTGAAAAAAGCAGGGATCAAAAAAACAGTCATGCTTACCGGGGATTCGCGGAAAGCTGCCGAGCAGACGGCAAAAACTTTGGGAATCGATCAAGTGTACAGTGAACTGCTCCCCGGAGATAAAGTACAAAAAGTAGAAGAACTGCTCTTGGAAAAAGAAGGAAAAGAAAAGCTTGTAATTCGTAGGTGACGGCATTAATGACGCACCGGTACTGACTCGGGCGGATATCGGAATTGCAATGGGGGCAATGGGATCGGACGCGGCAATCGAAGCGGCAGATGTAGTGTTGATGGACGATGATCCGTTAAAGATTTCCAAAGCGATTAAAATCTCTCAAAAATGTCTGAGAATCGTATATCAAAACATTATATTTGCTTTGGCAATTAAATTTGCCTGTCTTGGACTTGGCGCTCTTGGAATTGCAAATATGTGGTTTGCGATCTTTGCCGACGTAGGGGTTATGATCATTGCGGTCTTAAATGCAGTCAGGGCGCTTAGAGTTCAAAATCTATAGATCTGAGTTAAATTTTGATTTATACGTCTTTGTTTATGCAGGAAATATCCATGATCTTTTCGATCATATGATGAAGCGTTTGTGTTTTTTTCGAGTCGACGGCACGGTAATATGTTTCTTTTCCGTCCCTGCGGGATTCGATCAGACCGCTTGAACGAAGCAGACGTAAATGATGCGCGACGGCAGGACTGCTCATTTCCATCATAGAAGCGATGTTGATAACACATTCTTCGCAGTGGCACAAGATCCAGAAGATGCGGATGCGGGTAGGATCGCTTAGTTGTTTAAATATATCTGCGGTCGTCTGAAACTCTTCAATATTCGGTAAATGACTCATTAACTGAGACATTGACTGATTGTGCCGATGGGGCAATGTATAATGTTCCATAAGAAAACTCCTTTCGGACATAGTTTGTATAATATATTTTTTGGAAATCGGAAAACCCGGCGTCTCTGTGCGCCGGGTTTTTCAGCGATCATAAAAAACTGCCCTTTTTAATATTATAAATTTTTAGGTACGATCTCCAGCCAATATCCGTCAGGATCGGAAATGAAATAAATCCCCATCCCCGGATTCTCAAAACAGATGCATTCCATCTCTTTGTGTTTTTCGTGTGCCGCATCAAAATCATCGGTTTCAAATGCAAGATGGATCTCGTTATCTCCCAAATTGTAAGGGCGGTCCATATCCCGAAGCCATGTCAGTTCGAGTTTGTGAGGAGTTGTCGAGTCACCGAGATAAACAAGTTTGAAGCTGCCGTCGTCAGCCTCTTTTGTACGTGTGACAGTAAGACCGAGAGCTTCTTTATAAAATCGCAAAGATGCATCCAGATCGTAGACATTTAAGTTGTTGTGGGCAAAAGTAAAGTTCATAATGCTCCTCCTTATCATTTAATCATAGTTTTTGATATTACATTCATAAAGACAGTTCCGATAATATAAATACGGAAAAGTTATTTTATGTACGGTGTATACCGATTCAGCTTAGTATAACACAAAATGTTGTCACAGAGTGTATATTTGTGGTAAAATATAAAGGATTTTTACAGAGAGGTAAAGACGATGGAACGAGGTTTGATTCATATTTATTGTGGAGACGGCAAAGGAAAGACGTCCTCAGCCGTCGGGCTGGCGGTCAGAGCTGCGGGCTGCAAAAAGAAAGTGCTTTTTGCACGTTTTCTTAAAAATGAGAATTCGGGAGAATTAAACATTCTCGACAGCATTTCGGACATTGAAGTTTTACATCTGGAGAAATCTTACGGTTTCTATAAAACACTGACAGAAAA
>ENA-OQCS01000018-OQCS01000018.1-human-gut-metagenome-genome-assembly--contig:-NODE-18-length-62017-cov-3.049443_pt1 | contig 62017 bp, 101 predicted proteins | sample MGYA00242757_ERZ504575 | MGnify/ENA primary metagenome ERZ504575 (study PRJEB26092, sample SAMD00036297) | human gut metagenome | host: Homo sapiens | study: EMG produced TPA metagenomics assembly of... | reverse complement strand
GAGAATTTCTATTCCAAGGTATGAAAGAGAAAACATGAATATGAAAAAAACAGATTTTAATGGAAAGAAAGATGAATTGACCCTTCTCGGTCGAAGACCGAGTACAGGCAAGATTATGCTCCCGAAGTGTTGGAGTCCTTTGTGAACAAACATCCCGGAAACGACTATTGGTACGTTTTAACTGTCCCGAATTTACCAGTTTGTGTCCTATTACAGGACAGCCCGATTTTGCGGAAATCCGTATCTCCTACCTGCCTGATGTGAAAATGGTGGAGAGCAAGAGCTTGAAGCTGTATTTGTTTAGTTTCCGTAATCATGGCGATTTTCATGAAGATTGCGTGAATATCATCATGAAAGATTTGATTAAGCTGATGGATCCTAAATATATTGAGGTGACGGGCATTTTTACTCCGCGCGTGGTATTTCCATTTATCCGTATTGTAATTACGGCCGTCCGGGTACTAAGTATGAGGAATTGGCGGAGTATCGGATGCGTAATCACGATTTATAGTTGTATCTCTTGGAATGAATAGAGAGATTGTGGACTCAAATATTTGCTGGTTCTGAAAATTTGTTCTATTTTTGCACTCCGAAAAAAGGAGAGGTGCTCGAGTGGTTGAAGAGGCACGCCTGGAAAGCGTGTATACCCCAAAAGGGTATCCGGGGTTCGAATCCCCCTCTCTCCGCTGAAAGAAAAAACGAGGCATTCAGAAAAGCCTTCAAGAAGCAAGTCAAAGCACCGTATATCAGTTGATTACGGTGCTTTTTCTGTATAGGCACGACAGGGAGGTGAAGGCTTGGATGTAGGGTCTGGCAGTCAAAGTTCGGTCAATTTTTGCTACACTGGCTGCTACAATTTGAAAACCCCTCAAAAAATGTAGCAATGAAGCTTGATGAAGCCCAAATTGAAACCCTGCAAATCATTTACACATAACAAATTATGTCGAACTTTGTAGCCGTGGTGCTACATAAAATTAGAGCAGTTATGAGAATGATTTTTAAGGTGTCGTATTACGTGCGATCCAATTACGAGAACAAGCAGGGAAAATCTCCTCTGATGATCCGGATTTTCCTCAATGGGGAAATGCTGAATGTCGGTTCTTCCGGAATCTGCATTGACAAGAAGCTGTGGAACAACGCCACGAACCGTGTCAAGGGACGCAGTGGTGAAGTGCTGAATCTGAATGCCCAACTGGACAATATCTCCAACTCGTTGCAGACCATATTCAAGAAACACGAGTTTGACGAGGATCTGACCCTTGATAAAATCAAGAGCATCTTCTTGGGCAAGAACAAGGAGAAAACCACTTTCCTTGAATTTTACGACAAATATCTGGAAGATGTCAAGTCGCAGGTCGGCGTAGGCAAAAGCATAGCCTTGTATCACAAATATTCCGCTGCCCGCAACCATTTCGCGGAATTTCTCCATACCAAATACGGGAGGAAGGACTTGATGCCGGGTGAACTGACCCACATCATCATCCACGATTTGAGATTTACCTGAGGACGGTCGTTTGCCTGAAGCCAAACAGTGCCACCAAGACACTCAAATTCTTCAAGACCGTTGTCATTTTTGCCCAGAAATGCGGAGTGATGACACATGACCCGTTTCTGAACCATCATTCCATCTTGAACCGGTGGACAGAGGTTTTCTGACAGACGAGGAAATCCAACGCATCATGCAGAAAAAGTTTCCCACCCACGCCTTGAAGCTGTCCGGGACGCTTTCATTTTTTCCTGTTTTTGCGGTCTGGCATATATCGACATGGCAAACCTTACGCATGACAATATCGTCACGCTGGACGGGAAGGAGTGGATTATGACCAAACGGCAGAAAACCAACGTGCAGAGCAACATCCTCCTGTTGGACATTCCCAAGAAGATTATCGAGAAATACGAGGGCAAGACAAAAAACGGCAGGCTGATACCGATTCTGTCAAACCAACGTATGAACTCCTATCTGAAGGAAATCGCCGATGTGTGCGGGATTAACAAAAATTTAACATATCATCTTGCACGTCACACTTTCGCTACGATGTCCCTGAGCAAGGGCGTGCCCATTGAAACCGTATCGAAAATGCTCGGTCATACCAATATAAAGACCACGCAGATCTACGCGCGTATCACCAACAAGAAAATTGAGGAGGACATGATGCAACTTGCTGACAAACTCAACAAATTTGAAGAAAGTGCAACCATTTAATACATTTGTGGATATGAAACGAGAAATCAGTTATTTCCGTTCGGTATTAGAGCAATACCTGAACGAGCACCATCCGGAGATGACGGACAAGCGCGTCTTTTATAGAAAGCCGTGCGGAAGAAGCCTTGACGGTCTATGCCGATGCGGTGAAGAACGGTTCTTCACACCTTGAAGCGGAAGAACTCGCAAACGAGGTTCTGTACAAGGGACTGCACTTTTCCGGTTATGATATGATTGTGGAAGTGCTTTGGAACGAGTTTTCAGAAGAGATTCCGCAAGGGCTTGCGGAACGGCTGGGTGCAATCCTGCTCGGCAACACGGCGGTTAGGAAGAGCATCGCCAAATACAGCCCTGATGACGAGTTTGACGGCAAGCCCGAATATGACCTGCTGTACACGGAACTTACGGGCGTTATCCGTCTTGTCATCGAGAGAAACGAACTTCCCGTATTCGGCTCGGCGAGCCATTGACCTGATGGAAGCCGGGGTATCTTCATATTCAAGCGCAAAGGTAAATCCGGCTTTCCCCCGCAAGGATGAACAGCAAGACTGCACGAGGGAGAAATCTCCACCTTATCCATTGTAAGGTCGTATTTCTTCCCGTGTCCTTGCCTTTAAGGAAAAGCCTGCCTTTTAAGTTGCGCACTTGAAATATGAATTTTATGCTCCGGCATTCCAACATTAAAATGACTTGCTTATGAATACAGATCCCGTTTACGTACAGAATGACAAGACAAGAAAACGCCAAGATTTTACCGACAAAGCTCGCAGGTCGGTAACTGCCTGTATCAAACTCGCGGCTTGTCTTTCAATCGCTACAGGCTTCTGCTGGCTGCTGTCGCTGCTTATCACAAAAGAAGTCGTCATTGTCATAGGCTTGATTCTCGGCTTTCTGATTGTCAGCACCCTGCTGAAATTCGCCCTTTCGGTGATATTCACCGTCATAAAATGGATTGTCGTGGCAATTATTCTCATTCTTCTGTTAGCCGTGATATAGGGAAGCAAGATGCATTGAGTCAATTTTATGTTATAACAATCTTCCGTTGTCATTCCATTCTCCATAGAGAACACCTTTGCGGGTGTTTTCGACAAATTTGTCCAAACGGCTCATGAAAAGCTCCGGCTGGTGTTTCTTTATCTGAATGGTGTCAATCCTTACCCGTTTGTACAATTCCGGCAATCCGCAGAAGTTTTTCCATACTACCGGGTCGGAATGCAATTTCCGTAAAATATCCCTGTCTATAATAAAACCATTATCTGACATATCCGGCAGAACCGCCCTTCCGGCATCTGTCATCAGTCCTAAATGTTCCAGCCTGCGGCATCTCTCCTTATTCAATTCCGACCAAATGCTTCTTTTTTTTCTGGGGCAGAGCCTTTGAATTGTCAGACTATCGGAAATTTTCTTTGTGGTACTGTCAATCCACCCGAAACACAAGGCTTCCTCTACTGCATCGACATACCAGAAATGCCATTATCTTTTGGTCTTCCCCGTTTTACCGCGACCCAACATTCCGTCTCCTTATCATGATTTTGTACCAGCCACTCCCGTAGCTCCTTTCTTGATTTGCTTCCAACAAATTATGTATTTCCATTTTATTTGAATATCCTATTGTCTGCAAATTAAGCGAAAACTGCCGGAACTCCGGCAAGATTTGATAATCTTAATAGCATACAGGCTGTTTTTTATTCCCCTGCGGTTTTCCTTTTCGGGGAAACAGTTGCAATCCAAGACTTCCGTCTGCCTCCTTGTTCGTTCACCTCCATTATAGTCTGCTTCCATCGCATCAGTGTGTCATTTCCGTTCTGCGGTGCAAAGGTATATCCGGGATTTGACGCTCCTGCAAGGTCAAGCCTGACGGTTTGGCTGAAAATCTCCACCCTGCGGGTCGTATTTTCCTCAAAAACCTTGCATCCGCTAATCCCTGCCCTTTATAAGCACCGAAACGAAAAACGACCGATGCGACCGAAAGACGCATATAAAAAAATGTCGGATAACGAGAGGCAGATACCAAAGGTTGGAAACTCAACTCCCTCAGCTCTCAAATCCGCATAAAAAATTAGAAACTGAAAATTGATTGGATATGGAAGCGATAGCAACAAAGTTCGTGAATTTCGGAGTACGTCCGCTGGAGGATTTGCAGGACACCAAAGCATACATTCTCCGCACCCGACTGAACAACAACGGCAGGTTGAGCCGTGAGGAAAAGAACTGGATAACAAGGAAAGTGAACGACAACGCCTATTTCAAGTTTGCGATACCGGTATTCGGCTGGCGGTTTGACTTCTCCGATGTGCTGAACACCTATTTGGTAAGTCAGTACGGCAGGTGGCAGGAGTACAAGGCGGTGGACAAGACCGCACTCCGCTGTATTCTCTACGGCAGGATAGACAAGATTGTAAAACTCTAAATACAACGCATTATGGGTAAAGGAACGGAACAATTCAAGGCAACGATACAAGAGTATCTGGAGTATAGGGCAAGCACGGACGAACTGTTCGCCCCACGATATGCAGACCCGAAGAAGAACATCGAGGATTGCTGTACCTACATCATTGGGAAGGTCAAGGAAAGCGGATGTTGCGGTTTTGACGATGACACCATCTATTCGTGGGCTATGGACTACTATGATGAAGATGACATAGAGATAGGCAGACCGATAGACTGCCGAGTGGTAGTGAACCGCACGGTGGAACTGACGGAAGAGGAGAAGCGTGAAGCAAGACAGAACGCACTCCGCCAATACGAGCAGGAGGAACTGAAGAAACTTCAGAACCGACACAAGCCGAGAACGGCAACGCAGACGGCAACCAATGTACAACCCTCATTATTTGAATTTTGATTATGAAGCCGAGAAACAAGTTTGAAAAAGCAATCCTTGCCCAAAGCAGGAAACTACCCCGTATAAGCAAGGCACAGATAAGATGGGCATTCCGTGAGTGCATAGACCACTTCGCACACCGTCTGCCGAAAGGTCGTACCACTTGTATGGATTGCGGTCATAGCTGGATAATGAATGAGCAGACCAAACATTGCACTTGCCCCGAATGTGGTGCAAGGCTTGAAGTCCGCCTTACCTATGTACGCAAGGTTCAGCAGAAACAATACTTTACCGTACTGACACAAGCGGAGAATACCAAGTGTTGCGTATGTACCTGCTTATAGTTGAAATGGAAAAAGGCAGCAAGGCAATGCCTTACGCACTTGAAATCGGGCAGTATTGGTGGAACAAGGACGGACGCAAGGCGGTGGTGGGATACAACGTATTGGGAAGGTATCTTGATGTCTTTTCCTTTGCATCCCCAATGGCTGTCCGGCAAGACAATGTGGCTTACGACCACATATCCTATTGTCCCATGTATCCTAAAATCAAGGTCATCGACACATTGCAAAGGAACGGCTTCAAAGGGGACTTTCACGGCATCGTGCCGACAAAGCTAATCCCTGCACTGCTTTCCGACAACCGTATGGAAACACTGATGAAATTGGGAAGGATTGAACACCTCCGCCATTTCCTTTCCAATCCCCAAGCACTTGACAGATGCTGGAACTCCTATAAAGTCGCCATGCGGAACAAATACGACATTACAGACATTTCATTATGGTGCGACCTCATATATCTGCTTGAAAAATTAGGCAAAGACTTGCGTAACCCACATTTCATTTGTCCGACAGACCTCAAATCTGCACACGACCTGTATATGGAAAAACGGCAAGCCCTTTTGGAACGTGAGCAGGAACAGCAACGGATATTGTGGGAGGCTGAACGGCTGGAGCGTGAACGTAAGCGGCTGGAAGAGATGGAGAAGGAAAAAGAAAACTATATCCAAAAGAAAGCCAAGTTTCTCAACCTCGTGATTTCGGACGGCACAATCATCATAAAAGTGTTACAGAATGTGGACGAGTTCTTCGAGGAGGGAAAAGCCTTGCACCATTGCGTCTATACCAATGCCTACTACAATAGGGATGATACCTTGATACTTTCCGCACGGATAGGCAACAGACGCATTGAAACAATAGAAGTTTCATTGGAAACTCTGAAAGTGGTACAGAGCAGAGGTGTGTACAATTCCAATACCGAATATCACGACCGTATCATCAAGTTGGTGGAGGACAATGCAGACTGATACGGCAAAGGATGAAAAAGGCGGCATAAATGTATAACGACTTAATATTTACAGACATGGACGTAAAAATAGAAAACTTGTTTTTCGGGTGGCATGAAAAGCTGCCCGAAACATTCATCAAACTTGTCAATACGCTGGTATTGACAAGGAATGAAAAGGAAGTAAGGGAAGCAATGGCGACCTTAGCCCAAGACAAGGACTTCAATGACTTCTTCCTCTACGGATTTGGACGCGGGCATTTGTGGGTCAAACAAAAAGGTGTGCCCACCGCTTACGGAAACATGGATTACAGACTTTTAATTGTTGAATTTTAATAGAAAAAACTATGACAACAAGAATGACCATCAACGGAGTAAGTACCTGTCAGACGGCAGGTAAGGAACAATACGAGAAGTTCCAATCGGGTGTCGGAAGAAGAAAACGTACCCTTGTGCAGTATGACTATCGGGAACAGACAAGCGGAGAACTGTTCTCTTGTGTCGCACCCACTCTTGACGAGTGCAGGGAGAAGCGGGACAATTGGTTGAAACGGAAAGGTTACACCTTATAAATATGGGAAACGATGAAAGCGCATAAGACTTTTGAAACGCTGATAGTAAGGTTTGCCGAACCTGTCAGCGAGATTGACAATATATTTTCCGATAGGGATTTTTGGGATGTATCCTCCCTTGAAGAATACTGCAACGATTATGAGAGCACGAGGTTTACCCAAACGGACAAACATACAGCCGTCATTACTTCGGAGTACAATATGGAATGTGTCGTGGAATGGCTCAAACGGCACACCCCGATAGCCGAAATGAAACGGACTTGAAGGCAGGCGGAGCAATCCGCCCGCTACTTTTTACAGTGAGCTTGAGGCGGCACAAAAAGTAGCAAAAATCCAGAGCAAGAATATCCATCAATCAGTTTTCAGGAAGCCGTACCGTACATTGTAATGATGTGTGGTGCGGCTTAAAATGTCAGAAGCGAATTTTATATTCGCTTTTTGCGAATATATCGAAAAGAACCGTATCTTTGTGGTGAAAAACAAACGGACAATGGAAGTCAATTTCAATGAGGAATATTTGCGGCTGTTATACACGGAAGGCGTATCGGACAAGAAGCACCGATACCAGCCACAGATAATCCGCAAATACATACGGGTCATTGACTTGATGATAGAACAACCGGATGTCCTCTCATTGTTGAATTACAATTCGCTGAATTACGAAAAGCTGAAAGGAGACAAAGCCGGACTGTCATCGGTGCGGGTCAATGACCAATATAGGATAGAATTTGAGGAACATATCAGAAACGGGGAAACCGTTGCCACGATATGCAACATAACAGATTTGTCGAACCATTACAAATAACGGATATGGACAAGGAAAAGAATACAGGTATAGAGATGTGCGCCAACAAGCTGACACCGGCTTATCCGACACATCCGGGAGAAATCCTCAAAGAAGAAATCGAGTACAGGGGCATTTCCCAGCGAAAGCTGGCGGCGCAGATGGGCATGCAGTATTCCGTCCTGAACGAGATACTCAACGCCCGCCGCTCTCTGACGGAAAAAGTGCCTTGCTTTTTGAAGCCGCCCTTGGCGTGGATGCCGAACCGCTGATGCGTCTGCAACTGAAATACAACATGCTGACCACCCGGAAGGACAAGTCGTTCATGGAACGGCTGGCACAAGTCCGCAAGGTGGCTGCCATATTATGATTTGAGGTTCTACCGTAATTAGTGTGAGTTAACAATCTCAAAACGTTAATTCGTTAACATTTTCAGGCTCCTCTAAAAGATAAATACGTCAAATAGCCGTGCACGGCTGTGGATTTATATCTCTAATAAGGGATAATTGTTAAAGCACTTTATGTTAACTCACACTAAACCCTGTAGAACCTGATTTGAGAAAGCCACCCTGAACGGATGGCTTTCTTCATCGGTTTCAGAAGTCATGTCGGATAAAGTCAAGTTTCAGGAAACATTCCATTTCCTCCGTTTCCGCATCATACCTCCATTCTCTGCCCTCTACGGCAAGCCATGTGTCAGGACCGAACATATCCAGCACAGGACGGTCATCATATTCATCCGCCCATTCAAAGGCTTCATTCATCGGAATTTTGGACAGGGTGTTTTTGGACGAAGAGCTGATGTCGCATTTGTCAATTCTGATCATATCACCAATGTTCGGAACGGTATCGACTCCCAGACCGGGTGATGTAATAAGGCAATCCTTCAATATCAAATGTAATTTCAGTCATTCTGCTGTTTTTTGAGGTTGATAATGATTTGTATTATTCCGTATTCGCAGGAAAGGAATCGTCCCGTTTGTTGTTGAAATCAAGTTCCAGCACTTGGGACTGTCCATGATTGTCCTCGAATACAATCTCCAGACTTTGCGATTCCGTCGATTGCGAGGTATAATAAAGTCTGAAATTCCCTTTTTCCACCGGGTAGCGGTCGTTGGGAACAAACGGTTCGCCGTCCCTGCCCATACGCAGGACACCCTCTCCGTCATACTGGAAATACCTCACGGTATAGACCGTTCCGGAAAAGTCCCCTTCCGATTTGAGCGTACACCTTATCTCCACCGTATCACCTGCCTTTACCTCTTTCGGGACAGGCATCGTCTCCACAACAAAGGGAAAAGACTGCGTAATGTCCAACTCGTTATTACAGGCGGTCAATAATAGACCGCCCATCACTGCCATATACAGCATCATCAATTTGCTTTTCATACGCTTTCTTTTTACATGATTATACGAATGCCGAAATTCAGAGCCGGGCGGAACAAATCCAAGTCCGTGCCGCCGAGAAAATGCCCCCTCGCCCTCGCAAAAAGGACAAGGTTGTCGGTCACGAAGCCTCCAAGGAGAGCTGCACGCCACTGCCATAGACGAAACGGTTACGGGCATTGAGGCGTGCCCCGTCGGGCAACAGACGGCTGCCGCCGTTCACCTCTTCGTAGCCGAGCGTGGCATAAGCCCCGCCATAGACAAGGAAAGCCTTTCCCAGAGTGGAAAGCAGGTGGAACATGACCCTCCGTCAGCCAAATAGTCACGCACGGGAACCTTCATATCCCCATAGCGGTAATGCTGCCGGCTGTAATTCGCCCCGAAATGATAATAATGGTAATGCTTCAGGTACTTCATGCAGCCGATTCCGGCATTGAAACTGCCGTCCGTGAACATGCCACGTTCCTGCACGGGCACACCGCCCCACAGTTCTAGCCCTCCCTGCGAGGGAAGAAGCCTTTGGGCATTGGCGGTGCCGCCCAGCACGGCCAATGCCATCAGAACAAACAATATCCGTCTCATCAGAATTTCAGTTTGAGGTTATCGATATTCTCGGCACGGATAAGGTCTTCGTTCTCCATGTAGAACGTCATCGTCCGTCCCCCGTTTCTCTCGTAGAGCGTCACCTCCAGCCGCTTGTCCTCCGGCAGCGTGAACTGCTCCAGCACGAACACGCCCCGCTCGTGTTTTCCGCCCTGCACCCATGTCACCTGATTGTATGCCCTGAGCGGTTGCAGGATGCGTTCCTGAATGGCAGTAGCTTCGCCACCTTCTTGTCCACCACCTTGAACGTGATGAAATCCACATTGTAGGGCATGTCCGTATTGTTGCATATGTCGGTATGGAAATAAAGCAGCCCGTTGTGCGTGTAAAGCCCTTTCAGCAGGAACTGCATCCCGAACTGTTTTGCCCCTATGTGCCTGAACTCCCTGCGGTCGTTCTGATATATCGTCCGCATCACTAACTTCACCAGCACGGGCGACTCGTTTCCCAGCTCCTTGAAATAGATGTCCGCCCTGTTCACCGGCAGGTTGCCCGGTCCGGAATGCAGGAAATCCTTCATTTCGATACTCAGTTTCTGCGGCTCGTCGGCATATTTCACGTTATAGGAATAATAGCTGCCGTCGTCGCAGATGACAGCCAAGTTCGTCTCCGTCTCGAAGTCACGGACGGCAGCCTTCACGCGCAGCACGTTCCCCGCATCCTCCGCCTGTCCGGCGATGATGTTCGACGAACCCAAGTCCACATAGCATATGGGAGCCGGAAATATCAGGTGGACGGTCTTCTCGAACGTCACCTCCAAACCGTAGGGAACGACCACACGTCCCGTCGGCACGGAACGGCTCATCCCCTGATACAAGTCCCCGGAGGAAAGGACGGACAATGAATCGGTTTCAGTCTGTGCGAACCCGATCTGCATACTGCAGGCAGCAAAGCATACCGCCATCAAAATTGATTTTCTCATATCTTTACTTCTTTAATTTGATAATTCGTTACTTGGCAGGCATCAACATCAGCCTGTGCCCGCCCTTGAATGTCACCTTGACGGTGCGTATCTTCTTCACGATATAGTTGGAAGTCCCCTGCATCAGCCCTTTGCGGCATCCGCTATAATCTGGTCCTTTGCCGAAGAGGAGAAGGTGAAACTCGTCCCTACGGAACTTCCGACATCCGCCCCGATTTCCTTCAGGGCATCCATCTCCTCCGAGCCGGGGATAAAGACCCCTTCCAGCCCGTCCGTATCGTAGGCGGAGAGTTTTACCGGATAGATGCTCCCGCCTGTCTCGACGGAAGAGACGAGCAGCATCATGCGGTTGCCCGAGAGTTTGCTCCGTGCCGTCAGCAGGGAGTTCTTCGGTATCACGGCATCCCCGATACGCACCGACTCCAAGAGGCGGAGCTGTAATGTCTCGTTGTCCCTTACGGTTGTCGTCCGGTCCACCTTGCAGGCGATGGTGTTCCTTGCCTCCATATCCGACTTGGCAGTCGGCGTATGGAATCCGGTGTTCCGCTCCACGGCATACTCCGCCATGAGTTCCTCGTCCGATAAGGGCTGAGCCAGCGAGGATACAATCGGTTTCCTGTCGGGAACGACCTCAAAGGCAGGTTCGTCGTCCTTGGTTCTTTTCGGTTCGGCTGTTCCTCCGGTGTCATCAACGGGCTGTTGTCCGCCGCCGTTCATCGGCAGGTACTTGGAAGCCATCTGGTAGGACTTCTCCAGCAGGGCAAGCTGCTCGTCCTCCTCGTTACCGGCTTCTTCCATTTCACGTATCTCATTGTTCAGCCGTTCAATTTCCTCACGCATCTCCTCCTTCTCGCATCATAGCCGTTGTCGTAGAAAGATGTCAGTGCTTCAGTCGTTTCCCTGTATTGCCGGACGGAATGGTCGATATGGTTGGTTTCCATATATTCCCCGTTACCGGAGTTTTCTTCGTATTCCCTTGAATCTTCTTCCGATTCTTGCAGTTCGGCAAGTGTGCCGATGGCTCTCTCCCTTTCCTCCTCTTTCTCTTCCGTGTCGATTCATACACCTTCAGTTTGTCTTCCGCCAGATCATTTTCCGCAGCCTGCGGAATGGTGGTGTTGATACCGCTTCCCGACACTTCCGCCTTGCCGTCCTTTCCGGACGGGCGAATATCAGATACATCGAGGCGGCGAACAGTAATCCCAATGAAGCGAATACCATCCCTTTCTTGATCTTTTCGCCTTTCAGCAGCTCTTTAATGTCCTTGCCCATATCCTTTGGTATTTGATGTTTCTTCCTGTATCAGTTCCGGCATCGCGAGCGAATCCGGACGGATGCCGTTTTCGATAAGTGATTCAAAACTCTCCTTTCCTGTCTGATGCCGTCCGGCAGGAAAGCCGAGAGAATGACGGCGGCTGTCAAAATCAGATAGACAACGGAAAGAATGATCAGGACACACCTGCGCTGCGGTTGGGTAAGGCTGTCGCATTTCCGGTGCAGCCTGTTCCCCATATCCTTAAAAATCTTCATGACGGTTATTTTTTAATGGTTTGTAAATCTCTGTTTTCCTTTACGATGAACTTTCCGATGGTGAATCCCTGCGGGTTGTTGTCCGAGCGGACCGAGTTCTCCAATTCGCACTCGGTCACCAGCGAGCGGATGGTCGTGTTGCTGCTTCGGACAATGAACTGCCGTGCAAAGGTCGTGACCCTGTACGGGTGCGTATTGAAGTCGCAGCTGATGGAATCGACCTCGATCCGCTGGTTGATGTTTCCCGAAATGATACGGTTGTAGTACCCTTTCTCCGCCAAGTCCTTGTAATAATTGTAGGGACTCTTGTCGGAAAGCATGAAAGCCCTCTTCATGTTGCCCTCGATGGCATCCTTGTCCGGAGCCAGCGTGAAGAACAGCTCGTGAAAGCGGCGGACATGCTCCCTCGCTTCCACCGGGCGGTTCGCCGCCGCATCCTGCGACAAGGCGAGGATGAGCGACTTCCCGTTGTCCAGCACGTAGATTTTCTCCCGTTGCTCCCTTGCGAAGGAGAACGAAGCGAAGACGGCGCAGACGGTTACCACGCAGCAGAATATGGCGAACAGGAAAACATACAGCCGTATCTGTCTGAACGAAGTCTCGATGTTTGTCAATGATTTGAAATCCATAATAACGAATATTTTATGTTAATGCTTGATGAGTGAACCCTTGATGCGGCCCCCGATATTGCCGGCAATGGCACCTCCTGCGGCTGCCATTCCCTTTCCACCTGTCGCGGCACTTTTCCCGGCAGCCTGTGAAGCGGTGTTCAGATTCCTGCCGTAATTGCCGATGCCGCCTCCGGCTTCCACAATCCAGCCCGCCACCGTCGGCACGGTGAAGAACCCGATGATGCCGATGAGCAGGAAGACGATATAGACCGTGTTACCCATGTCAGGGACAAACGCGGGGTCCTGCAACGCCTCGATGTCGCTCTGCATCATCAGCACCTGTATCTTGGTGAGCATGGCGGAGAAGATGTCCGATACCGGCAGCCAGAGATAGACCGATATGTAGCGGCTGATCCATACAGCCAGCGAACCTGAAGCCCGTCCCATGTGGCGAAAGCGAAGACAATCGGCCCGAGAATGGACAGCACGACCAGAAAGAAGGTGCGTACCGTGTCGATAATCAGCCCCGCCGCCTCGAAGAGCATCTCCAAGAGGGAGCGGAAAGCGTCCCCGATGGCTTTCTTCGCGTTGTGCATGGTACGGTCATAGTACATTCCCGCCATCGTGGCAAGGTCGGACGGCGACCAGCCCAGCTCGTCTATCTGCCGGTCGAACTCCTCGTCCGAGGCAAGATAGGCCGTCTCCGGGTTGCGCATCAGTGCCTCGTATTCCAATTTGTCCCGTTCCTCCTTATACTTCTGGAGGTCGAAAGCCTGCGCCTCCACAATGGAGTGGCAGCCCTCGGCCACCGGGGAAAGCAGCCCGTTGATGCTTCCGAGCACAATGGTCGGAAAGAACAGGATACAGATGCCCAAGCGAAGGGGCGGAGCAACGGATACACGTCTATCGGTTCCGCCCTCGCAAGGCTTGACCAGACACGCATCGCCACATAGAACAAGGCTCCCAGCCCGGCAAGCCCTTTCGCCACGCCCGCCATGTCGGCACACAGGGGCATCATCTCCGTATAGAGATCCCTCAATATCTCGTGTAAATTGCCTACATCCATACTGTAATACTTTTAATGTTTTACCAATATCTGTCGGCAGCCGTCCCGTACAGGTCAAGTACGCGCTGGGTATCGCCAGCTTTCAGGGAACGCAGGTAACTTACCGAGATGTTCTTGTTCGTGTAGTAGCTCACGAGGTTCTTGTAATGCTTCACGTCCCGATATACACGGTCGATAAGGTCCATGCGTTCCTTGTCCGTCATCGAGAGCGTGGAGGGATTGACCACCGTCTTCAGCTCCTTCAGCAGTTCGCTGCTCTCCTCCAGCAGCTTGGAATACCCGAAAGCGATGGAGTTCAGTTCCTTCGGGGTGAAATGCTTGTCGGAGAGCATCTTCTTGTAGGAATTGACATAGATGCCCGTGATGTCCGACACCATCAGGATGGTCTGCTTCACCTTGTAGGCATCCGCCACGAGCGTCTTCACCTCTTTGAGCGCGTCATAGTACTTCTTGCCCTGGTTATAGACCTTCTCGATTTCCTTGAAGCTGTTCAGGGTGTTCTGCACCGTCTTCGATGCCGTGGCAATCTCCTTGACCGTGTTGGCGATGTTCCCCGCGAAGTTCGTGGGGTCGGACACCACCCATTGGGCGTGCAGGCTGCCTGTGGAAAACAGCAGGACAGCCGCCATGACCATAATAATCTTGACTTCATATATTTCCGTTTTAGTGTTACTTCTTTTCCTGTTCCTGTTTCAACTTGGCCCGTTTCTCGTTTGCCAGCTTCCGGATGGCAAGCTCGATGTTCCCACCGTTCCTCTCCATCTCGCATAGAGCCTGACCTTCTCCTTTTCCTCCGTGCTGAATGCGATGTCCTCCTCCGCGCTGACCTCCGTGCCATAGACTGCCGACTGCGTGCCTCCGAGACCGATCCAGACCTCCTTGTACTTCCTTTTCGGGTCGAGGTTCTGGTTGATGGAGAGTATCTGCGAGCGTTCCTTTTCCGTCAGTCCGAGAATGTTCTGTATGATGTCGAACTTGTTCATGTATTTCCGCTGGTCGAGCAGTATCTTGCAGTCCGAGTTGTTAATGATGGATTCCTTGACAATCGGGCTGTTGATGATGTCGTCCACCTCCTGCGTCACCACGACCGCCTCCCCGAAGAACTTTCTGACCGTCTTGAAAAGATAGCGAAGGTATTCCGCCATGCCCTCCTTGCTGATGGCTTTCCACGCCTCTTCCAGCAGTATCATTTTCCGTATTCCCTTGAGTTTGCGCATCTTGCTGATAAAGGTCTCCATGATGATAATGGTCACGATGGAGAGCAGTGTGGGATTTTCCTTGATATTGTCCAGTTCGAAGACGATGAACCTTTTGGTCTGCAAATCAAGCTGTTTGTCCGAGTTGAGCAGGAAATCATAGATACCGCCCTTGTAGTAGGGACCGAGCACCAGCAGGAAGTTGAACAGGTCGAAATATTCTTTCCCGACATTCTCGTCTTCCAGATATTCCCGGAACTCCCCGTCCATGAACTCGTAAAAGGTGTTGAAGCAGCTTTATGCTCCTGTCACGCTTTATCTTGTCCAGATAGAAGGCGATAGCCTGTCCAGCAGCACGTCCTCCGACTTTTCCGGAGACTGGTTCTCCCGTTTCCACAAGGTGAATATGAGCGCCTTGATGCTGCCTTTCTTCTCGATGTCGAACACGCCGTCCTCCACATAGAAAGGGTTGAAGGAAATCGGCTTGTCCTCCTCATAGGAGAGGTATATTCCGTCCTCACCCTTGGTTTTCAAGTTGATCAACTCGCACAGCCCCTTGTAGGAGTTGCCCGTGTCAATCATCAGCACATGGGTGCCCTGCTCGTAATACTGGCGTATCATGTGGTTGGTGAAATAGCTCTTTCCGCTGCCCGACGGACCGAGGATAAACTTGTTGCGGTTGGTGATCACGTTCCTTTCCATCGGCAGGTCGGAAATGTCCAGATGTACGGGCTTTCCGCTCAGCCGGTCCACCATCTTGATGCCGAAAGGAGACAGGGAGTCCTTGTAGTTGGTCTCCGCCGTGAAGAAACACAGGCGGGTCGATGAAGGTATAGAAACTCTCCTCCGAAGGGAAGTCCGCCTCGTTTCCCGGCATCGCCGCCCAGTACAGCGTGGCGGTGTCCACCGTGTTGTGGCGGGGCTTGCACTCCATCATCGCGAGCGCCGAACCCACGTCGTTCTTGATGTGCTTCAGCTCCTCCCGGTCATCGCTCCACGCCAGCACGTTGAAATGGGCACGCACCGAAGTCAATCCCTGCGAGTGCGCCGTGTTCATGTATTCCTCCAGCCATTCCTTGTTTATCTGGTTGGCACGGCTGTATTTGGAAAGCGAGTGCATGTTCCTTGCCTGCTTCTCGAAGCGGCTCAGGTTCTCGCTGCTGTCGTCGATGAAGATGTACTGGTTGTAGATGTGGTTGCAGGACAGCAGCAGACCCACCGGTGCGGCGAATGAGAGCTTGCAGTCCGAGCGGTCTGTTGAAAGACGCTCGTAGCGTATGTCCGTCGATACGTTTGCCGGCAGGTCGTCCGTGTCGGACAGGGTGTGCAAGCAAAGGATGTTGTCGCCCACACGCACCTCGTCCGCTCCGAGCCGGATGTCCTCCAATGAGGCGTGCTTTTCCCCGCACAGGGTGAAATAACGGTCAAGCAGTCCCGGAGCGTCGCCGTTTCCGGCAATCTCCTCCGCCGTCAGTCGTGTCAGGGTGAAATAGCCCGACACGTTCATGATGTGCTGGAACTGCTCGACCGCTTCACGGAATACCATGACTTCCTCGTTCTCCTGCAATTCCTTCGGTATGATGTTTCCCCTGCACAGCGTGGAGAAATTGCTCTGCTGCATCATCCGGTGGCGGTTGGTCTTCGTGATGAACACATAGACCGTATGGTTCAGGAACGGACGCTCGTTGAAGTGCAGTTCGTTGGCACGGCTGAAGAACCCATGTCGGGGTCCGACGTGTCTGCCTTGTACCGTTCCGTGATGAACAGGTCCTGCTTGTGTACGATGCTGTAGTTGGGCAATACCTTGATCGCCTTGTGCACGTGGAGTGCATGGCTTCATATTCCTCTCCGGTGATGGTGAACAGTTCCGGCATCTCCACACGGAAGGCGGCGGTGATGTCCGCATCCTTGGAGACGATGTAGCCGTTCTCGATGGAGAGCAGCGGAAATTTCTGTTCCAATGTGGAAACCTTATGTCTGTTTATCATGTCGTCTGTAATTGAATAGGTGGAACACTGTCTTGCGGTTCACTAAGAATTTCGGGTGGTAGCCGAGGGCGGCACGCTTCATCAGCCCGTGCTGCCCGTACTTGCGGTTCAGGGCGAAGTCTGCCATACCACCAACGTGCAGCCGGCGAGGCAGAGGACGAGGCACAGCACCTGATCCGCTCCGCAGAGGTAGAGGATGACGGTGAGGATGAACACCGCCAGCAGCCCCCGGCAAAGATGAACAGGTATTGCGCCTTCAGTCCCTTGAACTCGACCGACCGTCCCACGCCCTTGTTTACTTCCCATTTTGCCATAGCCTTACAGGAAGAATGAACGCAGGATGGTGGCGGCTACAATCAGGAAGATACATGCGCCGAACCATGACGCTGCCGTCTTGGAGGTGTCGGGATCTCCCGAACTGAACTTGTTGTACACCTTGATTCCCCCGATAAGCCCCACGACCGCACCGATGGCGTAAATCAGCTTGGTGGCGGGGTCGAAATACCCGGTAATCATCTGGGTGGCTTCCTGAATGCCAGCCATCCCGTTGCCCTGCGCACGGCTGCCGCCACTGTTATGTACAGCAGGAGCATGGAAAGTGAAATTTTCTTCTTCATACGCTTCAATTATTGATGATGTTTATAAAAAGTCTTCAAGTGACATGCTACCGGAATCCATTTCAGCAGCATCTTCTCTTTCTGTTTTAGGGATTGGATTTTCCTGTTCCGCAATCAAACGCAGCAGTTCCCTGTTCCGCTTCTCCGCCTTTTCCTCGTTCTCTTTCAGCACACGCAGGAACTCGCTGCCGTCAAGTTTGGCGAGGACGGTCTTGATTTCTTCCTGTTCCTCTTCCGGAATGTCTTCCGCTCCGTGTGCTTTCTGCAGCTTGGCAATCTCACGGGTGACAAGACCGGAACTGTCCAAGCGGATGTCCTCCTTTACCGCCAGCAGCAGGTCTTCCATTTCAATTTCCTCCTCGTCCACCTCGTCCGTGTCGGGCTGGAACTCTTCCCCGATTTCCGGACTGTCGTCCTCCGGCTCTTCCGTGGGTTCTGGCGGATTGCCGGACTGTTTTTCGGAAGCCTTTGACGGCTTCTGTTCCATATCTTCCCAGAATATCCGTGTCTTGGTCTTGCCCATGACCGAGACTTCTTCCGTCTTTTCAGCTTCATCGGGTTGTTCCTCCCGCTTTTTATTTTCGGAGGAGGACAGGCGTGCCAGCAGGGCGATGTTCAGTACCGCCACCGCCATGACCATAATCAGTACAAGCATTGTCGTATCCATAGGCATCAGAGGTTGGGGATTGTCGGTTTGCGTATCTTCTCCGCCGTCGCCTCGTTAATCAGCGTGCGGTAGGTCTGGAGGTGGTCCAGCAGGATATTCTCGATGAACGAGGAAAGCGTTGTCCGGCTTTCCAAGTCATAGAGCACCCTGCGTAGGATGTCGAGCGTGGTACGGTTCATCGAGAACGACACCCGGAAATCATACGGGCGGTTCATGAGAAATCTACGCCCGTATTCTTCCACGTCCATAAGGACGGTATTGCTGTCAAGTTTCCGGTCGATAACCAGCGGACTGCCTTCCGAACGGTTTGCGTATTTTTTCTGTTTCCCCGTTTTCTTTTCGGAAGCAGTTTCCTCTTTGGCTTTTTTTGCGGGTGTTTCTTCTTCCGGCTTCGGGTCGAAGTCGTCCAAGGAAAAACCATTGTCGGAGCAGCCGCCTTCCGCCATCTGCTTGATGCGGGCTTCAAGTATTCCTTTTGCGTCATTGCTGTCCATAGGCTTTCAGTTTTAGCAGGTTTGTCAGTTCTTCGGCAAGGCGGTCGATGCCGCTGTCCGCGAGCAGTTCCTTTTCCGGAGCCATGTAAGTGGAGCGGAATATCCCGCCCATGTTCATGGCAATCTCCCTGCTGAACTTTACCGAGCGTGGCAGACGGGTGGACAGCATACCGAGATTGCGGGAGGCGATCTCCTTGTCATAGAAGTCCATGATGCGCGGGCTGACCCGGCGGTCCACCTTGTTCCACAGCATGAATATCTGCCTGATACGGCTTCCGGAGAGCATCACGCCCATATCCCGTACGGTCATGGCATAGGCCATGCAGGAAGCCAGCGACTGGAGGTCGGCTTCTATCGGGAGATGATATAGTCCATCTCCAGGGCCAGCGAGAGCAGTTCCGTGCTGTCGGAGCGTCCCGGCAGGTCGTACAGCACCACGGTAATCTTCTCCTCCGGGTGTTCTGCAAGGTATTTGTCCGCCGTCTGCAAGGTTCCTCCGGTTTGGCTTTCAGCACCCGGTAGGAGCGTTTGCCCGTCTTGCGGATATAGTCTCTCAGTTTCTCCTGCAAGGCGGGGCTTTCCTCCACGGCAGCCTTGTCCCGCTCCCGTAGGCGATAGAAGCTGTGTTGGGCATAGTCGCAGTCCACCACCAGCAGGCGGATGTCCTTCTCGTAATAGAGGTAACCCGCCAGCACTTCCGCTATGGTACTTTTTCCGACCCCGCCCTTCTGCGATCCGAAGCCGATGCGGAGCGGTCCGTCCGTTTCTTTTCCTGTATTCATGTCGTCATCTTTTGATACGGTTATTCATTCCGTATGCCCACGGGCATACACACGTTCATTCATTCACACGTGCAGACGTGCAGCCGTTCAATTGTGCAGTTGTGCTTGCACGTGTTTGTGCAGTCATGCAGCCGTTCATTCATTCACTCATTCATGCACAAATGCACTCATGGATGCGTGAATAAAATGGTTCACTTGGTCCTGCATTCCTGCGTTCACGGATGCAAATAAACAGGTAAAAATCCATGTATTCATACACTCGTGGAATATGGGGGCAAATGGTGGAAAATAGGGTAATTGCAGGATGTAAGTGCTTTGATATAAAGCAGGTAACTTTGCGGCGGAGCTTTTTGAAAGTGTCTTCCTGTCCGTCCGAAAGCCGGACCGCAGGGAGGACTTTACCCGCTTTCCGTGTATCTGTTGGCAAGGTGTGTTTTTGTCCGACAAAACAGGGTTTGTCCGACAAAAGACCTTGCTCCGTGCGGAGGGCGGGACTGCTCCGAAGTCGCAGTTTTAATAAATGAGCAGAGCATATGAAAAAGAAAGCCACTACGCCGTCTTATCGGTATTATATCAGGTTGTCGGAACAGGAAAACGCGGATTTCCTCTCCCTTTACGAGCGTTCTGGTACCAAAAGCAGGTCGGATTTTATCCGTTCGAGGATATTTTCCAAGCCGTTCAAGGTCATTACGGTAGACAAGTCCGCCGTGGATTTCTGTAACCGGCTGACGGAAATCAACGCACAGATCCGCAAAATCGGGGTGTTGTATAACCAGACGGTACGGGCGATAAACAGTTACCACTCGGCGAAAGTGGCGCACACGCTGTTGGAAAAATTGGAGAACTGTACGGCAAGATTGCAGGAACAGCTGGACAAATCCACCGCCCTTGCCGAAGAAATGAGAGGAAGATGGTCGCAAAAATAAGCTCCACGGCAAACCTTAGCGGTGCGCTCGGCTACAATTTCAGGAAGGTGTCGGCGGGGGAAGCAAAGGTGTTGCTCGCCTCCGGCATCAGTCTGGACACGGACGGCAGCACCTCGATGGAGCGTGCCTTGGAGGATATGGAACTGCTGCTGCCTCTCACGATGCGGACGAAGAAGCCGGTATTCCATGCCTCGCTGAATCCGCATCCCGATGACAGGCTGTCGGATGAAGAATTAGCGAAGATTGCCTCGTATTATATGAAACAGCTCGGTTACGGCAGCCAGCCCTACATCGTATTCAAGCACAGCGACATCGAGCGGAAACATATACACATCGTTTCCCTGCGTGTGGATTCCGAAGGGAACAAAATCAACGACAGTTTCGAAAGGAGACGGAGCAAGCGGATAACCGATGAGATAGAACGGCTGTGGAATCTGAAACCTTCCACCCGGCAGGAGATAAAAGCGGACAGGCAGCCGGAACCGGAGAATACCGACAACGGAAATGTGAAGAAGCGGATTGCAAAAGCGTATCCTCCGTGCTGGACAGATACCGCTTCCAGTCACTCGGAGAACTCAATGCCGTGCTCGCTTCCTGTAATATAACGGCAGAGGAAGTGGCGAAAGAGAAGAACGGCAGACGCTACAAGGGCATTGTCTATTCCGTTACAGACGATACCGGAAAGAAACTGACCGTACCGATAGATGCCGGGGAACTCGGCAGAGGGTTCGGCTACAATGCCCTGCAAAACCGTATGGACGCTTTCAAGGCGGAGTTTTCCCCATACCGTGCACGCTTCCGCAAGGCTGTCCGAATGGCGATGTGCGGAAATCCCGACCGTAAAAAGTTTGTCCGACTTATGGAAAAGCAAGGCATTTCCGTCCTGTTCCGTGAGAACGAAGCCGGAAGGATATACGGCATCACTTTCATTGACACTAAAAACGGTGTGGTTGCCAACGGCTCGCGGCTCGGGAAAGGATATTCCGCTTCCGTGTTCAACGGGTATTTCAACGGCACGGGCGATAATCCGTTCCTGAATGTTTCCACACAAAACGATAATCGGCAGGAACAACCTGTAACGGAAGAAAGCAGAGGTGACGACATTATCGCCGGAATAGCGGACGGGCTTTTGGATATGCCGACGGCACAGAGCATTGACTACAAGGAAATGGCATTCCAAAAGAAGATGCGCAGGCTGCATTCGGGGAAAACGAAAAGAAGAAAACTATAACATACATATAATAATAGAAGATTTATGTCACAGGAAGAAGACGATTTGAGGGGATTGGCGAAGGTCATGGACTTTATGCGTGCCATATCCATCCTGTTTATGCTGGTGCATTGTTACTGGTTCTGCTACGGCGCATTGAAGGAATGGAATCTCACGCTGGAACTGGTAGACAAGATACTGATGAACTTCCAGAGGAATACCGGGCTGTTTTCCTCCATCCTTTGGACGAAACTGTTCATTGTGCTGTTTCTCGGTTTGTCCTGTATAGGGACAAGGGGCGTGAAGAACAGCAAGATTACATGGTCGAAAATATCGGTCGCATTGTTCTTCGGCTTTGTGCTGTTCTTCCTCAATTTCGTATTGCTGGAACTGTCCTACGGGGCGGTACTGTACATGTTCACCTTGTCGGTGGGTTACATCCTGCTGCTGATGGGCGGCACGTGGATAGGCAGGTTATTGAAGGACAATCTGATGGAGGATGTGTTCAATATGGAGAACGAGAGCTTCATGCAGGAGACCCGGCTCATGGAGAACGAGTATTCGGTCAACCTGCCCACACGCTTCTATTACCGGAAGAAGTGGAACAACGGCTGGATAAACGTGGTGAACCCGTTCCGTGCCACCATCGTGTTGGGTACGCCCGGTTCGGGAAAGTCGTATGCGGTGGTGAACAATTTCATCAAGCAGCAGATCGAGAAATCTTTTGCCATGTATATCTACGATTATAAGTTCCCGGACTTGTCGGAAATCGCTTACAATCATCTGCTTAAACATGCTGACAGCTATGAGGTGAAGCCCTCGTTCTATGTGATAAACTTCGATGACCCGCGGCGCAGCACCGTTGTAATCCCATCAATCCCGACTTCATGTCGGACATCTCCGATGCATACGAATCCGCCTATACCATCATGCTCAACCTGAACCGCAGCTGGATCCAGAAACAGGGCGACTTCTTCGTGGAATCGCCGATTATCCTGCTGGCAGCCATCATATGGTATCTCAAAATCGTTGAAGGCGGGAAGTATTGCACGTTTCCCCATGCCATCGAGTTCCTGAACCGTCCGTATGCGCAGATATTCCCCATACTGACCTCGTATCCGGAGCTGGAGAACTATCTCAGTCCCTTTATGGATGCTTGGGAATCGAATGCGCAGGACCAGCTCCAAGGCAGATAGCAAGTGCGAAAATTCCTCTGTCAAGAATGATTTCACCGGCTCTTTACTGGGTGATGACAGGCGATGATTTCTCGCTGGACATCAACAATCCGAAAGAACCGAAGATACTTGTGGTTGGCAATAATCCCGACCGGCAGAATATCTATTCGGCTGCGCTCGGTCTGTATAACTCCCGTATCGTGAAGCTGATAAACAAGAAGAAGCAGTTGAAGTCGTCCGTCATCATAGACGAGCTGCCCACGATTTATTTCCGTGGGCTTGACAACCTGATTGCCACGGCACGAAGCAACAAGGTCGCCGTCTGTCTCGGCTTTCAGGACTTCAGCCAGCTTACCCGTGACTATGGGGACAAGGAAAGCCGCGTGATACAGAATACGGTCGGTAATATTTTCAGCGGTCAGGTGGTCGGTGAAACGGCGAAGAACCTATCGGAACGCTTCGGCAAGGTGTTGCAGAAACGGCAGAACATGACTGTCAGCCGCAATGACACTTCGTTTTCCTACAACACGCAACTGGACAGCCTCATTCCGGCAAGCAAGATTTCCATCCTCACGCAGGGCATGTTCGTGGGTGCGGTCAGCGACAACTTCAACGAGCGTATCGAGCAGAAGATTTTCCATGCGGAGATTGTAGTTGACTCGGCAAAGGTGTCGGCGGAGATGAAGCAGTATAAGAAGATTCCGGTCATTGCCGAGTTTACCGACAAGGACGGAAAGGATATTCTCCGGGAAACCATAGACGGCAACTACCGCCGGGTGAAGCAGGAGATTATTGCCCTTGTCGAAAGCGAGACGGAACGCATCAAGGCAGACCCGGAACTGAGCAAGTTATTGGATAAGAAATCATAAAGAAAGCGATGAATGGCATCAATAAAAGTAAAATTCAGACCCTCCAGCGTGAACGACCGGGAGGGAACCATCTATTATCAGGTGATACATGAGAGGGTAATCCGCCAGATACGGACGGAATACCGGGTATTCAAGGAGGAATGGAACATGAAGGCGGCAGCGTCAGGCATCCGATTCCGGAAAGCCGCAGGAACTACCTGCAAGCGGTAGAGGCGGGCATCCGTATGGATGTGGAGCGTATGAGGCGGATTATCTCCGACTTTCTGACCGGCAGATCGGAATTCACGGCGGACGAGCTGGTGGCGGAGTTTGCCGAGCGGACCGGAGCGCAGTCTTTCTTCAACTTCATGCAGGGGCGGATCATCCAACTGAAATCGCAGGGCAACCAGCGGACATCGGAAACCTATACGGCAACGCTTCACAGCTTCAAGGAATTCTTGGACGGCAAGGATGTGCAGTTCGACCGTGTTGATACGGACTTGGCGGAAGCCTACGAAAACCATCTGAAGAACAAGGGTATCTGCCGAACACCATCTCATTCTATATGCGTATCCTGCGGGCGGTGTATAACCGTGCGGTGGACAAGGGAATTACCCGGCAGAACTATCCGTTTAGGAATGTATATACGGGTGTGGAGAAGACCCTAAAGAGAGCCATATCACTAAAAGCCATCAAGAAAATCAGGGAACTGGACCTGTCAATGCAGCCGGAGCTGTGTCTGGCACGTGACCTCTTCCTGTTCAGCTTCTACACACGGGGCATGTCCTTCATCGACATGGTTTATCTGAAGAAAAGCGACCTTAAAAACGGCATCCTGTCTTACCGCAGGCGCAAGACCGGGCAACTGCTGACCATCGCATGGGAGAAATGTATGCAGGAAATCATCGAAAGGCATCCCGTTGTCGAGGGCAGCATTTACCTGCTTCCCGTTATCCAGCCCGGAACGGACGAACGGAGACAGTACAAGAACGCTTCCGCACGCATCAACAAGCATCTGAGGAAATCGGTGAAATGGTCGGACTGTCCACACCCCTGACGATGTATGTCAGCCGCCATTCATGGGCGAGTGCAGCAAAAGAGAAGAAAATTCCTCTGTCTGTCATCAGTGAGGGTTTGGGACATGACTCGGAGCTGACCACCCGCATTTATCTGGCATCCTTGGACACGGCGGAAATTGACCGGGCGAACAGTCTGATTCTGCGTGCCTTGCAAAAAGACAACCCTTGAAATGAAAATCTGTTTGTTTAGCAAAATAAAGAATCTCTTGGCAAGAGATTAGCTTGTTTTATAACTCGTTGATAATCAGATATAAATGGGGGGGTAAAATAGAAGTTGCTAAATAACCGTTGAAAATCAGAGAAATAAAAAGGTCGGATATGCTTTGTAATTGCCACTTTTTTAGTACTTTTGCGCTTGTCGGTGTATCTCTTGCCAAGAGATACATTCCCAATCCTCCCGAAAAGGTGTGGAGCGGGGATGTAATGGAAAGTGTGTATTCAAACATATAATCAATGTAAATATCTGAAAATAAAAGAAATACACGCTACGCCAAGCCCCGAAGGTATGTCTTGACCTGTCGTTTATGGAAGTCCAGCAAACTCAAAATACAGCGATTGAAAAAACGGAAGAGATTACGGGATCAAAGGAACCGCTCCTTTGGTACGCCATGCGTGTGACCTATCGGCGCGAACTGTTTGTTAAAGGGAAACTCGAAGCGGAGGGGATGGAATGTTTCTGCCCCATGTGTTACGAGGTACAGACCGTCGGCAAGCGGAAAGTGCGTTCGCATGTTCCTGCCGTTCATAACCTGCTGTTTGTCCGTGCCGGGGAAGAGCGGCTGAAACAGTTCAAACTCCGTGTCCCTTATCTGCAATACATGACCCGACAGCTGGACGGGAAGAACAGGATCATCACCATTCCCGACCGCCAAATGGCGCAGTTCATGGCGGTGGCTTCCGCAGAAAACGACAAGCTGATCTATCTGAAACCCGAAGAGATAAACCTCGCCAAAGGCACGAAGGTGCGTGTCATCGGTGGGGCATTCAATAATGTGGAAGGAATATTCGTGAAAGTGAAGGGTGTGCGCAGCCGGCGTGTCGTGCTGCTGGTGGAAGGTGTCACGGCGGTTGCCCTGACGGAAGTATCACCCGACCTGCTCGAAGTGCTGAAATGAAACTTGACATGACTGAATTTCTGTTCTATGGCGGCAACCTTGTATTAGCTGCCTCTTGGGAATGTTCATCATCCCCAAGATACTTCTGATTTCCTACAAGAAGAAACTGTTCGATTTGCCGGACGGGCGTAAGGTGCATACCATGCCAATACCCCGGTTAGGAGGACTGTCGTTCTTCCCGGTCATACTGATTACGCTCTGCATGACGATGGGGATATGTTATTTTTCAGGCGTGCATATCCACCCGGACGATTCAGTCCGTATGCTCTACTCATTCTGCTTTCTGGCTGTGGGCTGTATGCTTCTTTATCTGGTAGGTGTGACGGACGACCTGATTGGTGTAAGCTACCGTTACAAGTTCCTCTGCCAGATTGCGGCGGCACTCCTCTTGTCTCTTTCGGGGGAATGGCTCAACTCACTCGGCGGTCTGCTCGGCATACACGCTCTTCCTCCGTCTGTCGGCATGGCGATTACGGTTTTCATTGTCATCTACATCACCAATGCCATCAATCTGATAGACGGCATCGACGGGCTGGCATCGGGACTGAGCTGCATCGCTCTTGCCGTATTGGCGGTCATGTATGCCCTCCGTGGCGAATTTATCTATGTCGTGCTGTCCCTGTCCACCTTGGGAATATTGATACCGTTCTGGTTCTATAACGTGTTCGGCAATGCCCGCAGGGGACACAAACTGTTCATGGGCGATGCGGGGAGCCTGACCTTGGGATATATCCTCAGCATACTGGTCATCCATCTGAGCGCAGCTCACCCATCGGAAGGGAAAGCGGAAGCATCGGATATGGTCATTGCCTTTTCCACGCTGCTCGTGCCGCTGCTGGATGTCGCCCGTGTGGTCCTCCACCGGTTGCGCAACCACAAGAACCCGTTCCTGCCGGACAAGAATCATATCCACCACAAGCTGATACGTGCCGGGCTTCGGTACGGAGCACGATGGTGTGTATCCTGCTGATTTCGCTGCTCTTCATCGGAATGAACCTGTGCTGGTGGACTTATTGGACATCAATGTCCTCTTGATAGCGGACATCGTCTTGTGGACATTCATGCACCTTGCCATCAATCATAGAATCAGCATAAAGGAGAAAAGCAAGGTCAGACAGACCGTATGACAAATGAATACCGATTAAAAATAACGACAATGAATATAAAGAAAGCTATTCGCCGCATCTCCGCGGCATTCCGTCCTCTCGCCGTATTTGCCGGAGGACTTCTGTTTTTGGCATCATGTTCGGCTACGAAAGAGATAGCCTATTTTCAGACTTGCGTCCGGGAGAGACCGAACTCCGTATCACCGACCCCGTAGAGATTACCCTGCGTCCGAAAGACAAGATTTCCATTCTGGTAAACAGCCGTGACCCGTTGCTGGAAGACCTGTTCAACCTGCCCATCGTATCAAGACAGTTGGGGCTTACTCCCACCACAGGCAATTCGGCGACGACAGGCTACCGGAGCAATCAGGGCATTGCAGGCTATACCGTGGATGCGGAAGGACAGATAGACTTTCCCGTGTTGGGCAAGATCAAGGTAGGAGGAATGACCCGTGAAGAGGTCGCTGCCTTCATCAAAAAGGAACTGGTCGGCAAGAATTTGGTGAAAGACCCGGTCGTGACGGTCGAGTTCATGAACCTGACCGTCTCCGTAATGGGCGAAGTGGCACATCCGGGACGGTACAGCATCGACAAGGATAATGTGACCGTGCTTGACGCACTCAGCATGGCGGGCGACCTGACCATCTACGGCAAGCGTGAAAAGGTACTGGTGCTCCGTCAGGAAAACGGCAAGCAGCGTATATACGGCATCAACCTGTGTTCGGGCGAGCATATCTATTCCTCTCCGGTATATTATCTCCAGCAGGGGGATGTGGTCTATGTCGAGCCGAACAGCGTGCGTGCCCGTCAGTCCACGGTGAACGGGAACAACATCCGCTCAACCTCGTTCTGGGTTCCATCGCTTCGTTGCTGACCTCCGTCTGCATCCTGATATTCAACTAATCACTTGCTTTCCTGTAATACATATAATATAGCATTTATGGCTACCAACAATACAACGAATACTACTGTCCGCACGGCACAGAAGGATGATTTCATCCGTTTGCAGGACTTGTTTTACCTGTGCCTCGCCAAATGGTACTGGATTGTGATTTCTCTGGTCATCACCATCGGCATCGCCTTGTCTATCTGCTGACAACTCCGCCGTCCTATACCCGTTCCGCTTCCATCCTGATCAAGGAGGATGCCAAGGGGAATGCGATTTCTGGCGACATCAGCTCCACCTTTGCCGATATGGGACTGTTCCAGTCGAGCACCAACGTGAACAACGAACTCATCTCGCTCCGTTCCCCTGCCGTTATGCTTGACGTGGTGAAACGGCTGCATCTGGACATTAATTACCGTACCGACGGTACATTCTATAAAAGGACGCTCTACGGAAGCGAACTGCCCTATACCGTTTCCTTTCCGAAAATCACCGACAGCGAGGCGGTCAGCCTTACCATGAACGTAAAGGATGACGGTGTGGTTACTCTTCAGGACTTCATATATTATCGTAACGGAGAAGAACAGGAGGACAATGCCACCGTCGTTTCGGGTATGCCGGGCGATACGCTCCGGACTCCCGCAGGTCTTGTCATCGTAACCCCTACGCCGTATCGGGACACCGCAGAAAAGCGACCCTGTACATTACCCGAACCCCGCTTCACTCGGCTGTGGAGAACTGTTCGCAGAATCTGACCGTGTCGCTCAGTGACGAGAAAGCGACAGTCATCAATCTGTCTTATGTGGATGTATGCATCCAACGTGCGGAAGACCTGTTGAACACGCTGATTTCTGTCTATAACGAGAACTGGGTAAAGGACAAGAACCAGATAGCCGTCAGCACCTCCATGTTCATCAACGACCGTCTCGGTGTCATCGAGGGCGAACTCGGCAATGTGGACGAAAATATCTCCTCCTTCAAGAGCGAGCACCTGTTGCCCGATGTGCAGGCCGCCTCCAACCTCTACATGACGCAGAGCAGTGAGACTTCCTCGAAGATTCTCGCATTGAATACCCAACTTTCGATGGCACGCTATATCCGTGGTTATCTGACCTCCTCCAACGGTCAGAATCAGTTGCTACCAGCCAATTCCGGACTGGAGAGTGCAAATATCGAAAAGCAGATTTCCGACTACAACGCCATGCAACTCCAGCGTAACAGTCTCGTGGCAAACAGTAGCGAACAGAACCCCTTGGTGCAGGATCTCGACCAGTCCCTGAAAGCATTGCGTGGTGCGGTGGTCATCTCCATTGATAACTTGATTACCTCACTGAACACGCAGATACGGAGCTTGCAGCAGAACGAGAAGGAAACTACCGGCAAGATAGCCGCCAGCCCTGATCAGGCAAAATACCTGCTTTCGGTAGAGCGTCAGCAGAAAGTCAAGGAGGCCTTGTACCTCTTCCTGTTGCAGAAGCGTGAAGAAAACGAACTCTCGCAGGCATTCACCGCCTACAACACCCGCATCATCACTCCGCCGACCGGCAAACTGGAGCCGACCGCCCCTATCAAACGGAACATCCTTTAGTCGCCTTTGCCTTGGGGCTGCTGATACCGGTCGTGATTATCTTCCTGAAGGAGAACATGGACACGGCGATACGCGGACGTAAAGATATTGAAGGACTGACCTTGCCCTTTATCGGAGAAATCCCACAAAGCAACGGAAAAAAGCGCAGATTCTTCGCTTCCAAGAGAAAGGAGGATGGCATTTGATAGCCGTGAAAGAGAAGAACCGGAATGTCATCAACGAGGCGTTCCGTGTGGTGCGTACCAACCTCGAATTCATGGCAGGCAAGGAAGGCTCGCGTGTCATCATGCTCACCTCCTGCAATCCGGGCAGCGGAAAAACCTTTATCTCCGCCAACCTCGCATTGAGCCTTGCCATCAAGGGTAAGAAAGTGCTTGCCATCGACCTCGATTTGCGCAAGGCATCGTTGAGCGGTTATGTGGATTCCCCGAAGAAAGGTATTGCGGATTACCTGAGCGGACATGCGGACAGTCTGGAGAGCATCGTCGTCAAGGGCAGCCTGCACGAACATCTCGATGTTATCCCTGTGGGTACGATTCCGCCGAACCCGACGGAACTGCTCTTTGAGGCGGGCTTGGAGAAAGCGTTGGAAGAGTTGAAGAAAAAATACGATTATATCTTCATCGACTGTCCTCCTGTGGAAATCGTGGCGGACGCTTCCATCATCGGCAAAATGGCGGACTACACGCTGTTCATTGTCAGGGCAGGATTGCTTGATAAGTCCATGCTCCCCGTCATCGAGAAATACTATACAGACAAGAAATACAACGGACTCTCCCTTCTGCTGAACGGCACGGAAAACTATGCCGGAAAATACGGCTATCACCGTCATGGATACGGGTATGGCTATGGCAATTATGGGGGGTATTTGGATTGATTATCAATGATTAAACTAACCTTTCCTTGGTTTAAGTCCAAACGAAGCTGCCTTGCAACCAGCGGCCTCTTAGAGGGTTTTACGGACTTCCATTGCCACCTGCTTCCCGGTGTGGACGAGGTGTGCGGACAATGAAGAGTCGTTGGAAATTCTTGCCGAGTATGAAAAGTACGGCATCCGTGAGGTGTGGCTCACTCCGCACATCATGGAAGATATTCCCAATACCACCGAAGCGTTGAAAGAAAGATTTGCGGAATTGCAACAGGCTTACAAGGGCAACCTCACGTTGCATCTGGCTGCCGAGTATATGCTGGACAGTCTTTTCAACGAACGCTTTGAACAGAATGATTTGCTGGCAATCGGAACTGGCGGGAACGGTCTTTTGGTCGAGACCTCATACTACAATCTGCCGATGGACTTTTACGACACCTTGGAGAAAATCAGGAAGAAAGGTTTCCATCCCGTTCTTGCCCATCCTGAACGCTACCGCTACATGGACAAGAAAGACTATCTGAAATTGAAGTCAATGGGCGTAAAGTTCCAGATGAACCTCTTTTCCCTTGTCGGAGCATACGGAGAGAAAGCATTGTACAAATGCCGTATGCTGCTCGCTGAAGAAATGTACGACCTTGCCGGAACGGATACCCACAACCTTATGATGTTCAGCAGGTTCGTGGCGGAAAAGAAACTGTCGAAAGAAGAATGCAAAAGACTGATTACTTTGAAAAAATAACAAACTCGATATGAATATAGCAATAGTAGGAACAGGTTATGTCGGCTTGGTTTCGGGAACATGTTTCGCCGAAATGGGTGCGGATGTGACCTGTGTGGATGTCAATCAGGAAAAGATAGACAGCCTTCTGAAAGGAATAGTCCCCATCTATGAGCCGGGACTTGACGAAATGGTGAAACGGAATGTGACCGCCTGTCGTCTGCATTTCACCACAGACTTGAAATCATGCCTTGACAGCGTAGAGGTCGTATTCTCCGCTGTCGGTACGCCTCCCGATGAAGACGGTTCGGCTGACCTTCAGTATGTGCTTGCCGTAGCAAGGGAATTCGGGGCGAATATCAACAAGTACACAGTCCTTGTGACAAAATCCACCGTTCCGGTCGGTACTGCAATGAAAGTCAAGGCTGCCGTGCAGGAGGAACTGGACAGAAGAAGTGAAAAATAGAGTTCGATGTCGCATCCAATCCTGAATTTTTGAAGGAAGGTGCGGCAATCAGCGACTTCATGACCCCGGACAGAGTAGTCGTGGTACAGAGAGCGAAAGGGCGCAGAAAATCATGTCACGTCTCTACAAGCCTTTCATGCTGAGCGGAGAACGAATGATATTCACGGATATACCATCGGCGGAAATGATAAAGTATGCCGCCAATTCGATGCTCGCCACTCGCATATCGTTCATGAACGACATTGCCAACCTATGCGAGAAAGTCGGGGCGGATGTGAACATGGTACGAAAAGGTATCGGAAGCGATACCCGAATCGGCAAGAAGTTCCTCTATCCGGGCTGCGGATACGGAGGCTCGTGCTTCCCGAAAGACGTGAAGGCTCTCATAAAGACCGCAGAAAAGAGCGGCTACGACATGAAAGTATTACGTGCCGTAGAGGAGGTGAACGAGCGACAGAAATCCATTCTCTTTGACAAGTTGGCACAACATTATGCCGGTAATCTGAAAGGAAAGACCGTCACGCTGTGGGGACTGGCATTCAAGCCGGAGACGGACGACATGAGGGAAGCTCCGGCTTTGGTACTGATAGACAGACTGGCGGTGGCAGGATGTACGGTCAAGGTGTATGACCCGATTGCCATGCAGGAATGCAGACGCAGAATCGGAGATAAGGTAATCTATTGCTATGATATGTATGAGGCGGCTCTTGATTCCGATGCGCTGTTGCTTGTAACGGAGTGGAAACAGTTCCGTTTGCCAAGTTGGGCTGTGTTGAAAAAGACGATGAATACACCTCTTGTCATTGACGGGCGCAATATCTACGACCGTAAGGATTTGTTGGAAATGGGATTTGCCTATATGTGTATCGGTAAATAAGAAAGGATGAAGTTATGAAGATTTTGGTTACCGGTACAGCAGGATTTATAGGATTCCATTTGGTTCGTAGGCTTGCAGAAAGAGGCAATGAAGTAGTCGGCATAGATAACATCAATGACTATTATCCTGTCAGTCTGAAATATGCCGGCTTCGGGAATGTGGCATAGCGGAGGAAAGATAGTACAAGGACATACGGTACAGAGCGACCGATATGCCAGTTACCGTTTTGTCCGTATGGATTTGCAGGACAAGGCTGCACTTGAAAGACTGTTCGAGGTGGAAAAGTTCGATGCGGTGATGAACCTTGCCGCCCAAGCGGGGGTACGCTATTCCATTGAAAATCCTTTGGCATATATAGACAGCAACATTGTCGGTTTGCCAATCTTCTGGAAGCGGTACGGCACAACCCTGTAAAACATTTCGTATATGCCTCGTCAAGTTCCGTCTATGGAGCAACACCAAGACACCGTTTGCAGAAAGCGACAGCGTGGACAGTCCCGTTTCGCTCTATGCCGCCACAAAGAAGTCCAACGAACTGATGGCTCATGTCTATACCAAACTATACGGCATCCCGACCACCGGATTGCGGTTCTTTACGGTCTATGGACCGTGGGGACGTCCGGACATGGCTCCGATGTTGTTCACGAAAGCGATACTTGCCGGAGAGTCGATAAAGGTATTCAACAACGGAAACCTTTCGCGGGACTTCACTTATATCGATGACATCATCGAGGGTGTTGTCCGCGTGATAGACCATGCTCCTGTCTGTGAAATACCTGCAGAGATATACAACATCGGCTGCGGACATCCCATGCCGTTAATGAATTTCATCCATACGCTTGAAGAAAAACTCGGACGCAAAGCCGAGATGAAGATGCTTCCGATGCAGCAGGGCGATGTATATACCACATACGCTGACACCTCTAAATTGGAGCGTGATATGGGGTACAAACCTCATGTGTCATTGGACGAAGGAATCGGAAAGTTCGTGGAGTGGTATAAGGAATATTATAAAGATACGTATGCCATTGATAAGTTTACCAAGAAAGTCAAACAGATCAAGCAATCCAAGGACGGAAAGACACTGATAGAAAACTTTGTGTCGCTATCTGCTCTTCAGATTGTAGGGTATATATTCCCACTGATTACACTTCCCTATATATCTCGAGTTGTTGGAGTCAGTCATTTCGGTGATATAGCATTTGCGACAGCTATCGTTATGTATTTCCAGACATTTGTCGATTGGGGATATAATTTTACGGCGACGCGCGATCTGGCTCGTGTCCGTGACGACAAGAACATGGTCTCAACCATTTATTCTACTGTGTTTTGGTCAAGACTGTTCCTCTGTATTGTATCCTTGGTTATATTAACGATATTAATTCTGATAATACCGGCATTTCGACAAGTGTCATTGTTGTTATATTTCCGTTTTCTCGTCATATTCGGATACCTGTTTTATGCGGATTGGCTGTTTCAAGCTATAGAGAAGATGAAATTCATAACCTTGCTCAACATTACAGCCAACCTTATTTTTACAATTTCCGTATTTGTCTTTATCCGTGAACGAGAAGATTATATATTGCAACCGCTATTGACATCCTTGGGATTTCTTGTGTCGGGACTTATCGCTTTTCTTTGGATCGCTCCACGTGAAGGTGTAAAGTTGAAGAAAATAAAGTTCAAGGAAATCTGCAAATCTCTGAAATATAGTGCAGATGTATTTGTCAATCAAGCAATGCCTGTGCTATATGAGAATTTTTCAGTAATGCTTTTAGGCTTTTGGGGAGGTTCAGTTGCAAATGGGATATTTGATGCAGGAAACAAACTGATTTCTGTTGTACTCCGGTTCGTACAGACATTATCCCGGACATTTTTCCCGTTCCTTGCTCGACGGATTGACAAGCATGATTTTTTTGTCAGACTTAACTTGTTTGTTTCAGTAAGCATTGCCTTGTTATTGTTTATAGCCGCCCCATTCATCATTGATATATTCTTTACAGAGGAATTTACTAATGCTGTAATCGTATTACGCATAATTTCTTTGTCTATTCCATTTTCTACACTAATCAATGTATATGGAGTGAATTATCTGATTCAACAAGGACAAGAAAAGATTTTGCGACAAATTACAGTTGGCGTTTCGTTAATTGGCATTTTAATATCAATTCCACTCATTTATTTCTTTTCATGGATAGGAGCAGCTTTGACGCTCGCTCTGACCCGTTCCATGTTAGGAATCAGCATAACTGCAAAAGCAAGAAAATTGAAGCATCGTATTACAACATCGAATTATGAATACAGAGAAGCAGAAAACTAAAGTAACAATATCTGTACCCGTTTATAATGTTGAAAAATACATTAGAAAATGTTTGGATTCTCTCGTTTCCCAAACTCTTGGAGAGATAGAAATAATCCTTGTTAACGATGGAAGTACTGATGATAGCGGACAAATTTGTGATGAGTATGCGGTTAAAGACAGTCGGATAAAGGTTATCCATAAACAGAACGGTGGACTTGCTTCTGCTCGACAAGTGGCATTGGAAAACGCTCATGGAGAGTATTTTATTTGCTGTGATTCTGACGATTGGTTGAACCGACCATGTATGAGGAAATGTACGCCAAGGCGAAAGAGACAGATGCCGATATGGTGATTTGTGATTTCGCTTTCAACTATCCAGATGGTAGGGAAACGGTTTCTCATCAGCCTCAAAACCTTTATACGCAAGACGATGTTGTCAAAGCGATGTTATCAAGGAAGCTATCTCCAAATACTTGGAATAAATTGACTCGTACATCAATTTATTATAAGTATAATCTTACTTGGAATCCGGAAATTTGTCAAGGTGAGGATGCTTTGATGTTCCGTAAATTGTTGTTGCATCCAATGAATATCGTATTTCTGCCTAAAGTGTTCTATCACTACAGAAGAGATATGCTATCGGGAAGTTACACGAATACCATCAGACTGAAATCTTTTCGGAATGTAGAATACATTTATGATTTTACTTGGACTCATTATGATAACCAAAACTATGCGGCAGAAAAAGCCAATCACACCATCCAACTGGCTTTTAATGCACTTCGTTGTACGGAAATGACTAAAGAACTTTTTCAAGCATCATTCCGTGATAAGTTGTCTCTCTCGACGTTCTTTCGTTATCGTTCTGCCAGTATTTTGAAATCGGCTATTGTCTTTATTGCCAAGATAGATTATTCTTTAGGACATCATATTATGCGGAAATATTATAAATATTTCTACAAATAAAATGTACTCATGCTTATTAATCCAGAGTCATATCCATTTATATATTTCACATTATTACTGCTGATAATCGCTCTCTATACGGCAGCAATAGTTCCTATAAAGGAAGATAGAATCCAACAATTTTCCCAAGAAGCTTTTCTTGGTGGGGAGTAATTCTTGCCGTTTTTGTCATATTGTTTTTGGGATTGCGACCTATTCATGAATGTTTCGTAGATACAGTAGGATACGCACGGTCTTATCAAAATATAGAGCTACGGAATGCTACCTATTTTGATGTAGGAGATAGGGGGTTCAAGTTGATGATGCATATCCTTCATTCTTTGGGTTTCTCAGTTCATTCATTCTTTTGCTTTATCGAATTCGTATATGTAGGATGCTTGGCATATGTATGTCACAAATTGTTTCGAAGAAATGCAGGCATCGCACTTGTGGCGATATTTAGTATGTTTTTCTTTTATGATTTGGCTGTGAATGTATTACGTAATGGCATCTCTCTTTCACTTACAGTTCTTTCTGTATATCTATTTGAAAATAAAAATCGTATATCAGGAAGTATTGTAGCCCTCTGTGCATTGAGTATTCATATTTCCGTACTATTGGTGTTTGGTGCATATTTCTGCGGCAAGTTATTTTGCCGTCCCAAACTTTATCTGTGGATATGGCTGGGCTGTTTGATCCTGTCTGTTTTTGTAGGAAAATATTTTGAAACCATTTTCTCAAATTTAGGTTTTCTTTCTTCATGGCGCAATACCAACTATCTTGTAGGTGTTGGTCGTGATATGTCATTATTCTCACGAACAGGGTATCGATGGGATTTTCTGTTGTTTTCTATTCCTCCGATTATTTGGATTTGGTATCGCATATTCAAACAAAAGACGACAGACGAATATTTCTACGCGATTGCAAATATTTATCTGATAGTAAATGCGGTTTGGCTTCTGGTCAATCAAAGTTGGTTAAGCAATAGAATAGCTTATTTGTCTTGGTTCTTTTATTCATTGGTTTTCATGTATCCTTTGCTCAAAGAGGAAAATGTCCCACATAGAAAATTGACGATAGCATTATACCTATTCGGGTGTATATCGTTCTCCTATTTATATAAAGTCATATAGTTTATGGATTACAAAAAGGTTATTCGTAATGCCCAAATGCGTTACGCTATACTACGTGCGTTGTCTTGGATGCCAGATAGTATCATGGTTCGGCTGCAATATCGTATCAAGATGGGATTTTTCCCGAATTTGAGAAGTCCCCAGAGATATACTGAAAAACTCCAGTATTATAAACTGCTTTACCGCAATCCGCTTATGCACACTTGTGTGGATAAATACAATGTCCGGGAATATGTGCGTTCAAAAGGTCTTGGGGATATATTGAATGATTGTTATGGGGTGTATAAATCTGCGGATGAAATTGATTTTGACAGACTTCCTCAATCTTTCGTTTTGAAGACCACTCATGGTGGCGGAGGAAGAAACATCCTGATAGTGAAAGACAAATCGAAATGTAACATTCAGGATATTAAAGCTAATCTGCAAAAATGGCAAAAGGAAGACATTGGTAATTTCGGTAGAGAGTGGGCATATACAGGGTTAGAAAAGAGAATCATTGCGGAAAAGTATATAATAGATAATAGTAATTCGGATGGTTCTATTAATGATTATAAATTCTTGTGTTTCAATGGCAAATTCGAGTTGTTGTGGATTGATTATGGACGCTACGGTGACCACCAAAGGGCTTTCTACGATGAGCGACTGAATTTTGTGAATAATTTAATTTACGGAACAGTTCAGAAATCGGCATACATACCATTACCGCCCAAAATAAAAGAGATGGTTAATATCGCAGAAAAGTTAGCTGGCGGGTTCCCCCATGCACGTATTGATTTATATAATATCAAAGGTGAAATTATATTCGGGGAAATAACATTTTATCCAAGTAGTGGTTATTCGACATTTACTCCTGATTCTTTTGATTATGAATTAGGTAAGTACTTTTCATTAGACATAAAGTCTTCCGAATAATTGGATATTCTATTAACCTTATTTTATAATGTATAAAATATTTATGGTGGTCAATGAAGACCGCTTTTTCCTTTCGCACAGAAGGATATTGCTCTATATGCCCAAAAGCGAGGGTATGAAGTAACTCTTGTCGCTAAAAATACGGGAAGAAGAAACGAAGTGGAAGCCCTTGGGTTGAAGATGATAGAGCTTCCCATCAACCCGACGGGGGAAAATATAAAAGAAGAGTTGAAGACATTCCGCTTTCTTATGCGCTTGTATAGACAGGAACGACCGGATATTGTACATCATGTCGGACTGAAAAATATCCTGTGGGGTAGCCTTGCAGCAAGATTGACCGGTGTTCATGGTGTGGTAAATGCAGTCAGTGGATTGGGAATCCTGTTTTCACAGGAAAAACAGACTGTCATGCAAAAGGCTATTTTAAGTGTCATACGTTTTTCCTGCCACCGTAAAAATGTAGCGACGATTTTTCAAAATGAAGAAGACCGGACTCTGTTTCTTGAAAAGAATATCATCAGAAAAGGAAATGTCTATTACACACGAGGTTCAGGTGTCGATTTGAAGGAATATTCCTATATGCCGGAGCCGGAAACTGACATGTTACAGATTATATTTACCGCCCGTATGGTTGCGGAAAAAGGAGTAAAGGTACTGATTGAAGCTGCGGAGAAACTCAAAGACCGTTACAACGGGAAAGTCAGATTCGTTCTGTGCGGTGGATTATCCTCCAATCCTTTGGCAATACAAGAAAGTTATCTGAAAGAGCATTGCGACGGGAAGTATATCTGTTGGCTCGGACACCGTTCCGACATCAAGGAGCTGCTGGAGCAATCACATATCATGTGCTTTCCGAGTTATTATCGAGAAGGTGTACCGAAATCACTAATAGAAGCGGCAGCCATAGGAAGACTGATTGTCACGACTGATTCTATCGGATGCAAGGATACTGTAATAGACGGCTATAATGCTTTCTTGTTCCTGTAAAGGACAGCAATGCCCTCGTTGAAAAACTGACTCTGCTCATTGAAGATGGGAGCTTCGCCATACGATGAATTAATTCCCGGAAGATGGCAGAAAAATATTTCAATAGACACTGTTATTGCAGAACACATGAAAGTCTATGAAAATTTACTGAAAGATTAGTAACTCCAAAATCCGATAGATTTATGAATACGGGCGGTCATCATTCGATGGTCGCCTTTTTTTGTTTATTCGTCCAAGAAACGTTTCAAATCGTAATACATCAGCCGGGTAACATCATTCCTGTCTTTCTCAGAAATGAAATCAAACCCGCACTTCTGATAGAAGCCGACCGCATCACTGTACGCATCCACCGTTATAAAACGGCATCCGGTACGGTTTCCGTGGGTGAACATATATTTGACAAGACGTATAATATCCCTGCCGATACCCTGCCCGGCATACTCTTCCGATACTGCCAATCGTCCTATTTTTACCGCAGGATAATGTTTCCGCCGTTTGGCATTTGCAATGCGTCTGCTTAACCGGTTCCAGATGGAATGCTGTTCCGGGTCAAATGTAATCTTGTCGTTGAGAAGGCTGAAATAGGCGACAGTCCTGTCGGATGACGTATCTTCAAGCAGGTACGTGACAGCCATGAGGTCGGTCAGGTACTTCCGTGCATCATCAAACAAAAAACCATTTAAGTCATTGTCCCTGCTCTTAAATGGTTTTATTTCAGTATCTACCCGTAGGGTACGAAATCATAGTCTTCAATCGCCATCGTCACAATGCAAATGAAGCAATGGCTTTGAACTTCTTATAGACCTTCTTTGCAGCCTCCTTCTCCTCCTTGCTTTCAGGTTTGAGGTTCGCCATCTTCTCTGCAAAGCGTCTGGCATCCTTACCGGTAATGACCGGCGTTTCTTTAATCGGTCGAGCCATAGCTATTGTCTTTTAGTTGATTATTCTATCGCAAAAGTACGCATTTTTCTTCAAATCCGGAAATTTCTTTCCGACAATTCCCTTATTTTCTCTCCTTTTACCCTATACTCTGCGATTTGGCAGAGACGCATAAGTTAGCTATATATTTGGTGTTCAAATCCAATAAATTATCAGAGATATGGAAGAGAACACCAATGATTACATCCTCGTAGTGGAGGACAAGGACACGAAGAAGCTCGGCATCGTTTCTTCGGTGGACGCACAGGGCAACATCAAGACGGTGGAGCCGCTCGATGCCAATTCCAAGCAGTTCATGAAGTTCAGCGAGAAGGACAGCCTTTTCCGCAACTTCATGGACAATTTCAGCAAACAATTCAAGGACCCGTCGCACACCGGACTGTACAGGATGGTGGCGGACAAGGTGGAAGCCTCCGTAAAGGTATTGCAGGACATGCTGCAAAAGCCGGAGGAGAACGAGGACACCCTCAACTGATGCGAGTGAACCTTGAAGAGTACGCCCCAAAGGAGCAGCTCGGCAAGGTGGACGAGAACCGCATCGACTGGAACGAACTGACCTCCATCGGGCTGAGCCGCGAGCAGCTTCAGGCTTCCGACAATTTGGAGAAGATGCTCGGCTGGGGCAAGAGCGACCTTGTGCCCATCGCCGTGCCATTCGGCGACAAGACCATCTACACAGAAGCACGGCTGGCTTTCCGTGAAAATGCGGAGGGCGACCTTACCCTTGCCGTCCATACCATCCGCAAGGACCCCGCCTTGATTTTCCTTTCATGGGCGTGCAGTTCTCCGACGAGGACAAGAAGCAGCTCCGCGAGACCGGCAATCTTGGGCGTGTGGCGGAAGTCACTCCCAAGAACGGCGAGCCATTCAATGCTTTTATTTCCATCGACCGCAGACCAACGAGATTATTGCCCTGAAAGCCGACCGCATCCGCATCCCGATGGAAATCAAGGGCGTGGAGCTGTCCCCGCAGCAACAGGCAGACCTTGCAGGTGGCAAGGCTATTGTCGTAGAGGGCATGACCTCCAAGAAAGGCACGACATTCGACGCTACCGTGCAGGTAAATGCCGAGAAGCGGGGCATCGAGTTCAAGTTCGACAACAGCCCGAAGTTCAGCCAGAAGCAGGAAACCCGTCAGGAACAGCGCAAGGGCATATCCTCCAAGCTGTGCGGCGTGGAGCTGTCGGAGAAACAGCAGCAGGCACTCAACGAGGGACGCACCCTCTACATCAAGAATATGACCGACAAGGCGGGACAGCCGTTCAATGCTTACGTGAAGTTCGACCCCAAGGAGAACCGTCCCCGTTTCTACCGCTGGAATCCCGACAAGAAGCAGGAACAAGGCGAAGCAAAGGTCGTCGCGGTTGCCGAAGGCACAAGACGCAGGTCGCCGTGAACAGCGAGGGCAAGACCAACGAAGCCACGAAAAACCTGAAAGAGCCGCTGAAAACCGGACAGACACAGCCGGATGAGAACCAAAAGAAGGAACAGCAGCAGAAAAAACGCGGACGTAAGATGTAGGGAGGGCAAAGCGTATGAGTACAATCTGTATTATCGCCGAAAAGCCTCCGTAGCGAGGGAACTGGCAAACATTGTCAGAGCAGACAAAAGAGAAAACGGATATATCGAGGGAAACGGCTACATCGTGACATGGGCAATCGGTCATTTAGTCACGCTTGCCATGCCGGACGCATACGGCTCCGGGAAGTTCGACAGGAACGGACTGCCTCTGTTACCCGACCCGTTCCGCCTTGCGGTACGGCAAATCAGAGAAGGCAAGGAATACAAAGACGACCCTGCGGCAGTACGGCAGCTTTCCGTCATAAAGAACTGCTTCAACCGCTCGAATGCCATCATCGTGGCGACCGATGCCGGACGCGAAGGCGAACTTATATTCCGCTACATCTATTCCTTCCTGAACTGTACCAACCGTTCAAGCGGCTGTGGATAAGCAGCCTTACTGACAAGGCTATCCGTGAGGGACTTCCTCGCTCCGTCCCGGCAGCGAGTTCGACAACCTGTACCGGGCAGGCAAGGCGCGCAGCGAAGCCGACTGGCTCGTGGGCATCAACGCCAGCCGCGCCCTCTCCATCAGTGCAGGGAAGACGGGCTATTCATTGGGACGGGTACAGACCCCGACACTCTCCATCATCTGCAAACGCTACCTTGAAAACAAGGATTTCAAGAGCGTGCCGTACTGGAAATTAGAGGCGATCATCGAAAAGGACGGAACAAAATGGAAAGCCATATCCGAAATAAGCTACGAGAAAAGGAACGCAGCCCTATCCGCCGTGCAGGCTATCCTAACGGATAACAACGGCACGGACGGAAAAGGCAGCCTGTCCGTGTCGAAGGTCGAAAGAAAGGCAGTCCCTACGGAACCGCCACTCTTGTACGACCTGACAACCCTTCAGAAAGAGGCGAACCGCAAGTACGGCTTTTCAGCGGATACCACGCTGTCCATAGCCCAAAGCCTGTACGAGAAGAAACTGACCACCTATCCGAGAACCGGAAGCCGCCATATCGGCGAAGATGTCTTCGAGGAGATCCCCGGACTGATACGCTTTGCCGGAGACCGCTTCGGATATAAGGACCTTGCGGACGGACTCCTGTCCGGAACACTAACCGCCGCAGCTGGATGCCTCCAAAGTGACCGACCATCATGCCCTGCTGGTAACAGGCAACACTCCGAGCGGACTGAATGCCGATGAAGAGAAGATCTACCGCATGATACTTGCCCGTATGCTGGAAGCCTTTTCGGAGACATCCGAGAAAGAAACGGTACAGGTAACGCTGGAAGCGGCGGGCATACCGCTCACGTTGAAAGCCGAAACCGTCACCCGTAAGCTGGAGAGCCGTCCTCAATGAAAAGACGGAGGACGAAGAGGAAATAACAGACCGTCTTCCCGCCTTTGCGGAGGGCGAGAAGTGATGCTGTCGGATTTGCACGACATTGAACACAAGACCAAGCCCAAACCGCTTTTCACCGAAGCCACTCTGTTGGGGGCAATGGAGAATGCGGGCAAGGAAGTGGAGGACGGAGAGGCACGCAAGGCGATGAGCGAGTGCGGCATCGGCACTCCGGCGACAAGGGCGAGCATCATCGAGACGCTGATACTCCGGGAATATATCCGCCGGGACAAGAAAACGCTTGTGCCCACCGACAAGGGGCTTGCCGTCCATGACATCGTAAAGGACAGGCACATTGCGAATGCCGAAATGACCGGGCAGTGGGAGCTGGCACTCTCCAAGATAGAGAACGGCGAGCAGGATGCGGAAGTCTTCAGCAGGAATATCCGTGAATACGCCGGACAGATCTGCACGGAAATGCTGCAATGCGGAATATCCGCCGTGGAAGAGCAGAGCCAGCTTGCCTGTCCGCTCTGCAAGAAGAATACGGTGCGGCTCTATCCCAAAGTAGCCAAATGCACGGACAAGGAGTGCGGTTTCAAGGTGTTCCGTGAAGTTTGCGGCAAGACCCTTTCCGAAAAGGAAGTACACTCCCTGCTTGAAAAAGGCAGGACACCCGTGCTGAAAGGTCTTTCCGGCAAGTCCGGCAAGAAATTCAACGCCTCGCTTGTCCTTAAGGAAGATGGCACGACCGCCTTCGAGTTCAGCAACCCGTCCGGCAACAGACGCTAATCCTTCCGGCTATGGCATACAACAAGAAAGAGGTGCTTCGTGGCAACATCGAGGCCATACGCACCGTACTCCTTCTGGAGCAGCAGCAACGGCAGCCGACAAGGGCGGAACGGGATATTCTGAAAAGGTACAACGGCTTCGGGGGCTTGAAATGCGTACTCAATCCGGCAAACACACTGGCGGACCGCTCACGGTGGAGCAAGTCGGAGGTGGAACTGTTCCCGCTGGTACAGGAATTGCATCAGATTGTTAGGGACGGTAGTCCCACGCCACAGATGGCAAAGCGCTACATGGACAGCATCAAGTCCAGCGTGCTGACCTCGTTCTATACCGACAGCCGTGTGACGGAGGCGATCGCTTCCGCCTTTGCGGATAACGGAGTGGAGATAGAAAGTTTTCTTGACCCATCGCTCGGCATGGGCAGTTTCCTTGATGCGTTCTCCAAGAACGCCAAGGAGAAAACGGCTTTCGAGAAGGACATCCTCACGGGCAAAATCATGAAGTCTCTGAACATGGATGCGGACACCCGTATCCGAGTGGCAGGCTTCGAGGAAATCACACCCGATATGAAAGGGCATTTCGACTGCATCGCCAGCAACATCCCTTTCGGGAATTTCATCGTCTATGACCGGGAATACTCCAAGTCGAAGGACAAGGTGAAAGCATTCTCCACAAGGGCGGTACACAACTATTTCTTCATCAAGGGGCTGGACACGCTCTGCGAGGGCGGCATCCTTGCCTTCATCACCTCGCAGGGCGTGCTGGACTCCGAAGCCAACCGTCCCGTAAGGGAATACCTGATGGACAATGCACGGCTGGTTTCCGCGATAAGGCTGCCGAACAATCTGTTCACGGAGAATGCCGGCACGGAAGTCGGCAGCGACCTTATCGTACTCCAGAAGGAAACGGGCAAAGGCATAGACGGGGAAACGGAACAAAGGTTCATCGACACGGAAGAGGTGACAGACCCGGAAAATCCCGGCAAAGTGCTTTTTACCCGGAACGCACTGTTTTCCGGAGACAGCGACCGTTGCATAGCTGACTCCGTTGTCCTCTCCACCAACCCATACGGCAAGGCGGCATTCGAGTACCGGCACAGCGGCGGTATGGACGGAATATGCAGGGACCTGCATGATGCCCTTGCGCGGACATCGGCAGGAACCTGTCGCTCGGCAGATACTACAATGACGATGACTATGTGGAGAAGCTCCAAGGCGAAAAGGAATACAGGCAGACATTCGACTATATGCCCAAGGAGATAGCGAAGGACATCCCGGAACTGTACGCCACGGACGGCGGCTGATCGGTGACAAGACCGCCTATCTCCGTTATTTCATGCCGTTCGGAAGCTATACCTGCTATGTGCTGGAAGCGGACAGGCATACGGGAGAGATGTTCGCGTTGGTGACGATGGGCTACGGCTGGGAACTCGGCTATACCTCGCTGGAAGAGATTGGGAGCGTGGACGTGAGGGGCATCCGCATCGAAAGGGACATCCATTTCAAGCCGACGAAACTGCATGAGATAGAGGAACTGAAAGAATATGTCGGCAACCGTTTCACGCCCGAAAACACGGTTAAGGAGGAAAACAGAATCGAACCCAAGCCGGAAGAAAAGCCTTTGACGCTGACGGTAAAGTCAATCGGCGATGCACTGAAAGAATACGAGGCTTATACCGGAAAGGGTGAGAACACGGACAGGATACTTGCCGAAGCCTCCCGGCGTGGATATGTCACGATAACCTCCGCCACACAAGCCTCGTGGAAAGACGAGGCAAGTCTGGAGAGAGCCTGCAAGGAACTGGAGGCATGACGCTCCGTGAATGGCGCAAAGCCAACATCGACCTGCGGTCTATGAGATGATGTATCATAAGGAGATTGAGGAAGAACGGCAACAGCAGGAACAGAAACAGCAGGAACGGGAAGAAAGTATCCATACACCGGAAAAGGCTCCGGAGGGTGTTCCCGTACTGACCCTGTTCGACCTGTTCGAGAGTGCCCGCACCGATTGGGAAGCACCGAGAGAGATGTCCGGGCAGACTGTCTATTTCGATGACGAGCACCACCCCATATCCGTTCCGAATGACGAACCGGACGATCTGGACATGCCGGAACCCGGCAGGGATGTGTGGGCAGAAGAAATAGAACGCTTCAACGACGAGATAAGGGCGGCCGCACCGGTTGTCCAGCCGCAACCGACAGAGAACAGCCCCGAATTACCCAAACCGGATGTCACCATACAACGGAACGCACAGCAGAATAATGCCCGTAACAATATCAACACTCAGTCTGGTAAAAAACGGAGCAAGGGTAAGAACCGGAAACAGTCTGTGACGGAAATGCCTGACCTGTTTGCCGGACTGTGGGACGAGCCTGCCGTGATGCAGGTGCAGCCCGAAGCGAAACCGCAGGCGGACATGAGTCCCAAGCCCTACACGTCATCGCTTTCCCGGCATCTGAAGGAAGGCTCCGTTGTGCGTCAGGGCGCACGACTAGGTCATCTCTCGGACGTGAGATACGGCGTTCCCATATTCAACCCGCTGGACCTTCCGCTTTCGCAGGTCTCCAAAATCGGGAGATACATCGACCTGAGGGACTGCTACCACCGCCTGTACGACAACGAGAGCGAGACACACACGGAAGACCGGGAGGAACGTCAGAAGCTGAACCGCCTGTACGATGATTTCGTCAGCCGTTACGGTTATCTCAACACGAGGAAGAACCTCGACGTGCTGAAGATGGATCCCGGCTCCACCGAAATCCTCTTTCTGGAACGCTCCATTGACGGGCAGTTCGTCAAGGCGGACATCTTCGACCATCCCGTATCCTTTCAGGCGGACGAGATAAAGGCGGTGTCCACCCCGGAGGAAGGGCTTGCCGCATCGCTGAACAGGTACGGCGACGTGAACCTCTCCTACATCAGCTCCCTGCTTCCCGACATGGAGGAGGACGACATCGTTTCCGGACTGGACGGCAGGATTTACTACAACCCTATCGCCGGAGGCTACGAGATAGCCGACAGGTTCATATCGGGCAATGTGGTGGAGAAATCGCGGCAGATAGAAGGCTGGATAGAGGAACACCCGGAGAACGGGGAAGCCCGCAAGAGTATTGACGCATTAAAAGCTGCCATACCCGCACCGATACCGTTCGCCGACCTCGACTTCAATTTCGGGGAACGGTGGATTCCCGCACAGGTCTATGGCAAGTTTGCCGGCGAACTGTTCGGAACGGACGTGAATATCCATTACAATTCAAGTTCCGACGAGTATTCCGTCAAATGCGACGGCAAGAACGTGAACATCTGGCAGAAGTATGCCGTCAAGGGAGAGTTCCGCACTTATGACGGAATCGCCCTGATGCGGCACGCCCTGCACAACACCATTCCCGACATCACCAAGAGCAAGTCCGTCATCGACCCGTAACCGGAGAGACGACCACCGTCAAGGTCAGGGACGGTGTTGCCACGCAGTATGCCAACTCCAAAATCGAGGAGATACGCGGCGAGTTCACCGACTGGCTCGGACGACAGCCCGACACCTTCAAGGAAAAGCTGACGGACCGATACAATTCCCTGTTCAACTGTTTCGTGCGCCCTAATTATGACGGCTCGCATCAGGAGTTTCCCGACCTCGATCTGAAAGGCTTGGGCATACCGGACCTGTACAAGAGCCAGAAGGATGCCGTATGGATGCTGAAGGTGAACGGCGGCGGAATATGCGACCATCAGGTCGGGGCGGGCAAGACGCTCATCATGTGCTGTGCCGCCTATGAGATGAAGCGTCTGGCATCGTGAACAAGCCGATGATCATCGGGCTGAAGGCAAACGTGTTCGACATCGCCAACACCTTCCGCAAGGCATATCCCAACGCCCGTGTGCTCTATCCCGGCAAGAACGACTTCACCCCGAAGAACCGCCAGCGTATCTTCAACGACATCAAGAACAACGACTGGACTGCATCATCCTGACACATGACCAGTTCGGCATGATACCGCAGTCGCTGGAAATCCAGCAGGCGATTTTCGAGAAGGAACTGGAGAGCGTGGAGGAAAACCTCGAAGTATTGAGGGCGCAGGGGAAGGACATCTCCAAGGGGATGCTCAAAGGTGTGGAGAAACGCAAGATGAATCTCGAAGCCAAGCTGAAAGGCATTGCCGACGACATTGCGGAACGGAAAGACGATGTGGTGGACTTCAAGCGGATGGGCATCGACCACCTGTTCGTCGATGAATCGCACAAATTCAAGAACCTGATGTTCACCACCCGGCACGACCGTGTGGCGGGACTGGGCAACTCCAACGGGAGCCAGAAGGCGCTCAACATGCTTTTCGCCATCCGTACCATTCAGGAACGCAACGGGAAAGACCTCGGGGCGACCTTCCTGTCGGGTACGACCATCAGCAATTCGCTGACGGAACTGTATCTGCTGTTCAAGTATCTGCGCCCGATGGCATTGCAGAAGCAGGGTATCAACAGTTTCGACGCATGGGCGGCGGTCTTCGCCAAGAAGACCACGGACTACGAGTTTTCCGTCACGAACGAGATCATACAGAAGGAGCGTTTCCGCCATTTCATCAAAGTGCCGGAACTGGCGGCTTTCTATGCCGAAATCTGTGATTACCGCACGGCGAAAGACATCGGTATCGACCGTCCGGAAAAGAACGAGATTCTGCACAACATACCGCCGACACCGGATCAGGAAAGGTTCATCGGCAAGCTGGTGGAGTTCGCCAAGTCCGGCGATGCGACCTTGCTGGGCAGAGGACCGCTCACGCAGAAGGAGGAGAATGCAAGATGCTCATCGCCACGGACTATGCCCGCAAAATGTCGTTGGACATGCGTATGATAGACCCGTCATACGAAGACCACATCGACAACAAGGCGAGCCATTGTGCCAAGATGATTACGGAGTATTATAAAAAGTTCGATGAAGTGAAAGGAACGCAGTTTGTCTTTTCAGATCTCGGCACGTACAAGCCGGGGGAATGGAGCGTGTATTCGGAAATCAAACGCAAATTAGTGGAGGATTATCATATTCCGCCCCACGAGGTACGTTTTATTCAAGAGTGCAAGACGGAGTCGGCGAAGAAGGCGGTTATCGATGCATGAACCGTGGCGACATCCGTGTGCTGTTCGGATCGACAGAAATGCTCGGCACGGGCGTGAACGCACAGGAAAGGGCGGTCGCTGTCCATCATCTTGATACGCCTTGGGTTCCGGCTTCTTTGGAACAGCGGGACGGACGTGCCATACGCAAGGGGAACTGGGTGGCGAAGGAATATGCCGGCAACAAGGTGGACGTGATTGTCTATGCGGTGGAAAAGTCGCTGGACTCCTACAAGTTCAACCTGCTCTACAACAAGCAGCTTTTCATCAGCCAGCTGAAGAACAACACGCTCGGGCAGCGCAGTATTGACGAGGGCAGCATGGACGAGCAGAACGGCATGAACTTCAGTGAATATGTGGCTGTCCTTTCCGGGAACACCGACCTATTGGAGAAAGCCAAATTAGAGAAGAAAATCAACGCCCTCGAAAGCGAGCGGAAGAGTTTCTGCCGGGAACGGGACGAAGCAAAGTTCAAGCTGAACGGCATTGACAAGTCGGTGGAACTCCACACACGGCATATCGCCGAGACGAAAGCCGACCTTGAGCAGTTCAACCGCAACGCCAAGAAGGATACGGACGGTAATGTATTGAACGATTTGAGGCTGAACGGGGTGGCAAGCACCGATGTCAAGGTGGTTGCCAAACGGTTGCAGGAGATTGCTGACAAGCACGGACGAAAGGCGAATACCAGCCTGTCGGTGAGATTTACGGCTTTCAGGTGGTGGTCAAGAGCGAAGCCTCGCAGAAGGACATGTTCGCCTTCACGGACAACCGCTTCATGGTCAAGGGTACGGGGAACATATACTATACCCATAATAACGGTCATCTGGCGAACGACCCGAAACTTGCCTGTATGAATTTCCTTTCGGCATTGGAGAAAATCCCGAAAGTCATCGAATCGCACGAAAAGGAATTGGAGAAGGTGAAGCGTGACGTGGAAACCTACCGTAACATCGCTTCCGGGGAATGGAAGAAGGAAGGCGAACTGAAGTCCCTGAAATCGGAACTTTCCGAACTTGACCGCCGCATCAGCTGACCATCACCAAGGACAAGGAACCGGACGACGAGCAGCGGAACGATGTATCACAGTCTCAAAAGCCGGATATGGACGAAGACAAGCCTATGGGAATCAGACCGAAATGGAGATAGAAATCAAACCTCGATGAACACAAAATATCGGCAATCAAAAATAGCGTTGCCGATATTTTGTGTTTTGTCGTTACATAGTTGTAAAGCAGATAACTTGCTTGATTACATTGTGTAAAAAGATAATTTTAGTACTTTTGCAAGGATACAACTGATTGATATGGAGAAAAAGCCGATAATAGTAAACAGCCACGATGTGATTTGTGACACCGAATATTCTATTTGGGTGGACAACTTGAAGCAATCATATCGGAATGCACAGGCAAATGCCGTGTTAAAGACGAACTTTGAAAAATTAAAATGGTATTGGAATGTTGGTGGAGAGTTGGTAACACGGAAAGCTGAAGAGCGTTGGGGAAGCGGTGTCGTTGAGCAGGTCAGTCTTGATTTACAGGCAGAATTCCCTAATAGCAAGGGACTCAGCGCAGATAATCTTTGGGCTATGAAGCGTTGGTATTCCTTCTATGCGGAAAAATTCAGGGATGAAAAACTTGTACGCTGCGTACAAGAATTATATACCTCTGATAGTCAGATTTATAATGATGCAATTGTACGATTCCCGGATTCTTTTGGATTAGTGCCTTGGGGACATCATTTAGATATTATCAGGCTTTCAAGCACATTGCCTGAAGCTATATTCTATATAAAAAGACGATACAGGAAGGCTGGAAACGTCCTGTATTACAACGCTATCTGAAATCCAAATTATTCAATAATCAAAGTGGAGCCATTAGTAATTTCAAGGAGCAGCTTCCTATAAGACAAGCTGAACTCGTACAGGAAATAACGAAAGAGAATTATGATTTTGGATTTGTTGAATTACCGCCTGATTATACGGAACATAATCTTGAAATCGCTTTGGAAAAACATATATCCCGTTTCTTAATGGAACTTGGAAACGGTTTTGCATTTCTTGGTCGTCAAAAAGAAATCATAGTCGATGGTGTAAGCCGTAGAATGGATATGTTATTTTATCATGTGCGTCTGCATTGTTATGTTGTGGTTGAATTGAAGGCTGTCAGATTTGAGCCTGAATTTGCCGGTAAACTCAATTTCTATGTTAATGCAGTGAATGAAATCCTAAAGAGGGATGGCGACAACCCGACAATAGGTCTTCTTATTTGTAGTGACATGAAGCAGACCGAAGTCCGTTATAGTTTCAAAGGTTTATCTACTCCAATTGGTGTGGCAACTTATGACAATGTACAAATTGCCGAAATAGAAAAAGAGCTTCCAAGTATAGAATTGTTGCAGCAAAAAATTAAGCAGTTAGAAAGCCAATTGTCTGATAAGTAAGTTTCTATGAAAATATTCCAGTTTTACGTCACAAAACTGGAATATTTTGATTCTGCCTGCTGAATTATCGAACATATAAAAATTGTTATTACCTTTGCTGTGTAATCCCCTGTCGTCCCTGCGAAAGCAAACTTCAGGGTTTAGTTTTTTATATACCTTCTAAAATTCAGATTGTTTTTTAATTCTATTCTATCAATCGCCTCAAAAGGAACTTTTAGAAATAAAAAGAGGCTCCCTATATGCGCGTAGGAGCCTCAAAATCCATTTTTACGTGCACATAAGACGACAAAGCTCTTAAGGGCACGGCTTTATTTGCGTTGCAAAGTTAAGGTGTTTTACTATTCAGGCAAATCATTTGATATTAAAATCAACAATTACAAAAACATAATGCCCATTATGAACATTATTCAAACGCCTTAAAAACTTTGGAATAAGAATGTTTCCCTTTCTCTTTCATTTCCCTGTCAAGCAGATTTTTGCCCTTTCCACAGCCTGTTCCAGACGACCTTCGTCAAGAAGCGTTTTACCCAAGCTGAATCTTGAACATACCTTTCACTCTTGAGCAGTTTCTTCAATCGTTTATCAGAATCCTTAAAATATGGTTTGATATACGAAGACAATATACCCGACACCTCCTGATAATCTTTTAGTAAATCCCGATAGTCAGTAAAATGTAACAATAGCCAAAACTCAAACGAAGGCATACTGTCGCACAACACCACCTGACCATTCTCGATTTCTGACTTCAAAGAAGCAGCAAATGCTACATGTTTATCTTGTAACCCATCTTTAACCACTGTGTCCATATCAAACACACAAAAGATTTTGGCATCTGCATTCTTTGATAATATTTCAGCAATCCTTCTTGGAAAAACTTCTGTGTATGCGGACTCGTCTCCAAAATACTCAGGACGGATATTGAATTTATATTTGTCCGACAGAGCATTGACGTGAATGAAGTAATACCTTTCCGTATTCTTCCCGCCACTCACCACAAAAGGAGCCAAAGGAGACATTTCCCTTGTCCCATTGCCAATGTCATCGGCTGGAGCAATAGGCGCAAAATAATGCGCTTGCTCTGATTCTTTCAGTTCTCTATTTTCCATCACCCATTGTCGCTCCAAAACGTTTATTTCGATATGCCTCACGTATAGACGCAATGCGATTCACGCCTCTGAAATCAGTCAGCTTATATAAATCAGTCACCCCGGCTTTGTCCTTTTCTGTAAACCAGATGGAATCTTGCGGATCAGTCGCCGACCAAATCCAGCAGACCGTCGTTATGCGTCGTCACAATGACCTGACTTCTTGACGGCACCTTCAAATACTCGAACAAAATTTTTTCAAGCAGTTTCGGGTGCAATGAGTTTTCAATCTCATCAATAGGTAAAAAAGCACTGTTCTGAACAGCCTGATACAAAGCTGTCTCAATTCCGAAAGTTTTTAATGTACCAAACGATTCTTCGCCCAAAGAAAAATCGTAGGATTTTTTACCTGATTCGTCTTCTATAGTATGCTCAAAGGTTGTCATTGGTCTTTTATATGATTTTTCGGCAACCAAGCGTTCACGCTCATCAACCGGAACAGCATTATGGTCTATGATATATTTGACTGCTTCTTCCGACAATTTTTCAGTAATCACATCTGTGGTGATATTGGTTACGTTAAAGTCGGCAGTCCGTAGAAAATCCAACAAGTATCCGACCAATGACTTGTCTTTAGAGGTCATCATTTGTGCATATCCGGTCAAATCAGTCCTTGGATGTACCAGTTCCATTATATGGCTTCTCAGCCACTTTTTTGCGGCATCAATCAATGGCAGATTAGCGTTTGCCTTATCTCTTGCCACAATGACATGTTCTTCAAACATTCTACAGTTATCTTATCCTTGACAATGGAGGTTACCTTATCTCCATTTTGATTGTTGAATGTTATTTCTGACTGTCCATTACGCATTACTCTCTCAAAGAGCATAATGGGCTGAATACTTTTATAATAGGAGAGTTTTTCAAGGAGCACATTCTTGGAATCCAACTCAAGCTGATAACAGTATTTTGTATCATCTACAAAGAATACCAAATCGAACTTTGTAGGTTCGTTGGGTGAAGAAGCATTCAGACGAAATGGAGGAACCATAGTACCTTTATCCGAAGAACCGGAATCGTATGTCCAGAAAAAATCCAGAAAATTGAAAGCTTTAAGTAGATTTGTCTTTCCGGAAGCATTATAGCCATACACAATGCCAAGACGCAACAAACGAGTCTTGGCACTATCGTCCAGCGTTACCACTTGGCAATCTTCTGCAAACTTATCATTTGAGGCTTCTAAATTCAAGATCACTTCATCCCTGAAGGACAAGAAGTTCTTTATTTTGATTTCCTGTATCATAATACCTTGTATTTGTCTTACAAAAGTATAAAATAAAATCATAAGATAGTAATTTTATTCTTGCAAATTAACTAAAATGTGCAACTTCGGTAAATAAAAACACAAAACAGTAATATTTCCAATAATCAGATAGTGCGTTTTTAATCATTTGTGTTGTGGACCTTGAAAGAGAGAAGCTCAAAACCGAGCCTCTCTCTTGAATCAACAATCATTATGAACAAAGAAAGCAAAACTATCTCATCAACTCTTTCGGATTTATCAAATCCTTGAAAAAGAACATTCTTCGTCCTCCTATTTTGAAAGACTTTATCTTTTCCTGATAAACCCATTTGTAAACCGTCTTGGGCGACATTTTCATCATGTTGGCAATGTCCACCACATCCAGCAGGGTGTTGGGACAGACTATGAGGTGCTCATGCCGGATTCTGTCCAGCGTAAGCTGGAGCGTTTTCAACTGGAGGGTAACGGACTTCATCCATTCCTCCAAATCTGTCTTATCCTTTATCGAATCCATAATCTTCAAGTAGTATAGTTGTTTGAACTGTCCTGTTTCAGCATGTCATTCTCTTTCATGTAGCGGATATAGCTTTTAGCAGTCCGCTCCTTTATCTCCATTGCGGCTACGAGTTCATTCACAAGGTCTGTGTAGGATATTCTTCTGCGGTTGCGGAATATATCCTTAACGATACCCGCAAGTTCGTCCTGCTTGCGTTTCTCCTTCTCCTCCACAGATTTCTCTCCGGCGGAAACGTGCATGTCTTTCTGCCTGTCCCAAGTGAACAGCAGCATCGGTACATCAAGCGGACTTCCGTCACGCACCTTGATGGCTTTCACGACTGAGTAGGCAGGATTGTCATCCTTTTCTATCGAAAGAATGGCTGCCGCCTTACGTTGCAATTCCGAGCCGATATGCCCGCGGAGCTTTATTCCGTTCGGCACAAAGTGCAGCACACAAATGATGCAGGTCTTGTAAATTCCGGCAAGCCTGTACAGTTCGTCCACAATGGCGATGCTTTCCGCTTCGTCATTCGCAGAGCGTATCAAATCGCGATGCCGTCAATTACGATAAGGTGGATGCCACCGTGCTTGTGATGATATAGGTCCATACTGTTCCGTATCATCTCGATACGTTCCTTCCTCGACATGGAAGCCAAGTAGAAGGTATGATAGAACGGTGGCGGAACGGATACCCCGATACGTTTCACGGTCTTGCCCAGATTCTTGAAAAGCTGGAACTCGGACTGTTCCGTATCGTAGTGCAGGACTGCCTTGCAGGAATAGTTCGGGCAGATTTCGAAGCCGAGCGTATCTATGTCATGAACCGACGGGTCATTGACCAAAGTCCCTGCAACGAGAGCCGATACGAAATTGCTCTTCCCCGTACCCTCGCCACCGGTTATACACAGCAGATTGTCGTATGTTCCGAGCGGTACACCATTCACGGATACCACCGTTTCGGAAATTTCAGGGGGATTGTTATAGTCCATTTCGCAAGATTTTAGCAGCATTAGAGTTTTCGAGTACAGTTTCTCCAGCATGGAGGTGATGAGAACCTTGAAGTCGGATTCGCTTTTTCCGGAAGCGAAATAGTCCGAAATATCCTTGTCCGTTTTCGCTCCCGAAACGGGAAGTTCCATTTCCACCACATTGTAGGCGGATAACGCTTCCGCCTGTCGTGCGGATTCTCGCCGTCCGGTCTCGTCCATGTCGTACAGGAAAACGATGTGCCTGAATTTCCGGGCGAGCATCTGTATCAGTGATTCCGGTACGGTGGCAGTCTCACTGTTGAGACTTATTGCGTTGAATCCGTGCGCGGCAAGCGACATCACATCTTTCTCCCCGCCCGTAATGAAAACCATGTCGCCCTTGTTGGGCAGTTGTTCCAGCCCGAAGCAATAGAGGTCAGGCATTTCCCCGCCGTAGAAGAAACGCATTTTGCTGTGCGGACGGTATATCTTGGCATATCCGTTTCCCGAATATGCGAACATGGGTTCCATCGTAGTGCTTCAATCCTGTAACTCTCGTTGGAGCGGTTATACCCCTCGAATGTCTTGAGGGACTTTACGTTGTACTTTTTCAACACTTCCTGTCTGATGCCGTATCTCTGCCAAAAAGCGAGTTCGGAAGCGGAAAAAGGCTTGACTTCAATGTGGTAGTCCTTTCTTGTATGAGTGTCATTCATAAATTTGCATTGTTCTGTATTTTTTGTCGGCCGGATACGGCTGCGGTTCTGTCTTCCTGTCGATGTCGAAGTATCATTCACGATAAGATGCAGGTCTGAAACGATATGGTCGATGATTGCCTGAAAATCCCGCTTCATGTCAAGACCGGCAACCGTAGCCACCAGCCAGAAACAATCTCCGGAATAATCATCGTTCCCGAAATCCTTCATCTTGAACGCATTCGCATGGCGGTCAAAATAGACGCTGCAAGAGGCGTTCTTGTCCTCGTAAAGAGGATTCCTGAAGTTCTTGCCCGGTCGTATTTGAAAGCCGATATAATGCTTGAACACATCCAGCCCACGGTTGGTCTTGTTCAAAATATCTTCCTTGTCAATCATAATTCGCCGGATTTGTTCTTGCCGATACTCTTGTTTATCACCATGTTCTCCTTGTAATTGTTCAGTTTGAACAAGGCTTCGTCTTTCGTGTGTCCGGGAATCCTTACATGGGAGCATTTGATGGCCATGTATAATGACGAGTACAGGAATCTCACGTTTCCGCTTTCGTTATAGCGGAATTGAGCAGTCCTCCTTTCCTCCACCTGTACACGGTAGATTCGGAAATGCCGAACAGAGCCATAAGTTCCTTCGTCTCGATTTCCATATTATCGTCTATGTCCCTGAACATTTCCGTGGTACGGTCCATATAGCTTTCAATCCTGTTGAGTTGCTCAACCAGTCTTTGGAAAGCCGCACTGTCAATAGTTATCACTTCCATTGGCATTCTTATTTTTGAGATCTTCAATTATCATGTGGCTTATATCGTTGATTACTTGCTGAGAAATTCCCAATGATTTATCAGCTTGTATGCTGACACAAATACATCGAAAGTCCGGATAGCTATCTTCACAAAACAGGTCTTTCAACTTTATTTCCAGCAGTTCGGCATATTTCATCACCAAACCGAGTTTCGACTCTAACGGATTTTTCTCTAGCCGACAAATACTTGAAACGGAAACTTGAAGCCTGTCCGCTACATACTCTTGAGAAAATTCCTTGTTTTCTCTTGCTTTTCTTAATTTACTTCCGAAGTTGTTCATATCGTGGGTAAAATTAGGGCGCAACCGTTAAAGTGCTTTTTCACAGATTGCAATCCTGTTGCACCCCATGAAAAACTTTTTCAGTAAGCGCAGATTAACATTAAATTATCGCCCTAAGATATTTACATGCCCATAAAGGACCGGATACAAACGCTTGTAAGTCTGCAAGTTCGGAAAACAGAGTTTTAAGAGAGGCACAAATCAATGGATTGACTTCTTTCGCTTCGCATTCTGTATGACAAGAAATCTTTCTCTAATGAAAGTGGATTTGCAGATTATGGACATAACTGCCCACATTGGTCTCCTTAGTGCAAGGTGCAAGCCTATATATATAAATAGGCTCGCACCTTGCACTAAAAAGTGTAGCAGAAAAGTTTGGAAAATATTTATTCTAAAATGTTTTGCAGGAAGTTCATTTTGTATTACCTTTGAACCGTGATAAATGATGGCAGGGTAGCATTCAGAAAGGCTTCAAAAGGCAGTCAGAAATTTGCTACAAAAATGCTACAATCGTTCTTTATTAGGAAAGGTATATATTGATATACAAAAGCTTACGGAGAAAGGTTCTGAAACCCGTCTCTCCGCGAAAGTAGAAAAGTTAAAGTTGTAGATTCTTGAATTTGAACGATTCAAGAATTTTTCTTTTTCTAGTATTTTCCTTCATCTTTTCAAGGAGCTTATGTTAAATTGGAATCCGGTAATTTGATTTATGAAGACAATTTCGATATATGATTCGTTGCTTGTTTTAGGGCGTGGAATAGGACAAGTCATGTTTCAGAATAATGCGTTGTCCGGTTTGTTAATGTTGGTCGGAATTTTTCTGAACTCGTGGCAGTTGGGAGTATTAGCGGTAGGCGGTAATATAATAAGCACGTTGGCGGCTTGTATCTCAGGTTATGGACGTGACGATATAAGAATGGACTGTATGGTTTTAACGGCACATTGATAGGTATAGCAGTCGGAGTTTTCATGCAGCTGTCTTTGTGGTCTTTGCTGCTCATGGCGGTAGCTTCATGTTTTTCTACTTGGATAGTACGGCTTTTCAGCGGCAGCATTCACTTCCCGGATTTACTGCTCCTTTCATTTTTTCTGTGTGGATATTATTGGGAATCTGTACTTGGATAACGCCGGATTTATTGCTGGTTTCCGAAACGGTATCTGATACTGTGCGGGAGGTTGATTACGTTCAGGCTTTTTGTTTAGGTATTGGTCAGGTCATGTTTCAAGAAAATTTATTGACCGGACTGTTCTTTTTGGCTGGTATTGGGGTTAATTCATGGACTGGAACTTTTTATACTGCGCTGGGGACACTTCTTCCTGTTCTTTTTGCTGTATTTTGGGGGATAGATCCGGAAATGTTGAATATGGGATTGATGGGCTATAATGGTGTATTGTGTGCTTTGGCTTTAGGAGGCAAAACTTGGAAAAGCTTTGTATGGGCTTTATGTTCAGTCTTGCTGTCCGTTGTATTGCAGTTTGCAGGGATCAAGTTGGGAATTACTACTCTGACTGCACCTTTTGTACTATCTGTATGGATGATAATGATAATGCAGAAAGTGGTGAATACAAAAGGTGAATAATAGACAGTATCCGTAGTTCAGGCAGATTGATTTTATAATGGATGTAAAACAATCTAATTGGGATATTATTATGGATCTAAATTGATTGACGCAAAGGCTGGAAAAGTATAGCTTACGCTCAATGAATCATTTATGAAGGGTTCCTTTCAAGATCCTTCATGACAACACATTGAAAAACAATATATTGTGTAATTATGAAGGATTTGAAGGATTTCCCGGTATCTTTTTATATTTATAGGTTTTATGATAACTCCAATCCCAGTGCTTCTTTTAATTTCAGCAGATTCGGGTTTTTCTTGCTCATCATCTGGAAACGTTCCACATGGCTGTAAGCACGGATGTTCTCGGTAGGGGCACTGACACGTACCGTCATGGTGATTTTCCGGTTGTGCAGTCGTTCGCGTAAATGATTCTGAACCGATGGTATCAATTGTACCATATATTTTTCCACCATATCATTGTCTACTGTCACTTCAAAAGTCGTGTCATTCAACAAATGCGGATGCATGTTCATCATTCGTGCGGAGTTAGCCTTCTCTTCCTTGGGCAGGGCGCTGCAAATTCACGCCAGTAATAGTCCAGATCTTTTTCATTGAAAATATAATCTTCGTATGTGGCATCGTTTTGGACAGCGGTGCTTGCCGCTTTTGCTTCTTGCTTCTCCGCGGCTTGCTGTTCGTGCAAAGGACGGCGCAGGGATATACCGAGTGAGCCCGCCTTGAACACCGGGATTTTTTTCTCTTCTCTGGTCTGAGGCAGCGGGCTTGGACGGTTTGCGTTCATACTGCCGGCTGTACTTGTACCCTGTAGCTGAGGAGCGGCAGTTGCTGCGGTCTGTGCAGCGGCAGTTTTAGCCTGAGGCTGTGATGCGTGGCGTCTGTGGAAGCCGCTTGCTGCGTAAATAGGGGTTTTAATATCTTCTTAGGGCCACGCCCACCACTTGCATCATCGGCGTCGGGCAGAGTGAGTTGGGCGCATTGAATCAGTGTCAGTTCTACCAGCAGACGTTTGTTTTTGCTTGCACGATAGTTCAGGTCACAATCATTGCATAGCTTCATGGCACGGTACAGGAATTTCTGGTCACATTTTTGTGCTTGTTCTTTATAGCGGTCGCGGATACCGGCGCCTACTTCCAGCAATTGCAGGGTGGAAGGATCCTTGCTCACCAGCAAATCCCGGAAATGAGAGGATAGTCCGGTGATGAAATGGCTGCCGTCAAATCCTTTTTTCAATACGTCGTTAAAAAGCAGCATGGATTCGGGAACTTTGTTTTCAAGCAACAAATCGGTCAGCTTGAAATAATATTCGTAATCCAAGACATTCAGGTTTTCAATCACACTTTTGTAAGTGATGTTCCCACCTGTGAAGCTGACTACTTGGTCGAAGATGGAAAGAGCGTCGCGCATACCACCGTCGGCTTTCTGTGCGATGACAGTCAGGGCTTCGGTTCGGCGTTGATATGTTCCAGTTTGGCAACGTATTGCAGATGGTCGATAGTGTCTTTGATGCCGATGCGGTTGAAGTCATAAATCTGGCAACGGCTCAGAATAGTCGGCAGTATCTTATGCTTTTCCGTTGTGGCAAGGATGAAGATGGCATGATGAGGCGGTTCTTCCAATGTTTTCAGAAAAGCATTGAAGGCGGCTTGCGACAACATATGGACCTCATCAATGATATATACCTTGTACTTGCCGATTTGTGGCGGGATACGTACCTGCTCAATCAGCGAACGGATATCTTCTACCGAGTTGTTGCTGGCGGCATCCAGCTCATGTATGTTGTAAGAACGCTGTTCGTTGAATGCCAGACAAGACTCACACTGATTGCAGGCTTCTCCTTCGGCAGTGGGGGTCTGGCAATTGATGGTCTTGGCAAAGATACGTGCACACGTTGTTTTTCCCACTCCACGCGGTCCGCAGAACAGGTAGGCATGTGCCAGCTTGCCGGTGGCAATAGCATTTTTTAAGGTGATGGTCAACGCGTGTTGCCCTACAACCGATTCGAATGTAGCGGGACGGTATTTTCGTGCCGATACGATATAATTTTCCATAAGCGGAGTTCTTTTTTCTAATATGAGTTCTGCAAAAGTACATAAATTATCCGTTTTTATGGGTAGGATTGCTTGAAATATTTCTATCTTTGCAAAAATCAAAAAAGGGATTCTTTGTATGAGCAAATTGCTGACTATTTGGAACTACATCCGGCGCCATAAGTATATGATTACGGTGCTGATCTTTATTGTAGTTATTGGTTTTCTGGATGAGAACAGCTTGATTCAGCGGGTAAAGCATCGCAGTGAGATCAGCGCGCTGAATAGTGAGATAGAGAAATACAGAAAGCAATATGAGGAAGATACGGAGAAACTGAAGGAACTGACCACGAATCCTGAGGCTTTGGAGAAAATAGCACGCGAGAAGTATTTGATGAAGAAGCCTGACGAGGATATTTTTGTGTTTGAAGAATGAGTAAATCTTATAATATAATTTCGATGGTAGGGGCAGTCCTGCTGCTGGCAGGTGCGGTGTTGCAAATCACCCGGTGGGAGCTTGCGCCTTATCTGTATACGCTGGGTGCTGTGATGTTCGGCTATGTGCAGGTGATGGGGAATCGTTATGATGGAAGGAATTTTATCATCAAGCGTTTGCGTAGACAGCAGATTTTCGGGGCTGTCGCACTGGTCTTTACAGGAGTATTGATGTTTACCATGAAACGTAACGAATGGATTGTTTGTCTTTCCATTGCCGCTGTCCTGGAACTTTATACGGCTTTCCGTATTCCGCAGGAGTTGGAGAAGGAGAAACGTTAAGGAATCTGTGTCATTTTTTTGTCCGCGTTTATCAGAGGCTTATCTTGTGAAAAATAGGAGAACGCGGACAACACTTGTTACATGTTGTCCGCGTTCTAAAAAATAGTTGTCCGGTATTGTTATTCCACAATGGTCATTTCATCTACCAAGTGTTTCGCTCCTGCAAACTTATCAATAATAAATAAGGTATAGCGGATATCCACACAGGCTGCACGTTGTAACTGGGGATTATAAGCAATGTCACCGGTCAGTCCTTCGTAGTTGCGGTCAAAGCCGGTACCGATCAATTCTCCTTTATTATTGAAAACGGGGGAACCGGAATTACCTCCTGTATTATCTGTTCCTGTAACAAAACAGAGGGGCATTTCACCATTCTTCATGGCATAGCGTCCGAAGTCTTTCTTGTTATACAGGTCCTTTAGTTTGGCCGGAACCACGAATTCGTAGTTGTTCGGATCCTCTTTTTCCATCACTCCTTTCAACGTGGTGTAATAGTTGTATTCCATACCGTCTTTGGGGCTGTATGAACCTACTTTACCATAAGTGAGACGTAACGTGGAGTTGGCATCCGGATAAATAGGAGTGCCTTCATGCTGTTTCAGCTTCATCATACCCTCTACCCAGGTTTTATGGGCCAGATTATAAGCATCGGTTTCGGCTTTCATGGCTGCATCGGTATCTGCATAACCTTGGTCTACTGATTTGGCATATTGCACCATCAGGTCATTTTCCAATGTCTTGGCATCCGGTTTTGCCACAAAGCTGTTTGAAGGCCTCACGGCTTCGGAAGATGGATGTATCAAAACAAGCATCGACAAAGGCGTCAATGTTTCCTTTAAATTCTTTGTCTATTACTTTAAAGATACTGATGCGCTGTCGGCCGGAATTAATTCTGCGTAAGTTTTCAGCAAAGCTTTGGAAACTTTGCGGTCTACTTCGGGATTATAATCTTTATTGAAAAATTTATCAGCCTGTTTGCTCAGTTTGCTTAATGCATGATCCAGCGGGCTGATTTCTTTAGTGGCGTGAGGTACTTTATATCCTTCTTTCAATGCTTGCAGGACTTTATCTGTAGAAGGAATTTTATAGAATTCCGTTCCCAGTTTGCAAACTTCATAAATGGCTTGCTGATGATATACGGCATCATGGCGTTTGCTCACGATTTTTCCGGATAGCGTCGAAG
>ENA-OQCS01000017-OQCS01000017.1-human-gut-metagenome-genome-assembly--contig:-NODE-17-length-62787-cov-5.962560_pt1 | contig 62787 bp, 77 predicted proteins | sample MGYA00242757_ERZ504575 | MGnify/ENA primary metagenome ERZ504575 (study PRJEB26092, sample SAMD00036297) | human gut metagenome | host: Homo sapiens | study: EMG produced TPA metagenomics assembly of... | reverse complement strand
ATATCTGTCTACAAAGGCAAAACAGTTGGTTCTGCATGGAGTACGCAGAGGGAAGAAGCTGACCTGTTGTGGAGATGAGCCATATAATGAATGTGAACAGAAATATGCCAAAAACAGCACATGGCTTCTTCATGAAGCATTCTGTCTGTTCTCTCAGGCAGATAATTCAAACCATATGAGAAACATCATTCTACTGTAAGGATGCCTGTGAGCTGGCACAGAAACTGGAAGCAGAGAATCTGATTCTGTATCATACAGAGGATAAAAATATTTCCAGACGAAAGGAGCTCTACACAGAAGAAGGCAGACAGTATTATAAAGGAAATCTCTGGATTCCTGATGATCTGGAAACCTACAAATTATAAAAAGACAAACCTCCGGAGGCTTGCCTTTTTTACAGCAATCTTTTTAAATGTATCATTTATGAGGGTTGCCATAGTGATTATGCTGTATGGTCCACATGTGTTTTAGTGTCGGAAGACAAAACTTCACATGTAGTATGATCCTGTGAAAAAGTTTCCATAATTCCTGAAATAGTCCTGTGCAGATAAGGACGGTACTCAGCCAGAGACACAGGCTGCTGATACAGAATGCAGCTGTAGCAGGTGGAACCTACCAGCTCAATGATCGTAAAGAGCATCAGTTCCGGATTTTTATAATGTAGTCCGCTTTGAGCAAGCATATCCAGATAGGACTGATAAAAATTATATTCGTCGTCAGGCATTTTTTCCTCAAAAGCACCCTTGAAGACACCCCAGGCAAGATTCTTTGAAATAAACAGCAGGAGAGTACGGTCTTTATTCAACTTAGTAAGAATGTAATCTATAATAAAATGTACCTGCCTGTCAAATTCGCTGATATGTGCATTCTGCACAGCCTCATGGGCCCGGAAAAATAATTCTCCGGTCTTGTGGGAAACCAGTTTATTCCGGATATCATATTTATCCTTAAAATAGAGGTAAAAAGTCCCCTTGGCAACCCCGGCCTGATCTACAATATCTGAAATTGTAGTTTTGGTAAGTCCCTTCGTCGTAAAAAGTTCAAAGGCAGTGTTGAAAAGAGCATCTTTTTTCTTCTTTTTATTCAGCTCCAGTTTTCCCATTTCAGATTCATTCCTTCCTCTATTGTATACATAACATTTTAACCGAATCAGGTAAGTCCCGCTGCGGAGTTTGCGAAAAGCAATAAGCGTCTTACTGTTCACAGCAACATAAGCTTACTTTGTAATTATATTGTGATCATATATAATTACTATTTTAAACAAAATGACTGAAAGTCAATATTACATTTTTGTTCTGGAAAAATTTAGACAAATTGTGAAGAATGATTATTGACTGAAAGTCATTTTTGTTATATAACATTCCATGAAATAAAAAATGACTGTTGGTCATAGAATGATCAAACAGTATCAATAATAAAGAAAGAAGAGGAGAAAAAGATGATTAAGGTAGGAAAGTGGATTGCAAAACACAAGATACTGATCATTATCATCGGAATTGCATTGCTGATCCCTTCATATCTCGGTATGGCGGCGACCAGAATCAACTACGATGTACTGAGTTATCTGCCGGATACCCTTGAGACAGTTGAGGGACAGGACATTATGTAGATCAGTTTGGGATGGGAGCCTTTTCCATGATAGTGGTGGAGGATATGGAACTGAAGGATGTAGCTGCTCTGAAAGAGAAAATCGAAGCAGTTGATCACGTGAAAAAAGTACTGTGGTATGACAGTGTCCTGGATGTTTCCGTTCCTGTAGAAATGCTTCCGAAGGATTTAAGAGAGGCATTTTTTAACGGAGATGCAACTATGATGATCGCGTTGTTTGATAATACAACATCATCAGAAACTTCCATGGAAGCTGTGACGCAGATTCGTAAGATTACTTCAAAGAACTGTTTTGTCAGTGGAATGACAGGCATTGTTACTGATATCAAACAGATCGCACTTAAGGAAATGCCGATTTACGTTGTGATTGCTTCCTGCCTTTCTCTGATAGTGTTGCTCCTTGCAATGGATTCTCTGGTAGTTCCAGTTTTGTTTTTGCTCTGCATTGGTGTTGCAGTCTTGTATAATCTTGGAAGTAATATTTTTCTTGGTCAGATTTCATACATCACTCAGGCACTGACAGCAGTCCTGCAGCTTGGTGTTACCATGGATTATTCCATTTTCCTGCTGAACAGTTATGAGGAGAATAAGAAGCGGTTTGAGGGTGATAAAGAGAGGGCTATGGCGCATGCCATCAATGCAACCTTCAAATCTGTAATCGGAAGTTCTATTACAACAGTAGCCGGATTTATCGCACTTTGTTTTATGACCTTCTCACTTGGACGTGATATGGGTGTCGTAATGGCCAAGGGAGTTGTTATCGGTGTTCTGTGTTGTGTTACTTTGCTCCCTGCTCTGGTGCTTACTTTTGACGGAGCCATTGAAAAAACAACACATAAGACGCTGATTCCAAGCTTTGATAAGGCATCTGCTTTTATTACAAAGCATTATAAAGTATGGCTGATCATTTTCCTGGTAATGCTTTTCCCGGCAATTCATGGAAATAACAATCTGAAGAATTACTACAATATCGATAAGTCACTTCCTTCCACGCTGGACAGTAATGTGGCAAATGCCAAACTTCAGGAAACCTTTGATATGAATAATGTTCATATGGTGTTATTAAAGAAAGGTCTGACATCAAAAGAAAAAACAGAAATGCTTGACCAGATCAAGGATGTTGATGGTGTAAAATGGGCACTTGGAATGGACTCTTTCGTAGGTGCGGCATTCCCGGATACCATGATCCCAAGTAATCTGAAGAAGATGCTGGAAAGCGATGAGTACGAGATGGAATTTATCTGTTCCAAATATAAAACAGCTACAGACGAGGTAAACAATCAGATTGATGAGATCCAGAAGATTGTAAAAGGATACAGTCCGGAATCTATGGTAATCGGAGAAGCACCTCTGACCAAGGACCTTCAGGATGTTACGGATGTGGATTTAAAGACTGTAAATACTATCTCTATCCTGGCAATTTTCATTATTATCATGGTTGTGTTTAAATCCATTTCGCTTCCGTTTATTCTGGTTGCAGTTATTGAGTTTGCGATTTTTGTCAATATGTCCGTTCCTTATTATCAGGGAAAGGAAGTGGTGTTCGTAGCAAGCATTGTTATCGGTTGTATACAGCTGGGAGCTACTGTTGACTATGCAATCCTTATGACCAGCAGATACCAGAAAGAACGTGGTCTTGGAAAAAGTAAGAAAGAATCCATTGCCATCGCACATAAAACTTCCATGAAGTCAATTGTGATCAGTGGCTGCAGCTTCTTTGCGGCAACTTTTGGAGTTGGTCTTTATACACAGGTAGATATGATCGGAAGTATCACAAACCTGCTTTCACGTGGAGCTGTGATCAGTACACTGGTGGTATTGTTTATACTTCCGGCTATGTTTATGATATTTGATTCTCTCATCTGCCACACATCTATTGGATTTGCCAAGAAGAAACCGGCAAAAGAGAAGAAACAGTGATTCAGGATTTTTAAAAAGAAGCTTATTGTAAAGAGATAGAATAAAGGAGTAAGTTATTATGAACAGAAACAGAAAGAAAGCAGCTGCAGCAACGCTTGCAGCAGGAATGGCTGTAGTTCTCGGAGCAGGTACTGTAATGGCAGCTGCTTCAACAGGTGATAATGGATTGCAGAAAGAAGAAACCGTTTATGTAAATACAACTGCCGGAGGAGAAGTAACGGATGTCACAGTATCTGACTGGCTGAAAAATTCCGGAGACAGTTCCAATTCTGAGGTGAAAGATGCCTCTGATCTTCAGGATATAAAAAACGTAAAAGGTGATGAAACATTTACTCAGAACGGAAATGATCTGACCTGGAGTACTGATGGAAAGGATATTTATTATCAGGGAAAGACAGAGAAAAATCTCCCGGTTTCCGTAGGAATTAAATATTATATGGATGGAACTGAGGTTTCTCCGGAAGCTCTGGCAGGAAAGACAGGACATCTGAAAATGGAAGTGACATATACAAATACTTCTAAAACAACCAAAACAGTGAATGGCAAAAAGACTGATATTTATTCACCCTTTGTTATGGTGACAGGAATGATCCTTTCTACAGATAATTTCTCCAATGTTACAGTAGATAACGGTAAGGTTATTTCTGACGGAAGCAGAAATGTTGTTGTCGGTTTTGGTATGCCAGGAATGAAAGAAAGTCTGGATATGTCTTCTGATATTGCAGATGAAGTGAATATCCCTGAGAAATTTACAGTGGAAGCAGATGTTACAGACTGTGAGATGAGTTCTACATTTACCGTAGCACTTACAGATATTTTCAAAGATATTGATCTGGATGATGTGGATGGACTGGATGAGCTGAAGGATTCAATGAAAGATCTGACGGATGCAGCAGTAAAACTGGTAGACGGAACCAAAGATCTTTATGATGGAACCAATAAACTCAATGACAAATATAAAGAATTTTATGATGGAATCGGAACTTTGAAAAGTGGTGTCAGTGATCTGAATGACGGAGCAAAAGAACTGGATGACGGAGCAAAGGAATTAAGCAGCGGAGCACAGACACTGAATACAGGGGCACAGACTTTAAACAGTGGTGTTTCCTCTTATACAGCAGGGGCAGACACACTTTCAGATGGAATCAAACAATATACAGCAGGAGTAGATACACTGGACAGCAAGATGGCTGAATATGAGGCTGGAATGAAATCTCTTTCCGATGGTGTAAATGCATATGTTGCAGGCGGCAATCAGCTTGCAGGCGGTGTGCAGAGTTATGTAACAGGAACAACTACTCTGACAGACGGAATGCAGCAGTATATTGCAGGAGTTAATCAGCTTGCAGGCGGTGTGGGTCAGTATGCTGGTGGTATTAAGAGCTTAGTGGATGGAATTGGTCAGGTTGTTCCGGGAATTGATACTGCTGTAAATGGAATCCAGACTGCTGTAGAAAAAATGACAGCTCTTTCATCTAAAATCGATGCAAATCAGATTGCTAATTTCAGTGACAGCATGACGGCTTATACAACAGGCGTTTCTGATTACACTTCTGCAGTTGGCCAGTATATTGAAAGTGTAGAACAGCTTGCATCAGGACTGAGCAGCTTGAGAGCTCACTTGAAAACATGGGAGCTTCCACAGCTTCAGAAATAGAAGAAAGTGCAAATGCAATGTCCGGACAGTTAAATGACAGTGCTGAAACCATGAACAGTCAGGCAGATGCAATTGAATCCTGGATCAGTGATTCCGCAGAGGCTTCTGTAGATGCATCTTCTGTAGATGCAGGAGTTGCAGCAGTCAGCAGTCAGCTAGAAGCAGCAGAATCTGCTTTGTATAATATTGATACCAGCAATATGGATGATGAAACAGCGGCTGCTGTAGAAGCTGCGATTGATGGTGCGTTAGGTTCTATTCAGGCAGCTGAGGACAGTGCATCTAATATTGATACATCCACAATTACAGCCTCCGCACCTGATACGTCAGCATTGCAGTCAGCAGCAGATGCTTTAAGGGCATCTGCGTCCAGTGCAGAATCAACAGCAGATGCACAGGAAGAGGCAGTCAACAGCAGTATTGAACAGATGAAACAGCAATTACAGGCATTAACTCAGGGAATGAAGACAGTGCAGGAAACTGTATCACAGTTAAATGCAGGTGCAAAAGAGCTTACTTCTAATGATGGCACATTAAAAGCAAGTGGAACCCAGCTTGCTCAGTCAGGAACCCAGATTGCTACAGCAGTAAATCAGATGAGTACATTATTTACCGGACTTGGACAGCAGCTTCCGGAAATGCTGCAGGGAATCGATCAGCTGAAAGCAGGCTCTGATCAGCTGACTACTGCAAATAAATCTCTCCAGAGTGGATATGAAAGCCTTGCAAAAGCAAGCACAGAACAGATGATTTCCGGCGCAGATACACTGCTTAGTTCCGGAAAGACACTGACAGATGGAATTGCACAGCTTCAGGGCGAAAATAATGTTAATGCACAGACACTGTTAAAAGGAGCCAAGACTCTTAAGAGCGCAAGAAAGAGCCTGACCAGTGGTATGTCTCAGATCAATTCTGCAACAGGTCAGATTACAAGTGGCGTGGAAACTCTGGCATCTAACAGTGGAACACTGTACAGCGGAGCAGATCAGCTTTCTTCGAACAGTTCTACATTAAACAGCGGAGCATCTAAGCTTGCATCAGGAACCCAGACACTTGTATCCGGAGCACAGACCCTTGCATCAGGAACAGGTAGCCTTGTATCCGGCACTCAGACGTTAATGGATGGCGCAGATAAGCTTTCTGATGGCAGTGATCAGCTTAAAGATGGTATCAGCGATCTGAATGACGGAGCAAAAGAACTGAACAAAGGACAGAAGAAATTCTATAAAGAAGGTATTAAGAAACTGGATGATACAGTAAACGGAGATCTTCAGGATATTCTTGACAGATTTGAGGTAATCCAGTCTGACGATGTAATGTACACAACATTCACAGACAGATCCGGCGATATGGACGGAAATGTTAAATTTATTTTCGAATCTGACCCGATTGAAATCAGTGATGATGAGAAATAGATATCATAAACCTGAGACATACAAGCCAAAATTCCATTGCCGTAGGCAATCTGGAATGAATTTTGGCTACGTTACTGTGAACGGAGTGAACAGTAACAACTAAAATGGGGCAGATGCAATCAGGCAACTGCCCCATTGCTTATGAAAAAGCTTTCTGTTATAATAAAAAAGTCAGATGGGAATTTTAGAAAACAAGAAAGCATCAGTGATTAAATGGAAAATACAAAATCACAAAAAAAGTCGTATTCAACAGCATCTTCCAAGAGCAGGGCGCGTCGAAAAACAAAAACAGATTATTATGATTACAGTCTGGTAGCAGTTATTGTACTGCTGACCTGTTTTGGGCTTATCATGCTGTACAGTACAAGCTCCTATATGGCTCAGATAAATTACGGAAGCGACATGTATTTTTTAAAAACAGGCCATCATCAGCGTGGCATGTATTATCATGGAACTGATCATTTCCAGGCTCAATTATCGGATACTGAACCGTTTTAGCACAGCTTTGTATGTAGCGGCACTGGTGTTGATGGCACTGGTAAAAACACCGCTGGGGCAGTCTTCTCATGGTGCCCAGAGATGGCTGAATCTTGGACCGGTTCAGTTCCAGCCGGCAGAGCTTGCAAGATAGCAGTTATTGTCTGCCTCCCATATATGATCGTGCATATGGGAAAGAAAGTCCGTACCTTAAAGGGCTGTATGGTTCTTGCTGTTGTGGGAGGCGGACTGGCACTGGCTGCATATGTATTTACGGACAATCTGAGTACAGCAATTATTATTTTCTGTATTACTGCAGGACTGATTTTTGTGGCTCACCCGGATATTAAGATTTTTATTATTATTGCAGGTGTTGTTATTGCGCTGGCAGTGATCGGAGTCATTTTTCTGAATGCAACAGTGAGTGTTGATGGAAGTGGAAGCTTTCGTCTGAGACGAATCATGGTATGGCTTCATCCGGAAGAATATGCGGACAGTTGGGGGTATCAGACAATTCAGGCATTGTATGCGATTGGCTCGGGAGGATTTTTTGGCAGAGGACTTGGAAACAGTATTCAGAAGCTGGGAAGTGTACCTGAGGCACAGAATGACATGATTTTTTCAATTATCTGTGAAGAACTGGGGATTTTTGGAGGTCTTATCGTGCTGATGCTTTATGCATATCTGTTATACAGGCTGTTTGTTATTGCACAGAATGCACCGGATATGTTTGGCTCACTTATGGTCAGTGGGATTTTTATTCACATAGCATTGCAGGTTATTCTTAATATTGCGGTTGTTGTAAACCTTATGCCGAATACAGGTGTCACTCTTCCGTTTATCAGTTATGGAGGTACGTCGATCGTATTCCTTATGGCAGAGATGGGACTTGCGCTGAGTGTGGCAAGGCAGATTAAATTTGAGGAATAAAAAATGTAATAAAATAGTGCTTGACAAACAGGAGGGAAGAATATATACTTTGAACATCAAAGTAATCAATCCCGATAAAACCAAATCTGAATAAATGAGACGTATTTACTGGTCTGACGGATGATAAGGTTGAAAACAAGAAAAAGCAGAATCATCATCTGCTTAACAAAAATAATAAAAAACAAGTGATAACCGGAGCAGGAAAAAGAGAAGTATTCCGGGGCTTGAATTAAAGGAGAAGAGAAAATTATGTTAGAAAAAATGAGTGAAATGATCGCAGAGCAGTTAAATTGTGATGCAGCAGGAATTACTGCTGAAACTTCTTTCAAGGATGATCTTGGCGCAGATTCACTTGACCTGTTTGAGCTGGTTATGGCTCTGGAAGATGAATACAATATTGAGATCCCGGCTGAAGATCTTACAGATTTAACAACAGTCGGAGCTGTTATGGATTATCTGAAAAACAAAGGCGTAGAGGCTTAATCATATAGAAATGACAAATAACTCCTTGGAGCCAGAGATGGCTTCGGGGAGAATTTTTTGACATTATAATTTGAATATCAAAATATTTTAAACTAAAATAATTTGCAATCAGAAACAAATTGTTATCATCTGATATAAACATAAAAATAAAGGAAAGGAAAATGATATGTCTAAAATTGCATTTGTATTTCCGGGACAGGGTGCACAGTATACAGGAATGGCGAAAGATTTTTATGAAAAATATGCTGTAAGTCGCGAAGTATTTGAAAGCGCATCAAAAGCATCCGGACTTGATGTGAAAGCTTTATGCTTTGAAGAAAATGACAGATTAAATATTACAGAATATACACAGATTGCCATGCTGACAGCAGAAATCGCAATCTTAAGAGCTGTAGAGGAAGCCGGAATCAGGTCTCAGGTAAATGCTGGACTGAGCCTTGGAGAATACGGAGCACTGGTGGCCTCCGGTGTTATGAAGGAAGAGGATGCATTTACTGTAGCGCGAAAAAGAGGAATTTTTATGCAGGAGGCATATCCTACAGGTGGTGCAATGTCCGCTGTTCTTGGAACAGATGCAGAGCTGATTGAAAAAATCTGCGATGAGACACAGGGAATTGTATCCATTGCAAATTATAACTGTCCGGGACAGATTGTGATCACAGGCGAGGAGACAGCAGTTGCAGCAGCAGGGGAGGCATTAAAGGCAGCAGGCGCCAGACGTGTGATTCCTCTTAAAGTCAGTGGCCCATTTCACTGTGAGCTTCTCAAAGGCGCAGGGGAAAAACTGGGACGGGAACTTGAGAAGGTAGAAATCCAGTCATTTACAGTACCTTATGTGACAAATGTAACTGCACAGTATGTGACAGGACCGGAGCAGGTAAAGGAATTGCTTGTCAGCCAGGTTTCATCCTCTGTGCGCTGGCAGCAGTGTGTAGAACAGATGATTGATGATGGTGTAGATACTTTTATTGAGATTGGACCGGGAAAAACTCTGACAGGATTTCTCAAAAAGATCAACAGAAATGTAAAAGCATTACATGTTGAGAAAACAGAAGATCTGGATGAAGTGAGAAAGGAGTGTCTGTAAAATGCTGAAAAATAAAATTGCCCTGATTACAGGTGCAGGACGTGGAATCGGACGAGCCATTGCTATTGCTCTTGCAAAGGAAGGTGCAGAGGTGGTTATCAATTACAATGGTTCTGAAGAGAGAGCGAAGGAAGTAAAACAGACCATCGAAGAAAACGGTGGAAAAGCTTCCATATATAAATGCAATGTCAGTGATTTCGCAGCCTGTGAAGCAATGATCAAAGATATAGTTAAAGAATACGGACACCTTGATATTCTGGTTAATAATGCAGGAATTACCAAAGATGGTCTGATCATGAAAATGAAAGAAGAGGATTTCGATTCTGTACTTAATGTAAACCTGAAAGGTACATTCAATACAATCCGTCACAGTGCCGTCAGATGCTGAAACAGAGAAGTGGAAAGATCATCAATATTTCTTCTGTTTCCGGAATCCTCGGAAATGTGGGCCAGGCAAATTATGCTGCATCCAAAGCAGGTGTGATCGGTCTGACAAAAACAATGGCAAGAGAGCTGGGCAGCCGGGGAATTACGGTAAATGCCATTGCACCCGGATTTGTAGACACAGAGATGACAGAAGTACTCTCAGAAGAAATCAGGGAAAATGCATGTAAGCAGATTATCCTGGGACGTTTCGGAAAGCCTGAGGATATTGCAAATACAGCAGTATTTCTGGCATCAGACAAAGCAGACTATATTACAGGACAGGTCATCAGCGTAGATGGCGGTATGAATGTATAAATAAGGAGAACAAAATGAGAAGAGTTGTAATTACAGGTATGGGAGCAATCACTCCGGTAGGCCTTAGTGTAGAAGAATTCTGGAACAGCGTAAAAGAAGGAAAAACAAACTTTGCAGAAGTAACACGTTTTGATTCCACAAATTACAGAGCGCATATGGCAGCAGAGATCAACAATTTTAATCCAAAGGATTATATGGATTTCAAATCTGCAAAACGTATGGAGCTTTTCAGCCAGTATGCGGTAGCAGCAGCAAAAGAAGCTATTGAGCAGTCCGGACTGGATATGACAAAAGAAGATCCCTTCCGTGTAGGCTGTAGCGTGGGAAGCGGTATCGGAAGTATGCAGGTGTAGAGAAATCCTGCGAAATCCTCAACACAAAGGGACCAGGAAGACTGAATCCTCTGATGATTCCTCTTCTGATCTCCAATATGGCATCCGGAAATGTTTCCATTCAGTTTGGACTCCGCGGAAAGAACATTAATGTTGTAACTGCCTGTGCAACAGGAACCCACAGCATTGGAGAAGCATACCGTACTATTCAGTGCTCTGATGCAGATGTTATGGTTGCAGGTGGAACGGAAGCAGCTATCACACCAACAGGCTTTGGTGGTTTTGCGGCACTGACAGCATTGACCTCATCCACAGATCCTGAGAGATGTTCCATCCCTTTTGACAAAGAAAGAAGCGGTTTTGTAATGGGTGAGGGTGCCGGCGTGGTAGTTCTGGAAGAACTGGAGCATGCCAAAGCACGTGGAGCGAAAATCCTTGGCGAGGTTGTCGGATATGGTGCAACAGGAGATGCTTATCACATTACATCCCCTGCAGAGGACGGTTCCGGTGCTGCCAAAGCTATGGAATGGGCTGTAAAAGAAGCAGGAATTTCCACAGATGATGTATGGTATGTAAACGCACATGGTACAAGCACACATCATAATGACTTATTTGAAACAATTGCCATTAAGAAAACATTTGGTGAACACGCAAAAGAAATGAAAATAAATTCTACAAAATCTATTACAGGACATCTTCTGGGAGCTGCCGGTGCAGTGGAAGTGATCACCTGTGTAAAAGAACTTCAGGAAGGCCTGATCCATCAGACTGTTGGTTATAAGGTGCCGGATGAACAGTGTGACCTGGATTATGTAGGAAACGGTAATGTAAAGATGGATATCAAATATGCACTTACCAATTCTCTTGGCTTTGGCGGACATAACGCATCCTTACTTATTAAAAAGTACGAAGACTGATCACGCAGATAATAAATGGTATGGTGATTTTGAAAACAATATACGACAGTGATCTTATAATATAGCTATTTCAGCAGGAGGAAATAAATGGAACTGGCAAATATATTAGAACTGATCCACGCAGTCAGCGATTCAGATCTCACAGAATTTAACCTGCAGGACGATACCTTAAATATTTCCATGTCAAAAGAGAAAACAATTGTACAGCAGATGGCAGTCAATGCTGATCCGGCAGATGCTCAGCAGTATCAGCCGGTAGTGCAGCAGGCTGTACATGTAGAATCCGTCAATGCTGTTAACGATGAAGTACAGACAGGAAGTGTGGTAAAATCTCCTCTTGTAGGTACCTATTATGCAGCATCTTCTCCGGAAAATTCACCCTTTGTAAAAGTAGGAGATAAAGTAAGCAAAGGTCAGGTCCTTGGCATTGTGGAAGCAATGAAGCTGATGAACGAGATTGAATCAGAATTTGATGGTACAGTAAAAGAAATCCTTGTAGAAAACGAGCAGATGGTAGAGTTCGGACAGCCGATGTTTGTGATAGAATAGAAGAAGGAGGTAAAAAACTATGAAACTTACAACAAAAGAAATCATGGAGATCATTCCCCACAGACACCCGTTCCTCCTGATTGATACTATTGAAGAACTGGTGCCGGGTGTGAAGGCAACAGGAAAGAAATGTGTTACCTATAATGAGCCGCATTTCGCAGGACACTTCCCACAGGAACCGGTTATGCCGGGAGTTCTGATCGTTGAAGCGCTTGCGCAGACAGGTGCAGTTGCAATTCTGAGTAAACCGGAAAATAAAGGAAAGATCGCATATTTTGCATCGATCAACAATGCAAAATTCAAGAACAAGGTAGTTCCCGGAGATACCCTTACTCTCGAAGTAGAGATCATTAAGGAAAAAGGTCCCATGGGAGTGGGAAAAGCAAAGGCAACAAACCAGGACGGTAAGGTAGCAGTGATCGCAGAGCTGACTTTTGCAGTAGGAGCATAACAGATGTTTAATAAAATTTTGATCGCCAATCGTGGTGAGATTGCAGTGAGGATCATCCGGCATGTCGTGAGATGGGAATCCGCACAGTAGCCGTATACTCAGAAGCAGACAGAGATGCCCTGCATACCCAGCTTGCAGATGAAGCAGTATGCATCGGAAAGGCACAGTCATCAGACAGCTATCTGAACATGGAGCGAATCTTAAGTGCTACCATTGCCACAAAAGCAGAAGCAATCCACCCGGGATTCGGATTTCTCTCAGAGAACAGCCGTTTTGTGGAAATGTGTGAGAAATGTAATGTGGCATTTATTGGTCCTTCCGCAGAAGTAATTTCCAGAATGGGAAATAAATCTGAGGCGAAAAACACAATGCGGAAAGCTAAAGTCCCGGTAGTGCCCGGCACAAAGGAACCGGTCTACACAGTAGAGCAGGCTTTGGAAGCTGTAAAGGAAATCGGTTTTCCGGTCATGATCAAAGCATCAGCAGGCGGCGGTGGAAAAGGAATGCGTGTAGCCGGAAATGAACAGGAATTTGCCAAATTGTTTGAGACAGCACAGCAGGAGTCGGTCCATTCCTTCTCCGATAATACCATGTATCTGGAACGGTTTGTGGAGAATCCCAGACATGTTGAAGTGCAGATTCTTGCGGATAAATACGGAAATGTAGTTCATCTGGGAGAACGAGACTGCTCTGTTCAGAGACGTCACCAGAAAATGATCGAAGAGTCTCCATGTATCGCAATCTCTGATGATCTGAGAAAGAAAATGGGTGAGACAGCAGTACGGGCAGCAAAGGCAGCAGGCTATGAAAGTGCAGGAACCATAGAATTTCTTCTGGATCAGTCCGGAGAATTTTATTTCATGGAAATGAACACCAGAATCCAGGTAGAACATCCGGTAACAGAATTTGTGTCTGGTGTAGACCTGATCAAAGAGCAGATCTGCATTGCGGCAGGTGAACCGTTAAGCGTTCAGCAGAAAGACATAGAAATCCGCGGCCACGCCATGGAATGCAGAATCAATGCCGAGGATCCTGAGAGACATTTCATGCCATGCCCGGGTAAGATCACTGACTTACATCTTCCCGGTGGAAACGGAATCCGCGTGGATACAGCAGTTTATAATGACTACGCAATCCCGCCCTATTATGATTCTATGATTGCCAAGATCATTGTTTATGACAAAGACCGCCGCAGTGCATTCGAAAGATGATCAGTGCACTTGGAGAAGTTGCCATCGAAGGAGTAAAAACTAACGTGGATTTTCTGTATGAGCTTCTTAATCAACCGGATTTTCAGGATGGAAACATTACAACTGATTTCATTCCACAGCATTATCCGGAGTTGTAAAAGGAAATCTGGTGTAAATATACTTTATAGTTCAGTAGAAATTACATATTTATTAAAAGGTAACTGATAAGCGAATCGATAAAATAATTTTTGATAGAATTAGTTTGATTAATAGTATAGCGAAAATTAAGTTTCTGCTATATTGATGCAGATGAAAAATCAGACAAGTCAATATAGCAGTTACTTAATATTCGCTGTAATAGTTATTAACGTTATTTTGTTGTCTGAAAGAACATCAAATTGGGTTACATAAAGGAGCAGGATTTTAATGGCAGACTTGAAGAGATTTTTTAAGAAAACAGTTTCAGAAGACCGGCATAAACAGGCCGTATCTGTTTCCGTACCTGAAGGCTTATGGATCAAATGTCCAAAGTGCGGAGAAATGGTTTACAGAGAAGACGTAATATCCAACGCCTATGTGTGCCCAAAATGCGGAGGATATTTCAGAATCAGTGCGAAACGCCGGATCAAAATGATCGCAGATAAAGGAAGTTTTAAAGAGTGGTTCACAGGAATTGACAACAGCAATCCACTGGACTATCCGGATTATCCGCAGAAAATTGAGGATCTGAGAGAAAAAACACACCTTGATGAGGCAATTCTCATCGGAGAAGCCACCATCGGAGGAATCCGTACAGTGATCGGAGCCATGGATACCAGATTTCTCATGGCTTCTATGGGATATGTGGTGGGAGAAAAGATCACCCGCTCATTTGAAGAAGCAACAAAACAGGGACTTCCGGTCATTCTGTTCTGTTGCTCCGGCGGTGCCAGAATGCAGGAAGGAATTGTATCACTGATGCAGATGGCAAAAACCTCCGCAGCCATTAAACGTCACTCCCAGGCAGGGCTTCTCTACACATCTGTGCTGACAGACCCGACTACCGGTGGCGTTACAGCAAGCTTTGCCATGCTTGGAGATATTATCCTTGCAGAGCCAGGCTCACTGATCGGATTTGCCGGCCCGAGAGTCATTGAACAGACTATAGGTCAGAAACTGCCGGAGGGCTTCCAGAGACCGGAATTTCTTCTGGAACATGGATTTCTCGACGGAATTGTTGAACGAGGCTCTATGCGGGATGTTCTTTCGCTGATTCTGAAACTGCATGATACCAGAAAATGTTACGGAGAATTTCCACAGGAAACATCTGCCAGATCTTTCGATACTTTTGGCAAAAAGAAAAAGCAGAAGAAACAAAAAAATCTCACAGCCTGGGACAGAGTCCAGATTGCCAGAAGCAGTGACCGTCCGTCAGCAGCGGAATATATTGATGCCATTTTTGATGATTTCATGGAATTTCATGGTGACAGAGGTGTCAGAGACGACAATGCCATCATCGGCGGCATTGCTACACTGGACGGACAGCCCGTTACAGTAATCGGAATCCGTAAAGGGCATACTACAAAAGAAAACATCAGATGTAACTTCGGAATGCCATCACCGGAAGGGTACAAAAAGGCTCTTCGACTGATGAAACAGGCAGAGAAATTCGGACGTGCAGTCATTGCATTTGTAGACACTCCGGGGGCATTCTGTGGACTGGAAGCAGAAGAACGGGGACAGGGCGAAGCATTGCAAGGAATCTTCTGGAAATGTCCGATTTGAAGGTGCCGGTTCTTTCGGTTGTAATTGGTGAAGGCGGCAGTGGCGGTGCACTTGCACTTGCAGTTGGCAATGAAGTCTGGATGATGGAAAATGCAACCTACACCATCCTTTCACCGGAAGGCTTTGCATCCATTCTCTGGAAAGACAGCAGAAAGGCACCGGAAGCTGCGGAGGTCATGAAAGTAACGGCGGCTCATCTGAAAGAACTGGGAATCATTGAACGGATCATACCGGAGGAATATCCTGCAAGTGAGGAGAATTTGCCGGAAATTGCAGAATATATGAAAATCAGAATGAAGCAGTTCCTGGAGAAACAGACTGGTAAAAGTGGACTGCAGATTGCACAGGAACGGTATGAGAGGTTTCGTAAGATGTAGCACGATATTAAAAGGGACGCGCAGAAAAATATTTTATTTGGAGTGCGGTTTCGGGGTCTAAGATATTCTAAGCTCTCAGAAATCTGCTAAAACCATGAGCTGTCTTGTCAAACTCGCTCCGTTGCAAACTTCGCTCAGACAGTGATGCAGCCGGCTCATAACGCAGATTTCTGAGAACTAAGAATATCTAAGACCCCTGCAAATGCACTCCAAATAAAATATTTTTCTGCGCTGTTTTGTTGCAGGTTGTCATGCACTTTCTTAGGGTTTATATTTATAGCAAATCTCTTAATTAATGTATTTGAGACAGCGGCTCATGTTTTTAGCGGCTTCCCGAATGCCTAGAAATACAATGGTTCCGAAACTGAGTCCCCAAACATAATTGCTTCCCATGCGTCCCTATTCAAAAAACATTAAAATTTTCCCCTATCCCGACTTGAAATAAGAAAGCCTCTGACGTATAATAAACCCGAAAGTAGAAAGGCGCTGCTTTTAAGCAGGGTCTTTTTTTACAGATTTTGAATATATGAAAAATTCAGGAGTGAAAAAAGTTATGACCAAGATCAGAACAAGATTTGCACCAAGCCCTACAGGCAGAATGCATGTTGGAAATTTAAGAACAGCATTATATGCATACCTTATTACAAAACATGAAGGCGGAGATTTCATCCTCCGTATTGAAGATACAGACCAGGAACGTTACGTAGAAGGCGCTGTAGATATTATCTACCGTACTCTTGCAAAAACAGGACTTCTCCATGATGAAGGTCCGGACAAGGACAAAGGCTTTGGACCGTATGTTCAGAGTGAGCGTCAGGCACAGGGGATCTATCTGAAATATGCACAGCAGTTAGTAGAACAGGGTGATGCATACTACTGTTTCTGTAAGAAGGAAGAACTGGAAGGTATGAAACGTGTTGTGGCAGGAAAAGAGATTTCCATTTATGACAAACGCTGCCTTAAACTTTCCAAAGAAGAAGTACAGCGTCGTCTTGATGCAGGAGAACCACACGTAATCCGTTTCAATATGCCAACAGAGGGAACTACAACATTCCATGATGTAATCTACGGAGATATCACAGTAAACAATGAGGAACTGGAAGATCTGATCCTGATCAAATCTGACGGATACCCAACTTATAACTTTGCAAACGTAATCGATGACCATTTAATGGAGATCACACACGTAGTAAGAGGTAACGAGTATCTTTCCTCAGCTCCGAAATACAACCGTATCTACGAAGCTTTCGGATGGGATATCCCGGTTTATGTACATTGTCCGTTGATCACAGATGAGACACACCAGAAGCTTTCCAAACGTTGTGGACATTCCTCTTATGAAGACCTGCTTGATCAGGGATTTGTTTCAGAAGCGATCGTCAACTATGTGGCACTTCTCGGATGGAGTCCTTCTGACAACAGAGAGATCTTTACACTGGATGAACTGGTACAGGCATTTGATTATCATCATATCAATAAATCTCCGGCAGTATTTGATATTGCGAAACTTCGTTGGATGAATGGTGAGTATATCAAGAAAATGGATGCGGATGAATTCTATGAGAGAGCACTTCCGTATATGAAAGAAGTTCTGAAGAAAGACTACAACTTCAAGAAGATTGCAGGAATGGTACAGACCAGAATCGAAACATTCCCTGACATTCCGGCTCTGATTGACTTCTTTGAGGAAGTACCGGAATATGATTCCGCCATGTACTGCCATAAGAAAATGAAGACAAATGAAGAGACTTCTCTTACAGTATTAAAAGAAGTACTTCCGGTTCTGGAAGAACAGGAAGATTATACAAATGATCCGTTATTTGAAACATTAAGTGCATTTGTAAAAGAGCATGGTTATAAGAACGGATATGTAATGTGGCCTCTGCGTACTGCTGTTTCCGGCAAGCAGATGACGCCGGCCGGTGCTACTGAGATCATGGAGATCATCGGTAAAGATGAGACAATCAAACGAGTAAAGGCAGCTATTGAGAAATTAAGCAAATAAATATGAAGAGAAATCCATCTCAACTTCGGGCAATCACTCACCTGTCAGGACCTATGATGGTCCTGGCAGGTCCCGGCTCGGGGAAAACTTCCGTTATTGTGGAGAGAACTGCATACATGATCAATGAGGGGAAGATACCGGCTTCTTCTATTTTGGTTGTAACTTTTTCCAGAGCAGCGGCAACAGAGATGAAAGAACGGTTTTTGAAATTCGTGGGGCAGAACAGAAGCGAAGTGACTTTTGGAACTTTCCACGGAATTTTTTATGGGATTTTGAAAGCGGCCTATCATCTGAGTGCGGCCAATATTCTTTCTGAGGAAGAGAAATTCAGTATTCTACGTGAGATGACTGAGAAATATGGACAGGAAATGGCTCAGGAAGGAGATTTCATTGAAGAAGTTGCCAGGGAAATCAGTGTTGTAAAGGGGAACTGTATTTCTCCGGAGCATTATTATGCATCCTGTTGCTCGGATGAGATATTCAGGGACATTTTTCATGGCTATAAGCAGGCTCTGAAGGCGAAACGCAAGCTGGATTTTGATGATATGATCCTCTGTTGTTATGAACTTTTTTCTCAGAGACAGGATATCCTGAATGCATGGAGAAGAAAATTTGTCTACATTCTGGTGGATGAGTTTCAGGATATCAACAGCTTACAATACAAGATTTTGCAGATGCTGGCGGCACCTGTCAATAACCTGTTTATTGTAGGGGATGATGACCAGTCCATCTATCATTTCCGGGGCGCAAGACCAGAGATTATGTTAAATTTTACAAAGGATTATCCGAAGGCAGAGACAGTTCTTCTGAATGTGAATTACCGGTGCAGTAAGAATATCCTGCGTACAGCCATGGAAGTGATCGGATGTAATACCAGACGTTTCAAAAAGCAGCTGGATACTCCAAATGAAGAAGGGATGCCTGTGACGTGCAAGGAATTTGATAATCCAAGAGAAGAGTATATGTGCGTGGTGGCAGCACTGAAAAAAAGAATGGAGCGCGGCGAGGATCTGCTGAATACGGCAATCCTGCTTCGTACAAATCAGGAATCGGAAGGTCTGATCAATGTGCTGATGGAATATCAGGTTCCTTTTACAATGAAAGAACAGCTTCCCAATCTTTTCCGCCACTGGATCTGCCGGGCGCTTCTGGCTTATCTTGAAATGGCAGCAGGAGACAGGAGCAGGAAGAATTTTCTGGAGATCATGAACCGGCCAAATCGCTATATTTCCAGAGAAGCGTTGAACAGTTCGCAGATTAATTTTAATGAACTTCGGGAATATTATAAAGACAAAGACTGGATGTGCGACAGGATTACCACACTGGAAACGCATCTGAGGATTCTTGGTACTCTTTCCCCTTTTGCTGCGATTAATTTTATCAGAAAAGGAATGGGATTCGAAGAATACTTGCGTGAATATGCACAGTATCGTAAAATAAAACCAGAGGAACTGCTTGAGACCCTGGACCGGATCCATGAGAGTGCAAAAGGCATGAAAACCCTGGCGAAGTGGCAGGCTTACATAGAAGAATATACGAAGCGCCTGAATGAACAGGCAAGGAAACAGCAGGATAAAAAAGAAGGAGTGACTATATCCACACTCCATGCGGTAAAAGGTCTGGAATATGATATTGTGTATATTCTGAATGTTAATGAAGGAAGCATTCCATATCGCAAGGCGGTTTTGGCAGAAGCAGTGGAAGAAGAACGAAGATTGTTTTATGTAGGGATGACCAGGCGAAAAAGAAGCTGGTGCTTGCCTATGTGAAACGCCAGTATGAGAAGGAACGGGAGCCTTCCCGGTTTCTTGAGGAGACAGGCCTATGAATAAAGGAATTATTTACTGTACAAAAATACGGGAAGAATATGAAGGCGCACATATGGAGCATATGATCGCAGAGAAACTTCTGGAAATCGCACTGAAAAAAGAATATGGAATCAATCTGTACAATGAACCCAGAGCAGAAGGAGAACATGGAAAACCATTCCTTTCCTATCGTCCGTCCCTGCATTATAATATCAGTCATTCCGGAAAATATGTGGTATGTATTCTGGCTGATCAGGAGGTTGGAATTGATGTGCAGATTCATTGCAGAGCCAATTATGAAAGAATGCTCAGACGTATGGTACCCCGGGAACAGTATCTCGAAATTCTCTCAGATATAAATGTGAAAAAGAAATTTTTTGAACAGTGGGTACTGAGGGAAGCTTATATCAAATGGACCGGTGAGGGGCTTTCCAGAGACATGAGGACTATATCCATGGATGAAGGCAGTCATATGCTGCTTGATATGGAAGACGGTTACAGTGGAGCAGTATGGGCAATGAATCCCATGGAAATCAACTGGAAATATGAAGACATCATACTTGGGTAAGACATGAACAGACAAACGAAGAAAGAAATCCGGAGACTGGCAGTGAAGATTCTTGTAGCAGTACTGGCACTTGGACTGGCTTTCTGGGGATATGCTTTCGTATACAGGGGTAAGACGGAACCTCCTGCAAAATATCCGGTAACCAACCAGGATGCTGCAGTGTATTCATTACGCGGACAGATACAGATGCTGTCGCAGCAGGAGGAGTTAAATACCTTTGCCTTTGAGGGCAGAAAAAAAGAAAAAGAGTACGGAACTTATATTATTCCCGGACTGAGATATACAAGAACATTCCTGAATGCAGAGGGTACAAAACAGGCGGTATGTACTTCCATGACTCCTCAGGGACTTGCAGTGACCGATGAGTATGTACTTGTAAGTGCTATTGTCATACGGAAAAACATAACTCTGTTATTTATGTGATCAACAAAGAAACTCACAGATTTATCAAAGAGGTAGTCCTGCCAGGTCTGCCTCATGTAGCGGACTTGCCTATGATCAGGAACATGATATGTTGTGGTATTCTTCAAATACCAATGGAATCGCACAGGCGATCAGCATTAAGATGGATGTGCTGCGTGACTATAATTATGCGGATAACCATATGCCTGTGCAGGTAAATCAGACATGTAGTCTTTATGGAATCGTGAGAGATTCTTTTATGACTTTCTATAAGGGGTGCCTGTATGTAGGATGTTTTAACAAATATACAGAGAGCACCATCGCGAGATATGCGGTGGATTCAAAAGGTGATCTGGTGAATACTTTTAATGAGGAACTTGGCATGATGTTTGAAATGGCGGTTCCGCTGGATTATTCTACAATATCAGAACAGGCACAGGGAATGGCTTTTTATAACGATAAGCTGTTGTTGTCTCATTCTTTTGGTATTCTGCCATCCAGGATTGTTTTTTATGAACAGTCGGATAAACGTCTGTATGTCAATGAAAATTCTGCAAGATCATACAGAATGCCTGAGATGATCGAGCAGATTGTTGTAGAGGGGGATGAACTTTACGTACTCTTTGAATCAGGAGCTTATGCGTACAGGGGGTATGCAGGAAATGTGGTAGACCGGGTTCTGAAGCTGAATCTGATAAAAATGGAAGAGTCTTATCAGGAAGAGTACTAAAATCGGTTTGTCCACATATATTAAGTGTAAAGAGGTGAGACATATAGAAGCGCAGCAGATTGAAAACCTGTTTGCCGGAAATATCCGGAATCTTTTAATGGATGCGAAGCTGGATTATGATAAATTATATGAGATACGCCTTCGTGTAGGGCGCCCGTTGTTTTTAACTTATGACGGAGGAGAGTGTTTTCTGCGAAAACCGGGTCAGGAACAGTATCTGGTGACAACGGAAGATCTGAAAGAAACACTGGAATATGTCACAGGATATTCCCTGTATGCTTATGAGGATGAGATCAGACAGGGATTTATCAGTGTTCAGGGTGTCACAGAGTAGGTGTGACCGGAAAGGTAGTGTTGGATCGGGGCAGGATCATGGGAATGAAATATATTTCCTGCATCAATGTCCGTCTGGCACATGAGATTCAGGGATGTGCGGATAAGGTGATGCCTTATATCCGTACAGAGAAATGGGTTGCAAATACATTGATCATTTCACCGCCAAGGTGTGGAAAGACTACGCTGCTCAGAGATATTATCAGGCAGCTCAGTAATGGATGGGCCAATACCCAGGGTCTGACAATAGGTGTGGTGGACGAGAGAAGTGAGCTGGCAGGCTGTTATCAGGGAATTCCTCAGAATGATCTGGGAATGCGTACAGATGTGCTGGACTGCTGTCCGAAATCAGAAGGTATGCAGATGCTGGTCCGTTCCATGTCACCGGATGTGGTTGCAGTGGACGAGTTAGGCTGTGAAGAGGATTTCAAGGCAGTTGACTCAGTGATCCATTGTGGATGTAAGCTGATTGCGACTGCACATGGAAGCTGTCTGGAGGATGTTCTGGATCAGCCATTCTTTTATAAGCTTATGGGCGAGAAAGTATTTGAACGTTATATTATCCTGGACAAAAATGATCAGGCAGGATGTCTGAAAGCTGTATTAGATGAAAATGGAAAAGTATGCTTAGAACAGTAGGGTTGTGCGTAATTGTAATTTCCGGTGTCGGTTGCGGTTTTGCCATGAGCAATGAACTTGGCAGACGCAAAAAGATGATGGAAATGATCTTACGGATGATCATCCTCCTAAGAGGAGAAATACGTTATGGAAATAAATCTCTGTACGATGCCTTTACAGGTGCTTCCGGGAAACTGGAAGGGAAGTACAGAGAATTTTTTATACTTACGGCACAGAAAATGAAAGAAAAAACAGGGGATTCCTTTGGGACAATCTTCAGAGAATCGGCCGGAAAGTGTCTGGATCTGGATTGTCTTTTGCAGGAAGAGAGAGACAGATTTTATTCACTGGGAGATCAGCTTGGTTATCTTGGACTGGATATGCAGCTAAAACAGATGGATCTGATGGAAAAGGAAACAGAATATGCGATCAGGGAACTCAGGAAAGATTTTTGTGAAAAAAGAAAATTATACCGCAGTATGGGAATACTGGGCGGAATATTTGTGGCTGTGTTTTTGGTGAGCATGTATTTATAATCTGTTTCTTTACTGTGTAGATTACTGTTTTGCTATATTTGGCAGCAGAAGCCGGAAAGGAGAGACTGTGGAGGTAAGTCTTATTTTTAAAATCGCTGCAGTAGGGATTCTGGTTTCTGTTCTCTGCCAGATCCTAAAACACAGTGGAAGGGATGAACAGGCATTTCTGGTAAGCCTGGCGGGGCTTCTGATGGTGCTGTTCTGGATTGTTCCATATATTTATGAACTGTTTGAAAGTATTCAGCAGTTGTTTGTGCTGTGATTTCAAATCAACTGTTATGGCAGTTGACAGAACAGAAAGAGGTTTGAATGGCATGGATATTGTGAAAGTTTCAATCATGGGTATCTGCGGAATGATGCTTGGTTTTATTCTAAAAGAAACCAGACCGGAATTTGCTGCACTTGTGACCATGATGACGGGTTTTCTGATTCTTGGTCTTGCAGCAGGAAAAGTTTCTTATCTGTTTGAAACCATGAACAGGCTGAGAGAAAGCTTCCCCATAGACAGCAGTTATCTCACAGTTCTGGTTAAGATTATCGGGATTACATATATCGGACAGTTTTCATCTGCAATCTGCAAAGATGCCGGATATCAGATGATCGGAACACAGATCGACCTGTTCTGTAAACTGTCTGTGATGGTTCTGAGTATGCCGGTACTGCTGGCAATTCTGGATACGATTTCGGAGTTTATGATATGAGGCAGGATAAAGAGAGAAGTATCAGGGAACAGGCAGATCTGTGGAAAGGTTACTGGTGTATACTGGCATGTATATTTTGGTGGGAAGAGTGTCATATCTTACATTCTTTCAGAATCATATAGTATCCGTATATGCCGCTGCGCAGACAGAACAGAAAGAAGATTCTTCAGTACAGATCCTGCAGGAGAATCTAATGGAAGAGATACAGATTGATGATGTGCAGAAAATGTTGGATGAGATTATGGATGACCATGTTTTTTCTGTCAGAGAAGCACTGATGAATATCATAAACGGGGAGGATCCTGTTTCAAAAGAGACTGTACGGAGCTTTTTGTATAGTCTCTTTTTTCGGATATAGAGAATGAAAAAGGATTAATACTGAAACTTTTACTTGTGATTTTTATTGCAGCGGTGCTGGCGGAGTTTGCTGATGTTTTCGGAAACGGACAGGTTGGCAGTATCAGCTTTTATATTGTCTATCTTGCGCTGTTTACAATGCTTATGGAGAATTTCTCAAGGCTTGGAAGTACGCTTACAAACTGGCTTCTTGGACTGACGGATTTCATGAAAGTTCTTTCTCCGGCTTATTTTATGACAGTGGCTGCATCAACCGGATCATCAACGGCTGCTGCATTTTATGAAGGGATTTTGCTGATGATCTGGGCGGTTCAGTGGCTTCTTGCAAATCTGTTTCTGCCTGCTGTAAACCTGAGTTTGCTTCTGAAAATGGTTAATTATTTGTCAAAAGAGGAGATGCTTACAAAAATGGCAGAACTTTTGGATGTAGCTGTAAACTGGGGGTTGAAAACTCTTCTGGGAGCTATTGTTGGTCTGCAGATTGTGCGGAATATGGTGAGCCCGGTGATGGATGCCATGAAGCGTTCTGCTGTTGGCAAGGCAGCGAGTGCGATTCCCGGCATTGGAAATGCAGTGACCGCTGTAACAGAATTAGTGCTGACCAGTGCAGTGATGGTGCGAAACAGTTTTGGCGCAGTAATCGTGATCCTTCTGTTGCTGATTGGAGCAGGACCGATTATCCATTATGGAAGTCTTTCTCTGGTTTATCGTTTTCTGGCTGCGATTGCACAGCCAATTTCTGACAAAAGAGTTGTGGGAGCCTGAGTACAATGGGGGAGGGATGTGCAATGCTTTTAAAGCTTTTGCTGACAGCAGAAGTACTTTGCATGCTGACATTCCTGATAGTTGTAGTTTCTGTATCCTGATGAACTGACAGAAAGATTGCCGGAGGAAACATATGAAAGAAGAGCTGTATTTATGGATTCGGAATCTGGCAGTATTTTATATCTTTTTCACTGCGGTTCTGAATCTGATACCTGACCAGAAGTATGAGAAATATGTACGCTTTTTTATGGGCCTGCTGCTGATTTTTATGATGAGTACCCCGATATTTCCATTCTTGGAAAAGGTTCGGAACTGACGGAAAGTTTTCTGGATAATTTTTCTGAAGAAAACAGAGAGAAAGAACTCCGGGAATTCAGAATATTCAGAAAGTCTATCTGGAAAAAGGTTACGAACTGGAACTGGAACAGAAAATCCGGGAAACTCTGGAAAAAAGAGGCATAGAAGTATATAAGGTGAAAGTAAATATAGAAGGGGAGGAGACGCAGGCAAACCTTGTACTGAAGACAGAAATTTCTCAGGAGGAGAGAAAGGAGCTTAAAGATGCGCTGGTGGAAGAGTGGGGACTTAAAGAAAACAGAATTTGTATCCAGATTGTCCGAAATGAATCCGGCAAAATGGGGAATCCTGTTGCTCATCGGAGTACTTCTGGCAGTAGCGGCGATGCCTGTATCCAGTAAGCAGCAAAAGAAAAATACGGCAGGAGAGCAGAGTGAAGATATGCAAAAAGTGTTCTGGAAGAGAAACTTGAAGCATTTCTTGAAAATACGGAAGGGGTGGGAAAGGTACAGGTTATCCTGATGACAGATGAGAAGAAAGACAGGCAGAGCTTCTATAATTCAGAAACCATACAGGTGACCGGTGTTCTGATTTCTGCGGAAGGCGGAGGAAATCCTGTAGTGGTCCAAAATATTCAGGAGGCGGTCATGGCATTATTTCAGGTGGATGCTCATAGAATTAGAATAATGAAAATGAAATGAGGAGATAAATGTGAAAAAAGTCATCGGAAAAAATCAGGTCATTATTACATCGCTGGCAATTCTGATTGCAGTGGCAGGATATCTGAACTTTGCAGATGTAGATCTTGGATTCAGGGATAAGGAGGCAAGTACGGACAGCAGCAGTATCCTTGAAGATGCAGGATATGATCTTACAGATGAAACTGCTCTTCTGGATGAAAATCAGGCAGATGGAGGTCTGACTGATAACAGTCTTACAGACAGTCAGGAAACGGATACTCCCGGGGAGGCTGTGTTTACGGGTTCTACAGGATTGCCGCACAGGCAAAGATCAGCAGAGAACAGGTGCGCTCACAGAACAAGGCAGATCTGCAGGACATTATCAATAATGAAGAAATTGATGATGAAGAGAAGCAGGAGGCAATACATACGATGGTCTCGATGACAGACCTTTCAGAAAAAGAAGCGGCAGCAGAGCTTTTGCTGGAGGCGAAGGGCTTTAAGAATGTAGTTGTAAATCTTACTGGAGAAACTGCGGATGTTGTGATCCCTGAAGCAGAACTTTCTGATGCACAAAGAGCACAGATTGAAGATATTGTAAAAAGGAAAACAGGAATTGCGCCAGAAAATATTGTGATCACCCCACTGAAGGAGAGTGAAGATGCAGAAGATACAACACAGACAGATGAAACATCAGCAGATACTTCGTATGAGGAAGACAGCGAAACATCAGCACAGCCATATGAGGATACCGCAATCGATACAACTGATATTTATGACTGATATTTTGATATGAATATGCGAACATATATCTTGACAGAAAAGAGGTGCATATACTAGAATAGGAATGCTGTAAAAAAATAGAAAACGTAACTGATACCGGCTGTTGCCGGTGTTTTATGCAAACAATTATAAAAAAGCGCAAGAGGAGGCTGAACGTGTCTAAGTATACGAATGAAATAGAAAAAAGAAGAACATTTGCCATTATTTCCCATCCGGATGCAGGTAAAACTACACTGACTGAGAAATTCCTGCTGTATGGCGGAGCAATCAATCTTGCCGGAAGTGTTAAAGGTAAGGCAACAGCCCGCCATGCAGTGTCAGACTGGATGGAGATCGAAAAAGAGAGAGGTATTTCCGTTACTTCCTCTGTTCTGCAGTTTCATTATGATGGTTACTGCATTAATATTCTGGATACACCGGGACATCAGGATTTCTCGGAGGATACTTACCGTACACTGATGGCAGCAGATTCTGCAGTCATGGTAATCGACGGTTCCAAGGGTGTGGAGGCACAGACCAGAAAACTGTTCAAGGTCTGCGTAATGCGCATATCCCGATTTTTACATTTATCAATAAGATGGACCGCGATGCAAACGACACATTTGACCTTCTTGATGAGATTGAGAAAGAACTTGGCATCGCAACCTGCCCGATCAACTGGCCAATCGGTTCCGGTAAGAAATTCCGCGGTGTTTATGACCGTGATACAGAGAAAATACTTACCTTTCTGATACACAGAAAGGTACCAAAGAAGGTGTGATCGAGGAAATCCCGTTAAGTGACAGCCGGGCAGATGAGATTATGGATCCGGAGCAGAAAGCACAGCTTCTGGATGAGATTGAGCTTCTGGACGGCGCAAGTGCAGATTTTGACCAGGAGCTGGTAAGCAAAGGTAAGCTGACACCTGTATTCTTCGGATCTGCGCTGACAAACTTCGGTGTGGAAACATTTCTGGAACATTTCCTGAAGATGACAACATCACCGCTTCCGAGAGTGTCTGATATTGGGGAAATTGACCCCATGGATGATGATTTCTCAGCGTTTGTATTTAAAATCCAGGCAAACATGAACAAGGCACACAGAGACAGAATCGCATTTATGAGAATCTGTTCCGGTAAATTTGACGCTTCCCAGGAAGTATATCATGTGCAGGGTGATAAAAAGATGCGTCTGCTTCAGCCACAGCAGATGATGCAGAATCCCGCCATGTGGTAGATGAGGCATATGCCGGAGATATTATCGGTGTTTTTGACCCGGGTATCTTTTCCATCGGAGATACAATCTGTGCACCCGGTAAAAAGTTTGCATTCGAAGGTATTCCTACATTTGCACCGGAACATTTTGCGAGAGTCCGTCAGATTGATACTATGAAGAGAAAACAGTTTGTTAAAGGTATCAATCAGATCGCGCAGGAAGGTGCTATTCAGATTTTTCAGGAGTTTAATACCGGTATGGAAGAAATTATTGTAGGTGTTGTAGGTGTCCTGCAGTTTGATGTTCTGAAATATCGTCTGGAAAATGAATATAATGTAGATATCCGTCTGGAAACACTTCCATATGAACATATTCGCTGGATTGCAAATAAAGAAGAAGTAAAAGTGGATAAGATCATTGGAACCTCTGATATGAAAAAAGTTACTGATCTTAAGGGAAATCCGCTGCTCCTCTTTGTAAATTCCTGGAGTGTGGGTATGACAGAGGACAGAAATCCTGGCTTAATATTAACGGAATTCAGTAAATAACCCTTTTCATTTATCTGTCGATTTGGTATAATGAACAAAGATTAAAGAATCCCTCAGGAGGTTTTCAGATGGCAGAGAAAAGAATAACATATAAAATACAGGATTTAGGAGGCATTGGTGAGGTCCAGATCGCAGATGAAGTGGTCGCTATCATTGCCGGACTTGCTGCTACGGAAGTAGACGGAGTTGCTTCCATGGCAGGCAATATCACAAACGAACTGGTAAGCAAACTTGGAATGAAGAATCTTTCCAGAGGTGTTAAGGTTACTGTACTCGAAGGAGTTGTAACAGTAGACCTGAACCTGAATATCGAATATGGTAAGAACATTCTTGAGACAAGTAAGAAAGTTCAGGAGAAAGTAAAATCATCCATAGAGAATATGACAGGTCTTGAGGTTGCAGATGTTAATATTCATATTGCCAGTGTAGATATGGAGAACGAAAAAGGAAAGTAACCCTTTCCTTTTTGTGTACTTAAGAGATATTTAGAAAGGAAAGCTGTTTATACAGCAAAAATTATGCGAAGAAGAGAGCAGAGAGAACATATTTTTAAATTACTGTTCATGACAGAATTTAATTCAGAGGAAGAGATGAGTGAGCAGCTTTCACTTTATTTTGATACTCTGGAGGAACTTTCAGAGAAAGATCAGGAGTATATGAGCCGGAAATACCGCCATGTACTTGAAAAATTAGACGAGATCGATGCACTGTTAAATGAGACAAGCAATGGCTGGAAGACAAAGAGAATGAGCCGCGTTGACCTGACTGCCCTGCGTCTGGCAGTGTATGAACTGAAATATGACAAAGATGTACCTACAGGTGTAGCTATCAATGAGGCGGTAGAGCTTGCCAAACGTTTTGGCGGTGAGACTTCCGGTTCCTTTGTAAACGGTATCCTTGCAAGATTGCCAACAGTGAAAGCGAAGAAAAATCAGAATGAAAAACACATATTCTGTAGGTCAGGTAAACCGTTATATCAAAAATATGTTTACCCAGGATTATTTACTGCAGAAGATTTATGTAAAAGGCGAGGTGTCCAATTGTAAATATCATACAAGCGGACACATCTATTTTTCCCTGAAAGATGAGACAGGAACATTGAATTGTGTGATGTTTGCCGGACACAGACGGGGACTTGCATTTGCCATGAAAAATGGCGATAAGGTGATCGTTGGCGGGAGTGTGGATGTATATGAACGCGACGGCCGCTATCAGATGTATGCAAAGGAGATTACCCTGGAAGGTGCAGGAGCTCTGTATGAGAGATATCTTGCATTGAAGCAGGAACTGGAAGATATGGGAATGTTTGCACAGGAGTACAAACAGCCCATTCCGAGATTTATCAGACGTCTGGGTGTGGTAACTGCACCGACAGGTGCGGCTGTTCAGGATATCCGCAATATTTCCTATCGAAGAAATCCCTATTTACAGATTATTTTATATCCGGCTCTTGTACAGGGGGCGGGTGCGGCAGAAAGTATTGTAAAAGGAATACAGATGCTTGATAAGACAGATGTGGATGTGATCATTGTGGGAAGAGGCGGCGGCTCTATTGAAGATCTCTGGGCGTTTAATGAAGAAATCGTGGCCAGAGCTATTTTTGAGTGCAGTACACCCATTATTTCCGCAGTAGGTCATGAAACGGATTTTACAATTGCTGATTTCGCTGCTGATCTGCGAGCTCCTACTCCTTCTGCTGCGGCAGAGCTTGCGGTGGATGATTACAGAAGTGTGATTGAAGCAGTAAGTATTTACAGGCAGCGGTTATATCGTGCAATGAGTGGTAAAACGGATCTGTACCGCAGCAGACTGGAACATTTTCAGACAAAATTTGCTTATCTGAGTCCGGAGAACAGGCTGCGGGAGCAGAGACAGCGTCTGGCAGATCTGGAGAATGCTGTACAAAATGGAATGAACAGGAAACTTCAGGATGAGAGACACAGATTGTCTGTTTATCTGGAACGTTTTGCGGGACTTTCCCCTTTAAAGAAACTGAATCAGGGATATTCTTATGTGGCAGATAAATATAAAAAGACATTGACAAGTGTAGAACAGGTACAAAATGGGGATACCATTTATATATCTGTGACAGACGGTACGATAGAAGCAGATGTTACAGGTACGGTGAAGGAGGAGAGAATCTATGGCGAAGAAAGAAAACTGTGAGCAGTTACAGGAGGAGAAACCTCTGGAAGAGATGTTTGCAGAACTGGATCTGCTGGCTGAAAAACTGGAAAACAGAGACACATCGCTGGAGGACTCTTTTATACTGTACAGACAGGGCATGGAACTTTTGAAACTTTGCAGCGGGAAGCTGGATACAGTGGAGAAGAAAATGCTGCAGCTTAATGAGGATGGTACATTTAGTGAATTTTCAAGATGAATTAGCAAAGAGAACGGAAGAAACAGAGAAAGTGATCAGAAGCTTCCTGCCTGCAGAGGCGGGATTCGCCGGAACAATGGCTCAGGCTATGAATTACAGTATGCTGGCAGGAGGCAAGCGCCTTCGGCCAATGTTGATCCGGGAGACATATCGCCTGTTTGATGGTAAGGAAGAAGTTGTAAAACCGTTTATGGCAGGAATGGAGATGATCCATACTCATTCCCTGATCCATGACGATCTTCCTGCACTTGATGATGATGATTACAGGCGCGGCAGACTGACTACACATAAGGTATATGGGGAAGCCATGGGGGTGTTAAGCGGTGTTGCGCTGCTCAATTACGCATACGAAACCATGTTTCAGGCATTTGCCCTGACAAAAGAGCAGGATCGGGTAATCCATGCGTTGAGAGTGGTCTCACAGAAAACAGGCATTCATGGAATGCTTGGAGGACAAAGTGTTGATGTGGAAAATGACGGAAAGCCCCTTGAAAAAGAGATGCTTGACTATATTTACAGAAATAAGACGTCAGCATTGATCGAAGCCTCCATGATGACAGGCGCAATTCTTGCAGGAGCAAATGAGCAGGAAGTATCTGCAGTGGAGAAAGCTGCCGGAAATATAGGACTGGCTTTCCAGATTCAGGATGATATTCTGGATGTGACCAGCACTGCAGAAGAACTGGGAAAACCTGTACACAGTGATGAGAAGAATAATAAAGTTACTTATGTGACTCTTTTTGGAACAGAGAAGGCTGCTGAACAGGTGGAAGAACTCTCAGAAAAGGCAATCGATCTGCTGAAGAGTCTGAATAAAAATAACGAGTTCTGTATTTGTTAATTGAAAAATTAATAAACCGCAGAAAATAAAGGAAGGATACAAATGATTCTGGAAAAGATTAAGAAACCCAATGATATCCATAAGATACCATTGGAAGATTTCGAGCCTCTGGCAGCGGAGATCAGGGACTTTTTAATCCGGTCAGTAAGTCGGACAGGCGGACATCTTGCTTCAAATCTGGGAGTAGTGGAACTGACTCTGGCTCTTCATAATGTGCTGGATTTTCCGGAAGACAAACTAATCTGGGATGTAGGACATCAGGCATATACACATAAGATTCTTACCGGAAGAAAAGATGAATTTAAGAATCTGCGACAGGAAGGTGGATTAAGCGGTTTTCCTAAGAGAAGTGAGAGCCCTGTGATGCATATGATGCAGGACACAGTTCCAATTCAATTTCGGCAGGACTGGGATATGTGCATGCCAGAGATATTCTGGGACAGAAGCATCATGTGGTTTCTGTGATCGGAGATGGTGCTCTCACCGGAGGAATGGCGTATGAGGCATTAAATAATGCTGCAGAGTTAAAGACAAATTTTATTATTATCATAAATGACAATAATATGTCCATTTCCAGAAATGTAGGAGGCATGTCCACTTATCTGAGTGCACTGAGAACTGCAGAAGCTTATACAGGAATGAAGATGGGTGTGACAAAGGCACTGAAGAAGGTTCCGAAGGTAGGGACTGCTCTGGTAGATACTATGAGAAAAACCAAAAGCAGTGTCAAGCAGCTTTTTATTCCGGGAATGCTGTTTGAAAATATGGGGTTGACATATCTGGGACCTGTTGACGGTCATAATATGCGTCAGATGATGAAACTCTTTAATGAAGCAAAACGGGTAGAGGGACCGGTAGTTGTTCATGTCCTGACAAAGAAAGGCAGAGGATACGAACCTGCAAGTGCCCATCCGGACAGATTTCATGGAACAGGTCCTTTTGATATTAAAACAGGCCGGGTACTTCAGAAGAAAACAGTGCCGGGTTATACAGATGTTTTTTCCAAAGCACTGGTCTCTCTTGGTGAGAAAAATAAAAAACTGACAGCTATTACCGCAGCCATGCCGGATGGAACCGGACTTGTGGAATTTTCCAGGAGATTTCCGGACAGATTTTTTGATGTGGGAATCGCAGAGGAACATGCGGTGAGTTTTGCGGCGGGTCTGGCTCTTGGCGGCCTGGTTCCTGTTGTTGCCATCTATTCATCTTTTCTGCAGCGTGCTGTAGATCAGATCCTGCATGATGTATGTATGCAGAAGCTTCATGTGATTTTTGCTGTTGACAGGGCAGGGCTTGTAGGCGCAGACGGGGAGACGCATCAGGGCTGCTTTGATCTGTCTTATTTGTCCATGATGCCGAATATGACTGTTCTGGCACCGAAGAATGACAGAGAACTGGAAGAGATGCTTGCATTTGCGGTAAGCTTTGACGGACCGATTGCAATCCGCTATCCGAGAGGCAGTGCGCATCAGGGGCTTCAGGAATACCAGGCACCTGTGGAATATGGCAGAAGTGAGATTATCCGCAAAGGAAAAAAAATCGCTGTGCTGGGAGTGGGAAGTATGATCCCGTCCTGCATGGAAATCTGTAAAGGACTGAAAGATGACGGCTATGATCCTACTTTTGTAAATGCCAGATTTGTGAAACCATTGGATGTGGATCTCCTTGATGAACTGGCAAAGGATCACAGTCTGTTTGTGACAGTAGAAGAGAATGTGAAAAGCGGCGGATACGGAGAGCATGTGTCTGCTTATATGGAAGCCTGTCATCCGGAAATAAGAGTGTTGTCGGCAGCTGTCTGGGATCGTTTTGTACCCCAGGGAAATGTAGAAAGCCTGCGCAGCCGGATTGGACTTGGAGTGGAAGACATCAGACAGGCAATAGAAGATAGTGAGGAATTAAGAGAGCAATGAAGAAACGTTTGGATATGCTTATGATGGAACGCGCCCTTGCGCCATCCCGCGAGAAAGCAAAGGCATTCATCATGGCAGGCGATGTATATGTTGATGGTCAGAAAGAAGATAAGGCGGGAACCATGTTCCCGGAGACTGTAAAGATTGAGGTCAGAGGAAACACTCTTCCGTATGTAAGCCGCGGTGGGCTGAAACTTGAAAAAGCTATGAAAAACTTTGATGTCACATTGGATAGTAAGGTCTGTATGGATGTAGGTGCGTCCACCGGAGGGTTTACAGATTGTATGTTACAGAACGGGGCAGTAAAAGTTTATTCCATTGATGTAGGATATGGACAGCTTGACTGGAAGCTTCGTAACGATCCGCGTGTAGTCTGTATGGAGAAAACCAATATCCGCTATGTGGTACCGGAGGATTTGGGAGAACCGGCAGATTTTTCATCAATTGATGTGTCCTTTATTTCTCTTACAAAAGTACTGCTTCCTGTAAGAAATCTCCTTACAGATGAGGGTGAGATCGTATGTCTGATCAAGCCGCAGTTTGAGGCGGGGAGAGAGAAGTCGGAAAGAAGGGGGTTGTAAGAGATCCTGCTGTTCATCAGGAAGTGATCGAAAAAGTGCGAGATTATGCCATGAGTATTTTTATGGAGCCATGTCATCTTTCTTTTTCGCCAATTAAAGGACCGGAAGGAAATATCGAATATCTTCTTCATCTGAAAAAACATCCGGAAGGTACCGGGGTTACCGACAGCCTGAAGGTATCTGTAGAAGCTGTTGTGGCAGAGGCTCATGGACAGTTGGATTAAAAAGGCTGAGTCAGGAAGAAACTATGGACAGGTTTTATATTATTACAAACAGTGACAAGGATAAAAAACTTGAAATCACAGAAAAAATCGCAGATTATCTGAAAACACATCACAAAAACTGTGAAGTACAGCAGGCAGAAAGGAAACATGAGGGTTCCTTTCATTATACAGATCCTGATAAGGTTCCGGACGATACACAGTGTATTATTGTTCTGGGAGGAGATGGCACACTTCTTCAGGCAGCAAGGGATGTGGTGCATAAGGAAATTCCTCTTCTTGGAATCAATCTGGGAAATCTGGGTTTCTTGCAGAAGTGAATCAGACCTCTCTGTACAGTGCTCTGGATCAGCTAATGGCGGATGATTACGAGGTAGAAGAACGCATGATGCTGGAAGGAAGGGTGTACCGCGGCAGAAAACTGATCGGACAGGATATTGCATTGAATGACATTGTGATCGGCAGAGACGGTCATCTCCGCGTGGTCCGGTTTAAGAATTATGTAAATGATGTTTATCTTAACTCTTATAATGCTGATGGAATTATTATTTCAACACCTACCGGATCTACCGGATATAGTCTGTCAGCGGGAGGACCTATTGTATCGCCCAATGCCGCCATGACGATCATGACTCCCATAGCACCACACACACTGAATACAAGAAGCATTATTTTCCTGCGCAGGATGTGATCACTGTAGAGATAGGAAAAGGAAGACACTGTGACTGTGAAAAGGGAATCGCATCTTTTGATGGAGATACATTTATCCCTATGGTCACCGGTGACTGCATTCAGATCCGGCAGGCAGATGTAAAGACAAAGATTCTGAAGCTGAACCATTTAAGTTTTGTTGAGGTATTGCGCCGGAAGATGAGAGACAGCTGATCAGCAGGAGGAAATAAGGTGAAAGTTGCGAGACATGAGAAAATTATTGAACTGATTCATCAGTATGATATTGATACACAGGAAGAGCTGGCCTCCAGACTTAATGAGGCAGGATTTAAGGTGACACAGGCGACTGTATCCAGAGATATTCGTGCTCTCAAGCTGACAAAAGTGGCAGGAAAGGACGGAAAGTCCCGTTATGCAATTATTAATAATGAATCAGGAAGTCTTGGAGAAAAATATACAAGAGTACTGGAAGATACCCTGCTTTCTATTGATGTGGGACAGAATATCATTGTGATCAAAACCGTTTCCGGAATGGCCATGGGCGTGGCAGCAGCCTGGATGCGTTGAAATGGCCGGAAATACTGGGATGTATTGCAGGTGATGACACTATTATGTGTGCTGCAAAGACTGCAGACATGGCACTGGGAGCAGCAGAGAAACTGAGAAGTTTTGTCAGATTGAATAAGTGATCCCACGAGTAACTGCTCAATACCTTTGCAGTTACGATCCTGAACTTTTAACATTACAAATGACTTGATTATGGAGGCAATAAATGTTAGCTCATCTGCATGTGAAAAATCTTGCACTGATAGAAGAAATAGAAGTAGAATTTGGTCCCGGACTGAATATCCTGACCGGTGAGACCGGAGCAGGTAAATCTATCCTTCTGGGGTCTATGCAGCTGATCCTGGGTGCAAAAACTTCTAAAAATATGATAAGGGAAAATGCATCCTATGCACTTGTGGAGTTGCTTTTTCAGGTAGAAAATGAGAAAGCACTGGAGACACTGAAAGCACTGGATATCTGTCCGGAAGATGGACAGGTACTTCTGTCCAGAAAAATCATGGATGGAAGAAGCATCAACAAGATTAATGGAGAGACAAGTACTGTAGGTCAGATGAAGGCCGCTGCTGCATGCCTTTTGGATATCCATGGACAGCACGAGCATCAGTCACTTCTGTATCAGGATAAGCAGCTTGCAATCCTGGATGCATATGGAAAAGAAAAAATCCTTCCTGCAAAGGAGAAGTATCTCTGGCATATAAAGAATACAGCAAATGCAAAACAGAACTTGGTTCCATGAATATGAATGAGGAGCAGAGGAATCGTGAGCTGGCTTTTCTGGAGTTTGAGATCAAAGAAATCGAGAAAGCAAATCTGCAGCCGGGAGAGGATGAGGAACTGGAAGCCCGGTACAGAAAAATGAGCAATGCAAAACTCATCGTTGACTCCCTGCAGCTTGTACATAATCTCACAGGCTATGAAAGCAAGGAAGGCGCCGGAGAGACTGTCGGAGAGGCATTAAAGGAATTCTCTCATGTAACACAGTATGATCCGGAGCTTACACCTCTTGCAGAGACACTTACTTCTGTAGACGGTCTTCTGAATGATTTTAACAGAGAATTATCCGCTTATCTGGACGAGCTGACCTTTGATGAAGGAGAGTTTTATGAGACAGAGAGAAGACTGGATCTGATCAATGGACTGAAGGCAAAATATGGACGTACCATTGAGGAAATTTTCACATATCGCAAACTTCAGGAAGAAAAACTGGAAAAATTACATAAATATGAAGAAAATTTACAGGAATTAAAGGAGCATCTCAGAGAACTGGAAAATATTCTTGAGAAAAAGTCGGATGAATTAGCAGAAATCCGTAAGAATACAGTAAACAGCTTGAGCAGAAGATTATTCAGGGATTGAAGGATTTAAATTTCCTGGATGTGAATTTTGCCATTGATTTCCGGAAAAAGAAAAACTACACAGATAATGGAACCGATGATATCCAGTATCTCATTTCTACAAATCCCGGAGAAACTCTGAAGCCACTGGGACAGATCGTATCCGGCGGTGAGTTGTCTCGAATCATGCTTGCATTAAAGGCAATCCTTGCAGACAGAGATGAGATTGAGACATTGATCTTCGATGAGATCGATACTGGTATCAGTGGAAGAACTGCACAGAAAGTCTCTGAAAAGATGGCAGTGATCGGACAGCATCATCAGGTACTCTGCATCACGCATCTGCCGCAGATTGCAGCTATGGCAGACAGTCATTTTGAAATTGAAAAACATCTGCAGGGAACTGAGACTATTACCCAGATCCATGTGCTTAAAGAACATGATTCCATCCGCGAACTGGCAAGACTGTTAGGTGGTGCAGAAATTACACCTGCAGTTCTTGAGAATGCGAAAGAGATGAAAGAATTGGCACAGAAACAAAAAAATACAAGATTTAAATAAAATAATTGACCACATACTAAGAGAGGATAATCTTTGTGACGGATTGTTCTCTCTTATTTTTGTACCTTTCGGGTTTACTGTGATGGGAAGTGTTTTATGGCAATTTCACAGTTACAGAATTTCATAAATACAGAATGAAAGGATGTGCATAACAATGAACAAAAGAAAATACAGACTTTTTGTCATCTGTTGTCTTGTGCTGGATCTGTTGGTGATGCTGATATCAGGTTACAGATATCTGGACAGAAAGATACCTGACGAAATTCAGATTTCCAGAGGCAAAAAAACAGAAGATGTCACAGAAGTTTTGTCAACACCGTTTGTTACATTTGAAGAAGCAGTTACTGTTTCGCAGGATGGAGGCTATATTCTGCCCTGTAAACTTTTGGGTTATATTCCATTTAAAGAAATAAAAGTAACACCTGCAGATGATCAGGAAATTTATGTCAGCGGAAGCACCATAGGAATTTATATGCAAACAGAAGGTGTTCTGGTGATTGACACCGGTGAAATTCAGAATCGGAATGGTGAGACAGAGGAGCCTGCGAGAAATATTATCAGACAGGGAGATTACATTATCTCATTTAACGGAGAAAAAATCTCTACAAAAAGAGAACTGATAGATGACATCTCAGAACTTGATGGCAGCGAAGTTACACTGGGGATAAGCCGTAAAGGAGAGAGTATTCCTGTATCTGTAACTCCTGTAAAAGACAAAAAAGGAGACTATAAACTTGGAATCTGGGTAAGAGATGATACGCAGGGGATAGGAACGCTTACCTACGTAGATCAGAATGGTAATTATGGTGCCTTGGCCATGGAATCAGTGATATAGACACTGCCCAGCTTCTGAATATCCGAAACGGAGCTTTGTATAAAGCCCGGATTCTTGCGATTAACAAAGGAAGTAAAGGCAATCCTGGCGAACTTGCAGGATACATCTGCTATGATGACAGAAATATTCTTGGAACTATCGAAGCAAACAGCAGAAACGGAATTTATGGTCAGTTCACAGGGATTGCAGATGATGCGATCACTTTAAAGAAAATGCCGGCTGCGTATAAGCAGGAAGTGAAGATTGGAACAGCCACAATTCTCTGCAGTGCAGATGGCGAGGTAAAAGAATATGATGCAGAGATCAGAAAAATAGATTTGAATCATGAAGATACCAACAAAAGTTTTGTGATAAAGGTGACAGATAAAGAACTTCTGGAAGCTACAGGAGGGATTGTACAGGGGCTCAGCGGAAGCCCGGTTATCCAGAATGGAAAAATCATTGGTGCGGTAACTCATGTATTTGTTCAGGATGCTTCCAGCGGATATGGAATCTTTATTGAAAATATGCTGAAAAATACAGAAAGACTCTTTTAATGGATGATCAGGATTATGAAACAAAAATCTGATTATTGTCGAAATATATCAGATGTCTGTGAAAAATGAAAATAAAGAAAAAAGAATCACCAAAGCTGTCGACATAAAATAGGACAAATTTCTCTCTGTGTCTTGATTTTTCCGTAAGCATTCCTCTATAATATGTGATGAACCGAAAAAGAAAAGAGATTTATTGAAAAATGGGGGAGGAGTGAAATTTATGGAAAAATTAAATGTGGCAATTGCAGATGATAATGAGAAAATGGTGGAAGTACTTGGTCAGATAATAGAAGAAGACAAAGATCTGGAACTTGTGGGAAAAGCGCATAACGGAGAAGAAATCTGTAATATTATACGTGAAAAGGAACCGGACGTTGTGGTTCTGGATATTATTATGCCGAAAATGGACGGACTGGCAGTAATGGAGAAATTTGCCAATGACAAAAGTCTCAAAAAGATCCCATCATTTATCGTAGTTTCGGCAGTCGGTCAGGAACGTATTACAGAAAATGCATTTAACTTAGGGGCAGATTATTATATCCTGAAGCCTTTCGATAATCAGATGCTGCTTAATCGTATCAAACATGTGCGCAGAGCCGGCGAGAGAAGAATACGTCAGATCGGGCGGCAGCCTGAAAGGACAGAAGACAATCCGGTACCTGTGAGAAATCTGGAAACAGACGTGACAAATATCATTCATGAGATTGGAGTGCCTGCACATATTAAAGGATATCAGTATCTGCGTGACGCCATCATCCTGTCAGTTAATGACATGGAGATGCTCAATTCCATTACCAAGATACTGTATCCTACGATTGCAAAGAAACATCAGACAACAGCCAGCAGAGTGGAACGGGCTATCAGACACGCCATTGAAGTTGCCTGGAGCAGAGGAAAAATGGACACAATAGATGAATTATTCGGTTACACAGTCAGTACAGGAAAAGGAAAACCCACAAATTCAGAATTTATTGCTCTGATTGCAGATAAAATCAGACTGGAATATAAAAATCGCTCTTTCCAATAGTCATAGTTTGGAGTATAATTATTCAATAAAGGCTACCAAGGAGGGTTTTTCGCATGAAAAATATTTTATTTGCAACATCTGAAGCTGTACCATTTATCAAAACAGGAGGTCTGGCAGATGTAGCTGGCTCATTGCCGAAATATTTTGATAAACGATATTTTGATATTCGTGTGATCTTACCGAAATATGCCTGTATGAAACAGGAATGGAAAGATAAAATGAACTATATCACACATTTCTATATGGATCTTGGATATAAGAACTGCTATGTAGGAATCATGCACATGGAGTACGAAGGAATTCAGTTTTATTTTATTGACAATGAATACTATTTCAGCGGACCCAAACCGTATGATGGAGGAACATGGGATCTGGAAAAATTTGCATTCTTCTCCAAAGCTGTACTGTCAGTTCTTCCGGTTATCGGATTCAGACCGGATATTATACACTGTCATGACTGGCAGACCGGACTTGTTCCCGTATATCTGCACGACAGCTTCCAGCAGAATGAATTTTTCTGGAATATCAAGACGATCATGACAATACATAACCTTAAATTTCAGGGTGTATGGGATGTACAGACAATCAAGAATATCACAGGACTGTCCGATTATTATTTTACAGCAGACAAACTGGAAGCATATAAAGATGCCAACTATCTGAAGGGCGGTATTGTGTTTGCAGATGCAGTCACTACTGTAAGCAATACTTATGCAGAGGAAATCAAGACACCGTTCTATGGAGAAAAACTGGACGGTCTGATGTGTGCGCGTGCAAACAGCCTGCGTGGAATTGTAAATGGTATTGATTACAATGAATTCAATCCTGAAACAGATCCATATATCACAAAGACTTATAATGCAACAACTTTCAGAAAAGAGAAAGTTAAGAACAAACTTCAGTTGCAGAGAGATCTTGGATTGCAGGAAGATCCGAAGACGATGATGATAGGTATTGTATCACGACTGACAGATCAGAAAGGGTTTGATCTGATCGCATATGTGATGGATGAGCTTTGCCAGGATGCTATCCAGCTTGTAATTCTTGGAACCGGTGATGAACGTTATGAGAATATGTTCCGTCACTTTGACTGGAAATATCATGGAAAGGTATCTGCTCAGATCTATTATGATGAGAAAATGTCTCACCGTATCTATGCATCAGCAGATGCGTTCCTGATGCCGTCCTTATTTGAGCCATGTGGTTTGAGTCAGCTGATGAGTCTTCGTTACGGAACACTTCCGATCGTCAGAGAAACAGGTGGACTGAAAGATACGGTCGTACCTTATAATGAATATGAGGGAACTGGAAACGGATTTTCTTTCAGAAACTACAATGCGCATGAGATGCTTGCAACAGTGCGCAATGCGGAAAGAATCTATTATGATAAGAAACGTGAATGGAATAAAATGGTTGATCGTGCTATGGCAGCTGATTTCTCATGGGGTAATTCCGCACGTCAGTATGAAGAAATGTACAACTGGCTGATTGGTGATAAATAGAAACAGAGAGAAATATTAAAAACTACGAAAGAGCAGGGAATGTAAAAAAAAGCACATTCCCTGCTTTTACTGTTATGTTGTTACTGTTTACACACCATTATCCCGCGAGGTGTTTTGGCATGAATATGCAAAAATCCCGAGACATACAAGCAAAATTCCATTGTCGCAGGCAATCTGGAATGAATTTTGGCAACGTTACTGAGAACGGAGTGAACAGTAATATGCAAAGGTTATTCAGACAGAATAAAAAGCTTGACATTTGACAGGAAGTATAATACTATAATGAATAGAAAACGAACATAAGTTCTTAAAGGGCTGAAGGAGATTAAAATAAATGATAAATGAAGAAAAGCAGAAAGCACTGGAAGCAGCGCTTGGACAGATTGAGAAACATTACGGGAAAGGATCAGTCATGAAACTCGGGGAATCCGGAGCAAATATGCAGGTGGAGACAGTCCCTACCGGATCTTTAAGTCTTGATATTGCACTTGGAGTAGGCGGTGTTCCCAAGGGACGTATCATCGAGATTTACGGACCGGAATCCAGCGGTAAGACAACCGTTGCACTTCACATGGTTGCGGAAGTGCAGAAACGAGGCGGGATTGCCGGATTTATTGATGCAGAACATGCTCTGGATCCTGTCTATGCAAAGAATATCGGTGTAGATATCGATAACCTGTACATATCACAACCGGACAATGGAGAACAGGCACTTGAGATCACAGAGACGATGGTGCGTTCCGGAGCTGTGGATATTGTGATCGTTGACTCGGTTGCCGCACTTGTACCGAAGGCGGAGATTGATGGAGATATGGGTGACAGCCATGTAGGTCTTCAGGCCAGACTGATGTCACAGGCTCTCCGTAAACTTACAGCAGTGATCAGTAAATCTAATTGTGTAGTTATCTTTATCAATCAGCTGCGTGAGAAGGTTGGAGTTATGTTTGGAAACCCTGAGACAACGACAGGTGGGCGTGCTCTGAAATTTTATTCATCTATCCGCATGGATGTCCGCAGAGTAGAGACATTGAAACAGGGCGGTGAGATGGTGGGAAACCACACCAGAATCAAAGTTGTGAAGAATAAGGTGGCTCCGCCGTTTAAACAGGCAGAATTTGATATTATGTTCGGAACCGGCATTTCCAAAGAGGGAGATATTCTTGATCTGGCAGCGGAGTGCGGAATTGTAAATAAGAGCGGTGCATGGTACGCATATAACGGAGATAAGATTGGACAGGGACGTGAGAATGCGAAGATTTTCCTGAAAGAGCATACAGATATCTGTGATGAGATTGAGAAGCAAGTCAGAATCCATTATCATCTTCTTCCGGATGAAGAAGGACAGGCCAAAGAGCCGGTGCCGGCAACAGGTGATGCACCGGATGCTTCTGAGGAGTGATCATGGGGAATTCATCCGGAGATCTGAGAGAATTTCTCAGGAATGCAGAGGCTTTAAAGAGACAGATGTACAGAAACAACAGAAAAATTTAACGGAAGAACCTGAAGAATACAGAGACGCAAGGCGTAAAGCCATGCGTCTCTTAGAACATATGGATCGGACGGAGAAGGGATTGAGAGAGAAATTGCGCCAGGCGGGATTTACCAGTCAGGCGGTTGATCATGCTCTGACATATGTTGAAGCCTATGGATATATAGATGATGAACGATATGCCAGAACTTATATTGCATACAGAATGGATACAAAGAGCCGGCAGAAGATCATCCGGGAACTTATGGGAAAGGGAATAGACAGGAAAACAGCGATAAATGCATGGGAGGAAGAGGCTGCCTTAAATATGCCTGATGAAAAAGAAATCCTCTATCGAACCATAGAAAAGAAATATCCGCCGGATACTGAGCTGGATGAGAAAAAAATGCGTCGGCTCTATGGTTATCTTGTGAGAAGAGGATTTGGATATTCAGACATTGCAGATACTCTTGAGAATATGAATATCAGACTTGTACATACATATTCGGATGAATCATAGTATACTCCATTGTATGTATATTGCAAAATATATTACTGAGAACAGAACGAACAGTAATTAAATATAGGAAAAATATTCAAACAATTATCCTGAAAAACTTGACATAAGTATGAAAAAAGATAAACTTGTATTGTTGTATTTGTACAATGAAAACTAAATAAGGAGGTGCTCCTGTGACAACAACAATTATTGTTGCAATTGTCGCTGTGGTAGTCGCGCTACTTATTGCAGTTCCTGTTACTTGCAAAGTCGCTGTGAACAATAAATCCAGAAGGATGCCGAGATTGTTGGGACAGCAGAAGACAAAGCAAGAAGCATCATAGATGAAGCTCTGAAAACAGCTGAGACTAAAAAAAGAGAAGCTTTATTGGAAGTGAAGGAAGAATCTCTCCGTACAAAAAATGAACTGGAGAAAGAAACCAAGGAACGAAGAAACGAACTGCAGAAATATGAAAATCGTGTATTAGCAAAAGAATCCGCGGTTGACAAGAAAGCAGATGCAGTTGAGAAGCGTGAAGCGGAATGCACAGCGAGAGCAGCTGAGGTGCAGAAAAAAGAAAAACGGGTAGAAGAACTTGAGCAAAAAGGAGTACAGGAACTGGAACGAGTTTCAGGTCTGACCTCCGAACAGGCAAAAGAAGAATTACTCAGATCCGTTGAAGATGATGTAAAGTGGATGTAGCCAGACTTTACAGGGAATTGGAAAGCAGGGCAAAGGAAGAAGCTGGTAAGAAGGCTAAGGAATATGTTGTCAATGCCATCCAGAAATGTGCAGTTGACCATGTAGCTGAAACTACCATTTCGGTTGTTCAGCTTCCGAGCGATGAGATGAAGGGAAGGATTATTGGTCGTGAAGGCCGTAATATCCGTACTCTTGAGACACTTACAGGTGTGGATCTTATTATTGATGATACACCGGAAGCAGTTGTGTTATCTGCTTTTGATCCGATCCGTCGTGAAGTTGCACGTGTAGCTCTTGAGAAACTGATCGTAGATGGACGTATCCATCCGGCCAGAATCGAAGAGATGGTTGAGAAAGCCCAGAGAGAAGTAGAAGCGCAGATTCGCGAAGATGGTGAGAATGCAGCTATGGACGTTGGAGTTCATGGTATTCATCCTGAATTACTGAAACTTCTTGGACGTATGAAGTTCCGTTCAAGTTATGGACAGAATGCTTTAAGACATTCTATTGAGGTAGCTCAGTTATCCGGAATGCTGGCCGGTGAGGTTGGCGTAGATGTCCGTATGGCTAAGAGAGCAGGTCTTCTTCATGATATTGGTAAATCAATTGACCATGAAGTAGAAGGATCTCATATTCAGATTGGTGTGGATCTCTGTAAGAAGTATAAGGAATCCCAGATTGTTATCAATACGGTCGCATCTCATCATGGTGACTGTGAGCCGGAATCTCTGATTGCATGTATTGTACAGGCTGCAGATGCTATTTCAGCGGCGAGACCTGGTGCAAGAAGAGAAACGCTGGAAACTTATACCAATCGTCTGAAACAACTGGAGGATATTACGAACCAGTTTAAAGGTGTTGATAAATCTTTTGCCATTCAGGCGGGAAGAGAAATACGTGTAATGGTAGTGCCGGAGCATGTTAATGATGCAGATATGGTTCTCCTTGCGCGCGATATTGCGAAACAGATTGAAGCAGAACTTGAATATCCCGGTCAGATTAAAGTCAACGTGATACGTGAAAGCAGAGCGATTGACTATGCGAAATAATATGATTGTTCATTTTATGGACTATCGTGGACAGTTCTTTGCAGATATAAACTGTGCAGATTGTATTTATACAGTCTGTGCAGTTTTTTGTTATGTTATAGGAAATTACTCCGTAATGTTCCTATAACATAAAAAAGCCCTCCGGACACGATTCTTTCTTGTAAAGACAGGAATACTTCCTGGAATTTCTCAGTAAACTGGTACAGGGTGATAGAATGAAGAAAAACAGAACGGGAACAAAAAAATTTCCTGCGCTTATTTTATTTCTTCTTGGATTTCTGGCCGGAAATCTGATACCGAATATAATCTGGAAGGCAAAATGGCAGCAGAAAACATGGGCATCGGTATATTTTCTGAGCACATTTGCAGGAAAAAATACAGGCAATATTGAATATCTGAAAGAAATATTAAAATACAGAGGTGTTTTTTATCTGTTGAATATAATCTGTGGATTTTCGGTTTTTGGTGCGCCGCTTGCTGTTATAACGCTTCTGGGATCAGGATTGTATGCAGGTATGATAATGACTGTTTCTATACTGGAATTTGGATTTGCAGGCGGGGTTATCGGAATGGGACTTTTGCTGCCGCAATATTTATTTTACATTCCGGTCTGGCTTTATTCTATGGAACAGGAATGGAAGATATCATCAGAAATATGGAGAAACAGAGGTCTGATTTCCGGAGAAGTCAGTATTTATCTTAAAAAAATGTGCATTGCAGCAGTAGGATATTTTCTGGGAATACTTATCGAATGCTATGTGAACCCTCTGATCATTGACATTATTCTGAAATATATAAAAATTTTTTAATGACATATTTACTATATTTAGTATTGGTTGTCATAAAATCTCCGACATATGGTATTTGATGCTGAAAAAGCTTGAAATACAAGGATTTTTCTCGAAAAAAAAGGTTTGATTTTATGTAAAATAAACAGTATAATACATATACATTTTATCGGAGAGAGTACGATTTTCTGCTGATAAACTGCGAAGAGGATTAATTTTCGTCTGATCGCAGGAGCTACAGGCAGCGGATATTTTGATTAAAAGGAAACGGGAATATGGACATAGAAATAAGGGAATTTATTACATATCTGCATAATACAAAAAAAACATCGGCAAATACAGAGATCTCATACCAGAGAGATCTGAAAAAAATGGCGGAATTTCTGAAGGAACGGGGAATCAGAAATTATAAAGATGTAAAAGAACTTGAGCTTGAAGGGTATATCAGTTACATGGAACGTGAGAAGTTTGCGTCATCTTCCATTTCCAGAAGCGTTGCTTCTATGAGAGCATTTTTTCAGTATCTGTGGAAGGAAGGCGTGATCGCAGAAGATCCGGCAGATAACCTGAAACCTCCGAAGGTTGAGAAAAGGGCACCTGAGATACTTACCATAGAAGAAGTGGATAAATTACTTCAGCAGCCGAAATTGGATACCCCTAAAGGGATAAGAGATTCAGCAATGCTGGAATTGCTGTATGCAACAGGTATGAGAGTCAGTGAGATGCTTCATCTTCAGATTTTTGATGTCAATCTCCAGTTTGGATATGTGGTCTGTAATGAGAATGGAAAAGAGAGGATTATCCCTATTGGTATTCCATGCAAGAAGGCAATGGAACGGTATCTGCAAACAGCCAGAACTGTTTTTGTGAAAGATGAGAAAGAAACAGCATTATTTACAAATTGTTCAGGGAAAGCGATGAGCCGTCAGGGATTCTGGAAAGTATTAAAGGGATATGCGGATGATGCCGGTATCAAAAGGGATATTGCCCCGCATACATTGAGACATTCTTTTGCTGTGCATATGCTGCAGAATGGTGCGGATATACGAAGCGTTCAGGAAATGCTGGGACATTCCGATATTTCCACTACGCAGGTTTATCTGGGCATGAATATGAATAAAATGCGTGATGTGTATATGAAAACACATCCACGTCATTAAAAACTTATTATTTATGAGGATTGCTATAATGTCAAATGAAAAAGCTTCTATAGTCTGTTTTGAACAGTTTATAGAAGCTTTTTTAACTGAATCAAGTAAGTCCCCTGCTTTAATTGCGAAGAGCAATAAGCAGTGGTGGCTGAATAGTTTTTTTCTGTAATGTCATAATATGTGCTATTTACAGATAATGTAATTACAGCGATCCATCTGATCAGAGAGTATGGAATGTTGTTTATAAACAATAACGGATCAACACATCTCAGCAATTGTATACAGAAGACGTTCGGATTCTTCCCATCCAAGACATGGATCGGTAATAGATTTTCCGTAAATATGATCACATCCGATCTTCTGATTTCCCGGTTCAATATAACTCTCGATCATAAGCCCTTTTACCAGAGTATGAAGTTCCGGGTCTACCTGGCGGCTGTGGAGAACCTCTTTTGCAATACGAACCTGCTGGTCATATTGTTTATTAGAATTAGAGTGGTTGGTATCAACGATAACAGCCGGATTTTTAAGGTTTTTCTCCTGATATTTCTCCCAGAGAAGACGAAGATCCTCGTAATGATAGTTCGGGATTGCCTCCCCATGTTTATTTACGGCACCGCGGAGAATTGTATGAGCCAGTTCATTACCTGTTGTTTCTACTTCCCAGCTTCTGTAGATAAAACGATGTCCACCCTGAGCTGCTACAACGGAATTGAGCATGACTGCAAGATCGCCGCTGGTTGGATTTTTCATACCTGCAGGAACTTCCATGCCACTGACGGTAAGACGATGCTGCTGGTCTTCCACAGAACGTGCACCTACTGCCACATAAGAAAGCAGGTCAGAAAGGTAACGGTAATTTTCCGGATAAAGCATCTCATCTGCACAGGTCATGCCACTGGTCCGGATTGCATGGATATGCATTTTACGGATTGCTACAAGCCCTGCAAGAAGATTTGGCTGTTTCTCGGGATCCGGCTGGTGAACCATACCTTTATAGCCTTCTCCTGTTGTTCTTGGTTTGTTTGTATAAACACGTGGAACAATCAGAACCTTGTCAGCTATTTTCTCCTGAACATTGCGTAATCTGGTAAGATAGTCCAGAACAGCATCTTCATTATCTGCTGAACAAGGACCGATGATTGCAAGGAATTTATCGGACTTTCCGGTAAAAACATCACGCAGTTCTTTATCTCTTGCATCTTTAACAGCCTGAATTTCAGCATCAATGGGATACTGATTACGGATTTCTTCAGGGGTTGGTAATTTTTTGATAAAATCGAATCCCATAGTAATATCTCCTTTGTGTCTATTTGTCTTGCTTTTTTCGGAATTTATTATAAACCATTCCTATCTGAATGTCGATAGCCAAAATATTTTCGGATGACTTTCTGCGATCATATCAAGCGTTACTGTTCACTTCGTTCTCAGTAACGTAGCCAAAATTCATTCCAGATTACCTGCGGCAATGGAATTTTGGCATATCCATGCCAAAACACCTCGCGGGATAGTGGAGTGTGAATAGTAACTATCAAGTCTCTTAATCAATATGCATTATTTACGGGGATTGCTATAGTTGTTTTGCAGTATCTGTAAACTGTGCAGGATGCTGAGCACCAGTTCGCTGCAGAGAATCCCGTACAGATATCCCCGGATTCCCAGAACAGGGATTGCAAACAGCACGAAACTGATCCGGATACAGACGCTGATCACACTGTGCAGCAGGCAGATGCCGGATTTTCCAAGGCCGTTGAGTACGCTGGTGAGAGTGGTGTTCAGGTACAGAAAAGGACAGATATACGACATGGTATGGATATAGATTCCGGCTGTCTGACTGTGAAACAGAAAATTTCCAAGAAATTCTCCAAGAAACAGAAAAAAAACCAAGCAGGATCCGCCTAGCAGCAGACAGTATCGGAAAATCCTGCCGATTACATATTGGATTCGCTTTTGATACCCCAGAGTCTGCAGCTGGGTAATGGAGGGAATCAGCATGGCAGCAGCCGAGTTTGTAAGCGTAGCGGGGAAAAGAATAAGCGGAAGTGCCATCTGTAAAGATTCCGTAAACACTCAGGGAATCTTTGGGAGTAAGTCCTGACATTTGCAGCCTTGCAGGTATAAGAATCACTTCAATACTTCCCAGAAGGGTGAGCAGTATTTTATTCATGGTAAGAGGAACGGAAATATGGAGCAATTTTCTGAGAACAGAAAGCGGTCTTCTGATATTCCGGATATTGTAATGTGTTACCTTAAAATGCATACTGACTGCGAAAAGAGAAATAAAAGATGAGGCTATTTCCCCGATAAGATTTCCGCCGACTGCAATTGCCGGAGTGATGTTTCGCCCTTGCGATGCACAGATCAGATAAAGAATATAGCATCCGCCTGTGCGGAAAAGCTGTTCCAGAAGCTGGACTCCTGCGGGAAATCCGGCCTGTTTTCTTCCTAAATAATAGCTGCTGATACAGGTATGAAGTGTACTCAACGGAATACTCAGAGAAAGAATCCGTATCAGACCGGAGGTCTGTGACTCTTTCAGAATCTGTACTGCCCAGAAATCCGCATAGCTGTAAAGAAACCAGGAGAATACCAGGGAGAAAACAACAGAAAATACAGTTCCCACGACAAAATAATCTGAGATATGACGACAGGGATTTTTGGAAACTTTTTCTGCGGCAGTGAGGCGGGAGATTGCAGTCTGGATACCGGAAGCGCAGATGGACATGATCAGAATCTGCAGTGGAAGTATAAGCTGAAAGATACCAAGCCCATGTGCACCAATAGTGTGTGACAGGAATATTCTGTAAAAGAACCCCATAAGTCTGCTTAATAAACCGGCAAATGTAAGAAGTAAAGTTCCTTTGATAAAAAGTTTTTTTGACATAATGAAAAATCCAGACCTTTTCATGCGCAGCAGGTGCGAATATCCGCTTGACTAAAAAACAGTAACCTGCCGAAACGCCTTTACAGCAATATATGAACAAAACAGCCTTGACAGAACGGTTTGTTTCTGGTAAAGTAATCATGAAATCCGAGGGAAACACTGGGAATTAAAAAACGAGGTGAGAAAATGAAACTCTCAACAAGAGCCCGTTATGGCTTGAAAGCATTGATAGATCTTGGTTTGCACAGTGCGAATGAAGCGATATCTTTGCAGAGTATTGCGGAGAGACAGGATATTTCCACAAGCTACCTCGAACAGCTTATGGCCATGCTTAAGAAGGCCGGTCTTGTAAAGAGCAGCAGAGGGGCTTACGGCGGATACCAGCTTGGCAAGCCGGCAGATGAGATCTCGGTCGGTGAAGTCCTGCGTGTGCTGGAAGGCAGCCTGGAAGCAGCAGCCTGTCCCGGGATTGAGAATGACGGAACCTGCCATGGCAGTGATGTATGTGTGGCAAAGCTCGTCTGGAAGAGAATCAATGACAGTATTACAAGCGCTGTCGATACCCTGATGCTTGGTCAGCTGATCGAGGAAAGCAGAAGAGTACATGAAGAAAAAATGGAAAGTCAGGGCATGGAAGAAAATGTACCGGACATACTTAAATAAAACAGGAGGACAAGAAAATGGGAAAAATGATTTATCTGGACAATGCAGCAACAACTAAAACAGCACCGGAGGTTGTCCAGGCAATGCTGCCATATTTTTCAGAATATTATGGCAACCCGTCCAGTATTTATGATTTTGCAGGCAAGAGCAAAGAGGCGATCACCAAAGGAAGAGAGCAGATCGCAGAAGTTCTTGGAGCAAAGAAAGAAGAAATTTATTTCACAGCAGGTGGTTCCGAGTCTGATAACTGGGCTCTGAAGGCTACCTTTGAGGCATATAAAGCAAAAGGAAACCACATCATCACAACAAAGATCGAGCATCATGCAATTCTCCATACCTGTGAATATCTGGAGAAACGCGGCGCAAAGATCACATATGTAGATGTAGACGAGAACGGTATTGTAAAACTGGATGAACTTGAGAAAGCAATCACACCGGAAACAATCCTGATTTCTGTAATGTTTGCAAACAACGAGATTGGTTCTATCCAGCCGATCAAGGAAATCGGACGTATCGCAAAAGAGCATGGAGTGCTTTTCCACACAGATGCTGTTCAGGCATTCTGTCAGGTTCCGATCAATGTGGATGAATGCAATATTGATATGTTAAGCTCCAGCGGACATAAGATCAATGGACCAAAAGGAATCGGTTTCCTCTACATTCGTAAGGGCGTAAAAATCCGTTCCTTTGTACATGGCGGTGCACAGGAACGTAAACGTCGTGCAGGTACAGAGAATGTGCCGGGAATCGTTGGATACGGTGCAGCAGCAGCACGTGCAAATGCATCCATGAAAGAACGTACTGACAAAGAAATCGCTATCAGAGATCATCTGATCCACAGAATTGAGACAGAGATTCCTTATGTAAAAGTAAACGGTGACCGTATAAAACGTCTTCCGAATAACGTAAATGTCAGCTTCCAGTTTGTTGAGGGCGAATCTCTCCTGCTGATGCTGGATAATTATGGAATCTGTGCATCCAGCGGATCTGCCTGTACATCAGGTTCTCTTGATCCGTCCCATGTACTTCTTGCAATCGGACTTCCGCACGAGATTGCACATGGTTCTCTGCGTATGACACTCAGCGAAGAGACAACAATGGAAGATGTAGATTTCGTAGTGGACAGATTGAAAGAAATTGTAGCGCACTTAAGAAGCATGTCTCCATTATATGAAGATTTCATGAAAAAACAGAATAAATAACAAAACAGAAGATAATTGTTTGTATTTTTGTAGCTACAACAGAAATAATATTAAAAGAAAGTCAGGATAACAGGAGGAAATACAAATGGCTTACAGTGAAAAAGTAATGGATCATTTTCAGCATCCGCGTAATGTAGGAGAAATAGAGAACGCAAGTGGCGTAGGTACAGTGGGAAATGCAAAATGCGGTGATATCATGAGGATTTTTCTTGATATCGATGATGAAACACATATCATCAAAGACTGCAAATTCAAAACATTCGGATGTGGTGCGGCAGTTGCAACTAGCAGCATGGCAACAGAGATGGTAATGGGAAAAACCATCGAAGAAGCTATGGAAGTTACAAATAAGGCAGTTATGGAAGCCTTGGACGGACTTCCGCCTGTAAAGGTACACTGCTCCCTGCTTGCAGAGGAAGCAATCCATGCGGCTCTGTGGGATTATGCACAGAAGCATCATATTGAGATTAAAGGTCTTAAGAAACCAAAGTCTGATATTCACGAAGGCGAAGAAGCAGAGGAAGAAGAATATTGATTATAGCAAAAAATCTGAATCTGTTTGTAATCTGAAATCGTTATTTATAAAGAAGGGGCGGGTGATACTCATCATCTGCTGTGCTTTATATTATGGCATTATATGATACCAGGGACAAAAGATATTTTGTGAAGCAGTTCCCGCAATTTTTATTATATGATGCTGCTATAAATATTTTCTGCAGGAGGTAGCAATGACAGGACTTACAAATGAACAGGTGCAGGAGAGGATTGCAGAAGGAAAAGTTAATGTCAACGAGAACCCGAATACCAGAACCTACAAGCAGATCATTTTGGAAAACACGCTTACATTTTTTAACTTTTTTAAATATTGCATTGCTTGTTCTGGTGCTTTTTGTGAGATCTTATAAGAACTCCATGTTTATGGGAATCATTCTGATCAATACAGTGATAGGTATTATTCAGGAGATCAGAGCAAAGAAGACGATTGACAAACTTGCAATCCTTACAGAGAGTAAAACAGTAGTTTTGCGTGAGGGGAAGAAATGGAGTATTTCCACAGAGAAACTGGTTCTGGATGATCTGATCTTTCTGAAAACAGGAGATCAGGTTCCGGCTGACGTAAAGGTACTGGAGGGAACTGTAGAAGTAAACGAGTCTTTACTCACCGGTGAGTCGGACAATCTGTCCAAAAGCCAGGGAGACGAACTTTTTTCAGGAAGCTTTGTGACATCAGGGGAAGCTTGCTGTCAGGTAATCCATGTTGGAAAAGATAATTATGCATCGCAGATCACAAGTGAAGCAAAGGAATTTAAACGTCATAATTCGGAACTTCGCAATTCTCTGAATGCGATTCTGAAGGTGATCAGTATCATTATCGTGCCTCTTGGTGCCATGTTGTTTTATAAGCAATATATGATCGTAGGAGATACACTGAAGGATTCTGTGGTAAATATGGTTGCCGCAGTACTTGGAATGATCCCGGAAGGCCTGGTACTTCTGACAAGTGTGGCACTGACATTGGGTTCTATGGTTCTTGCTACAAAGAAGACACTTGTGCAGGAGCTTTACTGTATTGAAACGCTGGCGAGAGTTGACACGCTCTGTCTGGATAAGACCGGTACGATCACAGAAGGTACCATGAAGGTTGAAGATGTGCAGTTGTATGATACAGCACAGACAACTGTTGTACAACATACAGCAAAATTTGATCCGGAAACAGGAGAGCCTGTTCAGAATGTGTCAGCATTAAAACCGGAGGTTACGGTATCAGCAGAGAAGGAAAACGGACAGATACAGGAAACAGTAAATTCAGAAACGGTATCTCAGGAAGAAAGACAGAAGCTTCAGGAAATTGACCACATTATGGGAAATATGATGTCAGTTCTTCATGATCAGAATGCAACAGCAGATGCGCTGAGAAAGCGCTTTCCTTCAAGAAATGACCTGAAACTGATCCATGCCATTCCTTTCTCCTCAGACAGGAAATACAGTGGTGCTGTTTTTGAAGGAAGAGGAACTTATCTGATGGGAGCTGCACAGTTCCTTTTTCCGGAAGGAAATGAAGAACTTCTGGAACATTGCAGCAGTTACGCACAGGAGGGATACCGTATCCTTGTTCTGGCTCACAGTGAACAGGAGACAAAAGGAACGGAACGCCCGACAGGACTTGAACCGTTGGGACTGTTTCTCATCACTGACGTGATACGTGAGGAAGCACCGGATACTCTGGCTTTTTTGACAGCCAGGGAGTTGACCTTAAGTTATCTCAGGAGATGATCCTGTGACTGTCTCTGCGATTGCAAAGAAAGCAGGACTGAAAAATGCCAATCATTATATCGATGCAACAACAATCAAAACTTCGGAAGAAATGCAGCGTGCAGTTGCAGAGTGCAGTGTATTCGGGCGTGTAACACCACAGCAGAAGAAACAGATGGTACAGGCTCTTCAGTCACAGAAGCATACAGTTGCGATGACCGGTGACGGTGTAAATGACGTACTTGCACTCAAGGAAGCAGACTGCAGTATTGCCATGGCAGCAGGAAGCGATGCAGCTAAAAATATTGCAAATGTCGTTCTTCTTGATTCTAATTTCGGGGCAATGCCTCATATTGTAAATCAGGGCCGTCGTGTTGTAAACAATATCAGAAGTGCGGCATCCATGTTTCTGATCAAAACAATTTTTTCTGTTTTACTGTCATTAATCACAATTTTCTTTGGAGATGCATATCCCTTTGAACCAATCCAGATGTCACTGATCAGTGCCTGTGCAGTGGGAATTCCTACATTTCTTCTGACGCAGGAAAATAATTACAATAAGATTGACCATACATTCCTGAGGCACGTATTTATGAATGCATTTCCTGCGGCAGTAACCATTACAGGATGTGTATTTACGATCATGCTGGTCTGTCAGGATGTATACCATTCCAACGTCATGCTTAATACAGCCTGTGTTCTGGTTACGGGGTGGAACTATATGTCTGCACTGCGTACAGTTTATTCGCCGCTGAACACATACAGAAAAGTGATCATTTATGGAATGCAGTTTGCATTTTTTATAAGTGCGGTTGTATTGCAGGATTTGCTGACACTGGGTTCTCTGGAATTTGGAATGATCATTCTGGTATTTGTACTGATGACATTCTCTCCAATCCTGATCGAAACTATTACAGAATGGATCAGGAGGATTTATGAGAAGTCACTGGACAGAGAAGATGAAAATAAAGGATTTTTTGCAAGATTTTTGGAAAGAGTCCAGAAGTAAAAAACGAGGACAATCTGTAAAATATGCAGATTGTCCTCGTTTGCATTATGCGGTCTGCGCTATGCAGATTAATGGTTTATTTCTTTCTGCACAGCCAGAAGCATCCAAATGCAGGGATCATAACACCTTTAGCTTCCATCTCATGTCCTGAGATAAGATCAGTGTATATGCCGTCATCTTCGTTGATCCATGCAACCTTATCCTGATCGCTGAAGTTATAGATTCCGATGAATTTCTCCTCTGCATTTTCGCGTACGATTGCAAGGATAGAAGAATCCCAGGTATCGATTGTGCGAAGATCAGCTGTTGTATCAAAAACGCTGTGTGAACTTCTGATATGTTCCAGATGATCCAGTGCGTGGAAAAGTTTTCCCTGTACTGTATCTGCGATATTTCTGTTTGGAGCAAGTGACCAGTTGAATTCTCCTCTGTGAAGATAGCGGGAATCAACTGCCTTGTCAGGATCATCTTTATAAGAATAGTCGTTTACCTGACCAATCTCATCTCCGCTGTAGATTACAGGGATACCTGACTGGGAAAGCATAAATGCATGAAGTGTGATGTCATAGCGCACACTTCTGTCAACACCAGCTACGTTTCCTTCAAAACCATATTTCTCAATGCCGCACAGAGATGCGGTAGTACCGCAAAGTCTTGCATCACCCAGACGCGGGTCATCATTGTAAAGTTCACCGCGGCCAAATGTATCCGGATATTTGCCTGTAAAGAAATCATTCAGGAATTTCTTATGAGAAACCTCATCGATTGAGAAATTCTTCAGGAAATCATAATCCAGTCCCCAGCCAATATCATCGTGGCAACGCAGATAATTCTGGAAGATGTACTCTTTTGGAAGAGATCCCAGAATATCTAGCTGTCTGCGGAGCAGAGATACATCTTTGGTTGCAACTGTGTGCCAGGTGCTTGCCATAGTAGTAACGTTATACAGGATATGGCATTCCGGCTTTTCAAGTGTACCGAAATATGGAACAACTTTTTCAGGAGCCATGACAACCTCTCCGAGAAGAAGGACTCCCGGGCACACGATCTCGCAGATTATACGCATCATACGTACGATTGTGTGAACCTGTGGCAGGTTGCGGCAGTTTGTTCCAAGCTGCTTCCAGATATAAGGAACTGCATCGAGACGTACGATGTCAACACCCTGGTTTGCCAGATATAACATATTGTAGACCATTTCGTTAAACACAACAGGATTTCTGTAGTTTAAATCCCACTGGTATGGATAGAAAGTAGTCATGACATGCTTGTGAAGGTCATCCAACCATGTAAAGTTGCCCGGTGCGGTAGTTGGGAATACCTGTGGACAGGTCTTCTCATAGAGAGCAGGAACATCGTAGGTATCAAAGAAGAAATAACGGTCCTGGTATTCTTTTTCACCTGCGCGAGCCCGTTTTGCCCACTCATGCTCTTCGGAAGTATGGTTCATAACGAAATCAAGCAGATGTTGATGCCGCGTTCATGGCATTTGGAGGTAAGCTCTGAAAAGTCCTCCATAGTACCAAGCTCAGGCTGCACTGTGCGGAAGTTAGCTACTGCGTAACCACCGTCACTTTTTCCTTTCGGAGATGCGAGCAGAGGCATCAGATGAAGATAATTGACATTGCATTCTTCCACATAATCCAGATGTTCCTCCAGACCTTTTAAAGTATGTGCAAAATTGTTTACATACATCATCATGCCTACAAGGTCATTGCGTTTATACCAGTCCGGATCAGCCTCACGCTTTTTATCAGATGCCTTTAATGCGGAATTTCTGCTGTTATAGAAAGCTTCCATATTAGAAGTAAGATCATGCAGATAGGTCATGACATCATCACGATCCTGATATAATTCGCAATATAACCATTTCAGCTCATCATAATGTTTCTGAAACGTTCATTATATAAAGTAAGATCAACAGGAACGTCCAGTTTAACAGGTTCCACTTTGGAAGTCTCGACCTTAACAGGTTCTACTTTAGAAGTCTCGACCTTAACAGGTTCTACTTTGGAAGTCTCGACCTTAACAGGTTCTACTTTGGAAGTTTCGACCTTAACAGGTTCTACTTTGGAAGTCTCGACCTTAACAGGTTCCACTTTGGAAGTCTCGACCTTAACAGGTTCTACTTTAGAAGTTTCAACTCTGACAGGCTCAGTTTTGGAAGTAGTTACTTGTAAAATTTCTGATTCCTGCTTTCTGACTGTTGATGAAGAACGTTTCTTCTGGAGTCTTTTTTTAGCCATAATATTCCTCCCTGGTTTATGAAAAATACAGTAACCGGGCAGTGTCGGGACATATAAAACATAAATATGGAGACACCGGACAGTTACGAATATATACAGAAAGCTGCAATTTCCATATCTACTGTCAGTTTTTTATCATGATCAGCTATGATGCAGACCAGAGAAACAGTATTTGGAGCAGTTTGGAAATTGGGCTTCTGAAATCATATGTAATATTATATTATAGGAACTGCCATATAGGCAAGTACTGACACGTTTTACAGAGAAATAAATTCCGGTTTACGGTCTTTGAAGATTGTATAGTAACGAAAACCACAGGCTTCCAGTACACTGGCAGCTTTATCAAATGCACAGGCGATTTTATCCGGAGTATGCGCATCTGCTCCGATGGTGATGATCTCTCCGCCAAGTTCTCTATAGCGCCTTATTACGGCAGTACATGGATTGGGTTCTCCAAGACCATAATGATATCCGCCTGTATTAAGTTCGATGCCTTTTCCCATGGAAATCAGTTTCTTCAGAATCTCATCCAGAATATCTTTATACCGTCCGTAAGAATATTCCCGGTTCTTGTTAGGACCATAACGGACAACATAATCAATATGTCCGTAAACATCAAATCCGTCATATGCGGAAATGTTTTCAAGAATGGATTCAAAATATTCCATATAACATAAAAATTCCTTACGTCCTTCAAAAAATTCCGGGTAATAAGGATCATACCCATGGACAAGATGGGATGAAGCGATAACGAAATCAAAAGGTGTCTGAGAGAGAAGTGAGTCAAAATATTCTCCCAGATGCATCTGCAGTCCCAGTTCAATTCCGAAACGTACCTGAATTTTATCCTTATATATATCTGAAAGTTCAGCCAGCTTTTCTTTGTAAGCCGGAATATTCAGAGAAAAATCCAGATTGTCCGGAGTAACAGGGTAATCCGGATCCAGATGTTCCGTAAAAGTAATTCCCTGTAGTCCCGTTTCAACGGCGCGATGGATCATAACTTCCATAGGCGTATCCGAGTCAGCAGAAAAAGAAGAGTGCATATGACAATCCCACAATATTTGTCTGTCCATAATTTCAGTCCTTTCTTCTGTAAAACAGTACTGTTATATTTGCGTGTGATATATTATAAATGAATACTGTGTTCTCTTAAATGGATATATCTGCACCTGAAATATCACAATTACAGGCCCGGATCAGTGTATTCATAAAACACTGTATACACAGTATAACATATAATTTACATTTTTTACTTAATTTTTATCTGTTTTTTGGAAAATGGTCTTGAATTTTTGTTTGGAATTATGTACAATACATTACAGGTTGATGATTCTTTAACAAACAAAGGATTACCATAATTAACCACTTAATTCATAGGAGGAATTTTATCATGGCAGTAAAAGTTGCAATTAATGGTTTTGGACGTATTGGACGTCTTGCATTCCGTCAGATGTTTGGAGCAGAAGGATTTGAAATCGTAGCAATCAACGATTTAACATCTCCTAAAATGCTTGCTCACTTATTAAAATATGATTCAACACAGGGAAAATATGCTCTTGCAGATACAGTAACAGCAGGAGAAGATTCCATCACAGTTGACGGAAAAGAAATCAAAATTTACGCAAAAGCTAACGCTGCTGAACTTCCATGGGGAGAAATCGGTGTAGACGTAGTTCTTGAGTGTACAGGATTCTATACATCCAAAGACAAAGCTCAGGCTCATATCGATGCAGGTGCTAAACACGTTATCATTTCCGCTCCGGCTGGAAACGATCTTAAGACAATCGTTTACAATGTAAACCATGAAACTCTTACAAAAGAAGATCACATCATCTCCGCAGCTTCCTGTACAACAAACTGCTTAGCTCCAATGGCTAAAGCATTAAATGATCTTGCTGCAATCAAATCCGGTATCATGTGCACAATCCACGCTTACACAGGCGATCAGATGACACTTGACGGACCACAGAGAAAAGGTGATTTAAGAAGATCTCGTGCAGCTGCAGTTAACATCGTTCCTAACAGCACAGGTGCTGCTAAAGCTATCGGTCTTGTTATTCCGGAACTGAACGGTAAACTTATCGGATCTGCTCAGCGTGTTCCTACCCCAACAGGTTCTACAACAATCTTAACAGCAGTTGTTGAAGGAAACGTAACAAAAGAACAGATCAACGCAGCTATGAAAGCAGCTTCTAATGAATCCTTCGGATACAACGAAGATGAAATCGTATCCAGCGATATCGTTGGTATGAGATTTGGTTCTCTGTTCGATGCTACTCAGACAATGGTTCTTCCACTTGAGAATGGCACAACAGAAGTACAGGTAGTTTCCTGGTATGACAACGAGAACTCCTACACAAGCCAGATGGTTCGTACAATCAAACACTTTGGTAAATTACTGAACGCTTAATTTTCAGTAAGTGTAAAGGAATAGACTCCAACGAAGGGTCCGGTCTGATTTGGACCGGACCTTTTTCGCGTGGTCTGGAATGACAGCAGGAAATCAATAAGTTACTGTTTACAGATATGCAGTAACTGTTAAAGAATATTATTAAGGAGGCACCACAAATGCTGAATAAAAAATCTGTTGATGATATCAATGTAAAAGGCAAAAAAAGTTCTTGTAAGATGTGACTTCAATGTTCCTCTTCAGGATGGAAAGATCACAGATGAGAACCGTCTGGTTGCAGCTCTTCCTACAATCAAGAAGCTGATCGCTGACGGCGGAAAGGTTATTCTCTGCTCTCACCTTGGAAAACCGAAGGGAGAGCCGAAACCGGAATTATCTCTTGCACCGGTTGCAAAACGTCTTTCCGAATTATTAGGACAGGAAGTTAAGTTTGCAGCAGATCCTGAAGTAGTAGGACCTAACGCAAAAGCAGCAGTAGCTGAGATGAAAGACGGAGATGTTATCTTACTTGAGAACACACGTTATCGCGCAGAAGAAACAAAGAACGGAGACGAATTCAGCAAAGAACTTGCTTCTCTTTGTGATGTATTTGTTAATGATGCATTTGGTACAGCTCACAGAGCACACTGCTCTAATGTTGGTGTGACCAAATATGTTGATACAGCAGTTGTTGGTTACTTAATGCAGAAGGAAATCGATTTCTTGGAAATGCAGTGAACAATCCTGAGAGACCATTTGTTGCTATCCTTGGCGGAGCTAAGGTTTCCAGCAAGATTTCTGTAATCAATAACCTTCTTGATAAAGTAGATACACTTATTATTGGTGGTGGTATGTCTTATACATTCTCCAAAGCTATGGGCGGACATATCGGTGTGTCTCTCTGTGAGGATGACTATCTTCAGTATGCATTAGACATGATGAAGAAAGCAGAAGAAAAAGGCGTAAAACTTCTTCTTCCTGTAGATAACAGAATTGGTGACAGCTTCTCCAATGACTGCAATATTCAGGTTGTAAAACGTGGCGAGATTCCGGACGGATGGGAAGGAATGGATATCGGACCGGAAACAGAGAAGCTTTTTGCTGATGCTGTAAAAGATGCTAAGACAGTTGTATGGAACGGACCGATGGGCTGCTTCGAAATGCCAAACTTCGCTCATGGTACAGAAGCTGTTGCAAAAGCACTTGCTGAAACAGATGCCACAACTATTATCGGTGGTGGTGATTCTGCAGCTGCAGTTAACATCCTTGGTTATGGCGACAAGATGACACACATCTCCACAGGTGGCGGTGCATCTCTTGAATTCCTGGAAGGAAAAGAACTCCCGGGTGTTGCAGCAGCAAACGATAAATAAGAATATAATAACATCCCACAGGGATACTAAGGAGATAAATCATCATGGCAAGAAAGAAAATTATCGCTGGTAACTGGAAAATGAACATGACACCAAGCGAAGCTGTTAAATTAGTAGAAACATTAAAACCATTAGTAGTTAACGATGAAGTAGACGTAGTATTCTGCGTACCTGCAATCGACATCATTCCGGTTGTAGAAGCTGCTAAGGGAACAAACATCCAGGTTGGTGCTGAGAACATGTACTTCGAAGAGAAAGGTGCATACACAGGAGAAATCTCTCCTGCAATGCTCGTAGATGCCGGAGTTAAATATGTTGTTCTCGGACATTCCGAAAGAAGAGAATACTTCGGAGAAACAAACGAAGATGTTAACAAGAAAGTCCTCAAAGCTTTCGAACATGGAATTACACCTATCATGTGCTGTGGCGAAATCTTACTCAGAGAGAACAGGGCGTGACAATGGATTTCATCCGTCAGCAGGTTAAAGTTGGATTCCAGGGTGTTACAGCTGATCAGGCTAAGACAGCAGTTATCGCTTACGAGCCAATCTGGCAATCGGAACAGGTAAAACAGCTACAACTGAGCAGGCTCAGGAAGTATGCGCAGGTATTCGTGCCTGCATCGCTGAAATCTATGATGAAGCAACAGCAGAAGCAATCCGTATCCAGTATGGCGGATCTGTAAATCCTGCAACAGCACCTGACTTATTCGTTCAGAACGATATCGATGGCGGCCTTGTAGGTGGTGCTTCTCTGAAAGCTGATTTCGGAAAGATCGTAAACTACAAATAAATAGCTAGATTTAGCTAATGTGTCCAAACGAGAAATAATATAACGCCCTAAATGCAATGATAATTGGTGATTTTTACTAATTGAATTGTGTTTAGGGGCGTTTTATAATATCGCTAATATCACTTTTACTATCACTTTTTTTGGACACAAAATTACCTTGATCTGAAAAAGTGATAATAGTCACGGGAGGAATTAGAATGGCTAAAAGTAATGATGGTAAAAGAGAAAATGGCGAAGGAACCATACGGAGATTGTCGAGTGGTAAATATGAATGTATTGTGCAGAGCAAGTATATGAACCCGAAGACTGGAAAGCCGAAAAGGATTAAAAGAATCTGCGATACTGAATCCGCAGCATGTGAAAAAGCGAAAATGGATTTGGCAGCATGGGAAAAAGAGATTGAACGTGGGCGAGATACTAAGATAAATAAAGCAAAAACGTTCGGAGAATATATGAATGAATATATTGAGAATGAAGTGAAACCTTCATTAACTGGAAGTGGATATCATTCATATATTAGTAATATGAAGCGAAATTTCTTTAGCTTTCCTATAGCCAGATATCAGTTACATATGCTGAGTGCTGTAGAATTCGAAAAATATTTTGATTCTATATTAGCACTTAAAAGTAGAAAGACATGTTCACTGCCAATACAGTTATGTAGACGATGCTGTAAATGGCTTATGGATCGTAGCCTGCTTAAAGAAAATTATGCTGCACAGGCAAGAATCAAGAAAGAAATTTCCGATGAATACGACAAGAAAAGAGAAGATGATATTAAGAACCGGAAAAAAATATTTTCACCACAGGATATCGAAAAGTTCTATTATGCTTACAAAAACAATATGGGGCAATACCCAGTTGTTGTTTTATTCCTTTTGGAAACTGGACTGAGAGCTGGAGAATTTGCGGCATTGCGGAATGATAACATTGACCTTGAGAATAATAAAATCCATATTGTAGAAACGCAATCTCTTCGTTTTAAAGATAATAACAAGGATAACGGCGTAGAATATTATACGAAAATTCCGAAAAATGGTGAAGCTCGATTGTATGATGTCTGATCTATGTAAGGAATGCGTATTGTATATGATGGAGCAGACCAGACTTAAATGTAAA
>ENA-OQCS01000016-OQCS01000016.1-human-gut-metagenome-genome-assembly--contig:-NODE-16-length-63669-cov-3.896431_pt1 | contig 63669 bp, 73 predicted proteins | sample MGYA00242757_ERZ504575 | MGnify/ENA primary metagenome ERZ504575 (study PRJEB26092, sample SAMD00036297) | human gut metagenome | host: Homo sapiens | study: EMG produced TPA metagenomics assembly of... | reverse complement strand
CTGGGCCGTGTACGCCATGTACAAGGACGCTCCTACCGAGGATGACACCACCCAGAACGTGGTCTCCTTCTACGCAGGCACCGACCAGCTCATCCAGACCGTCGCTACTACGCCAAGGACAAGGTCAAGTTCTCCCAGTACGCGCTGGGCATCCAGCACCGGCCGTCGAGGGCAAGATCTTCACCGGCTGGGGCTTCGCCTCCAACGACGGCGACGTTCCGGTCGATCCAGACATGGTCGTGACCGGCAACTGGGCCGTGTACGCCATGTACAAGGACGCTCCGACCGACGACTCCAAGAAGGATGACAGCAAGCCGGCCGACACCACCAAGAAGAATGACACCAAGGCAACACCAAGAAGACCGTTGCCCAGAAGATCAAGAAGGCCGTTCTCGCAACACCGGCGCTACCGTTGGTGGCGTTGCGGTGTTCGCCGTGATCGCCCTGCTCGGCTTCGCCGGCATCACCGTGCTCCGCAAGCGCGCCTGAGTCCAACTCAGTCAAGGTGGCATTCGCCTGAAAGCGATTAATTTGGCTCCGTGCAACGACTTCCCCTGGAGTACTTGCGCGGAGCCAAATTGCCGTATTTAATGGCACGTTATGGCTTCATTGAACACACCCTGCAATAAGTCGCCGACATAGCTAAGGGTGTATAAGATAAGACTTGGCTGGCTGCCGGCGAGGGCTATACCTCAAACGCAGTTGATAGGTGAGGAAGAGCCTTCGAAAACACTTCTTCACCCTGATGCGCTGCCCTAGCCAGCGACCAACCATCCACCCTGGGAATCGTACGATTTCCAGGGGTTTCCTGTATTCAGCGGAAAACCGCCGAACCTCAGCATACCGTAGAGCCAATTCCCGCGAATATGCTCACAGCCCCCTCAGAATTTCCTGTCAGCCCAACAGTCCTTAAGACAGTAGGCAAATCGGAATCATCAAGGTTGTTCAACACGCCCACGCAAATTCGCACTACGCATACTTATCATTTTAGGGGGGGGGGTGACAACTGAGGTCATTTGCGGTATATTACCGATGTTTTACATATGAATAAACAGTTTTCGCCGTACCATCAGGCAGGCATTGACGTCACCAAGCCACCCCCCTATATACAACCCTCTCCATAAAACACACACGACATGCGCGCGGACGTGAATTCCGTGGTTTGGGGTACACTAGACATATTCGAACAAACGTTCGTATTTTGGGGAATTCTGGGGAATTCCCCACTATATACAGTGAGGAAACTCACGACACACCACTACCTGTAGTGTGTATGCTAGATAGTGGCTTGCGTAAGCGAGCATAACCGAAGAACGTGGCCGACACGGCTTTCGCAAACGACGGAAGCCATTTTTGCATAGGGAGGAAATCGAATGACCGTGACCGTCTTCACCAATCCGAGCAACCCGCAATGCGAAGCCACCGAACAAGAGCTCGCAAAGCTGGGCGTGCGTTACGACACCGTTGATCTGACGAAGAACCCGTCCACCTTCGAACAGATCAAAAACGCTGGCTTCAAGCAGATTCCGGTCGTCATCTCACCGAACTCCTCATGGAGTGGACATAGGCCGGATCTCATCCGCCAGCTCGCGCAAAGCTTCGCCGCCTAAGCGCGTAGAAGTCGCAGGGCACCGAGTCCACAAAGGCAGTGCGGGCACAGGTCACATGCAGCCGTGCACGGCGCAACCAATAGCGGACGCACCATACACGTTCTTCCACAAAGCTTCGCCATCTACCCATAAAGCAGTCATCCATAAAACAGTCAGACGCTACATGCGGCTGGCCGTGGACGGGTCGAGCGTCATGGTCTGGAACCGATTGGCCATGAAGTCGTCGTCGAAATACGTGGCGAAGAATTGCGAAACGGGCGAATCCTGCGCAATACCCGCCATACGCGAATACCAGGAATCCAGCGCCATCAACGTCATCACGCCGTCAACGAAAATCAGCGCGAAACACACCGCCGTCAACGTATAGCGAATCTTCCACGGAATACGCTGAATCATCGCAAGCAAATGCGGCAGAATCAGCTTCACCCACACCAAGCCGAGTATTCCCCAGAAAAACATGTATTTGCCGGATGTGCGCCCATCAATCGACAGCCATTGACCCGTGTAATCCCACGCGCGAATACCGAACGCAACCTCCATGAACCAGCTGGTGAAATATTCGAACGCGCCGCCAATCACCGCGCTGGCGCAGAAGATCAGCATCCAATTCGACCGCCACAAGTGGTTGAGCAATACCGTCAGGATCACCGCGCCAAAGCCGTAGATCGGCGAGAACGGCCCCCACAAAAATCCGGCGCGATCCTGCCATTCGCCGAACAGCACATAGTGGTATAGCGTCTCCACTACCAGACCGAACACGCATCCGACCACAAACAGCCAAAACAGGTTGAAGAAATCAAGCGAAATATAGCCCTTGCCGGTCAGATCACGCCGGCCATACCCTTCGAAACAGCCGTCTCATACTCGCTGCGCGCATCCAAACGACGAAGCGCGAACTGCAAACGTCGCTCCTCGCGCAGCGACGGATCAGCCGTGATATGCAACGCAACCAATACAAGCAGCTGCACGGTCGGACTGATCAGATTCACACCCAAACCCTGCAACGACAACGACAATAGGCCTTCCGCAAGCGTGAGCGGAATCATCAGATACGTCCATTGCGCGATATGCCGACGCTTGTTGAGAATCAGCAGCATGCCGAAAATCGCAAGGCATGCGGTGGAGACCAGCAGCACTGCAGCATGAATAACCGACAGAATAGTGGTGAGATTCAGCGCGCCAAACGCCAGTTTGCCGGAAAGCGCGGCGTGGATTGCATACAGGCAGGAAATCACGATGATCGGCAACGTCACCACGCCTTCGATCAACATGACGATGCCGTAAATACGTGCAATCAGCGGCAGCCTGCGGTCAGCAGGATTGCCGTCATCTTCCGCCGATTGCGATTGCGCAATGATGCCGGCCTCTTCGATTGCTGCGATTTCGGTTTCGTCGGCGATGGCCTCGCTCACATCTTCAATCTTGCTCATGCTTGTTCGTCCTTCCCAGAACAACGCTACCAAAACCCGATCGCAGTGCGCTACACGAGATGATTGTTTGCGCGCAACGCGCACAACCTGCGATTTCTGCCTGCGCAAGTCACATGTCATCCCGCAATCACAAGATACGCAGACAGCAGACTCGACTTGCGCAGACACAGAAGGCAAGTTGCGCGGTCTCCAACAGCAAGATTCACAGTCCTGCCGCGGTTTGTCGTGTTTATTTCAGTCATGGACGGAGCGCATTTACGCCTGTGCCCAAATTTGTCCGAGAGCGGGTATTACGATACGGGAGCGTAGCGCTACGAATAACGTATCGCTACGCGCGAACACGGTCGAACATCCATTGGACTGGGGAGACAATGCGCAACGTACTGCAGATTCTGCGTCGTGACCTCAAACGACTCGTCACCGTACCTGCCGCCTGGGTCATCATGATCGGTATAACCATCATTCCGCCGCTGTACGCATGGTTCAACATCTACGGATTCTGGAATCCGTATGGCAATACCCAAGGCATCAAAGTTGCCGTGGCCAACGTCGACAAAGGCACCGACAACGCCCTGCTCGGCAAAGTGAACCTCGGCGACCAGATCGAAGACACGCTGAAAGACAACGACCAGCTTGGCTGGGAATTCATGGGCAAGGCCGAAGCGATGGAAGCGGTACAGTCCGGCGACTGCTATGCGGCGATCATCATCCCCTCCGATTTCAGCGAGGATCTCGCCAACGTCGTGACCGACAGCAAGAACCGGCCGACGCTGGAATACTATGTCAACGAAAAATCGAGCCCGATCTCCCCGAAAATCACCGACCAAGGCGCGACCACCGTTGATCGTACCGTCAACAACACCTTCGTCTCCACCGTCAGCGAAGTACTCACTAAAGCCGTGAACTCCGCGAATGACACCATCAACGGCAAAACCAACTCCTTTGTCAACGAAACCACAGCAGAACTCGACAAAACCCAGAAGAACGTAAGCCTCATCCGCTCCACCATCGAAGATCTTGACGCACAGCTCGCCAACGTGCCGCAACAAACGCAATCCGCCCGTCAGGCAATGAACGACGTGCAGCTGGCCGCAGCAAGTGCGGGCAAGGGACTGGCGAACACCGCCACCGCCATCGGCACCGCACAAAACGGCCTCAATACCTTCACGTCCAACGCCAACACCGCTTTGGAAAACGGTTCCGGCCTGATTTCGCAGGCCGCCAGCGACACCACCACCAGCATCAACAAGGTGACCACGCCGTCTCGTCCGCAAGCGGCACCGCACAGCAGGCCGTCAGCAACATGCAAAGCGTGACCGACAGCAACGCCCGGCTCATCGAGAAGCTCAAGAACGTCAGCGACAACGCACAGTACCAAGACATCATCAAGAAGCTCGAAGACACCAACAACACGGCCGCTGGCACGCTCAACGACCTCAAAACGTTGAGCGAGAACACACAATCCACGTCCGACAGCGTGTCCAAACTCGCCACCGACTTCAACACCAGCACGCAAAATTCGCTGAAAAGCATGGGAGATGCCCGCAACACGTTGAATTCCGGTGCGCTCCCCCAGCTCAACTCCGGTCTGAGCTCGCTCGCCATGACCGCCGGCACACTGTCCGGCACCGTAACCAGCCAGACCACCGTGGTCAACCAGACCTCCGCCGTGCTCGACCAACTCGACCAGGTGGCGAACGACACCCGCACCACGCTGCAGAACACCGACAAGCAGCTCGAGCAGGTGGAGAACAAGCTCATCACCGTCAGCACCGACCTGAAAGCGCTCGGCAGCGTTGACATGCTGAAAAGCCTGACCGGCGACAGCTCCTTAACACGGAGAAAATCGCTTCGTTCATGCAGTCCCCCACGGTGATCGACACGAAAAACGTGTATCCGATGAACTCCTACGGTTCCGGCATGGCTCCGCTCATGACCAACCTGGCCCTGTGGGTGGGCGCGTTCGCCTTCGTGGTGATCTTCAAGGTGGAGGTCGACGATGAAGGCCTCGAAGACCTCGACTTGACCACTTCCGAAAAATATTTCGCCCGCTACATGCTGCTCGGCATCATGGGCGCCATCCAAGGCGCGATCACCACCATCGGCAACCTCATCATCGGCGTGCAGACGGTGAACGCGCCGCTGTACATACTTACCGGCGTCATCACGTCGCTGGTATATCTGAGCATCACCTTCGCGCTGTCGACCTCGTTCATGCATATTGGCAAGGGACTGTGCGTCGCGCTGATCATCGTGCAGATTCCGGGCGCTTCCGGCCTGTATCCGATTGAGATGATGCCGAAATTCTTCCGCATGGTCTACCCGTTCGTGCCATTCAGTTATTCGATTGACGCGTTCCGCGAGACGATTGCCGGCTTCTACGATGGCATTGGCTCAAGTCGATTGGCACGCTGCTGCTGTTCGCCGTGGCCGCGTTCTTCATCGGACTTGCGATTCGCCCGCTGCTGGTCAATCTCAACCGCCTGTTCGCCCGTCAGATCAAGGAAAGCGACATGATCATCGGCGAGGAGGTACAGCTTCCGGAACGCGGCTACAACGTGTCCCAGGCCATTCAAGTGCTCGCCGATAAGGGCGGCTACCGTGAGGCGATCGAGGAACGTGCGAGCCGCTTCGCCGAACTGTATCCGAAGCTCAAGCGTGGCGCGCTGGTTGCCGGTTTCATTGTGCCGGTGATTCTGGTGCTGATCTTCTCCTTCACCAACGGCGAGAAGATCGTGGTGCTTGCCACCTGGATCATCTGGGTGCTGCTCATCATCGGATTCCTGATGGTCATCGAATACATGCGTTTCAGCCTGCAACGCCAGGTGGAACTCGGCAGCCTCAGCGACGAAGCGATTCGCGAACAACTGGTGGAACGCCAATCTGCAAGACTGCGCCGCAAGAAGCGCGCGCAGCAAATACGGCGAGACAAGCTGCTGCGCAAAGCGCAACGACGAAGCAGCAAGCAAGCCGCAATCGTCAGCCGAGCGTGACCAAGCAGACGGCAGCCAACGCAACAGGCGTCGACCAGAACGGCACCGATGGCATCGCATCTCTGGTGCAAGCCATGAATACGGCCGAAACAGCCAACATCAACGATAACGACAACAGCGAAAGGAGCAACGCATGAAAAACATCTGGAAACTGTTCGTCGGCGACGTTCGACGCCTGACCAGCAACATCGTCTCCATCATCATCGTTACCGGACTGGTGGTGATTCCGGGTCTGTTCTCCTGGTTCAATGTGAGCGCAAGCTGGGATCCATTCGCCAACACCGGCAATCTGAAATTCGCTGTCGCCAACGACGATGAAGGCTACAAGTCCGATCTCATTCCCGTGAAGATCAGTATCGGCGATCAGGTGGTCAACACCTTGCGCGCCAACGACCAGATGGACTGGACCTTCACCACCAAAAAAGAGGCCATCGACGGCACCAAATCCGGCAAATACTATGCGGCGTGGTGATTCCGAAGGATTTCAGCACCCGCATGATGACGTTCTTCACCGCGGACGGCGACCATGCCACGCTCACCTACTACAACAACGAGAAGAAGAACGCGCTCGCTCCGAAGATCACCGGTCAGGGTGCCGATACCGTGGCCGCGCAGATCAACGAAATGTTCTCCGCAACGTTGACGAGCACCGCGCTCAACATCGCCTCGCAGCTGGCCGATGAGCTTGACAAACCGGAATCGCAGGCCACGCTCACCAACTTCAGCAACAACATGGGCAATTTCGCGAACACGCTGAACGACACGTCATCCGCGTTGACCACGTTCAGCTCGCTGACGTTGAGCGCGCAGAACCTGCTCGACAGTTCCAACAGCCTGCTTTCCAACGTGAGCGGCAGCGCGAAGAACGCCGTCAACGAGCTCAAACAGTCGAAGAACGGCATCGACGATCTGACCGGAGCCGTCAAAACCAGCACGAATGCGTTGAGCACCGCGTTGAGCAGCTCGTCGAACAGCTTCGGCGCTGTCTCCACCGATATTGACAGCGTATTCAACAATGCGGGCACCCAAGCCGGCAATACGGCCACCGCCCTGCGCAATCAGGCTGCGAACGTATCCAAGCAGGCGCAAGGCTATCAGAACATCTACGATGCCCTCGACGAGCTCAGCAACAACAATCTGGTGCCGGAAGTCGCGAAAATCGCCATCAATCATCTCAAAACCAACGTGGGCGCGACCATTACGCAACTCAACGATCTAGCGAACTCACTCAACACCAGCGCCGACAATATCGACGCGAAAGTGAGCGACACCACAGCCGACCGCGAGCGCGTGAGCCAGCTTGCCCAGCAGGCGAAGGCCTCCATCGACGGCATCAAAACCGATTTCGACAGCCAGCTCAAGCCGCAGCTCAACGACATTTCCGATTCGATCAGCAGCACGGCCACCGCACTGAGCAGCACGGCCACCGATCTGAAGGGCGCGTTGGGAGATCTCAACAGCACCACGAAGTCGGCAGGCAAGCAGCTGACCAATATTCGCACGGTGTTGGATTCCACCGCCGAAAGCCTCACTAAGGCGAGCACCGCGCTGTCTTCGTTCAATGGCACGCTTTCCGACGCGCTGAACAGCGGCAATATGGACACCGTCAAGGAAGTGCTCGGCAACAACACCGATTCGCTGGCGGCGGCTCTTGCGGCCCCCGTCCAGGTGAAGCGCACGGCTGTGTTCCCTGTTAAGAATTTCGGCTCGCAATTGGCTCCGTTCTACACGATTCTGCCGTTGTTCGTGGGATCGCTGCTTATGGCCGTAACACTCAAGACCACGGTGTCGCGCAAGAATCGTGAGGAGCTCGACAATCCGAAGCCGCATCAGCTGTTCCTCGGCCATTATGGCGTGTTCGCCGTGATCGCACTGTTGCAGAGCACGTTCTCGCTGGGCGGCGGCCTGCTGTTCCTGCACATTCAGGCAGTGCACCCGTGGCTGTTCATGTTGACCGGCTGGGTGCCTCCCTCGTGTTCTCGTTCTTCACCTACACGATGGTGGCGAGCTTCGGCAACGTGGGCAAGGCCATTGGCGTGCTGACGCTGGTGTTGCAGATTTCCGGCGCGAACGGCGCGTATCCGCTTGCCGTGCTGCCGAAGATCATCGGCGATATCAGTCCGTTCCTGCCGGCCACGCATGCGATTACGGCATTGCGTGCGGCCATTGCCGGTATTTACAACAATGATTATTGGCATGCGATCGGTTCGCTGTTGCTGTTCCTGATTCCGCTGCTGCTGATTGGCTTGCTGCTGCGTATTCCGCTGGTCAAATTCAATAGGTGGTACGTGGCGAAGGTGGAAAGCACCAAGGTGGTCGCATGATTACCGGAGTGCATGAGGCGGTTTCCGAAGCCGTTTCCGATGTGGTTTCCGACGCGGTCAGTGACGTGCATGAGGCCGTTCGCAAGGCGCAGAGCCGCCGCGAGCAGCTTCGCGAGCAAACCGATCATAAGATCATGAAGGCCACGCTTGCGATTGTGATTTCCGATGGTGTCGGTGCGGTGACCATTGAAGAGGTCGCCCGTCGTTCCGGTGTTGCGAAAACCACGATTTACCGTCGCTATAAGAATGCGGACGATCTGTTGCGCCGCGTTCAGTTGGAAGTTGCGGGATTGCCGGATTTCAGCGATGTCGAGTTGTCGAAAAACGGTCTGCTGACGATACTGCAACGCATTCAGGGCTGTTTTTTCGACAGTGAGCTTGGTTTGAAAGCCGTCGGTGTGGTGCTTTCTTCCGATAATCCTTCGTTGAATGCGATTGCCGATCAAGTGCTTGTTCCTGCGGAAAAGCGTTTTTCTGAGTTTGTTGAGCGCGGCATGAAGGCCGGAGTGTTCCGTAATGGATTGGATCCGCAATTCCTGTTCAGCACGATACTCGGCTCCATGCTCGCCTGTAAGGCGTTGCATGGCGACGCGAGTATTCCTTGGCCTGAGAACATGACGGCTGTTCTGTGGCCCGTTATGGCCGCCTGAAAGGCATTGCAGAGCAGAGTTGCACGTAGTAGTATCTGAAACTCATGAGCGTCCCCGCTACGGCCTTTAATCACTCTTTGAGTGAGGCTGTAGCTGAGGCGCTCATTGTACGTTTGCAGACTTTTCGCCGCTACTGGACCTACTGGATCGACGCTTCCTGACGGGCCACGTCCAACGCCTTGTTGAACGCTTCCGACGTCCAGCTGGCACCGGCCACCTTGTCTACCTTGAGGTCTTTGAGCGGTTTGCCGTCCACCACGCCGTTGATGGCTTCGGCGAACGCATTCTGGTGCTTTTTGGAGATGGACGTGAACGGATGCCCGATAACCTCCACATTGGTGACGGTCTGATCTTTGACCGTCACATGCACGTCGATGGTGTCTTCGCCCACCGGCCCGTACTGGCCGTTGATCGAGTAGGTACCGTCGGCGTAGTTGCCGGTGTCTTGCTTGTCGGATGTGGTGCCGTTCGGATCGTCGGCATGGTTTTTGTCGTCCGAATCCGCAGAATCGCCGGAGTCGGTGGCGCTACCGCTGTTCTTCGAATTTTCTTCCTGCGATTGCACGCTTTCGCCGGAATTTCCGGCATATTCATCGTCCATCGGTGTCGCCGTGGGTTCGCCGCATGCCGACAGCAGCGCAAGGCTTGCCGCAGACAGTGCGATCACTTGATCGCATTCGATGATTCGTTGCTCATGTTCGCTCCGTACGATTCGTCAGTGCTATGGCTTGGATTGTTCGGCTGATTTCAGCTTATTCCTCACCGCCGGTTTTCGCGGCTTTGGTCGGATCGGCGAAGCTGATGGCCGTCTCGCCATTCTGTGCGCCTTCCGTAGTGGAACCGGTGTATGCCGGCTTGCCACCCGCCTGCTCATAGACCTTCCGTGCGGCCTCATCATTCCACTTCTCACCGACGAGCACGCCATGGTTGAGCATGATCTCGCGCTGGCACAAGATGCGACGAGCGCATCATGGTCACAACGATGATGGTAGTGCCCTGCTCGTGCAGCTGACGGAACAGGTCAAGCACGATTTTCTCGTTCTTCTCATCCAAATTGCCGGTCGGTTCGTCCGCAAGAATCAGTTTCGGACAGTTGATGAGCGCACGTGCGATGCACACACGCTGCTGTTCGCCGCCGGAAAGCTGGCCGGGCAGATGGTGGGCACGCTCCTTCAGACCGACGCGTTCCAATGCTTCCAACGCCTGTTGCTCGTTGACTACGGAATGGTAGTACTGTGCCACCATCACGTTTTCCACAGCCGTCAGATGCGGTACCAGATAGAACTTCTGGAACACCAATCCGATCATGTTCTTGCGCACGTCGGCAAGCTGCTTGGCGTTCAAATCCTCCAACTTGCGGCCTTCCAGCATGACGGAACCCTTTGAAGGCGTGTCCATGCAGCCAATCATGTTCATCAGCGTGGTTTTGCCGGAACCCGACGAACCGACAATCGCAAGCCATTCACCTTGCGGAACGGTCAAAGTCAAATCGTCGACGGCACGCAAATCGCCGTAAATCTTGGAAATATGATCCAATTCAAGCAACGTATTCAACGTATGTTCGGAACTCATGATTATTCCTCCCTCAAAACGATGGCGGGGTCGATACGGGTTGCGCGGCGAACCGGCGGGATGGATGCGATGACGGCGATGAGCACGCTCAACAGCAGCGAAGCGACGCCCAACAGCCAGTTGAAGCCAATGGCACGTTCGAATACGGACACGCACAGCACGCGGGCCAGCAGGTAGCCGATGGCAGTGCCGATCAGGCCGCCAATCAGTCCGTAGATGGCGGATTCCACATAGAATTCGATGCCGATGGCGCGCGAGGATGCGCCTAACGCCTTGCGCAAGCCAATTTCGTTGCGTCGCTGAGACACGATGGAACTGATGGTGGTGCCCACGCCCACAAACGTCAGCACGAGCACGACCAGCGACACGATCCAGAACAGGGTTTGCAGCATGGCGATGATACGAGTGTCGGATGAGGTGATTTTGGTGACGGTCTGCGCTTTCACGCCGGTTGACGGATTCGCATTGATCGATTTGACGACATCGTTGAGTTCGCTGCCTACCGCATTGACGGAATATTCGATCACGTCCGCGCCACGCTTGGAACCGGCCAGTTTGGCCACGTCAGCGTTGACCGCGTAGACGATTTCGTCTTCGCTGCCGCCCGTATCGACGATGCCTCCGACACGGAATTCAGTGCCGGTGTTCTCCATAATGTCGGACGAAACGCGGCCGTTTTCTTTGGCTTGCGCTTCGGTTTGGCTAAGAGCGCCGGAATCCTGCGCATCGTCGGATGCGCGGTAGCCGATGGTTATGGTCGAACCGATGGAGACACCGAGCGCGTCTGCCACGTCACGGCCGAGCATCACGTTGCCTTCGCTAGGCCAATCGCCAGTCACGTTCCAATGATGGTTGAGCGCCTTCACGTCTTTGGTTGTGATGCCAGCCAGCGTGTATGGCGCAGAATTGATGCGCACGCTTTCATACCGGTAAGCGGCGGAACGGGCGCTGTACGAGCCTTTCACCATCTGGTTCAACGCTTTGACGGTATCGGTGTCGATGCCGTGGGACTTTTCGGCTGATTCGGACGGCGTGACGATAAGATTCGCACCATACGCACGCATTTCCTCGTTCATCTGCTGTGGAACGGCAATACACGTCGCCGCAAGGCAGAACAGCGTGGCAGCGCCACCATGGAGGCGATCACGGCCATAACGGCCCGCGAACGACGGCGGAACACCGCACCCCACAGCATGGTGAAGAACATCTTGCGATTAGTCATCTCATGCCCCTTACGGACTGTCTTGAACTCACCTACCATGCAACACCTCCGCAGACGAACAGCACAGTGTGCCGTTCGTGACCGAGGCCGCAGCCGCGGCCGAGTTTACGGAACTCAAGTTGACATCAGCGGCCATGCAAGACCTCCGCAGGTTTGAGTCCCAGAATCGAACGGATCGACGAGAACGAGGCGATCAGCACGGTAAGCGTCAGCAGCACAAACACCAGCACAAACACCATCGGACGCATCGTAATGCCGGAACCGAATACCACATGTCCCACAATCTGCGCAACACCGGAACCAACAGCGCACCGACAATCGCACCAACCAACGAAATCACAGCCGTCTCAGCGAGCATCAGGCGAGAAACCGCACCATCGGTGGCACCAATCGCCTTCAGCAACGCCAATTCTGAACCGCGCTCACCAATCGAGGCGGCCATCAGATTCGCCACTGCAATAGCGGCCGCAACCAGCGAAAGCACGGTCATCAGCACCATCACCGCCTGCGTTTTCTGCAGCACATCGCCCTGCAATGCGGCCACCTGACGCACCTGCTTGGTACGGAACCGGGAATGACCTCTTCGATCTGATAGGCGATGGACGAAGGGTACGCGGTGCAATACCATGTTTCCCACTCATCTTGCGTGAGCGCATTCGGATTCTTCGACGCCTTACGCGCCAAATCATTGTCTGGCGTGGTCAGAGCCTTGACTTCGATCTTGTCGATGGAATCAGGCAGATTCGCAAGCACCTGCGCGGTGGATGACGGAATGTACATCGCATTGTTGTCGCTATCGCCGGAATCGTAAATGCCGGTGATGGTGATCCGCTGCTTGTTGCGGCTGCCGTCGGCGGTGGTTTTGTAGAGGGTCACGGTATCTCCCTTGGTCACGCCGAGTTTGGATGCGAGCGTGGTGCCGATCAGGCCTTGCGCGCTATCGTCTTTCGGCCAGGAACCGTCAAGCTTCCACCACGAACGCATGCCGTTCATGCCCGCCACCGTGGATTCACCGGAATCCATATGCAGGGTCTTGGCGAACCATGTGCCACGATCGGCACGCCGGAAGCTTGCAGGAGCTGGAATCCACCGATTCGGACGCGCAGTTCACGTCAGCATGGATATTAAGTTCGGGGGCAAAATTCGTGATGTTGAACGCCCAGAAGATGGTTTTGATCTTCGGTGCATCCGATTCCTTCAGAAATGTGGTCGGATCGGATTCGGAAGTGCCGGAAGCGTTGCTATTCGCGTCACCCCCCGTGTTGTACAGGTCGTTGACGACGGCATCGGCCTTGGGCTGCACGGTGATGTTGGAACCGTACGTCGACAGTTCCGCGTTCAGCTTGTCTCCAACGTCGAACACCACACCCAGCATGGCCACGCTGACCGTGGCCGACAGGCACACGGTGACCGCGATCAGCAGTCTGCGTTTGAACTGCCTGCTGAACGAGCGGAAAATCATTCGAAAAAAGAACATGACTACCTCTTTCCGCTCACTGGAAATGCGTCGACAATGCGTCGAGCGTCGAAGTTTGAATTACGATTTTGCCGGATTCAACCTGATAATCGAACGGCACAGGATTGCAGCCGCCCTTGAATCCGATAGTGGCGAGGTTGATGCGACATCGCACTTCTTGCAGATGATCTTGCCATCCTTCTCGTAATAGCCCGCGTCACCGCAGTTATCGCATGCGTCAAGACCGACACCGTACGCTCCACCATTCTTTTTGATGATGATGAAACGCATTACCGTGCCATCTTTCGCCTTGTATTGGAAGCGATGCAGGTGACCGTCGTTAATCTGACTGAATTTGATGGTGGCCACGCCGTCGCTCAGCGAATAATCCTCAGGCGGAGACAGCGTAATGACCTTCTTCGTTTGCGCCACACCATACGTGAGCGCGAACGTGATGCCGATCATCGCAACAAGACTCCATGCGCCGGCCGCCTTCGCACGTCGACGGAACGCGATATGCGATCGCACAATGGCCTCGTTTGCGCCTTCCGGCTTGATTTTGAAGCCCATCACAATGCTGGCGACCACCGGAATGATGAACACCAACACCATGGCAATGACCATATGACGCTGATGATTGATGCACCACACCAACGCCAGGAACGCTTCCGTAGGGAAATGAACGATGCGCTTGGACTGCAGAATCTGCGCAAGATCAGTGAAATGCGAGACAAACAGCAGCGCAATCAGCAGCAGCACGGCCGTGGTGAACGACCAACGAATCGCAGTGGAACGCATCGTACGGAAAATCAACGCTGCAACAATCGCAGTGGCCGCACCCAATGCGAAACCAAGCGCACGAAGCAGCATATCCGAAGTGAAGATCGGATCTCCTGGCTCCACGAAAATCGTCAAACGCAAAATAACATCAGGCAACGCACGGAAGGTGGTGGAGGCAATCGCAAGAGCGCCAATCGCATTCGCAATATCGAGCAACGCGCGATGATCATGCCAATTCGTAGTGATGCGACGTGCGAACAGCACAACAACGAACACTGCGATATCGAAAATCACACAACACCACAACGTGGGGTAATTGACGAACGTACGCTGATTGATCATCGCGGATGCACGCAACGCGGCGAACACAATGCACCCGCGAATCCAATAATGAAGCCCGCAAGACGCCAGTACGCGCTCAACGGCTTGTCACGCCCCTCACCGACCGTGAGCATCACGTTCAGCGCCATAATCAGCAAAGCCGGTGCCAGCGTTCCCTGCAACACCGTGACGTACTGCGTCAGCATCTCACACCTTTCGTTGTATATCCCTGTCAAAGCCTAGTGAATTCGGCACGCAAAAGGAACCCCCTTACCAAGATTCCCCCAAAAGCGCGTTATCTCCCAAAAGCGCATCCCCTCAAACGCAAGAGAGCGGTTGCTTGGATGGTTGTTCGACCGTAGGCTCGGCCGAACGGCCTTGAGTGCGTCGAACGACTATCCAGGCAACCGCGAACGCGTACCCATATTCGCGCTACTTGCATACGTTTCGCGATACGTGAACGGCGTTAACCACGAGTTGAATCTCAACATGAATTCAGGCTTACATCCAAACCGTTTCGCTTGGCATGTGCCGGAACTCACGTTTCAGATCACCACTCCTGCGGGGTGTAGTTCCACTCCGGGAAAGTGACCTCGAGCGGTTCGGTCCAGAAGCGGCCCTTAACGCCGGTCTCCGGATCAACATGCAGCATCCAACCCTTCTTCTCCGGAGATTCGATCTTCAGCACGAGCTTGTAGGAGCCAGCCTCGTCGAGCTTGACGTTGCGCCGTAGTGCGGGCCGTCGGAAGCGTTCATCTGCATGAAGGTACCGGAACCAACGGTCTCGTTGTTCGCGTTGTTGATGATCTCGTAGTTCACGGTGAGGTCCGGCACGAAGTCGCCCTTGCCATAGCCGAGCTCGGTGCCCTTCTCGTTGGCATGGATGTCGGCTTCCAGGTGGAAGGAAGCGTCGGCAGCCTTCAGGCCCATACCGGACGGTTCCATATCGATCGGCTGGAAGTACACGGCGTTGACGGTCAGAGCGTCAACATCCTGATCGGAGTGCTTCTCGTCGACCTGAATCTCTTCGAAGCCGGCGCCGTTGCTGTCATCAGCGCTGGAATCGCTGGATTTGTCGGTGGTGTCCGAAGTGGAGGTGTCGGACTTGGCATCGGATGCAGAATCGTTGGAGTTGCCGCATGCGGACAGGGAGAAGGCCATGGAGCCGGCCAGCAGGATGCCGAGCAGGGCGGCGATCTTCTTATTCTTCATTGTGTTCTCTTCCTTTTCTTTGGTTCCTTGAGGAACGTTGGAAACTTATGGAAATCTCTAAATCTTTACTTGTGATTATTGATTGGCGCTTACTTAGCCTGTTCCGCCTGCGCGGCCAACTTCATCCTGTGTTTCTTGATGAAACCGACCACGAACAGCACAACCACCGCGATCGCGGCAATCACCTGCGCCGTAATCGTTTCGACGTACGGATACAAGCCGATCCAATCGTTAGTTGCACGCTGCTCAAGTAGGTGCCTTCAATAAGATCACCCTCGATGAGCGCATGGATGCCGCCACCCGCGAAAATCACAACCAGCACGGCCATCACAATCGAAGTGACGAGGAAGAACGGCCGATCGGAATCTTCACCGAAGTGAATCGCAGAATCAGGAAGATAACGATCAGCACCGCGGCGGCGGCCAGACCGCCAACCCACATGCCGTGCGCATCCTGGCTCATGGATAGATGGACTCGTAGAAGATCACCGTTTCGGCGCCCTCACGGAACACGGCGAGGAAGCTCAGCATGGCAAGCGAGGTGATCATGCCCAAGCCCAGTCTCTGACCGGATTCGACCTTGCTTTGCGCGCCGGCCACAGCCGCTTCGGTCTTATTCCTGATGTAGTTGTTCCACGCTTCCACGGAGCTCTTGTTGAGCATCCAGTTACTGGTCCACAGCAGCATGAGGGTGGCGATCAGCGCGCACACGCCTTCGGAAATCTCCTGAACCGGGCCGGAACCGCCGAACAGGAACGTAAAGAGTACGGCGACCAAACCGGAACCGGCCAGACCTGCGACCACGCCAAGGTAGATCCACCTAGTGAAACGCTCGTTGCCGGACTTCACCAGGTAGGCGATCACCGCAGCCACCACCAGCAGCGCTTCGAGGCCCTCACGGATCAGAATGAGGAACGCCTGGCCGGCGGAGCTAGTGACGAGCTTGGTGAAGCCGTTGACATTGCCGGACGCGCCACCGTCCAGGGTGGCCGCGTCTTCCACAAGCCAGCTCTTCAAATCGTCGACATGCTGCTTGATTTCCTTGTCGGAACCGCCGTCGCGCATGATCTTACGAGTCATCTTGAACTGGTATTCGACCTGCGAAACACGATCGCCGGAAATCACGTTCATCACGTTCTTTTCGAAGCCGAGCTTCTCGTAGTACTGGTAGTAGGCGTTGTTGACCAGCGTGGCACCTTCGTCGCCCTTGCCGGCAGCGGCAGCCTCGTATGCCTGGTCGAGAATGACGGTCATTTCGCTGGCAACCTCACTCCACGTGCGGTCGCCTTTGCCTTTGGATGAATTCTTCTTGGCCGCGTCGAGCTTCTTGCGCTCTTCCGCGGTTTGCGCGGCACGCTGCTTCGCATATTCCTTAGGATTGGCGAGGTCGGCGTTCGCGTCAAGCGTTTGCGCGGTTGCGTTGATTTCGGCGGTCAGCGCGTCGATTTTGGCTGCGATGGCGTCGCCTTGGTCCTGCTGGTAGGCAAGACTTCAAGATCGGTGAATTGCTGCAGCAGTTCCTTCTGCTTGTCGGCACTGATGGTGTCGTTGACGACTTTCGAGAAGTTGGATGCGTCGTAACCGATCCAATGCGCAGTCTGGAAATCGGTGCCAGCCTGACCGTAATTGCCGTCATTGTAGTCTTTTTCGGCAGTCGCAAGCTGGTCTTCGATGTTCTTCGCAGCGGCAGTCCAGGAATCAAAATTCGTTTGACCGTCATCGGCGGCAATTGCCGGCTGCGGAACTGCGGTAGTCGCGAAAAGCGTGGTCAACGCGATCATCAATGCCGCAATGAACGCGACAAGGCGACCGGACACACTTGTAGCCCGCTGCGTATCGCAGGATGACATAAGACCGCTTCCTCTCTCAGCCGTTCACAATCCGATTCACGAGTGCGCCACCTTTGCCATACGCACAGTGCGCACCGACTTCACAAGATAAAACGAAAAAAATCGAAAGAACAGTCTTGATTTTTTGGCAGTTTTGTTGTAGAAACCTTTAAAATGGCGGAATTCCGCCATTCTTCTTTTCTGTAATCCGCGCGAGTCGTCTCACATAGTGATTTTTTGAGGCGCTTTCGCCGTTCCTCTCCATGCATATTCGTGCGATTGGAAGATTCGGGAATTGGGGGATTTGGGATGGAGCTGGACTTTCTGACCTCACGATTCCGCCCTGGTGACCTCACGATTCCGAAAAAGCAACGAAAAACAAAATCGTGAGGCCAGCGGGCGCATGGACGGAATCAGGATTCGAGCACGTCAAGCACCTTGCGTTCGTTGTAGAACGCGAACACCACACCGCCGATGCCGCACAATACCGCGGCGCAAACAGCCGCAATGCGATAGCCGGCGCCCGACGCCATGCCAATCGTGCTCACGCCGGTAAACAGCAGCATCGCCACCGACTGACCCATCTTCATGGCAAACGTGCGAGCCGCATAGAACATGCCCTGACGATCCTGACCGGTCGTTTTCGAGCTCGCGTCGGCAATATTCGCAACAATCGCCTGCGGAAGAATGCCGAACGCGGCCATCGGAATCGCGCCGACAATCGAGAGAATCAAGCCCTGCGCCATCGGCGGAATCGCAGCGAGCAGACCGGAGCCAAGCGCGCCCGCAAACGCGAACGCACATGTGAAAATCACGAAAGCGACCAGCAGAATCCGCTTCTTGCCAACACGATTCGCCAATACATTCACCGGCATGTAGAACAGCACCGACACTGCGGTCATGAGCACGAAATAGATGGTGGTCGTGGTCTCGGGAAGTTTGAGCAGGCTTGTCACGAAGAACGGCAAACCAGTCTGGAATGTAGTGATCGCAACCCAATAGACCACGTCGGAGCAGACGAACTTGCGGAATTCGCCGTCGCCGAACGTCTGCTTCAACGATTCGATGGTCGATTCGGACGTGGGCTGCGAGTTGACGTAATCGCGTTCCTTGATGGTGAGCGGCGGAACCAGCATGCACACGAATGCGATGGCCGCCATGATGGTGAACGTCAAACGAATGGCGTTCACACGCCCCAAGCCCGGCACGAAACCAGCCCAAATCACCGGTGCCACGTATGCAATGGCGGTGCCGGCACCCACGTGAACGAAATGGCGGTGGAGATGGTGAGCTGCTGTTTGGAATCGTGACCAAGCTCGGCGATCAGCGCGTTGTAGGGCGTGCAGTAGAACGTGAGCGCAATGTAGTAGCCGATCACCGTGACGAACAGGAACGCGCCGTTGATCCAGCTCGTATCGTTGATTGGACTCCAAAACACCAGCACGGTGACGAGGGCGAGCGGAAGGGCCGCAAATTTGAGGAACGGCATGCGACGACCGGATTTTGATGTGCAACGGTCGGAAAGACTTGCCACGGCCGGATCCACGAATGCGTCGAAGAAGCGGGCGAACGCGGTGATGCCGCCGACTACGGTCACCACGCCGAGTACGGCAAGACCTTGCGGTACGAACACGGTTTGCCCTTGCGAGATGGTTTCGCTGTCAGGCTGGTAGAAGTAGACGAGCCAATTCGAAATAATGCCGGAAAGTAGCGCCCAGCCGAATTGGCCGACGGCGAAAGCCCAGACTTTGGGCATCGGCAGGCTCTTCACCGTTTTTGTTGTGCGCGTGGTTGTGTTTGCGTTCGTGACCGTACCTGCGTTATCGACGTGCCCCATATCAACCTCCATGTTGACGCCCTGCCGGCAACTGTACCATGCGCCCCATCGCGAAAGTCCCATTTCCCCCAGCAGCTGGAGGAAATGGGCGGGTAGCATCGGAGGCATGGATTCTTTGACGCAACGCATGCCGTTTGTCACGGCGTTTTATAGGGCGCTCGGCACCGGTATGGTGATTTCCGTGGATTCGCCGATCGACGACAAGGTGCGTTCCGCAATGGAATCGCTCATTGAGGATTACGAACACGTGCTGTCTCGATTCCGCAATGATTCGCTGATTGCGGCGATCGGCAAGGCCGAGCATGGCGGAAGTTTCGATTTTCCGGATTGGTGCGCGCCGCTGTTCGATCTGTATGATGCGCTATTTTCCACCACTTCCGGCGAGATTGATCCGTGCGTCGGCGAGGATTTGATTCGACTTGGATACGATGCGTCGCTGAGTTTCACGGTTACACAAGATGCGCCCGAGCATTTGGGCGCATTGCGCGGACGCGCCGTTTGGGGACGCGATGTGACCCGCCACGGAACCACATTGGTAACGCATGAGCCGGTGCAGTTGGATTTCGGCGCCTGCGGCAAAGGCTATCTCGTCGATCTGCTCGGGCGCATGCTGCAGTCGTCACAATTCGTGATTGATGCGGGAGGTGATTTGCTGATTCATGCGGAACAGCCCATTTCCGTCGCACTTGAGGATCCGGAAGATCAGTCCCACGCAATCGGAATCGCACATATTGCGAACGGAGCGTTGTGCGCAAGCGCACCCAGCCGACGCCATTGGAACGTGGCAGTCAACGAGCGCACCCAAATCGCCATTCATCATCTGCTCAATGCCATCGACGGACTGCCCGCGCAACAAACCGAAGCCAGCTGGGCATACATTCCAGCAAACGCAACGCTCAATCTTGCACGCGACTACCCCACCGCCGTTGCGGACGGCCTGGCCACGGCCCTGTTCGTTTCCGACGTAGCACAACTGCAACGCACGTTCGATTTCACATACGCAACATTGGACGAATCCCGCCAAATCGCAGTCAGCCGCAACTTCCCGGCCGAACTCTTCCTGCGATCCGCATAACAGCCGAATACCAGCCGAAATAAACAAAGACCGCACGTCTTTGGGGACGTGCGGCTCCTGTGAATCAGCCAGCCAGAACGGCGAATCAGTCGGTGAGGGCGAACTGGCTGTTGTAGATGTCGGCGTAGAAACCGCCTTTGGCGAGCAGCTCCTCATGCGTACCGCTTTCCACGATGTCGCCATGGTTCATGACCAAAATCATGTCCGCATCGCGGATGGTGGACAGACGGTGCGCGATCACGAACGACGTACGGTCCACGGTCAGCGCGTCCATGGCCTTCTGAATCAGCTCTTCCGTACGCGTATCGACCGAAGAGGTGGCCTCGTCGAGAATCAGAATCGGCGCATCCTCAACCATGGCTCGCGCAATGGTGAGCAACTGCTTCTGACCCTGCGAAAGCGTGGCCTTGTCGTCAAGCACTGTGTCATAGCCATTCGGCAGCGACATGATGTAGTGGTGCAGCCCCACGGCCTTGCATGCGTCCTCGATCTGCTTGTCGGTGACGCCCGGCTTCGAATACGCGATGTTTTCACGCACTGTTCCACGGAACACCCACGTATCCTGCAATACCATGGAGAACTGGTCATGCACGTTCCAGCGTGGCACGGACTTCGTATCCACACCATCAATCGCAATCGAACCGCCCGAAATCTCATAGAAACGCATCAGCAGATTCACCATCGTGGTCTTGCCGGCACCGGTCGGACCAACAATCGCAACCTTCTGACCGGACTTCACCGAAGCGGAGAAATCGTTGATGATCGTCTTGCTCGGATCGTAACCGAACTTCACATGACTGAACTCAACGTCACCGCGCACCGGTTTGCCGTTCACGCCGAGCAGCGCCTGCTTGTCGGATTCGTCGGCCATCTCCGGCTCTTCAAGGAAGCTGAACACGCGCTCGGAAGCGGCCGCGCAACGCTGCAGGTTCTGGAATGCCTGCGCGAACTGGGAAAGCGGCTGGGTGAACAGTCGAATGTACATCATGAACGCAACGATCACACCAAACTCGATCTTGCCATCCATCGCAAGCACAGCGCCGACCACGCACACAACCACGTAGCCGAAATTGCCGACGAAATTCATCAACGGCATCATCAGGCCGGAAAGGAACTGGCTCTTCCATCCCGAATCGTACAAATCGCCGTTGTACTTTTCGAACGCGCGAATCGAATCAGCCTCGCCGCAATACGCCTTGACCACGGTGTGGCCGGCGTACATCTCTTCGACGTGACCGTTGACATCGCCCAATGCGATCTGCTGACGGGAGAAGTACTTCTGCGAAACCTTCATGATTGCGCCCATGATGAGCAGGCCAACCAGGCTGGAAGCGATGGCGCACACCGTCATAATCACATTGTTGTAGAACATCATGATGAGCGCGCCCACGAACAGCGTGACCGACGTGATCAGCGAGCCGACCGACTGGCCGAGCGTCTGGCCGATGGCGTCCACATCGTTGGTGATGCGGCTGAGCACATCGCCGTAGCTGACCTTGTCGAAATACTTGAGCGGCAGCTTGTTGATCTTCACGCTGATGGCTTCGCGCAGCTCCTGTGCGGTGCGCTGCGTGACGTTCGCCATCATCCAGCTTTGCACGTAGCACAGCACCGCGTACCCCACATACAGCGCCACCAGCAGCCATGCGATGTGCGTGACCGCGTCCATGTCGATCGCACCGAGCACCGGCTTGCCATTGACTAGCGCAGGCAGGCCTTTGGCGATCTCGTTGGTCATGTCCTTGAGTTTGTCCGGACCGACGATCTGGCATACCGTGCCGATCGCGCCCAATACGAGCGCCACAATGATGGCGGGAATGTAGTGGCGGCAGAAATGCACCAGTTTCTTCATCACACCACCGAAATCCTGCGGTTTTTCAACGGCTCCGCGGCCGCGTCCCATAGGTCCTCCTGGCATATCAGCGACCCTCGCTTTCGTTCAATTCGCTTTCGACGGACGGCTTGCCGGTTTCAATCGGTTTGCCGGTTTCGCCCGGCAGCTTGCTTTCGCCCGACTTGCCGCCGTTCAATTCGTCTTCGCTCAGCTGAGACTGCGCAATCTGACGGTACACATCGCAGTTTTCCAGCAGTTCGCTATGCGTGCCTTGGCCGACCACCTTGCCGTCGTCGAGCACCACGATGCGGTCGGCGTCCATAATGGTGCCGATGCGCTGCGCGACAATCAGTTTGGTAGAATCTTTCGCTTCCTTGGCGAGCGCGTCGCGTACGGCACGGTCGGTTTTGAAATCAAGTGCGGAAAAGGAATCGTCGAAAATCAGGATTTCCGGATGACGATAGACGGCACGTGCAATCGACAGACGCTGTTTCTGCCCGCCCGACACGTTCGATCCACCCTGCGAAATCGCGGAATCGTACTGCTTTTCCTTGGTTGCGATGAATTCGGTCGCCTGTGCGACTTCACATGCGTTGCGCACGTCGGCGCGCTGTTCCGAAGTGAGTGTGCGATGCTCGTTTTGCGTTGCGATCAGCTCTTTTTCGCGCTTTCTGCCGGCCGCGGTCGAGGTATCGGTCATGTCGACGATGCCGGCATCGGTGTTGTCGAGCGGATTGTCGCCATAGCTGACATTGGATGCGATCGTGCCTTTGAACAGGAAGGATTGTTGCGGCACATATCCGATTTTGTCTCGTAATGCCTTGAGCGTGTAGTCGCGCACGTTCACGCCGTCGACGAGCACCTCGCCTTGCGTCGCGTCATAGAAACGCGGCACGAGGTTGATGAGCGAGGATTTGCCGGAGCCGGTGGAGCCGATGAACGCGACCGTTTCGCCCTTCTTGGCAGTGAAGTTGATGCCTTCGAGCATGGCTTCACGCGAATCCGGGTAGGTGAAGGAAACATTGCGGAATTCGATTTCGCCCTGCTTGCCTGCTTCGCCAGCATCGCTGCGGGTGCCGTCGGTGATCAGCGGTTCGGTGTCGAGCACTTCGAGCACGCGCTGTGCGGACACGTCCGCTCGCGGCCACAGCACGAACACCATGCTCATCAGCAGGAAGCTCATGATCACCTGCACGGAGTAGCTGGAGAACACCACCATGTTGGAGAAGGTGGTGAGCTTGTCGGCCGCGTCGGCCGCGTCGATCAGGTAGGCGCCGATCCAGTACACGGCAAGCATAAGACCGTTCATGATGGTGTTCATCAACGGCATCATGAAGGCCATGGCACGGTTGGTGAACAGCTGGGTGTCGGTGAGTTCCTTGTTGGCCTTGGTGAACTTGGCTTCCTGGTAATCCTCGGCATTGTAGGCGCGCACCACGCGCAGGCCGGTGAGGTTCTCGCGCGCCACAAGGTTGATGTTATCGGTCAGTCGCTGCATGGACTTGAACTTCGGCATGACGAGAACCATGAGGATCGTAATGGAGACCAGCAGCACCACTACCGCGATGCCGGTGGCGAGCGTCCATTCGAGACCGTCTCCCGCAATCTTGCAGACGGCCCAAACCGCCATAATCGGCGATTTGACAATCATCATCAATCCCATGGTGATGAACATCTGAATCTGCGTAATATCGTTCGTGGAACGCGTAATCAGCGAGGCTGTGGAGAATCGGCTCATTTCAGCCGGTCCGAACGATTCTACCTTGCGGAATTCCATGGAACGCAGACGCTGGCTGAACGATGCGCCGATGCGTGCCGCGAAATAGCCGGTGATGATGGCGCATGCTGCCGATCCAAGCGAAATAAGCAGCATTTTGCCGCCGGCGATCCAAATATCGTGCATTTCACTGCCGGGGGTTTCCACGAGGGTGGTGATGTCGGACATGTAGTCCGGCAGGGTCAGGTCAAGCCAGATCTGCCGACGATGCTGACCAGTGCAATGAGCATCTGGCCTATCTCCGCTTTGGAGAGGTATCGCATAATGCGGAACATGCTTGGATTCCTTCTCTTGTGTTGCGTTTGAAGTTTTTGCGATTGATGGATTGGTTGGATCAACTACATGAGTTGATCGAATTGCGATTAATGATTTACATAAGTCCTATTGAATTGTCTTACGATATTTAATTACTTACAGTGTAAGACAATCTCATATTTCTGTGTATTTGCTGAGAGCGATTCTTCTCAGCTCGGTCGCGCGCGGCCAACATATACCATTCGCGACACACTCAAGCCGTTTGGCCAAGCTTACAGTCGCGAGCGGCGCATGCCGGTCGCACGCTTACGTGGTAGGCAGTCCCTACGCAGGATCTTCAGATTCGGCTTTTGCGAAGGCTTGCTTTACTTCTTCGGCGGTGGGGCGGGGCTGGCCAGGGATGCAGATGGTCACGTATGTGGCAAATTCCTCGGTAAGATCCACGAATTCGCGCGTGCGACGCTCCCCCATCTGCGAAAAGACCCAGCAGACGGCGTCGCGCATATCCTCGCGCTGCTGCTTGGCCTTCGCCCGCCCCTGCTCGGTAAGATTCACATGCACAATGCGTCGGTCGTTGGGATCGACCTCACGCTCGATCAGACCCTTTTTTTCCAACGCAGCCAACAGCGTGGAGATCCTGCCGACGTGACCTTCAACGCGGCAGCCAACTGCGAGGGCGTTTGCGCGCCCTTGAACTCAAGCTCGCGAATAATGAATGGCTCGCCCTTGGAATCACGCGACATCGCCTGCTGCATCTGAGACTTCTTACCCCAGACCACTTTCATCAGCTTGTCAAACGACTCCCGCTCGAAGCCCACGCTTCACCTCGCCTTATTCGATGCCCGTCAGTTATGTCTCGATAATATCTTTTACTGTAAACATTTTCGATCGCAACGTGCAAAGTACAGGAAAACGCCCAAAAAAGGAAACGATAATCAGCAAGGAAGCATCGCAAACTCTTCTTGAGTGAGCTGAAGTTGCGTTGCAGCGAAGGAATCGTTGATTTCCTGCGGATTGCGAGCGCTGGGAATGGTGAACAGACGTTCGTAACGAGTCAATTCCCACGCCAGCACCACACGCTGATAGGAGCAGCCGCGTTGCGCGGCAACCGTGCGGAACGGATCGTACGCGCTCTGATCGAACGTATCGAGGAATCCGCCGAGCGGCGACCAACAGACGAATGCGAGCCCCAATTCGGCACAATGTTTCATCGTATGTTCCGGATCGGGATGCGACGGCGAGAACTGGTTTTGCACGGCGACCAAGCCGCTGCCGATAATGCCGCGCGCAAGATCGATCTGCTCGTTATTCACACGGGAGATGCCCGCATATTTGATCACGCCTTCGTCGAGCAGCTGCTTCACGCGCCGCATTGGTCTTCGTAAGGCACCGCGGGATCGGGGCCATGCGAATACAGCAGGTCGAGCGTATCGACGCCCAAGTGCAGTGCGGATTCCTTGGCGTCACGAATCATGGTTTCGGGGCGGGAGTCGGCAATCCAACCGTAACGGCTGCCTTCGGCCTGCAAACGCTGACTTTGCGGGCGACTCTCATCAGCACCCACCGCATACGTGCCATCAGTGGCCGCGACGGCCTCGCAAGTACGGCGATAGCGGTTTTGGTGGCGACCAGCACTTCATCTCGGGGGCCATTCCACGAAGTGAGCGCATCACGCACCAACTTTCGCCGTACCCCAATCTTTCGCAGTGCCGGTACCAGGCTCGCTCGGCAGATAATATGACCAAGCCGTGTCCAAATAGCGAACACCCGCGTCCAAACCGGCATGAATCGTACGAATCGCGGTATCGCGATCCGGGCGCCCCTCAATCGCCAAAGCCATCGTTCCCATACCAAGCCGAGGAATCGCAAATCCTGCCAACTCGCCGTCCATCATCATCTTCCCCTTCCTTGCAAGCACTCAGCCGATTCGCACATGTTCATCTCAAGACTAACCCAACGTGAACCGGCGCAAGCTTGTCGGGCGCGTGCGCGAAGATGAAGCACAACCGAACGGGAGCCGAAAGGCTGAGAGGGAGCTCATAGAGCTTCGACCGAGGACTTGATGCGGGTAATGCCGCCGTAAGGAGACGGGTTGTTCACGCCGCAAGACGTATCTCATCTTCCGTTCGCGATAACCGAATATCGCGTGATTAGGGTCACGGAGGGGCGCACCACCTCATAGGGTACGGTTCCTTCGGCGACCCTTTTTTCGTACCAACCTTGAGTGCCCGATTCTGCAGAAACGGACGCACAAGCGGCTCGAACAAGCGTCTACGTGTCCGATTCACCAGAAACGGACATCCTTGGACTGAAATAGATGCCGTGCGTGTCCGATTCTGCAGAATCGGACATTTAAAGACCGACAATGAACCTCCGGATGTCCGATTCACCAGAAACGGGCATCCGGAGTGCAGGAAGCATGTGTGACGACAGACACAGAAGGGAACCGCAATGATCATCAACGGTAAGGAAGAGAACATCGCCACGCCGATCACCGTGCCGAACTGATCGAAAGCAAGGGCCTGCGCGCCGACCGCGTGGCTGTCGAGCTCAATGGTGAGATCGTGCCTCGCACCCAGCGTGCGCAGACGCAGCTCAAGGGCACCGATACGTTGGAAATCGTCACGTTCGTGCAGGGCGGCTGAACCACTTTCAAAATTTCTTGCGATTACGACCGGCACAATGCACGCGTAACAATCGCAAGAACATACAAAACACAACCAACCCGGCAAAAACAACGCACGAACGGAAAACGAGAATACGAGAACAACCATGACTTTTGAACCATCCGCATCGCAGGCGCAGATCGGCGCCCGCCAGCACGCTTTCGACAATCAGCCCGACCCGACCACGCTCGTCAGCCGCGAAGAAATCCGTGCGGCCCTGCTCGATCGTCATACCGCAGCCACGCAAGACAAGCTCGACGCGGCGCACGTGGCCATTTGCGGCTGCGGTGGTCTCGGATCGACGATTGCGGTGGCATTGACCCGCATTGGCGTCGGCCACCTGCATTTGATTGATTTTGATCGCGTGGATATGACGAATCTGAATCGTCAGCAGTATTTTTTGAAGGATCTTGGGCAGTACAAGACGGAAGCATTGCGCAGTAACTTGCGTCAGATCAATCCTTTTATTGATATCACCATTGATACCGTGAAAGTGACCGACGAGAACGTGCCGACGCTGTTCGACAATGAAGATATTATTTGCGAAGCGTTCGACGTGCCGGAAAACAAGACGATGCTGGTGAACGCCGTGCTTGAGAATCTGCCGAATAAGAAGTTGGTGAGCGCTTCGGGAATGGCGGGATTCCGCAGCTCCAATTTGGTGAATACTCGTCGCGTTTCAAAGAATTTCTACTTCTGCGGCGATGGCGAAACCGCTCCGGTACCGGGCGCAGGTTTGATGGCACCGCGTGTGGGCGTGGTCGCCTGCCATGAAGCCAATATGATCACTCGCTTGATTCTTGGCGAAGAAGACGCCTGACAGCGAAACGCAAACACAAACGCGATTGCAATTGCAATCGCAATCGCAAATTACAACGAATAACACGACACTGATCGCATAGTAAGGATTAACCATGAGCACCGAAAACACGATCACCACCGCGGAAAAGGACTTCGCGGCAGCACCGAACGCCACACTCGACGAGCTGGTCGGCACCACCACGAATACCGCACTGCTGCCGGAACCGGATGCGCACGCATATGACGAAATCGCCACCGGCGACGCCGATCCGTTGATCCTCGGCGGACACAAGTTCACAAGCCGCTTCATCCTCGGATCCGGCCGCTACGATCTGAACCTCATCAAGGCGACCATTGAGAACGCGGGCACGCAGATCGTCACCATGCGTTGCGTCGCTGCCGTACCACCGAAAACAATCTGCTCGACTACATTCCGAAAGGCATCACCATGCTGCCGAACACGTCCGGCGCACGCAATGCCGAGGAAGCGGTGCGTATTGCACGTCTCGCCCGCGAAGTGTGCCAGACGGACTTCGTGAAGGTGGAAATCGAACATGAGGCGAAGTATCTGCTGCCCGACAATGAGGAAACCATCAAAGCCACGAAACAGCTGGCAAAAGAAGGCTTCGTGGTCATGCCGTACATGTTCCCCGATCCGATTGCGGCGAAGCGTCTTGAAGACGCGGGTGCGGCTTGCGTAATGCCGCTGGGCGCGATGATCGGCTCGAATAAGGGTCTGCGTGCACGCGATTTCATTGAAGTGATCATCAAGAACTCCAATGTTCCGGTGATCATCGACGCTGGTATTGGCCGTCCGAGCCAGGCTGCGGAAGCCATGGAAATGGGCGCGGACGCGGTGATGGCATACACGGCCATCGCTTCCGCCGGCAATATTCCGCTGATGGCACGCGCGTTCAAGAAGGCGATCGAAGCGGGTCGTGAAGCGTATTTGTCTGGCTTGGGCAAGGTTACGGAAGATCATGCCGTGCCGTCCAGCCCGACGAACGAGGCCGACTACATCGGCTGATTTGCACTGGATCCCGTAATGGGGATTCGCGCAAAGACCATGCTGAAAGGGGCGTGCCGAACGTACGTGATGCACTCACGTTCGGCAACGCCCCTTACTTGTATCCTGCGTTACCTGCAAACGTTACTGCTGCAAGGCTTCCTTAAGATCGCGATTCTGGAATCGTTCGTGTAGCAGGCAATATCCGCCAAACGCAACCAGCCAAATCAGACCGGCAATCGCAGAACCAATCGTGTCCGTCGACAGGAACAACGTGACATACACGAGCACAAAGAACGTGATCGCAATCCAATCAAACACCTGCCAAGCGGGCATGACGAAACCGTCCGGTAGAAAATCGCTGCTCTGACGATACCTGTGGTGGGCGAGCATCGTCAGCACGTAAATGAAAATCACCACAGCGCTGGCGGCCGAAGCGAATAGCACGAACGCGCCGGAAATACCCGGAATCGCGTTGATGATCGGGGAGAACAGAATCATGCAACCCGAAGCGACGATCGCCTTCGCAGGCACCTTGTGGTCGGAAACCTCAGCCAAACGCGCCATCGCAGGCGACTCGGAATCCGAAGCAAGCTGATACAAGTGACGACCGGCTGAATAAATCAGCGAATTCAACGCCGACGCGGCAGCCGTAATCACCACGAAGAACACCAGGGCGGCGGCCCAATCAAGACCCGCATATTTGAACACCATGATGAACGGCGAACCGAACGAGCCATCGGAATTCTCGTGAAAGTTACGCCAAGGCACAATAGCCATGATCGCGATCAGCGCGCCCACGTAGAAGATCAGAATACGCATGATCAGCTCGTTCACCGCCTTCGGCAGCACCTCGCGCGGATTCTGCGTTTCCGACACCGTGACACCCACGAATCGATGAGCTGGTAGGCGAAAAACACCATTTGGAAGCTCATGAAGAAGTTCATCCAACCGTTCGGCGCGAGCTGGAAGCCGTCGGTGATATTCGTAAGGCTCACCGTGGCACCCGACACCGTGCCGTCCACGCCTTCGATGTGCGTGGCGGGGTAGCTGAAGCCGATGATCAGCATCACGATGGCGGTGACGATCAGACCGACGATCAGCGTGATCTTGATCATGGAGAACCAGAATTCCGCCTCGCCGAACACTTTCACCGCAATCAGATTGATGCCGGTGAGCGCTACGAGGAAGCACAGTTCGATCAACCACTTCCACGAGTTCAGGTCTATGCCGAATGTGCCGAAGAACGTTACGAAATATGTGCTTACGGCGGTGATTTCGGTCATGCCGGTCAGAATGAGCACGATCCAATACGTCCAGCCGGCGAACTTGCCCCACCCGCGGCCGAGATAGCGCGTGATGAAGTTGATGAACGTGTGCTGGCTAGGATCGCTGTACATCATTTCGCCGATGGCACGCATCAGCAGGAACATAATCAGCCAACGCCGATGTACACGAAAATAATGCTCGGGCCGGTCAGTGCGATCGACTTGCCGGAGCCTAGGAACAGGCCGGTGCCTATGGTGCCGCCGATGGCGATGAACTGGACGTGGCGGTTTTTCAGGCCTCGCTCCATTTCGTTGCTTTGGTCGAGGCTTTCGACGGATTTGATGTGCGCGGCGCTTGAGCCCGCGGAATTGGTGTTCTCGGAAGTCATAATGTTCACTACCCTACCCCGCGAACCGCACATTGCGCCCGCCGAAGCTTTGTTTTTGGGCACGTACGCAGATTTTGCGGCACTGGCGCATCCCGTTTGTGGTCAACCGTGCCCAGCCGACCACCTTATTCCCGTATTTTCGCCTCGCCATACCCCCTGCCGCCCTATCTCGTCTATATATGGCAGATTCACGAGGTTGACCGCTACTTTCTCGCTTATATATGGCACTTGCACACGGCAAAACACCACTTAGGGGGTACGTTTTGGGCGTATTTCCGCAGGCTGACTGCCATATATAAGTGAGATACGCCCAACTGTCCGACACAAATCGCGCCTCGCTTGTCCGATTCACCAGAATCAGACACTTACGCGGCATAACGATGGTCTGGGTCAGGCGGTGGCGGCGATTTGCCCGCGCAGTTCGGCGTTCGCGCGCTCCAGTTCGTCGATACGGCGCGCCTGCTGTTTGATGATGATGCTCGCGGTTCCCACGTCGATGCCGTCGTCGCCTTGCGCTTTGACGGGAATATGTTCCATCGTCCTGTTGGTGATGCTATCGAGGTTGCGCCTCATCACGAACGCATGCTCATACCGGTTGACGAGTTGCGCGATGATCTCGCTGTCGCTCATGTTGCCGCTGCCAGTCACGGATTTGATGGCCGACGTTTTCCAACGATCCACACACCGTTCGATGCGCTTGTATCCGATGAGATCCGGCGGAAGTCCCGCTTCCCGGAAGATTTTGGTTGGCGATTCGCCTGTCAAGTAGCGGATGGTGCACACTTGCTTGAACGAATCGGCGTAGGTGATGCGATTGCGCGTTACGTTGGCGACCGCTGGCAGTCCGCGCAATAGTTGGATTTCCTCGTCGCTGAATGCTCCCCACCTCTGCCATGACACCCGCCTTTCCTCTGTTTTCATGGACGTGCTTGCGATTGTAGGGTGATGTTGGCGTAAGATGCCCCCACCTGCAACCCCTGTATGGTTGCTTTGTTTGATGCCTGTTTTGCCACCTACTTGCCACCTGCGGATACCTTTTCATGCCGGATTTCGCCGTTTGGTACCGGATTTCACCCGTTTCGATCCCGTATTGCCCCGTGCAAAACCTTCACCCCTAAAAAGTATGGAAAGGCACGAAAAGACACGAAAAGCGGGCATCCACGGATGGTTTCCGCGAATGCCCGCTTATTTCGTTTTTTCGCTTATTGTTTCAGCGATTGAGCGCGTATCAGTGCACGCGCTGGCGCGACTTGAGTGCGACGGTAACGCCGGCACCTGCCACGAGCAGCGCCACCACGGTGAAGAGGGTCGTGCCCGCAGCACCGGTGAGCGGCAGCTGGGTGACGTTCTTCACGTTCTTGACCTGGTATTTATCGGAAGACTCCTTCGGAGCCAGGCCCCACACATCCGTACCCTTGAACTTGACCTCACCATTCTCAATGATGACATTGAACTTGGCCTTGAGGCTCTGCTGGAAGCCATTCGGAACCGTGGTTTCGTTGACTTCGTAGGTGCATCTGCAAGACCCTTGAAGGTCACTGTGCCGGTCTTGTCAGAGGTGGCGGTGAACGAACCATCCACACCCGGAACGCGGATCGTGAACGTAGCACCGGCCAGCGGATTGCCTTGAGCGTCGGTCTTGGTAAAGGAGAACCCGCTATTGGTGATGGTAGTGCTGTCAGTAGCTTCAGCACCATTGTCGGAGAGCACGACCGCGTTAGTCACGGCCTTGCTGCCAGAGGCTCCCGCTTCAGTAACCTTGGCAGCATAGGTCACAGTAATGAGTGCACCTGCGGTCTGCTTCTGGATGGAACTGATGGTGACGGTGAAGGTGCCATTCTTGTTTTGGGCCACGGTGTAATCCGTACCCTTGTTCAGGCTCTTATCGCCGACCGTCACCTTAAGGGAATCGAAATCCACAGTCTGGCCAGCAGACGGGGTATCCGTGTAGGTGTAGCCGTAATCGCTGTAGTACTGCGTGTTCTGCGGCACCTTGCTCGTAATGGTGTATGTCACTTTCTGGCCAACGGAAGCGGTGATGACGTCCTCTCCATTCACCTTCTTGGTCACGGCAGTGGTCTGGTTCTTAATGGCCACAGTTGCCTCAGTGAGCGGATTCAGCACGCCATCCTTAACGTTACCGGAGCCAACGAGGATTGCGATAGACGGAGTGGCAGCTCCATTGGTGCCAACCGAGTAATCCGCGTCCACAAACAGGTACAGGCCTGCAGGGAGCGTCACAGTAGCGGAAGTGCCATTAGCGGCAGCACCCAAATCAACCTCTTCTGCGGTACCAAGATTGTCAGTCGTGGTCTTCAGCGATTCCACAAACTTACGGGAAGCGCTATTATTCCATGCACCATCTGCAGAATTGTCCACAGACAGCACGCCTTCGGCGAGCGCCCAAGCCATCAGATCGCCGCCATCGGTCGGAACCGTCTTATTAGTGCCTGCAACAGCAGCTTCGAGCGCAGCTTGATGCCGGAGTTATCCGTCACCGTGCCGGCAGTCTGCACACCGTACGTTGCATTGCTACCAGTGCCGTACTGCACGTAGTCAGCGATCTTGTAGGCGTCCAGCTTACGATTGGTCAGCTGCTTGGCGTCCTGAGCAGTGAATGTGAAATTCACATCACTCTTGACGACAGTGCCGCTGCCGTCGGCCTGTGCGCTGGTTGCGCCCAGGGCCATGCCGCCCAGCAACGTCGCAGCGGCGGCGATACCGGCGAAAAGTTTCCTCATCTTCATGAGAATCCCCTCTCCTTGTGTTGTTGATGTTGTGTTTGTTTCTGCTAACGGGATCCGAAGCCCAACATGCTCTGGATCCACAAAATTTGTGATGCACGGCTGGACTGCCCTGCGAAGGTTGGTAGGGCAGTCCAGCCCGAGGAACCGTCTCAGACGAGACGCTTCCTGCTGTTCCAGACGCCAGCCGCGCCAACCAGCAGTACTGCGAGTCCGCCGATCGAGCCGCCAACCAGCAGCCATTGACGATCCGTGGTTCCGCCCGTCAACGGCAACGCCGACACCGCCACATACGTATTGGTGAATGCGATCGGATCGCCGATTTTCTGCGATTCGGAAACGTTCTTGCCGTTGTCGTCGAGCAGTTTCGTCACGGATTTCACCGAAGCCGTCCATGCGCCGTTCGTTTCGGTAACGGCGACCACAATCTGGTATTTCGCGCCCGAATAGTGCAGGGCTGCGATATTGCCGTTGCCTTCCGTAATGGTGTACGTGTAGTCGGCTTTTCCAGCGTTGTAGGTGATGTCACCGAACGTTGCGGAATGCTGGCTATCCGGGGAATCAGCATCATAGGCGACCGTCACCTTGCACGACTGTTGCGCCTGTTGCGCGCAATCGGCCGGCAGCGGCGCGTTGCCGTCTGCGGTCAGTTCGAAATCGAACGAATCGCCTGCCTTCCAGTCGCGCCCCTCTAGGATTTTCTGCACGGTGATCACATTGGATAGCGTCGCGCTCTTCAACGTGTTGGTCAATGTGGCCGTCATGTTGCCGCCGTTGCCGTCACTCTGCCAGACCATGGCTTTGGTGAGGTCCACGCCGGTCGCGTTGCTCGCAGCATTGCCATACTGGTAGGAGACCGCGTAGCGGCTGTCTTCCGACGTTCAGCCACGCTGTAGGTGTATCCGGCTGCAATCTGCCGATCGTGGCCGTCCAATTATTCGACGCGTTCAACGTGATTGGATCGCCTACTTTTTCAGCCTGTGCGGCCGCTTCCCCGGTCTTCGTGCGCTGCAATTGGACCGTCACCGCGTCGCTCGCATGCTTGCTCGCACCGTCGGACCACACCTTGTTGATGGTGATTTGGCCAAGTCTGACTTGCACGACCGGTTTGGCATAGTCGAGCGTCTGTTGGGTGCATTCCGATTCCTGGTCGTTAACGGACGTGACCACGCAGTAGTTCAGATGCGCTCCGGCATTGGAGAAGTATCCTTGCTTTCCTGCGGATTCATTGCCGGTATTGGCTTCTCCCGTGTCCGGGTATTGCTGCTTGCTTGCGTAATCCGCATATGCGGCGTCGCTTGGTTTTACCTTGAAGGAAACGTCGATGGTTTCGTTTTTGTCGACGATCATGCCGTTCCTATTGTTGAATGTCACGGTAATCGTGCGATTGCCGTTGTCGTCGACGTTGTAGACGGCCGTATATCCGCTTACGGTTGTGCCATTGTTGGTTACCGTCACATATTGCGTGATATCGGCGCCGTTTGCCACATCGGCGAAATCGACCGGATCAACCCATTGAGACAGGGTGTCGGTGATGGAATACGCTCTGATTTTCGCGGTTGTGGTGATGGTGTTGTAGATCTGTTCGAATGCCTTCGTCAGATTTTCCGCGGACGTTCCGTCGTATTCCTTGCCGGTGACGGCGTTCGCTTCTTTGGCGAGGTCGCTCATCTTATTGGCGTCTTTCGAAACCTTCACCACGTACAGGGCTGCGTTCCCACGTTCGTTGGCTGCCGCCAGCGCGGCCGCATAGTTGTAACCGTAGCCATCGTCACTGCCGTTGCCGTGGATGTTTCCGTCCGAGCCGTCCGGGTCGGTTTTCCACTGGTAGGGGTAGCCCGGGCTCCACCACTCATTGTTAGCCTCGCACTCTGCCTGGGTCTTGTATTCCGGATGCTCCTTCCCCCACGTGAAGCATCCGGAATAGGATGTGATTCTGAAGGTTGGATTGCCGTCAGACAGGAAGACGATACGCTTCTGCACACCAGCACGCCCTGACGATAGACTGTTCGCCGTTCTCAGAGCGTCTTCCCAGTTGGTTCCGCCGTTTGGAGCCGCACTGACAGCCCTGCTGATAGCGTCAGAGGAAGTCGTGAAATTCGAAGTCGTTTGCGCCTCCTTGCTGAACGTCACCACGGCCATCTGCACCTGCTGCTCAGGTGGAAGATCGGCATTCGCGTCCGTCAAAAGCTTCTTGGCCAATTCATTGGCGGCATTTTTCGCGTTCGTGTCACGGCTGGCTTGCTTCATACTGCCGGACTTGTCGAGCACCAGCACAATATCGGCAGGCACCGCGGTCATAACCGTGGATGACGAACTATCTCCGGATGCGGTCAAATGCAACGCATACTGATCACCGTCTCCATCTTCGATTTTGGCAATGCTCTTGCTATTTGCCGGCTGCAAAGTAGAAGTATCGCCAGAAGATGTCTGATCATCTTCCGCAAGAGCGGCGGAGGTGGCGTAGCCCATGCCGCCGAGCATGGCGACCGATGCGAGCACAGCCACTATACGTTTGGCAAGTCCTCCCCTGGGCTTCGCCTCATATTCATGTGCATGCTTCATGAGCATCCCCTTAATCCTGTGCAATCACACGTCTCACGACGCGCAACCTCTCTTCATGCCAGGATTTACGACATCTTTTACGTGCCCGAATAATCCTGACAGTGCTTCAACTCTGGAAGTTAGAAGAAAAGGGACCGCCATGCGTACACCCTAAGTGCGGGAAAGTCGGGTATCGCACAATCGATGGAAATTGCTGAATTGCAACACAAGTCACCCGCGAAAAGCACCCGACGTCACCGCAAAGAAACGATGGGATAATCACCAAAATGACGCTTCTTCATACTTTCATAACCATTAGTCAATAATGGAAATCACGCATTTTTTGTGCGCCAACCACGTTTTTATATTCAAATTGCATGTCAGACACGTCTTCATGCAGTAGCCGCGTCAGCCGCGCTTCGGCCACCAAGCAGCATGCCTGCGAATATGCCACGGCTTGCGTCGCAACCAAACCAACAACGCGCCCACTACGAGAGTCGCAATACCTGTGATCGCACCAATCGCGCGGGCATCCTTCACCGCGTCGTTTTCGGCGGGAATCTCATCTGGAATGGCGGAACGTGTGGCCGAAACCAGCAGACGGTGCGTGTTGACGCCATATGGCGTGCAGGTCATCAGGGTCACGCGATCCTCACCAGGCACGATTTTCAGCTGCGACGTGTCGTTCGGCTCGATCACGTGATACGGTCCACCTGATAGCCGAGCGTTCGACCCATCACTTCGATGTAGAAGTAGTCGCCGACACGCATTTCATCGAGCCGCGTGAACATGGCCGCCTCGACCAGTCCGCGATGCCCGGTGAGCACCGCATGCGTGCTCTTGCCGCCGACTGGCAGGCTGCTGCCGTACAGGCTGCCCCGCCGCCCGAAGCGAGCGCCGATTCGGAGGTGCCATGGCTAGATTCGGCAGTCTCACGGAAATTTTCGGAATGCGAATCGTACCCATCACGCCACCGCCGGAATCCAACAGACTCCGGTACTCCGCGTCCGCCGAACTGGCGCTTGCGGAACCGCGTCCGCGCCTGTACCCGCACCACTCTGATTGTCCGATTCACCAGAATCGGACAACTGTGGTCCACTTTCACCCGCTTCATTGTCCGATTCACCAGAATCGGACACACTGGCACGCGATCCTCCACGCACATCAGCGAACGGATCCTTCGCCTCACCCAAAATCGGCTGTCCGGATTCCGCAAGCCGCTTGTTATAGTCCTGGGCCGCGGCGAACGCGTCATCCGCCTGCGGATACGGCCAGCCCGCAACCGTCTGCGCGGATCTTACCGACGTTCCCGACAGATCACGCGCCGACCGATACTGCAACATCGCCGGAAAACCGCCAATACAGATCGCAGCGACAATCAACAGCGCCGCAATCGCACGCATCGCCAGCGTTTTGCCGCGAGCGTGACGTCGTTGACGCATTTCGTCGGCAACGTCAATCGCCTCTTCGAACGACGGAAAGCGACTTTCCAACGAAAGTCGACCACCCATCGGAGCTCTTCGGTGACGGCCAACGACCGTCATGCCATTCCGCCGTTTCCTCCATCTCACGCAACCGTGCCGTCACCCGACAAGCTTTCGCAGCACACGTTCCAGTTCGTCGATGCGCAACGCCTGTTTCGCGATCAATTCGTCGCATTGGTTGATGATGAGTTGCGCTTGGGCGAGCTTCGAAAGCGCATCCTGCGATTCCGTTGCCGACGATTGCGCATCATCGCGCATAAGATCATGATGCCGAATGACGCGCAGGTCGTCGCGGTCCACCCGCTTGCTGTTGCGGCGGTCTCGTTCCTCCTGCTTTTTCCAGCGTGCAATGCACCGCTCAATGCGTTTGTATCCGATGAGTTTCGGGTCGAGACCCGCCTCGCGGAAGATGGCGGCCGGCGATTCGCCCGCATTGTATCTGCACATGACTTCGATGCGGAAACTGTCGGCATACCGGATATGCGACGCGCTCACGCTTTCCACTGCGGGAAGGCTGGCCAAATACGCGCGCTCCTTTGCGGTGAATTTTCCATCAACCATTCTTCCCTCCCCCTATATTGCCTAAACAGCTTGGTTCAGAATCGTATCGGAGCTTTCCCATTGGCACCCTCGTTAAAACCCTCGAATAAAGCCCACCCTTCCCCCAATGAAAAGAAGGAGTTCCATCTTCAAAACAAAACAGTTCCGCCATTTTGCACAGATAGTAACGCTCATAGAATTACCCCCCCCCCCCATAAAATTTACAAAAACTTAACCTTGCCCCAGAGTGCCCTTTGGCTCATCATGGGGCATCACGTCCTTGAACACCGTCATGCAGACTCACTAGGCTAGAAACATGACGCAAGAGCTCGTTTCATTGACTATCATCATGGCGGTGGCGGCCGTCAGCCCGATTGTGGCGCAGCTGATTCCAGGAAGGTTCATTCCACAAACTGTGCTGCTGCTCGTCACCGGAGCCGCACTCGGTCCGTACGGACTGGGCGTAATCGAGGTGAACGACGCCGTGAAACTCTTGAGCGAGCTCGGCATGGCGTTCCTATTCCTGCTCGCCGGCTATGAAATCGACCCGAAACGACTCGCCGGACATCAAGGCAAAGTCGGCCTTGTCACATGGATCATCACCTTGGGGCTCGCCGGACTCGTCGTGACCCTGCTTCCATTCTTCGCAAAGCAAGGCATCAACGGCATCGCACGGTAATAGCACTTACCACCACCGCTCTCGGCACACTCATGCCGATTCTCAAGGAACGCAACCTCGAAGGCACCCCCATCGGCGACGCATCATCTCGTACGGAACGTGGGGCGAACTCGGCCCAATCCTTGCCATGGCCATCCTGCTATCCACCCGAACCGGCTGGCAGACCATGCTCGTGCTCGGCGCGTTCCTTACCATCTGTCTACTGTGCGCAATGCTACCCACGAAAGCACTGAAAACCGGCCATCGCCTGTACCGTTTCCTTACGGAAAACGCGAACACGTCATCGCAAACGCTCATGCGACTGACCACATTCCTGCTCATCTTCCTTGTCACCATTCTGCACTGTTCGAACTTGACGCGGTGCTCGGCGCGTTCGCCGCAGGCTTCATCCTGCGTTACATCATCCCCGACGGCAGCAAGTCGCTGGAAATGAAACTGGAAGCGTCGGCTACGGATTCCTTATTCCTGTGTTTTTCGTGGTGTCAGGAGCCGCGATCAACGTGCGCGCCGTGGCAGGCCGACCCGCGCTGCTCGTCGCGTTCATCGTAATGCTCATGCTGATTCGCGCGGTGCCCGTATATGTTGCGCTATCGCTCGACAAACGCGAGAATCCGCTGTCATCGCATCATCGCGTCACCGTAGCGCTGTATTGCACGACCGCGCTGCCGATCATCGTCGCCGTCACGTCACTGGCGGTGAAGGTCGGCACCATGCAAGGCGACACCGCGTCAACACTGGTCGCAGCCGGCGCGATTACGGTGTTCCTAATGCCGCTGCTTGGCTCGATCACATATCAGGTGGCCGACGTACATCCGGTCACCGCGGTTCGGGAGATTGCACACACACCATCCGATTGGCGGACGATCGTGCACGAACATGCGCAGGTGCGTGCGCTGCTGCACCATCAGGACCGGCTCAAGCGTATGGCGGAAACATTGGACGCACTGGAGAAGATGGGAACGATGGGACATGGCGATGCGCACATAGCAATGCCGGACATGGCGATGAATATCGAGCCGAACTTGTGAAACGTGCGCGCCGCGAAATCGACCGGCAGTTGAAGGAACTCGGCCTGGACCCGCAGCTCACCACGCAACTGCCACACAACTACCGTTATCCGAAGAACTGAAACGCGAATCCGAGCCTTTCCGGCACTCTAAGTGTCCGATTCTGGAGAAACGGACAACCACAGGCACTTTCGCCGCATTACTTGTCCGATTCTGGAGAAACGGACAACCGTAACGCACTTTTACCCGTCTAGTTGTCCGATTCTGGAGAATCGGACATTCAGACATGCGCCTATTCGACGGATTTGAGCGAACTAATCGGGTCGATACGATCCAACACCGGATTCACGAACAACTGCACGAGCAGCGCGAAAGCCATGGTCGCGCCGGCCGCAATCACATAACTCAACGGCGTGCATTCCACTTCGAAATACAGTGCGGGCATATTCAACGCAGCCGTCAGCAATCCGCCGACGAAACGGCCGAGAGGCAAGCCCAGCACCACGCCCATCATGGTGAGCACCATCATTTCGCGATTTACGTAATGATGCACTTCCTTGTCGAAGAATCCGAGCACCTTGAGCGTGGCCATCTCGCGTTCACGTTCTGATACGTTGGTGTTGGCGAGCGTGAACAACACCACGAGCGCGAGCCCGCCCGCGAGCGCCACGATCAGCGCGACCACCGCACCCATCAGATCGAATTTGAAGCTTTCCGCCATGTGCGCGCAGCTCACGGCTTTCATGACCGCATCGTCGTCTTCCAGCTTTTCCGCATAGGCGGCCTGGGATTCGCCTGAACCCTTGAGATTCGCATACATGGCGTTCCACACCAATTGTTGGCCGTTTGACGATGCGCCATTCGAGGTACCGGATTCGCCGTTTTGATTGTCCGATTCTCCAGAATCGGACGCGGAAGATGCGGAAGGCGTGCCGGATGCAGCAGTATCGAACAGCTGGCGATAATAGGTTTCGCTCACATACACGTCCGATCCGATCACACTGCGGATCACCGCGCTGACATGCGCTTCGGCCTGCGTATCGTCACCGTTGGTCAGCGTTACCATACCGCCCGCTTTGACGCCCATCGCGCTTGCCGCGGACTGCGATACGATCACGCCGTCATCGCCCAGGCTTACCGTATCGGCCGCACCATCCACCCAACTGGAGCGCACCGGCTGCAACGTGACCATCTTGCCGAACTCGCTGCGTTCACTGTCGGGCACGGCAACCAGCTGAATGCTTTCGCTCCCCGAATCGCCGGTCAAATCACCCGATTCAACGCGCACGTCCATGCTCGACGTGACGCGACCATCCGAAGCGACTTCTGCCGCATCGCATCAGCGTCATCATCGTTCGCGACCACCATCAAATCGTACTGATACACGTCCTGATACTGTTTCGCGCCCAATGCGGCAACGGTGTCGTTGATCGCAAGTCCGCACACAATCAGCGCGGTGCAGCCGGCCACGCCGCCGACCGTCATGATCAGGCGCGATTTGAAGCGGAAAATGTTGCGTGCCGTGACTTTGCTGAGAAAGCTCATGCGATTCCATAACGGTTGATACGCTCCAGTAGAATGCGCGATCCTGCACGCGGCGCTTTCGGACGCATGAGACTGGCCGGCTTCTGTCGCATTTCCTGCACGCACGCATACACGGCTGCGGCAAGCACGCCGATTACGAATAGCGCGACTCCGGCCGTTCCATACAGCCAGTCGTATTCCAAGCGTACGTCCGGCATCACATACAAGCCTCGCAATACGACAAGCAGGAACGCCGGAATGCCAAGGAAGCCTGCGATCAGGCCGAGTCCACCGCCGATCAGGCAGGCGAACAGCGCGAACAACAGGTATCGTGAGGCGACCGCAAGACGCCCGTAGCCGAGCCCTGTGTATGTGCCGATCAGCCCGCGATCCTCTTCGACCATGCGCGCCATGGCGGTCAGACTCATCATCACCGCCACGAGCAAGAACACGATCGGGAATGCGTTGCCCAGCGATTGGATGGATTCCAGATCGGATTTCAGCGAGCTGAATCCGCCGATTTGCGACCGGTCCTGCACATACCAACGCACTTGCGGAATGCTGTCTTCCAGCTCGTTTTGCTTGGATTGCAGTGTCCGTTCGGTGTCTTTTTTCTGCTGGTCCAATTGCGATTGCGCCTGGTCGAGTTGCGCTTTGGTTTCCGCTAATTGCGGGCTTGCGGCAATTACCGTTTCACGTAGTGTTTCACGGGTTGTTTCGTCGAGGGATCCTGCAGCCGCGCCCGCCTGCATATTGACGATTTGGTCGATTTGCTGGTTGAGCTGACTGCGATTGCTGTCGATCTGCTGTTGCGCTGCGGCGAACTGTTTGTCGGCTTGCGCTTTCGCCTCGTCGATTTGTTTGGTTCCAGCGTCGAGTAGTTCCTGATGACGCGCTTTCTGGCGATTGGTTCGCACCGTACCGTCGATGCGGTCAGCTACTTCGCTGACGGTGTCGTCGTACACGTCACTGAACGAGTCCTTGTCGGCGGCGCCTTTCACGAGAATGGTGACGGCCGTGTACATGCTGCCGGTCACACCGTCGGACGGCGCAAAGAACGTGTAGTCGCTGGTGGCGGAGGAACGGAACGCGTTCGTACCCGAATAGCCGTCTGGATTGGTGAGATCCTGCGGGTCAAGCACCACGCCCACAATAGTCAGTTCGGTGGGGAAGCTCGGTGCCTGATTGTCCGATTCACCAGAATCGGTCACCCGTGCGGCACTTTTGCCATCCTGCGTGTCCGATTCTGCAGAATCGGACACAGAAGAAGACGCCGAATCCTGCGGTGTCACCGTAATATGGTCGCCCTTTTTATATCCGGAATCCTTGATGAATTTGCGCGTCACCGCGATCTCACCGGACTTTTCAGGCATACGGCCACTTTGCAAATACGGCTGGTCAATGCCGTTCGTGCCGATCTCCTGCATGGTCACGGTTTTTTTGCCGTTCAGATCGACGGTCACGGTTTGCGAACGTTCGCCCTGCACTTTCGCGACACCGGAAATCTTACGGAGCGCGGCAATATCGTCATCGGTCAATCCGGCCGTCGACAACACCTGAATGTCGTGCAATCCTTGGGTGTCGAAAAAACGATCCGTCGCAAGAAAAGCGTCTCGGCAACCCGCGTAAATGCCCGTAAGCACGGCAACGCCCAGCAACGAGATCAGTGCGATGGAGATGAATCGCTTCCACGCATGCAACCACATACGCACCATGTCTTTGATGAATGCCATGACGACCTCCAGCCCGTAGCGCTCAAGCAGCACCAACCATTGCTCCCAAAACCTTCATTTTATTGAACTATCGAACTATTGAACACTATGAAACCGAATCCACGCGCTACAGCTACAATCGGGGAAGACGCGCCATACCAAAAACCATAGGCGCGTCACCTACCACTACTGCCGAACGCAACATCGCCAAGATCGCCAAACTTTTGCCGAATTTGCCGAATATTGCCGAGCACCCAAGAAGAGGAAGCATTCATGAGCGACGCAACCGTTGCGAAGAAACCGCGCGAAACCGACGATGTGCCGGTTCCGCCGACGCTGCGCAAGTCTTTGAAGAATCGTCATATTCAATTGATCGCATTGGGCGGCGCGATCGGCACCGGCCTGTTCTATGGTTCCAGCGAGTCGATTCAGCTGGCGGGCCCGGCCATTCTGCTCGCCTATCTGATCGGCGGTCTGGCGATTTTCCTGATCGTGCGCGCCCTGTCCGAAATGGCGGTCGAGGATCCGAAGGCGGGCGCGTTCAGCTATTACGCCACGCAGTACTGGTCGAAGCGAGCCGGCTTTATTTCCGGCTGGAATTACTGGTTCAACTACGTGCTCGTGGCCATGGTGGAGTTGGCCGTGGTTGGCTCGTTCGTGAATTACTGGTTCCCGAACATTCCGAAGTGGGTGTCGGCGGCGGTGTTCCTGGTGGCCATCGCGGCGCTGAATCTTATGGGCGTGAACAAGTTCGGCGAATTTGAATTCTGGTTCGCCATCATCAAGATCGTGGCCGTGCTTGCATGATTTTCGGCGGTTTGTATGTGATCATCGCGAATGTGCCGACCGCTTCGGGCATTCGCGCGTCGTTCGCCAACTGGTTTACCGTTGACGGCGGATTCCTGCCGCATGGCCTGATGTCTCGCAATGCGGACGGCACGTGGACCGGCCTGCTGATGGCGCTGGTCGTGGTGATGTTCAGCTTCGGCGGCACCGAGCTCATCGGCATCACCGCGGGCGAAACCGAAAATCCGCGCACCACCATCCCGAAGGCCACGAACGGCATTATCTGGCGTATTCTCGTGTTCTACATCTGCGCGCTCGGCGTGATTATGGCCGTGGTGCCGTGGAGCACGATCGACGGCAATTCCAGCCCGTTCGTGCAGATTTTCGACTCGGTGGGCGTGCATGCGGCCGCCGGCATTCTGAATTTCGTGTGCTTGACCGCCGTGATGAGCGTGTACAACTCCGGCCTGTACGCGAACTCGCGCATGCTGTATTCGTTGGCGAAGCAGGGCAATGCGCCCGCGTATCTGGGCCGCCTGAACAAGCGCGGCGTTCCGGTCGGGGGTGTGATCACGTCGGCCATCATCATTGCGATCGCCGTGGTGGTGGTGTTCGTGTGGCCTGATTTCGCGTTCAATTATTTGATGTCGATTGCCACGATTGCCGCTGCGATTAATTGGATCATGATCATGATTACGGAAATTAAGTTCCGTCGCGTTGTCGCCGCCGGCGACGGTCCGAATGATTTGAAGGGATTGAAGGGCCAGGAAGCACTTGACAAACTTGCGTTCAAGCTGCCGTTCGCCAAGGTGACGCCGTATGTGGTGATCGCGTTCATGCTGCTGGTCGTGGTGCTGATGTGCTTCTCCGCAAGCTATCGCATCGCCGTGGTCGCCGGCGTGATTTGGCTGGTCGTGCTGTTCGCCGCCTATCAGATCACACAGAAACGCGCCTGAAGTCGTAAGGCAACAATGCGCCCGTGTCTCAAGCGAGGGGCACGGGCGCTTTTTGATTTCAGATTACGATTTCAGATTTCAGTTTTTGATTTCCAATCTACGATTCCCGCTTTTCATTGCGTATTCCGCGACCGGCACGTTTCAAATTCCAAATTTCGCTTCCGTATCGTAGTTGACTTGCCAAACTTAATCGCTTAAGCTTTTCTTAAGCTTGACACTATACGATGTTGGGCGGGTATCGGCAAGCGGGATTACTGCAGCAAGGAGGCGGCAATGAGCGCGGAATCATACAAGGGCGGCGAAATCAACAGCCAGCAGGCCGAAGCCATCAGCACGCTCGCCTCAGCCAACGAATACAAAGGCAAATCGCGCATCATCACACTGCTCGAACTGCCCTGGGGCCGCAAGTGAAGTATTTCCGTGACCAACTGCTCGCACGCTCCGCGGCCGCCGTCGCCATCGTGTGCGTCGTCATCTATATCGCAATACAGGTCCTCACGCCGGCCGTGACGCCGAAACTGTATGTGGCGGTATTCAATGACGCCGTAAGCCAGCAGGAAGCCGCAACCCTGCAATCGCAGGTCGCCAGCAAGCTCGACCTGCCGGAGGGTCGCAAGGGCGGCGTGCTCATCGACACCTACTTCTCCAGCGACGAAAACGGCATCAGCAAGCTGCAAACCATGATCGCCAACCATGAGATCGACGTGATCGTGGCCACCACGAAAACCTATAAGGAGCTGTCCGGATACGGCTATCTGACGAACCTTGATTCGTCGCTGACCAAATCGCAGCGCACGACGCTTTCCAGCGATTTCGTAACGTTGAAGGGGTTCAAGGATTCCGACGACCCCGATTACAACGGCAGCGGCAAGGGCAAGGCGGAACCGTTCGGCGTTTCCATGACGGATTTCAAACGTTGGGGCACGCTGAAATCCACAAAATCCGATGCGATCATCGGCATTGTGCAGGAATCGCAGAATCGCGGCATCGCACAGCAGTTCATTGATTATCTGAACGAATGATAATGAGGATTGCCGGATCTATTTCGTCATTTTCCAACAAATTATCACAAAATAATTCGCATATTATGCGACGTACATTGCAGATTCGTACCTTCAATTGAAAAACGGTACCGTCGATTGAAAACGGTACCGTTTTTCGGTTTCGGCGAAGCTTCAGCAACACCTCGCAAAGCCGATTTCAGCGCGGCAATCGCATTACAGCGCCTCGACCTCAAGCACAATGGCTTCAAGCGGCCACAGCGGCGGCACCTGCAGGCCGATTTCGCCCAGCAACTGGCCGGAGACCTTGAAGCTGTCCATCTGCGCCGCGGAAATCCACTGCGGGGTGTTCCAGCCCCAACGCACCTCGCCGACCTCGTCGCGCAAACGCACACGGTACATGCAATCGGGGTCCAATCCCGGCATGCGCAGGCGCTCAGTAAGCACGTCACGCAGGTTGGTGACGGTCGCCACCACCCACACGGCCCGCTTGCCGTCGTCGGACACCACACCGCGGCCGCGCAGCGCCGGATCCTTGAAGTCCGCGTGCATCACCGTGCCGTGGTGCAGCACTCCACGCAACTCCTTGTACAGCGACACGAATGCGCGCTGCTGCTCAACCTCGTCATCGGAGCATTCAAGAATGTTCCATTCGAAGCCGGAGCAGCCTTCCAGCGAAATGGCCGCGCGGTAGCTCAATTCGGTGGCACGCCAGGTGGAGTGTGCCGGCGACGGGCCGACATGCGCGCCGATCATTTCCGGCGGCACCACGAGTTCGGTGTAACGCTGAATGTCCGCGCGATCGCGTGGATCGTTGGAATCGGATCCCCAAATGCGATCGGCATGCTGCAGAATGCCGGCATCGGTGCGAGCGCCGCCAGACGAGCAGCTTTCGATTTCCAGCTTCGGGAATTGCGATTTCAGATCGTCGAACAACCGGTAGCAGGCTTCCGTCTGCTCATGCAGGCCGTATCGGCCGTTATGCACCGGCTCGGTGACGTCACGATTGTGATCCCACTTGATGTAGTCGATGCCGAGTTGCTCGACCAGCGCCGTCATCTGCCCGCGCACATGCTCGTAGGCGGCCGGATTGGCCAGATCAAGCACATACTGGGTGCGGTAGGAGACGTCTTCACGGTACGGCACCGCTTCAGGTGCGGCGAGAATCCAATCCGAATGCTCGCGGGCGCAGTCGGAATCGAGGTTCACCATTTCCGGCTCGAACCACAGGCCGAACTGCATGCCAAGGTCGTGCACATGCTTAGCGAGATTGTCGAGGCCGTTCGGCCAGACTTCCGGATCGACCACCCAATCGCCGAGGCCCCTGGTGTCGTCACGACGTTCGTGAAACCAGCCATCGTCAAGCACGAAACGTTCGACGCCAATGCTTGCGGCACGGTCGGCCAGCTTGATGAGCGTGGCTTCGTCATGGTTGAAATACACCGCTTCCCACGTGTTGATGGTGAACGGACGAGGGCTTGGCACATGCTTCGGCAGCGAGCGCAGCCACGTATGGAAGCGTGCGGCCATGCCGTCAAGACCAGTTGCGGAGTATGAGAAGCAGACCTGCGGAGCCTCATACGATTCGCCGGCCGCAAGCTGAATTTCACCGGGGCCGAGCAGTTCGCCGGCGCCGATCAGCGTTTCATGGGGCGGCAGATTGTCGATGCGGTACGTCTGGTTGCCGCTCCACGCCAGATGGCAGGCCCATACTTCGCCGCTCGCCCACTTCGGTTCGCCGTCGGATGCGATGAACATCCACGGGCTTTCATGGCTGGTTTTGCGTGGCGACATTCGCGCGTCACGGACCCGGACGGCATGGCGGCGGTGCGCGGCTGCTTTTCGAGCGGCCAACGACCGGTGAATTGCGTGAGCGTGTCTGCACGACGGGGCATCGGCATAGTAGATTCCAGCCAATTGACGGTCAATGGCTCGTTTTCGCTGTTTTCGCCGCCATTCGCACCGTCGATATTACTGACGGTCTGTTCGACCATCGCAAGTCCGCCCTTTTTCAGCGAAAGCTTGAGATTGAGACGTACTTTGTTCACGCTATCTTCCGCAGCGACGGTGATTGCCGTCGCCTCGGTTTCGCGATCTTCCGCAGCAAGGAATGTGGTCACGGAAGTCCAGCGCACGAACACCGGGCGTCCGCCACGGTAGGCTTCAAGCCCCGGACGGCCGGCGAACGCTTCGGCGCCTTGTGGCAGCAGCGATGGACGCAGGGCCGCGTCGGGCTTTTCGTTCGGAGGGGTGATTCTCAGCGTCATGGCGTCAAGCTGGGTCAGCGCGGCTTCGTCGGGCGAAAGGCCGAAGTCAGCACCCCAGTATTCGACTTGCGGCATTTCGTCGGTAGGGGTCTTCAGCACGATGCACACGCCATCTCGGCGCAGCACGGCATGGGGTCCCTGATCAAACATCGTCGTCTCCTTCGGGTATGGAAAATGCAAGCCAGGCACACCTGCCCAGCTTTTCAGGCTTTTGACTTTTAACTGGATTCAGTATATATTAAGCGCTTAAGTATTGCAAAACGGCGTGACGCCAACGCAGCCGCTCCGCCGAATTACGAACATGCATTAAAGTGAGGAACCATGGCGAACATCTTCAGTCAAGACAATCCCTTCAACGATCTGATGAGCACCATCGGCGACATGGCCATGATCAGCGTCGCATGGACGGTCTTCTCCATCCCCATCGTAACGATCGGAGCGTCCACATCCGCCGCCTGTGAAGTCGCACGCGAACTGCAGACAGGCTCATCCAAGGGCATTTTCCGCAGTTTCTGGGCCGCGTTCAAGCGCCGCTTCCCCACCAATCTCGCACTGACCGCCATTCTTGCGCTGTTCTGGGGACTCGCGCTGTTCGACCTGCGGTATCTGTCGACACAGTCCGGCAACACCGTCGCGATCCTGTATGGCGTGACCCTCGCGGTGATCGCGGTGATCGGCTCGCTGTTCGCCTTCATCCTGCCCTTGTCGGGCCGCAGCAAACTCAGCGTGGGCGAGCAAATCAAGCAATCCGTCAAACTCGCGTTGATGCGCCTCATATCGCATTTGCGGTGCTTTTGCTGGACATCTGGCCGATTATCGTGGTATTGATAGCACCGCAGCAGACGTTGATGCTCATCCCCCTATTGTGGATTCTCGTTGCGGCCGGAGCGAGCTTCTATCTGCAGATGATGCTCGTACGCAAAACATTCGCCCTCGAATAAAAAATTGCGGTTGCCGCAGCAAATGCGCAATCGCAATTTTTAATTCATCATCGCATCTTATTCCGCTGCCGGAGCGGGACCGGTCGAAGCGCGGGCACGTAATTCGTACGGCCCTTCCATCAGATGCCCCACGCGCTCACCGTCGATCAGCTTGAGCAGCAATCCGGCGGCTTGCTTACCGGTATCGACCACGTCACGGCCCATGGCGGTCAGATTCGGATAGCCGCGGTGCACATGAAGGAATCATCCCACGACATGATGGAGATTTCCTCCGGCACTTTGATACCTTGCGAAGCTGCCACGCCAAGGCCGGCCAACGCCATCACATCATTGTCGTAGATGATCGCCGTCGGATGCTCTGGGAACGACAGCAAACGCTTCGTGGCCTCGCTACCAGTCTCCGGCGTGTAGTCGGTGTGCAGGCAGCGGTAACGCATGCCCAGCTCGGGAGCGACATCTGCAAAGGCGGAATCACGAATATACGAGTGCGCAAGCGATTCGGGACCGCCGACGCGGGCGATCTGACGATGCCCGAGATCATACAGGTATCGCACCGCTTGGCGCACGGCATCGGCATCGGCGCTTGACAGGCTCGGCAGATTGCCGGCCACGGAAGCGTCGGCGATGGCAAGCACCGGCATCTCCTCATGCTCCTCAAGCAGGGCGACGCAAGGATCGCCAAGTTCCACATTGACGAGCAGCATGGCATCGACGTTGCCGGTGACGATCCAATCGTCGATGATCGCAAGCTTCGCATTCTCGTCAACGGCCATGCGTACCAGCAAGGAATAATCGTATTTTCCAACTCGGCGCCAAGACCGGAAATAAGCTCCATCATGTAGGGTTCGACGGAAAGCAGCTTCGGGTCGTAACCCAACACCAGACCCACGCGCTGCGTCTTCGACTTGGCCAGCGCCTGTGCCGCGCCATTTGGCTTCCATCCCAGTTCGCGTGCGACCTTCAACACCTTGTCTCGGGTCACATCGGAGACACCAGACTTGCCGTTGAGCGCATATGAAACAGCGCTACTGGAGACCCCTGAAGCTCGGGCAACGTCAAAAATCGTCACCTTGCTTTTTTGAATAGGCATGTCCGCGTCCTTCTTCTTAACTTAAATCGCAACTTAAACGATTCATCTACATCATACAGTAAAAGCGCCGACCAACCTCTTGAAAAGTCAGTGCTCACAACACTTTCGTCTCTTAAGGTCGGTGGCGCTTCAACTTATGTTTTTACTCAACCGAACACGTCAACTGAAATTTCAGTAGTCCTCTATCCACTCTTCTACCGCTTCAGTAGACGGCGTATTCGCGGAATCTCACCATTCGCGCTTCAGATCGTTGGCGGAACGCAGCACGTTGGCAGCTGCGAACGCACCCGGAGCGGCAAGCGCTGCGGCATCGGCGGTGGCGATATGCAGCACGACGCTTTCGCCCGGAAGCAGCGAGACCATGCCCTCGGCCACCGAAGCCTTCGCGTCGACCTTGTCTGCCATGCAGAACAGGTCGCGCACGTAGCTCTTGGCCGTAACGGTAAGTTCCACGCCATCTTCCACGGCTACGGCCGCAGTGCTGAACGCTTCGGCCGGAGCGGTGAGCTTCTGGTCAATGATTTCGGCCGGATTGAAGATCACGCGGGCGAAGGCATTGTCGGATGGGGTCGCCACGACCAGCTCGTTGCCGGCATCCACGTAGGAGACGATCTCGTCGGCGAGCGGCAGACCGATATGGCAAACGGCGCCAAGTTCAACATCGTCGAAGCTCTGGGTGGCGAGCACTTCGCCGGTCAGCGTTACGCGCTCTACCTTCCAGGTGCCCTTCCATGCCTCACGGGTGTCGTTGAGCACGATGAGTTCGAAGTGGTCGTTGGCGGTCTTCGTGCCTTCCCAGCTGTGGGTTTCACGGTATTCGTCGGACACGCGCGGCTGATGGTGGCCAGGCGTGGCGCGAAGAAGTCGCGGGAAGCGTACCACACCGGCTTGCGATGTCCATCGAAGTCGACGGCCGCCCAGGAAACGACAGGCCAATCGTCGTTGAGCTGCCAAATCAGCGCGCCCGCGTTGACCGGCTCGAGGGAGCGCATATGCTCCACGCCGAAACGCATGGCCTGCGCCTGCTGCAGCTGGCATGCCCAATGCCAATCCTCTATATCGGCCCAATTGTCGGTCGGAATCAGCCAGCTATGCTCGCCGTCAGACGGTTTGCCGTTGACCACGCCGCCGAAGCTCACGTCGTCAAGATGGCCGGGAGTGATGTGCGAACGCATGCCGCGGGCCAGCTTGTAGTTGCCGCCCATGGCCTTCTGATGCACCAGCATCTGCTTGCCGAACGGTTCGAGAACTCGTCGTGCACTGCGTTAGTGAGCGTGCTCCATGCCGGCGGGGCCTGATAGCCGAATTCGTCAGCGAAGCGCGGGGTGTACTGCGCGTACACGGTGTAATCGGCGCGGTTCCAAGCATCCCAGATGTGCATGGTGCCGTCGGTGTCGAGGTTGGCGCCCGTGAATTTGGTGAAGCTCATCGGAGAGCTTGGTAGATAGACGGAACGTGCCGGATCGAGCTCTGCGAGCAGGGCCGGGAACAGTTCGGAATAGTAGTAGTCGCCCCACGGCTTCTCTCCGTAGCCGAACTCGTTGGCCTTGCGGTCGTCGTCGCGCAGGGCCTGCTTGTAGCCGCCCCATTCGGAGTAGGCCACATAGTTTTCGTTGGATCCGTTCCACACAATCAGGCTGGCATGTTCGCTCAAACGGGTGATGTGCTCGCGGGCTTCGGCTTCGACTTCGGCCTTGGTTTCGGTGTCTTCCGGGTAGGCCGCGCAGGCCAGCATGAAGTCCTGCCACACCATGATGCCGTACTTGTCGCACAAATCGTAGAATTCGTCGGCTTCGTAGATGCCACCGCCCCATGCACGTACCATGTTGGAGTTGGATTCCACCAGGTCGCGGATGCCGCGCTCGTAATCGCGGTTGGAAACGCGTGCGATGAACGCATCATCCGGAATCCAGTTGTAGCCGTGCGCGTGCACCGGCACATCGTTGACATAAATCTGGAATGGACGGCCGACTTCATCGGCGCGGGTGTCGACATGCACGGTACGGAAACCGACATGGCCGTTCCAGGCGGCGGCTTCTGCGGTAGCGGCCTCACCGGCGGTGACGGCAACGTCGTATAGCGCTGATCGCCGTAGCCAATCGGCCACCACAACTTCGCTTCCGGCACTGCAATCGTAATCACCGCGCTATCGCGGCCTTCCCCAACAATGCCGTCGGCAGCCAAAGCAACACCGAAACCGGAAATCTCCGCATGCACCGGCACCGCCTGACGCACGGGATGGGAATCATACGGGGACATGATGCGGCCCTTGCCCACACGTTCGATCTCGACGTGCACATTCAGCAGGCCGGTACCATCAGCGGCAACATCAACCAACGGACGCACGGAAACCAAACGCACGTCGGACCAGGAATCGATGCCGATCTCACGCCAAATGCCAGCGTTGGCCACGTCGATGCCCCAATCCCAGCCGAAGGAGTAGCTCGGCTTACGGATCTGGTTGAACGCGTGATGCTCGGTGTGCGGGTAGTAGCCGCGGGCCTGCTCCATGCGGTCGGATTCACGCACCGGAGAGGTGAAGGTGACGGTCAGTTCGTTGGCGCCCTCTCGCAGCAGTTCGCGCACGTCCCAACGGTAGGAGCGGTGGAAGTTCTTGGTGGAGGCCACCGGGCGTCCGTTCAGCACAATGTCGGCGATGGTATCGAGCCGTAGGCCACCAAGTCGTGGCGGTCGGCACCGTTGTCGCGCCAGTCGAAACGGCAAGTGAAACGCCAGTCGATGTCGCCGATCCACTGCTGATCGTTCTCGTTGGCACCATCGAACGGATCGGCGATCAAGCCCGCGTTCAGCAGGTCCAGGGTCGCCTCTCCCGGCACGGTCGCCGGAATACCGGCGGTAAGCGTTTCACGCAGCGATTCTGGGGCGGCTTCTGGATTGACGGCCGTCAGCGTCCATCCTTCGCTCAGCGAGTGAATGTGCTGGGAATGTGAGACATGGAAAGTTCCTTTGTACGAAGAAGAGGGGCCACGCCGCGATGACTGTCTCGACGCGGCCCTTGATTATGGAAAAGGTTCAGTTCTCTCGGGTTTATTCCTTGACGGCGCCTGCTGCGATGCCGCTGTAGATCTGCTTCTGGAAGATCAGGAACAGGATCAGCATTGGCAGCAGCGTGATGATCACGCCGGCGCAGATCAGGTTGTACTTGCTGCCCATAGGACCGGTGAAGGAGTACAACGCGATTGCGATGGTCTTCAGATCGGCATTCTGCAGGTATAGGTTGGCCGCGTAGTATTCGTTGTACACGCCGACGCCCTTCAGGATTGCGCAGGTCACGATTGCCGGCTTCAGCAGCGGCAGCAGGATCTTGTAGTAGACGGTGAAGTACGAGGCGCCATCCATGATTGCGGCTTCATCCATGGACACCGGGATATTCTCGAAGAATTGGATGAATACGTAGATGGAGATGACGTCGGTGCCGCACTGCATGAGGATGTATCCCCACATCGTGTTGACTGCGTGGAAGTTGACCATCATTTGTACAGCGCGACCTGCATTGCGATGCCCGGAAGCAGGGCCGCGATGGTGAACATGCCACGGATGAAGGTGTTACCGGGGAAGCGGAAACGGCTCAACGCGTAGGCAAGCATGGTGCCGATGATCGTGGTGACGATCAGGACTACAACCACCACGATGATGGAGTTGCGGAATGCGACTGCCATGTTCGACGTGGTGAACGCCTGCACATAGTTGTCGAAATTGAGCCAATTCTTCGGCATATCCATAACAGATGTGCTGTGGTATTCCTTGTCCGTCTTGGCGGCGGTCACAAAGCAGCTGACCAGAGGCAACAGCATCATGAATGCCACGAAAACCAGGGAAAGATACTTGACGAAAACGAAGAAACCAATCTTGAACTTGTACCAGAAGCCAGAAGTCTTGGCTGCGGAGCGTTCCTTCGCGAGTGCCACTGCGTCAGTCATCATGCCACCGCCTTTTCAGTCTTGCTCGGACCGTTCTTGAAGATCGGAGCGTTCTTCTTGGCCATGCGGGCGCGCTGGCGCTCGATCTTCGCGGCCTTCTTCTTTGCCTTCTCCACACCGTCGTCAGCGTCCTTAAACGCGTAGTTGAAGAACAGTTGCTGCAACAGCGCGCAAATGAGAATGATGATCAACAGGACGATTGCCATGGCGGATGCCAGGCCGACCTTCTGGCTGGTGTGGGCGATGCGGTCCATGCGCACGAAGTAGGTGGCGGTGCCGTTCGCGCCGGTGGTGATGACGTACGGGCTCGAAGGCGGACAACGAGCCGGTGATCGAAAGGATGACGTTCAGCACGAGGATGGTCTTGATGCCCGGCAGAATGATATGGCGGAACTGCTGGAACTTGTTGGCGCCATCGATTTCCGCGGCCTCGTACAGCGATCCGTCGATCGACATCATTGCGCCGATGAACAGGATCACGTTCTGCCGAGGTAGCGCCAGATCGACGCGCCCACCAGCGACCAGTTGTTCACGCTTTGGTCTTTCAGCCAGTAGGGCAGACTGTCAAGCTGGAATCCGCACCATTGAAGCACAGTATCGAACACGTAACCACGTGTGTAGAAGAACTTGAAGATGAAGCCGACTGCAATGCCGTTGATCAGGTACGGGAAGAAGTAGATGGCCTTGAAAGCGCTGCCGCCGCGGACCTTGAACGCAGCATGCTGGACAGGTACAGGGCCAGGCCAACCTGGATCAGCGCGCCGGCCATGTAGTAAAGGCTCAACTTCAGGGAGGAGAGCGTGTCGGGACGGGTGAAGACATCAATGTAGTTCTTGAGGCCGACGAATTCACGCGGGCCGATGTACTTCATCTTGTAGAACGAGTAGCCGATCATGGATCCGAACGGCCAATACGTGAAGATTACGAGCAGTGCGACCGGAACTGCGCAGAAGGCGACGATAATACCGGCCTTGCGCCAATCTCGGGGCTGCTTATTGAATGGGATCTCGACCTTCTCGGCCGGTTCCACTGCTGCTGCAGTCATGATATCCCCCTCAGGTGAGTTTTCTTCTCTGCCTTGTTGTTAGTGAAAGAAAAGGACTTCGACCGTTCCTGCTGAGAACGAGCCGAAGTCCTCAGTGATGATTGAAAGCAATCACAGATTGAGCATCAAGCTCACTTGGCGTCAACACCCTCGGAGTCGAGAGCGTCGTTCCACTTCTGGTTCCATTCCTGGACGAGTTCGTCATAGGTCTGGTCCTTGTTGGCAGCGTGCTCGACGATGCCCTGAACGCGGGCGTCGCCGCCGTTCTTGAGGTTGAGCTCGGAATCAGAGTTGAGGTCGTTGAACAGATCTTCCTCGCCGGACTTGGCGGGTTCGTCGGCGATGAGCTCGACATCCTTGAAGTTGGCGTAGAGGTCAGGAAGCTTGTCGTCGTTGGCGGAGATCGGGATGCCACCCTCGTTGTAGGCGAAGTTGGACTTTTCGGTCATCCACTTGACGAAGATCATGGACGCTTCCTGATTGTCAGCGGAAGCTTCTTGTTGATGCCGAATGCGTAATCCGGACCGGAAGACGCGTACTGCTTGCCGTCGACGGTGATCGGGAACGGCATGTAGCCGACGTCTTCAGCGTTGTCGCCAGCGGCCTGCATCTGGGAGACTGCCCAGGAGCCGAGCACCATGGTAGCGATCTCGCCGTTGTTCATCTTGCCCTTGGAAGATTCCCAATCGGTGGTGGAGTAATCGTCCTCAGTCAGACCATCGGCAACAGCGTCGTACAGAATCTTGTAGACGTTGTAGGCGTGGGTGCCGTCGCCCGGATCCTTGAACGGATTCTTAGTGTGCTCAAGCACCTGGTTCAGGTACTTGGCATCGCCGGTAGCGGTACCGCCAATGTAGTCATCCCATGCGCCCATGGTCCAACCAGCGGCATAGTTGGTGTACAACGGGATGGCCTTGGTCTTCTCCTTGATGGCCTTCAGGTCGGAGATGAACTCATCCGGGGTGGTCGGCAGCTTGTCGATGCCGGCGTCTTGAAGACCTTCTTGTTGTAGACGATGCCGGAGGCGTTGCCGGTGGAAGCGATGCCATAGACCTTGTTGTCGTAGGCCTTGTCGGTGGCGTACTTGACTTCCTTCTTCACGTCGTCGAGGGAGCCGTAAGACAGGAAGTAGTTGCCCAGCTCGGACTTATCAACGGCCGGGATCATCATGATGTCGCCCCAGTCGCCACCCTGCAGACGGGTCAGCGCGCTGTTGGCGTAATCAGTGCCGCCTTCGATGGAGATCTTGATGTTCGGATACATCTCGTTGAACTCAGCGAGGTACTGCTTCCAGGTCGTGCCGCTGTAGTCGTCCTTGAGCATATCCGTACGGTTGCTGTACAGCTTCAGATTGGCCTTGATGTCCTTGCCGGTCTCGCCAAGGGTGATGTCCTTGTACTGGAGATCCGTGGACTGCGAGGAGCTGTCGCTGCCGCCGCAAGCAGCCATGCCCATCATGCAGGCGGCTGCGACGCCGGCTGCGACAATCTTCTTGAGATTCATCTTCTGATCCTTCCTTACGAATCACTGTTCATCACTTCGGGAGACTCAGCACCGATTCTCCGTTGGTGATGCCTTTCATCTCAGGCCTCTCTGCCTGCCCTTGATGAAGTGGTAATACTTACGATAACTGAACCCCTTAAGCTTGTCAAGCGCTTAAGTAGTGCGTCAATACCCCCGAAATGAGTTTTACGATGCTTTCTCAACATTACGCGATTTTGTTTAGTCTGCAAAAAAACGTTGATATTACTAGGCTTTCGATTACTTATCTGCAATCTAACAAGTATTCAGTAGGTTAACATTAATGCGATTAACGTAATTTTATTTACTGGAGTGTCGTTAAGCGCTTAAGTCATGCTGCGGTATCCGCAAAACGTTGGAGAATCAACAAAAAATTAGCATGTCACGTCTTCAAAATGACGCGACATGCCAATGTCGTTCAGTGCGATTTTCAGAAGCGCATCCGCAACTCCAACCTCACACGAGCAAAGCACTATGCACGAGACGCAATGAAATTGCGATACCACAGGAAGCTATCCTTCGGAATGCGCTCCTGCGTGGCGTAATCGACATACGTGATACCGAATCGCTTGGCATAGCCGAAATACCATTCGAAATTGTCAAGCAACGACCACACGAAATAGCCAGTCAGCGGCACACCCTCGCTCATCGCGCGACGAGCCGCGGCAAGATGACGCTGCAGGTAGTCGATGCGGTCAGCGTCATGCACCGACTTGCTGCCATCGTCGTTAACCACCAACTGATCCTTGCAGGCCATGCCGTTTTCCGTGACCATCAGCGGCACTTCGGGGTAATTATCGTGCACACGCACCAACAGATCATGCAGGCCATCTGGATCGATATTCCAGCCCATATCGGTATGCGGACCCTCGGTCGGCAGCCAATCAACGTCGGAAGCGCCCGGAGCCGTGGAAGCCTCCGTGGACTGCGGGAACTGCGGGCGGTCGCTCATAGCCAACAGATTCGTGGAGTAATAGTTGATGCCGAGCACGTCGATCGGCTGATCAATCTGCTCAAGATCGCCCGGCTGCACGAAACTCCAATCGCAGATGCCCTTGGTGATGGCGAACAGCTCGTCGGGGTAACGGCCGCGCAGCATCGGATCAAGGAACGCACGGTTGGAAATCAGATCGAGACGGTGGCAGGCGTCGGCGTCCCCGCGGTTCAACGCAAGATTCAGTGTGACCGAACACTTGGCACTCTCCCCCAGCTCGGCACGCACGGCCTGAACCATCAAACCATGCGCGAGGTTCAAGTGATGCACCGCGGGAAATGCACCTGGGCCGAGACCCAAGCCCGGCGCATGCTCCTTTGCACCATAGCTTAAATACGAGGAGCACCACGGTTCGTTCAACGTGGTCCACGTGTCGACGCGGTCGCCGAGGCGCTTGGCCACCACAGACGTGTAGTCGGCCAGCGCGTATGCGGTTTTGCGATTCAGCCAACCGCCTTCATCACCCAAATACTGCGGCAAATCCCAATGATAGAGCGTCACGACCGGCTTGATGCCACTCTCCAGCAATGCGTCGACGATACGCTCGTAAAAGTCGAGGCCCTTGTCGTTGACGACGCCGTTGGGCGTTGACATGATGCGCGGCATGGCGATCGAAAAACGGTAAGCATCAACGCCGAGATCCTTGAGCAGCGCCAGATCCTCGCGCCAACGATGGTACGAGTCCGTTGCCACATCGCCGGTATCGCCGGCTAGCGTGCACCCGGGGTATGCTGAACGTGTCCAAATCGAGGGGCAGCGACCATCCTCGTTCGCCGCACCCTCAATCTGGTACGACGCCGTAGCCGTACCAAATACAAAATCCTGAGGAAAAGTGTTCTCCATTGCACGTCCTTCCCATGAAGCGGTTAAGATACTGTGTTTCATATAATAAGTTAGTACTCCGGACACGGCACGTAACGGCCACCACCGCACCCGTCATGAAGCAACCGACTGCGTGTCTTTCCGTAAAGTCGGTTAAGATATTGCGCGTAGGCAATCGTATCGTTCACATCAGCCAGGCGACGACCGCCAGCTGGAACGATATCAAGAACTGACCGAAATCTCTGCCGTTCAGCCAGTCCTCCATGTATTGCGGCAACAGGCACTGCCGCAATCAGCATTGAAGCAATAGGGGAACTCTCACATGCAGCATATTTCTTTCAACAATCCGAATCTTCGTCATATGGGACGCGTCAGCGATGCCGTGGATCCAGTCACGCACGCGCCATTCCAAACATGGGCATTCCCGTACACGCAAGTGTCATTCCGTTGCACTGGAACATACATCGGCGTACGCCTCGTCAACTATTGGGGGTACGGGCGAGCCACTCTAGGAGCCATTGTTGACGGCCTGCAACTGCGCATTCCCGTCCCCATCGACACCGGACATGACGCCGTCACGCTGAAAAACGGCTATCCCAGCCGCGTGGAACCAACGAAACCAGCAGAACCAGCAGACATGCAGCACAGTCAATCCGACGTTCGCAAACCCGTATACGTCACCATTGCCGAACAATTACCGAACATCATGCATGAAGTCACGATTTTCAAACGTCAGGATGAAGGCAACAATCGCTACGACATGATCAGCATCGAGCTTGACGACAATGCGCAACTACTGCCGCCCAGCGCCACTAAGCCAAGCCGTCGCATGGAATTCTACGGCGATTCCGTAACCTGCGGCGAACGTTGCGAGGCACTGTGCTACGAGGGGCAGGCAGATCCCGACGAGGATTTGAGCGGCTACAGCAACTCTTGGTATTCGTACGCCTCAATCACCTCACGCAACCTCAATGCTCAGGCGCATCTGGTGGCGCAGGGCGGAGCCAGCCTCATCGACGGTATTGGCTGGTTTCACGCACCGCACTATCTCGGCATGGAAAGCATTTGGGATCGCAGCACCTACAATCCGGAATTCAGCGAGCCACAGCCGTGGGATTTTACGCGATACACGCCACATGTGGTGGTGGTTGCCTTGGGTCAGAACGATGCGCATCCACGCGATTTCATGGCGCTGGATTACGACAGTGCTGAGGCGCAGCATTGGCGTGCGCGCTATGTCGATTTCGTGCATGCGTTACGCGAGAAGTACCCGAAAGCGCTGATCGTGCTTACTACAACAATTGTGCGGCACGACGCCGCTTGGGACCGAGCGATCGGCGAAGTCTGCGATAAGCTTCGCGCTGAGGGCGAGTTTCACGTAAAACATTTCTTGTATTCACGCAATGGTTGCGGCACGGATGGCCATCCGCGCGTTCCGGAAGACGAACAGATGGCCGCCGAACTGACCGCATACCTAGAATCATTCGGCCCGGATCTGTGGCAATAGCTATGCATTCGTGACATATTTTTATTTGATTCGTTTCTGCGATTTTGGTGGCACAAATCGCAGAACGTTGAATCTTCAATGATTTTTTATTTGACCGGTATTTGATTCGTATTTGACTGACGTGCGATCAGCAGGACTTCAATCGCAATACAAAGCGTGCGATTGCAGCACACTATAAGCACAGCAATCGCACGCTATTCATCGTCAACTATCGACAATCATGTGACGCAGCCGTTCAACGCAACTATCTAACGTGATTATTCAGCGTGATCAGAGTCGGTGTGATCGGTCAGGTCCAGCTTGAATGGGTGAGCAGGCAGATTATTGTCATTAAACAACGGTGCCGGACCCCAGCTACGCCATGCGTAGCGCATCATCACCGGCGCTGGCACTTCCGGCGTGGCCAACGTAATCGTGCCGATACTGCGGCTGTTGATCGGAATACCGAATTCCGTGGCGTTGTAATCGACCACGTTGACCTTTGCGTTGACCAGATCGTCAATATCGCAATCCACGAAAATCGCGGCGTAGGCCGGATGGAACACACCATCAGCGCCGGCAAGCTCGAAACCGGAACGTTCGGCAGTCGTACCAACGAAGGCAGGCTCTTGTCGAACTTATCACCATAACTGTCGGGCGTAGTACCGCTGAAATGCAGGCCGTGCGCATACCGGAAGAACAGGCGTACGCGGCCGCCTTCGTCGCAGCGGAAACCCAGCACAGTCGGCCCATACACCGGAATACGGCTCATACCATACACTTGGCGAAGCGCACAATTGCCTAGACGCTCGCCCGGTGTACGTTTATCAACCGGATGAATGTTGTTGTATTCGCCGCAATCCATAGTGCAGATGGCGAACACATTGTCGATGGACTGCGCGGCATCCCACTGGGCCTCGCGCAACACCGGCCACAGCATCGGATCGCCGTCGCCCTCGTCGACCTTCTTGTCGATCCACTGCGGCAGCTGCACGATCAGGAACGGCAGATTCTCGCTCCACAGCGCACGCCATTCGCCGATCATCATGCCCAACAGCTCACGGTAGGTTCCGCAATACTGTTCGTCTTCCTCACCCTGATACCACAGGAATCCAGCCAAGGAGTACGGCACAATGCGTTCCAGCATGGCATGGAACGGACCAGTCGGACGCCACTGCGAGGTCGGCGTCATCGGTGGCGGCCACGGGCATTCGCCGTACTGTTGGGTCAGCGTATCCCACGTCACATCAGGATCGGCTTCACGAGCTGCAGCAATCGACGCATTCCACGTATCAGAACGCGACTGCCATTCGCTATACTCCAAATCGAATTGTTCCTGCGTTTTACCGGCGACCGCCTGCTCGTAACGAGCAAGATAGCCGCGCCCGGATTCGCTGGAATTCAGTGCATCTTCGCTCATCCAACAACTAATCGACGTACCCCCGATATAACAGTCGATAATGCCGATCGGAAGATCGGAATCGAGTTCGTTACGCAGTTTTCGAGCGAAATAGTAGGCTACCGCGCTCATAACGCCACTGTTTTCCGGCGATGATTCCTGCCAGCTTGCCGCATGTTCGGCGTTGCGATTGATCACACCGGTTTTTGGCACATTGTAGAAACGAAGGAGCGGATCGGCGCAGTTTTCGAGGGCTTCCTCAGCGTTTTCGCTGTTGCGCAATTCGAGTTCCATATTGCTTTGGCCGCCGGCCATCCATACTTCGCCGATAAGAACGTCGTAATATTCGATGAAATCGTTGCCTGCGGTGACGCGCAGCGTGTAGGGTCCGCCTTCGGGTTGTGCGGGCAGCATAACGCGCCATGGAGAAAAACCGTTCTTGATCTCTTTGGAGGCGTACGCGTGCGCCTGCACGATCACGGAACCATCGAAATCGCGGATTCCGCGGAAACCTCAAGTCCAGCGCAATCGGCATCCAACGCGCCGAACACGGCGATGGGTTTGTTGCGCTGCAACACCATATGTGAGGCGAAAATCGCGGCGACGTGCAGAACTCCTGCCGTGCTACGGTCATCGGTAGATTCAACCGACGTTGTCATTTCAGAACCAGGAGCAGGACCAGTCGCAGTGACCATGACATCTCTTCCTATAGAAAAACCGTAAGAAACCGTACGTATCTATCCTAGAGCAATATGCGACAGAACATACAAAAAAGACCGCCACCGTAAGGCAGCGGTCCTTCATAAAGACTCAGCGATTAGCCGGATGAGTCAAATCAGCCACGGGCGATCTTGCCGGTGAAGGTGGCCATATCGCGTCGTCATCCTTGCCGTTGTTCCAAGAGAACATAGCGCGCAGCTTCGGGCCAACGGTCTCGATGCGGACGTTGCCGTACTCTTCCTGCAGCTCCTTGAACTTCGGAGCGCCAGCGTCCTGATCATCGATGAATTCCTTGGCGAAGGAGCGTCCTGGATGCGCTGCAGGTGGTACTGCATGCGCTCACGCACGTGCTCGTCGATGCAGGTGTTGGTGTAGTCGCCGTACTGGGCGGTGTCAGAGCAGGACCAGCGGGCCTTGTTCAGACGCCCTCGTTCATGAGGTCGACGAGCATCTTCAACTCGTGGCAGACCTCGAAGTAGGCGATTTCAGGCTGGTAGCCGGCGTCGGTGAGGACCTCGAAGCCCATTTCAACAAGCTTGTTCACGCCGCCCATGAGCACATTCTGCTCGCCGAACAGATCGGTCTCGGTCTCTTCGGTGAAGGTGGTCTTGATGGCGCCTGCACGCAGAGCGCCAGAGCTTGGCGTAAGCCAAGGTAATGTCCCAAGCGTCGCCACGCGGATCCTGCTCCACGGCCACGACGACCGGGACGCCACGGCGTTGGCGTACTCACGACGAACGATGTGGCCCGGTCCCTTCGGAGCGACCATGAAGACGGATGATCCTCGGACGGCTTGATGTAGCCGTAGTGGATGTTGAAGCCGTGAGCGAAGGCGACGGCTGCGCCCGGCTTGATGTTCGGCTCGATGTCGTTGGTCCAGATGGTGCGCTGGTACTGATCCGGAGCCAGGATCATGATGATGTCGGCCTCAGCTGCGGCTTCCGGAACGGACTTGACTTCCAGGCCCTGCTCCTTGGCGTGCTCGACGGACTTGGAGGTCGGACGCAGGCCGACGACGACGTCCACACCGGAATCGCGCAGGTTCAGAGCGTGAGCATGGCCCTGGGAACCGTAACCGATGATGGCAACCTTCTTGCCTTCGAGGACCGAGAGATCACCGTCGTTCTCGTACCAGATTTGTGCAGCCATTGTAATTGGCACTCCTTTTATGTAGTGGGGTGAACGCTCCCGGCGTTCGGGTTTCTACCATTCGCAGATGAATTCGCGTGTTTTTGTGCATGGATTTTGTCCTGCAAACTGGGGTCTATCCTACTCCCGACCCTTCCTAAATAAGTACCGAGTCCACAAAGTGAGCTAACGCCTAACCGTGCGGCTCCCCCGACAATCAGTGCTGCAATCCCGCATACGAAATATCCCAGTCATAAAACAACACAGCAACAAAAAAGAAGCCACCGTGGTGAGACGGTGGCTTCCAACACGTTTCGCGCGTATTGCGCTACTACGCTACTCAGCGGCCTTTAACATGCAGCCGCTACAGCGAAATCACTGAACCTGGGTACGGGCGATCTTGCCGTTGAAGGACTCGGCCATATCGGCATCGGCGTCCATCTGGTTGTTCCAGGAGAACATGGCACGCAGCTTCGGGCCAACGGTCTCCAGATGCGGGTGGCTGTACTCTTCCTGCAGCTCCTTGAACTTCGGAGCGCCGGCAGCCTGATCGTCCATGAACTCCTTGGCGAAGGAGCCATCCTGAATGCGCTTGAGCTGGTACTGCATGCGCTTCTTGGTCTCTTCAGTGATGACGGTGGAGGTGTAATCGCCGTACTGGGCGGTATCGGAGCAGCTCCAGCGAGCCTTGTTCAGGCCGCCTTCGTTGGCCAGATCCACCAGCATCTTCAGCTCGTGGAACACCTCGAAGTAGGCGATCTCCGGCTGGTAGCCGGCCTCGGTCAGCACGTCGAAGCCCATATCGCACAGGTGGTTGATGCCACCCATGAGCACGTCCTGCTCGCCGAACAGATCGGTTTCGGTCTCCTCGGTGAAGGTGGTCTTGATGGCGCCTGCACGCAGAGCGCCAGAGCTTGGCGTAAGCCAGGCACAGCGGCCAGGTCTTGCCATCCGGATCCTGCTCCACGGCCACGACGACGGGACACCACGGCCGGCGGCGTACTCACGACGAACGATGTGCCCGGACTGGCG